>Ga0307380_10005791_pt1 | contig 16383 bp, 35 predicted proteins | sample UN3MG_FD_202239 | JGI IMG/M metagenome (GOLD analysis project Ga0307380, IMG submission 202239) | Soil microbial communities from Risofladan, Vaasa, Finland - UN-3 | ecosystem: Environmental > Terrestrial > Soil > Coastal area > Acid sulfate soil | place: Finland: Risofladan, Vaasa | collected...
GTGTAAGGAATAGGTTTGAAGATCCTTTTTTCCTGCTCCTTTTTTAAAAAAGATTAAAACTTTCTATCAATGCTTAAAAGTTTCTGCGAAATCATAGAAACCTTTATAAATACTATAATCTTATATAATTCATAATAAAATGGAAGAACAAGAATTTACAACAATAAGAATAAAAAAAGAAACATGGGTGAGATTAAATAAAAGAAAATCTTATCCAAGTCAAACTTTAGATACAATAATAAATAATCTAATGGATTATGAGAAAGCACAGATGTTTTATAATCTAAATAAAAAGGAGGGAGATAAAAATGAACATCCAAAAATTAGTTAATTGGTTCAAGTGGAAGTTTGGATCAAGATACGAAGATTGGACAGCAAAATACTGGGTTTCAAAATAAACCCAGTTCATATTCACTAAAAATGGAAGAGGTAGATAATAAAACAATGAGAAGAAAAGGATACTGCAATATTGAAAAGAAAGAAACTTGGTTTAAAAGATTACCAAATAATAAATGGATTTGTGAAAGTTCTAATTGTTCAACTGCTGCAGGCCAATGCAATGAAGTTCCAGTAATGCCTAAAATGCCAGAACCACTAAAATTTCAATATGTTTAAAATGATAAATAAAACTTTAAATAAATTTATGGGCAGAGGAAATGGTTTAAATACCATTTTTATCAAACCTTTTTCATGTGGGAGAAATCCCACTTCTGCCCAATCATACTCATATATGAGGTATTGGTAAGATGTGGGGATGGGGATTCGATATACCCTTAATGTTTTGGTAACACCCCACATCAATATTAAGGAGAAAAAACAATGGAAAAAGAATTTAATTTAAGTGAGAAGATGAAAGAAAATATACAAATAGAGGAACATATTTTACATTGTGGAACTTTTGAAAAAGAAGATGTTAAAGAGTTTATTAAAAAGTTAAAGAGAAGTATTGCAATGATTGAAAATAAAGGTTATTATGTATTTGATGAAGGTGCAAATTGGTTATTAACAAAGATAAATAAGGAAATAGATAAATTAGCAGGAGAAAAACTAAAATGAAAGAATTTAATTTAAGCGAGAAATTAAGTAAACCTTATGAAGTAGATATTGGAGAATATACTTGCTATATTGATGTGCATGATGTTAAAGAATTTATTAAGAGATTGAAAGAAGAAACACTTAAAAATAATACATACCCAACTAAAACTTATAGTGAGTTTTGTAAGATTATAGATAAATTAGTAGGAGAAAAACTAAAATGAAAACAATAAAAATAAAAGAATTAAATATTGAAGTTATGAGAACAGAAGAGAAAGAGTTATACAAAGATTCTAAAGTTCCTAAGGGATGGAAAAGAATACCTCTTTATCAATTAATATATATTTTAGAGGGTAAGTACAGAAAAAGTTTTTTAAGAGAATTAGATGGAAAATATAATTGGTTTTGGATTAAAAAGAGAAAGGTTGATAATTATTGCTCTGCTCTTGACGAGCTCGATGACAGGTTGCGTGTTAATGGCTACGACTTTGATGCTTACTATAGGAGCCCTGCCTTTGGGGTATTTGTGAGGGAGAAAAACTAAAATGAAAATAAATAAAATAAAAGAAGCTATAACAAACTACTTTGGAAAGAGATGTGGAGAATATGAAAAAGGGTGTGCTTGTTGTGAAGCTTGGAAACAATTTGATGAATTAGAAGATTTAGCTTTTAGATATGAAAGTTGTTCAAAATAAATCAATTAAAGGGGAGAAAAACTAAAATGAATAATCAAAGACATATTAGAAGAAGTTTTGCAAGTGATTTTTCAAGAGATGCAAGAGAAGGAAATTTAATTGATAAAAGATTGGAAAGTAAGTTAAATGTTTTAACTCAAATCTGTGAACATGATAGCTATTGCCACAAATTAAAAACAATGCCAAATACACATTGTTCAGAAGATTATATGAAGATTTGTGGAAAAGTAAAGAGTTTTTATGATAAATATAAAGAAGCTGGGAATCAGTTGGGGGTTGGCTCGTAAAACAGCACTAATAAGAAATGAAAAAGAAATTTGATATGAATAAGTTTTTAAAGAGAATTAATTGGGCGAATTTATTATTAATAATCTTCTGTTTATTATTAATTATTCTTTTATTCAAAACCTTTTTAATTCCAATGGTTATGAGTATGATTAATATTTTATTAAAATTAGTTGATTTATACAAGCTATTAGAAATGCCTTATTTATTTTTTGGAAGTGCATTCTTCCTTGTTTTTGTTTGGTATATCTTTTCTGCACTTTGTGATATAACTTATAGATTATTTAAATTTGCTATGACTACAAGCATCTACACTTCGCAAAATAGAAGAAAGGAGAAGTTAAAATGAACATTGTATTACAATGGATTATAGGATTGCCAGTAGCATTAATCCTTTGGAGAATAGCAATTTGTCCCTGGAGAATTGATATAAATAATAATGGTTCAGTTTTGAAGGAGAAGACGCAATGAAATGTATAGTTCATGGATGTGATAATGAAGATGCTTGTGATAGTTGTCATAAATGTCAATTTCATCACAATCAAGAAATAGAATATGAAGACATGAGAACTTCGCAAAATAGAAGAAAGGAGAAGTCAAAATGAACTTACAAGAATTTCAGTATTTTGCAATAGGAATTTGGTTTGGATATAGTTTTGCTTATTTTATTTGGATTAGATGGATGTTTAAAAAAGGTTGGTGGGTTGAGAAATCCTTAATTAAAGAAAGTTCTAAAAAGAATAGGAACATTAAATGAAAACAATAAAAGAATATAGATTTGAATTAGATGGAGAACTATACCTTAAAAAAGAAGATGTTTTGAAGTTAATTGACAAAAGAATTAAGGTTGCTAAAAGATTAAATAAAGCATTAGGAAATCAAGGAATTAGATTAACAGCAGTAATTAAAGCATTAGAAGAACTTAAACAAAGAATTAAAGGGGAGAAAAACTAAAATGAAAACAATAAAGATTTATGAGATAATTATTGAAAAGAAAGTTGAAGATATGATTAAAGTTAAAGATATTTTAAAGTTGATTGATGAAATAGATATTGAATTATTATTAACAGATATTAAAGATAAACAAGGAAATAAATATGAATTATCAAATGAAATAATGGAAATAATAAGTATTTGGTGGAATAAGAAATCAGAAGAACTTAAACAAAAAATTAAAGGGGAGAAAAACTAAAATGATAACTAAACAAAATGGGAAGTAGATATTATATTACAGGAGTGCAATTAGGAATGTTAATATCAGCAATAGAATATCCAGATTTAAAAACAATGAAACAAATATTAAAGCAAATAAGAACTAAACAATATGTCTGCGATAAAGAAGAGTTTGAAAAATATGAACCAGGAGTTCCTTCGCCAGATATAACTAAAGCAGTAGAATATCCTGAAGTTGAACAAGAGGAAGTTGAACAAGAAATAGTTGAAGAACCTAATCAAATTATAGAACAAGAAGTTAAAACAGAAATTTTAACTGAAGAAGAAGAATTAAAATATTGTAAAAATTGTTATGATAAACTTTTTTCACAATGGTATCAAAATATGTCTGATTATGGACATCAACAAGCTGTCATTTGGGAAATTCATTTCATCAAAGAAGAAATATTAAATAAAATAGATGAATTAAATAATGCATTAAAGGATTTTAAAATTAGGGGTTTTAAATTGAAATCTTTTAAAAAGAAAAAGATAAAATGAAATACAAAAAAATAACAAAAGTATTTGCATTGATTTTTGTAGTTTGGTGTATAGATTTTATAACTACAATATTCTTATTAAATTCAAGCAGTATTTTTTATGAAACAAATATAATAGGTGCTTGGTTTTATCAATTTGGATTAATTGGTTTTGTTGGAAGTTTTATTTTTAATATGTTATTTATTTTAGGATCAACTATTGTAGCAAATTATTTAATAGAAATAAGGTTAGATTCTGAAAGAAGTTTTAAAACTTTCTTATGGTTTATGTTTATAGGAATCTTTATGGCTATGGAATTATATGCAATAATAAATAATTTATTATTAATAATTTAATAAAATGAAAAAACAAAAACAAATGATAATAATAATATTATTGGTTTTATGTATAATGATTTTAGCAATAATTGATTATAGAAAAGGGGAGGAAGTAATAAAAAAAACTCCAGAAGAATTATGTTCAGATATTGAAGCAACTCCTGCTTGGGTTCATGAAAATAATATTGTTAATTATGGTTATAAAGGAAATGTTGATCAAGATGGAAATAGTTTAATTGAATTTTTAATTGAAAATAAAATTTATATGCTTTATTCTTCAGAATGTGGTTGGTGTAAAAAACAAATTGAAGATTTTGGAGAAGATTGGGGGAGATATGTTGAAGCAGGATTAACTATTAATTGTATGGATGTTAATAAATAAAGCGAAACAAAAAGATTTAAATAGTTATTGTTTTATATTATAATATGCCTACAGCACAAATTTATCTTGAAGAAGAATTAAATAAAAAAATAGAAGAGGATTCAAGAATATTAAAGATTTCTAAACATGATGTTATTTTAAAAATCTTAAAAGAAAAATATTTAAAAGGAGGTAAATAAAATGGTATTTAAAAAACAAAAGAATCAAGAACCTGTTAATCCATCTTTGGTTTTAAATCCAGGAGTTCAGGAACAAGATGAATTTTCACAACAGATTTATCAACAACCAGTTGAGCAACAAGTTCAGCAAGAACCCCAGCAATTTCAACAACCAATTCAACAACCACAAACTCAAACAGTTAAACCAACACAAAGTGCAGTAATAACAAAAGTAGAATTAACAGAAAATCAAACTATTAAATTTGAAGGTGAAGCTAATTATTTGATAAATATAGGAAATTGTCAAATTATTAAATAATGGGTTTAACACAATATATTATTATTGGATTATTTATTTTAGCATTAGTCTGGATAATATATGAAGCATCAAAATTGAGAGAATAAAATGAAAATTGAAACAATATTAAATAAAATACTAATAATAGCCATATTAGTCTTAATAATAATATTTGGAATTTATGTTGGATATAGTTCTATAACAACTAAAAATAATAATTGTCTAAAAGAAATAGCAAATAATTATTGTGAAGAAAATAATTTATTTTTTGATAAGATTATTTGGAATTTTTCCCCTGTTTTTTTCTGTAAAGAAAATGAAAGAAAATTTCAATCAGAAAGATATGAATTTTTAGATGAAGAATTGGAGAAATGTAAATGATACAAATAAATGCAATTAAAAATTCACCTCAAGGAATAATAAGAGTAACTATGAGATTTATAGGAAAAGATATGTTTATTAAAAAAAAACAAAATAGTTCAGAATCAATTAATATGATTGCTCAATTAAAAAATAAAGGGCTTAGAACTTGGGAATCAAGACAATGGATAAAAGTAGACTTACTTGGAGAGAATGAGGTAATTAAGTTAGGAATTATTGAAGTAAATAAAGATATGTTGGATGAAGAAAAAGAAAAACTTTTATCCAATTTTTACATAGAAAAATATAAACAAGGAGGATTTATTGTAGAGACGCATGGCATCACCACTTGATTGGTTTTTTAGTTTAGGAAATAAGGTAACTAAAGGAGATCCTAAACGCCTTATGGATTGGAATTTTTATTTATTAACAATTATGTTCTTGGCATTTTTTAGTATCTTAATTGGTAATTTATGGGATTTTTATAAGTTTCAAAAATTAGCAAACTTGGGTTGGGCATTTGTAATGTTAGCAATTTTATGGTTTCAATATCAGGCATTAACACAAACTTATGAAACAAGAAAAATGTATAAAAATCTTAAACCAGAGAAAGTAGAGGATGAAAAAAGTATGTTAGATGGGTTTAAAGAAGATGAGATTAAAGAAGAAATGAAAGGAGGAGAGACGCCAAAATGATAGAATATATAATATATACATTAATTGGATTACTTTGTTTAATTGGATTATCTGGAATTAGGATAGTAAGGCCAACAGAAAGAGCAGTAATAGAGTGGTTAGGTAATTATCAAAAGTTTGCTAAATCAGGATTTAATTGGATTGTTCCAATATTTAATAGATTAATAAAAGTTAATATTACTGAAAGTATGATGGACATTGAAGATTTTGAAGCAATTACAAAAGAAAGACTTAATACAACAATTGATTTAGTTGTTTTCTATAAAATTAAACAAACAGAAGAAGATGTTAAAAAATCTCTTTATGCTGTAAATGATTTTGAAGGGCAAATTGTTAGATTAGCACAAACTACTGCAAGAAATATAATTGGAGAAGTTAATTTTGAAACAGTTAATTCAAAGAGAAGTATTTTAAATGATAGACTTAAAAATACTCTTGATAAAGAAAGTAATGCTTGGGGAGTTGAGATTGTTAGAGTAGAAACAAAACAAATAACTCCTCCACAAGATGTTCAAACAAGTATGAATGAAGTTTTAAAAGCAGAAAATGAGAAACAAGCAGCAGTTAATAGAGCAACAGCAAGAGAAACAGAAGCTGATGGAGTTAAAAGAGCAAATATCAAAGAAGCAGAAGGTATTGCTAAAGGTAAAATAATTGTTGCAGGAGCAGAAGCTCAAAGAATAAAATTAGTTAATGAATCTGCTAAAAAATACTTTGTTGGGAATGCACAAAAACTAAGAGAATTAGATGTAGCACAAGCATCTTTACAAAATAATTCAAAAATAGTATTGGGTAGTGATTCAAAAAATATTTTAAAGCTTTTTGATATAAACAAATAATGGTAGAAATAAGATGTCAGAATTGTGGTAGAATAGTTGAAGTAGAAAAAGATTGGGATACAAATGCTACTTGTGATGAATGTGCAGGAGAATTTGCAGAAGTAGATAGTGAAAGAGATACATATTTTCCTAAAGAATCTAAAGAAGATGAATCAGAAAGTAATACTAACTTTTATTGTAAACATTGTAAAAATCATATAACTAAAGAACAAAAAAATCCTTCAGATGAATGTGATGAATGTGGGGATAGTCCTTTATGTGATAACTGTTTTGTAAAACTTAAGGAAGTAAGTATATGTAAGAAATGTATTAATAAAGTTTATCCAAGAGAAATTAAAACAGAAGTAAAAGAAGTGGTAAAATTTATAGAAAGCAATCCATCTTATAAAACATTTAATCCAGAAGAAAAAAATAAATTTGAATAATTTTTTAATCCTTTTCTTTTAAGGATTTTATATTTAGAAAAAATAAGGAGAAAATAATGCCAATCATAAAATGTCAAAATTGTGGAAAGCAAGTAAATGCACCAGACAATTGGAATAGGAATACTAAATGTACTTCTTGTGGTTTTTATTTTAGTGAAATACAACAAAATCAAGGTTATCCAAGTATTTCAGGCCAATTAAATGAAATAGGTAGAGATATGGGTAATAATATTAGTTCAATTCCACACATAATCATAGGAAAAGATAAGAAAACTCCAAATTTAAACACTCAAAATGCGAATTTAGGGTATCCTGCAACTCAATTAGATAAAGACTATAATAGATTTGAAAAGATAAGAATATATGGAATGTGGGGAATTATTTTATTAGTAATAGGATATGCAGGATTTAGAATATTTAAAATAATATTTTTAGGAACTTAATGAAAGGAGGAATAAAATAATATGACAACAATTGAACAATTATTACCTTATATTTATGGTGCAGTTTCAATATTTTTAATAATCCTAGTTTGGATTTCTTATATGGTATTTAGATTAAAAAGAAAAATATACAATGAAATTGATAATGAAAATAAACAATCACAAATGTATCCACCACAATATCAACAGCAATTCCCACAGCAACCACAATCTCAATATAGTTAAAATAAATTATGCTATTGCTTTTAGGATTGGGAATATTATTTATTTAAATAAAAATTTAGATAAATATCCAGAACTAAAGAAAGCAATAATCAAGCATGAATTAGAACATACAAAAGGTTTTGGTTTAAGGGATATAATTACAGATTTAAAAGGAAAACATTTGAACAAAGTAAAAAAAGAATATTATAAATTTTTATTTACAGAAAAAAAAGCATGGTATCAATTCATTCCAATATTGAAAGTAAAAGGAAAATGGAGTTTGGATTTAATTACATTAATGCTTTGGATTTTATTTTTAATAACTTTTGGAGTTGTTTATAGAATAATAACATGGTAAAATTTAACTTTAAAAAATTAATATCATTATTTTTAATTGCATTTCTTAGTTGGTCTGTTGGAGCATGTTATATAAGCCACCATGAATCAATACATCAAAGTATATTTACTCATTATAAAATTAAATCAAATATTTCAATAAATTATTTTACTTTATCTGGTTTAGTAACACCAGAATCTTATGAAAAATGTACAGGACTTTGTTTGCATGAACATTTTTTAAATGATTTAGTTGGTTATTATTTAGTAATTATTTTTTATTATGTAACTATTTTAGTTTTAATAATATTTTTACTTAGAAAAAATGAATAATAAAATTTGTGTGGTGTGTGAAAAAATAATAACAAAAGAAGAGAATGAAATAACTTGTTGTAGAGAATGCAGAAGAAGATATGAAAGGATTTATAACTTAATTTATGGTGGATTGTATAGGAGATTTAATGGAAATAAGTAAAAGAACTGAAACAATAATTAAAATAATCTGCATCCTAATCTTAATAGCTTTGAACATAGCAATTTATATGAATGGAAAAGATTTATCTTGTGATAAATGTCAGGTAACTATCAAACAAAATAATGATGTTTTTAAAATAAATATAACAACCTTGTATGAAAATTATTTAGAGGGTAATTGTGTTAATATCAAATATGGAATATAATAAAATCTTAAAATATATAATTCTTAGTTTGTTAATCTTATTAGCAATGCTTTCAATAACTTATAAGTTTGATAACTGCAATCTTTGTTCTTTTGAAATAAATAATACTAAATATTCTGCCCAAGATGTATCTAATCTTTATTATAATAGATGTTTATTTAAAGATTCTGATTATTTTCCATTAAAACCTTACGAGCTTTCTCCAAAGAACTTGTCCTTGCAAAAGTAGTGTGGCCTAATCCAATTAATGCAGCAGACTTCTTAATCATTTCTAATTCTTCAAAAGAAAGTTTAAAAGTTATTTGTGTTTCTTTATTCATTTTGGATATAAGACTTTGTTTCCTTTTTTTAAATTACAATTAGAACAACAAGTAACTAAATTTTCATCAACATTTAAACCACCTAAAGAAACAGGAATGATATGGTCTATTTGTAAATCTTTATTTTTATAACATCCATCAAAATTATATCTACAAATATAATTATCTCTTTTGTAAATTCTTTCTCTTTGTTCATTAGAAATTTGTATTCTTTCATAGAACTTTATTGGATTAAAATCTATTGGGAAAATAGTGTCTGGGTCTACTTCATCAAGAAAAATTTTAATATCATTCCCATTATTTCTAATTATACAATAGTCTGTTATATAATCTTCTTTATTCCCTTCTTCATTTTTAAAATATTTTGTTTCTGCAGATTCAATTATTTCTCCAGAGATTTCATAATTACTTTTAAATGCTAAATTAAATTTAACCTTTACTTTATTTTTCTTATAGAAATCTAATTTTCTTAAAGTAATATTTTGTGGTTCCCATCTTGTTCTATATGCCAAATTTCCTATTAAAAATTTACCAAGGAATATTCTATCAATATCATCCATAATAAATTATAATTATGATATACTTATAAAGTTATACTTTTTTAGGGTTATATAAATCTTCAATCAATTCAGACACATCTTTATCACTAAACTTTAGATATTGTTCTGTAACAGCTAAACTTGAATGATCTAAAAGTAATTGTAACTTCCTAACATCTGCAGGAGTTTTCATTCTTTTAGCTACATCAATAGCATAGGTGTGTCTAAAGTGATGTGGATGTATTCCTTTGTTACCAACATTATTAACATCTGCTTCTTTTCCAATTCTCTTTATAATATCAAAAGCTCTTTGTCTTGTTATTGGTTTATTTTTATTAACAGGACTTTTAAATAAGTAATCATCTCTACTTAATTTATAATCTATAATATATAATTTTAGTAATTCAATAGTAAAATTATCCATATGACTAAGAGAAAGGAAGTCATTTTTAACCTTATATTTATTTCCTTCTTTATCTTTAATTGTTTTAGTTTTCTTTTCAACATGAATCACAATAGTTTTCTTTTCAAATTCTATCTCACCTACTTTAATATTAAGAATCTCAGTAACCCTTCTACCAGTAATCCAAAGCAATCTAATCAAAGATTTATCCCTCGTGGTTGTTGCACTATTATATAATCTTTCCCTTTCTCCATCTCTAAAGTAACCTTGTAAGTCTTTCATCACCTGAAAATTATTTTTTTCTACCATATAAGTTTCATATCCCCTAGAGTTTTTAAATGTTGTCTTTTCTTAAATTTTGTCAACTAAAACTCTTTTTTCATTAAGATTATCTTCTTTACTTAGATTATATATATTATTAGTCTCTAAATGGTTTAACTTATCCCCATACACATCACCTTTGATACTTTGATACGCTTCTATTTCACGCATACTTTTTCTTATAGTAGCAGAACTTACATTAAGTAGAACTGCCATTTGCTCATAAGTATGATTTTGATTTCTTAACTCAACTATCTTCTTCCACCTTTCCATTTTTACTAAATTAACTCTTTCTCTATAACTTATAGTTTCTAAATTAGCATCAGATTCTTTCATAGCAATCCTACTTCCAGCTTTTAGTTTTTGATACTCTTTCCATATATCTTCTGGTATTTCTGGAATCTTAAAATAAAACCAATAGTTTTTAGTTTTCTGCTCCATTCTAATTATGTCAGGAATACTTCTTTCAAATATTCTTTTACCCTTCCAATATTTAAGTTTTAATTTCATATTAAAATCAACATTCCAAGGATCTTTAGTATCTTTATCTTCATCTCTTTTATAGACAATAGCAATCCCCCTACATACAATATTAATCCAATATTTAATAAAGAAGTTTCTAAAGTTTTCTGTAAAGTTTTGAAATCTAGGCATAATTAAAACAGAACATAAACAATGATTTTCCCTTTCAGTATCATAAAGAGTAGATAATTTTTGTTGGGTTTTTTCATACCATTTATGTTTATGAATTGAACGACTAGCTTCATCAATATGAAGATAAGAATACAAAGGAAGTTTAAGATAATCTTTTTCTACTTCTGTTGATGTAGGAATAAAATTTATATTATTATCAAAAGAATAATTTTCATCAACAAGGCATCCCATAATAGAAGCTAATTGAGATTTTCCTGTTCCAGGATAACCAGTAATAGCAATAATCTCATAATTTTGGATTCTTAAATTCTGTCTTATTCCTCTACAAAATTGCCTAAAATTAGAATCAAATCCTTTTAAAAATTCTTTAGGTAATAATTTTCTTAAAGGTATACCAGGATAATATGTTATTGTATTTTGAACTGGTTGAAATATATTTTCTTCCATTATGCCTCTGGTAAATTAATAAAATCTTTTTTAGCATTTAATCCATACCTTATTTTTTCTTTAGGACTCATAACCTTTCTTACTACAATGCCTAAACCAATTATTTGTTTTATATCTAATAATTTTGTATGCATTGAATCAAGTAAATCAACTAAATTAAACACATTAACCTTATTTAATTCTAATCCAGTTATTATGGTTTGTTCCCATTGTCTTTTTTGGTGTTTAGCATCTGTAATTACCTCATCTAATTCTTTTTTTAAATCTACAGAACTTATTAAACTTCTCCAAGATTTATATAAAACATTTAATTCACTAAAATATCTTTGTACTAAACCCAATTCAGGAATTTCACAAGAATTAATTGTGGCACTAGATAATTCTGCTCTACCCAACCATAAATCAAATCTTTTAAAATCATATTCACCCATAGAGAACTCTGATTGAAATTTTGGTCTCCAAACAGGTTTATTTAGTTCATCTGCCATAATCCATTAAAAATAGTAAAGTTTATTAAGTTATACTTTCTTATTATAGCGAGACGCCATAATATTATGCTCTCAAAAATAAATAATTCTGAATTATTAATTAAATATAATTATAATATTTGGAGAAAAATAAGATGGTAATTTCAGGTTGGGAAGTTCCACCAAATCCTTTTACTGGGGAAGGAGGATATTCTACAACAGATCCAACTGCTGCATTTAAACCAGGAGCAAAACCAGTTTATTATACTAGTGGTGGTTCATCTCAAGCACAATTAAATGCTGAAGCTGATGCAAGAAGAAAAGCAAGAGAACAAGCCGAAAGATTAGCAGAAGCACAAGAAAAAGAAAGATTACAAAAAGAAATATATCAAAGGCAAATTAATGAAAGACAGGCACAAGCACAAGCAGAAGCTAAAAGAGTTCAAGAACAAGCAGAAGCTAAAAGATTTCAAGAACAAGTAGCAAAACAAAAGTATGTAGAAGCTGGTGCAATTAAATCTGTAATACAAAAACCAATTTCTTCTAAGGTAGTTTCTATTTCAGATCCAAATAAATATTATAGAACAAAAGAATATGGGCAACAAGTAGCAAAATATGAGACAGCAATACAAAAAGAAGCACAAAGTAAGGGAAGAAATTTAACAAAAGAAGAAAAGAAAGTAATAGAAAAGAGGATTATAATAATTCCAGAACAAACAATACAAAGAGATATTCAAAGGGAAAGAGCAGTAGAAGATTATGAGAGAGCAAGAGAAAGAGAAACACAGATATTACCTGGAACAACTGGAACGGCAGGGGGAGGTTTATTATTTGTAACACCTCAAGAAAAAGAATTAATAACTAAAAAAGGGGGAACTACCTTACCTATTTATGAAACATTTTCTCCTTCAACAGTAAGTGGTATGGTTCAAGCAATTAATATAGAAGCACCTTTTGCAGGAACAGTTACACCATCTCAAGTTGGAGCACCAGCAACTTCTTTTTTTGCAGGAAGAAAAGTATTAAGTGCAGAAGAACAACAATATAATATTAGACAAATTAAAAGAGCAAGAGAAAGTGCAAAAGAATTAGCTTTAATTGATAAAAGAATTAGAGAAGCCAAACCAGAAGAAGATATTCAAAGACTTTATGCTCAAAGAGATTTAATTGTAGCAAAGATTCAAGAAAGATATGAAAGAGATTATACACCTACAGAAATTTATAAAGCAAGAGCAGAATCTAAAGGAGGATTAACAGTTGGATTTGCTTCTGCTGAAACTGGTGCTGAAAAAGTAGGAATTGGATTAGCAGAAGGATTAATTGATTTCACAACAAAACTTGGTGTTCAAACAATAAAATTTGATGAAAGTGGAAAATTAATTCCCCAAAAGAAATTTAGTTTTGGTTTAGATATTTCAAAGATTCCTTCTGAACCATCAGCAGTAAAATTTACAGAAAAACCATTAGCTTATGTTGGAGAAGCATTATTAGAAAGACCAACAGCTTCTTTTACTGGAGGAGTAATAGGAGGAACTATTACTATCTTAGGTACAGGAGCAATAAAAAATATAGGAGAGTTAGGATTAAAAGGGGGGATAATAGAAACATCAAGAGTTTTTAGTCCAATCAGAATACCTTCTGGAATTATTTATGCACCAGATATTAGTAAAACTAAATTTGAAGGTCAGGCAGTAAAAATTCAAAAAGGAGAAATATCTGAAACTTATTTTAGAGGAAAAGGAATTGGAGATACAGATGTTAAGTTAGGTGTTTATCAAATATCAGGAAAAAATATTGGAGTATCTGCTGGTGTTGTTGAATTTCCACAATATACTATTCCAAGAGGTTCAGCAAGTTTAGTTGAAGGAACAGGAACAACAACTTTTTTATCAAGCATTACTGGAAAACCATCAGGATTGTTTGGTTTTATTGGAGAGGCAAAGACTATTCCTATAATGACTACATCAGTATTTCCAGGACAAGCAACAGCAAATATAATTACAAATGCTATGCCTACAACAACTAAAGTAGGTGGTGTTGAAATTTCAGACAAGAATTTATTTGCATTTGCAGGTGGAAAAGTTACTCAAGGATTTTATAGAACTGGATTAAAGGATTTAACATTTGCTAAAACAACTAAAGTTAATATTAGAGGAATTGGAGTTAAGGTTAATATTCCTACTGAACCAGATGTTACATTCATTGGGAAAGGTGGAGGTGGAAAAACAATAACAAAATTAACCTCAACAGAAACACCATTAGTTATAGAAGTTCCTAAAATATCTCCTACAATAACCACAACAGGATTAGGAGCTGGAGTATCAGGAACAACTAAGGTAATTTCACAAAAACCAACATCAGCTTTATCTTCTGTTTTACTATCTGCAACTAAACCAGTTCAGGATATATTTGAAGGTAGAATATCAACAGGAACATTAGGAGTTTTAAGTACAAGATTTATTTCTGGTGAAAAACAAAAAGAAGAAACTAAATTAATCCAAGAAGAAAAGCAAAGAGGTAAAGAAGCATTAGTTTCTACAAGTTCTTTATTAACAGGATTAGTAACTAAACCAACTGAAGAATATAGACAACCAAGTGCTTTAGCACAACCACAAAGAATATCAGAACTTCAAAAACAACAACAAGAACAAGTATTAGCTATGATTTCTCCAATAATTACTCCAACAATATCCCCTCCAAGAATAACTTATCCAGAAGAAATTGGAGGTTTTGATTTTGGATTTTTAAGAAAGAAAAAGAAAAAAGAAGATGAAGGAATATATGATGCTTATGTTTTAAGAGAATCAACTAAACCAACAAAAAGAAGATGGGTTAAGGTAGCTGATAATGTAACCAGAAAAACAGGCCTATCTATTGCAGGAGGGGAAGTTGATAATTCTATAAGTTCAAGATTTAAAGTAGTAAGAGATACAAAAGCAAAGAAATTAAGTGCTGTTGAGGATAGTAGTTGGGATAATATTTCTTATAAGTTTAGAGAATATAAACAAAAAGGTGGAGTAAAAATACAAACTCCCATGCAGTTTATAGAAAAAATTCCATTTAGGATTGATACAGAAGGAGAAAAAAGAAAACTAAAAATTGAAAGACAAACGAGTTCTTTATTATTTGGTGGATCAAAAAATTCAAGAAGTAAAAGAAAAAGTATAAGTATAAAAAGAATGTTTGGAATATAAATTTAATCTTTAAGTCCTAATGAAAGATACAATAAAAAATAGGAGATATAATTGATGTATGAAAAAACAAATAATCCTATTAACAATTTTAATTTTATTAATTATTCCATTAATAATTGCAGAGACAGAAGATTATCCAGTAGATAGAGAAGTTGAGTTAAAATTTACCTGTACTTTAAATAATGCAATACCTACTTCTGCAAGTTATAATATTACAATAAGTTATCCTAATGGTTCTACTTATATAAATAATACTGCTACAAATGTTTTAGGTAATGGAGCATTTAGTTATTCAACAAGTTTTGATACAATAGGAAAATATAAAGTTCAGATGTTTTGTTGGGATGGAGCTTATAGTTTTTCAGATGAGGGATTTTATGATATTACAACAACAGGTCAGAAAGTTAGTCTATCAAATATAGTTATTGTAATAGCTTTTTTAGTAGTAGGTATTATATTGTTTATATTAGGTTATACATTTGAAAGAGAAAAATGGATTCTTAAAACATCCTTTTATGTGTTTAGTCTTCTTATGTGTTTATTAGCAATTAATTCAGGAAGTATAATAGCTTCAGAAAGTTCTGGATTATCCAAAATGTCTTTAGCTGGATTAACCATGATGATTGCAATTATTTCGATTATGATATTATATTTATTTATTACTTGGATGGTTCAGACATTTAAACAATTAAAAAACAAAGAGGAAATAAGATGGAAGTATTAAGAAAAATTATCAAACGAAAATCAGGATTTGAAGATGCTTTTTTTGTAATGGTAGTTATATTTACAATAGCTCTTTTTGTTTTAGTTTTAGTTAAAGTATGGAGTGAAGTTAAAGATCCATTAGAAGAAGGAATAACAGGAGCATTACCTTCTTCATCTTCTGATGTAAATGTAAGTGAAACCTTTGATACAATAACTTCAACAACAACATTGCTTAATACATTATTACCTTTTCTTTTAATAGGATTGTTTGCATTTGTATTCATAGGAACTTCTATTTATATGAAATCTCCTATTATGATAGTAGTTGGGATAGTTGTTTTAGCAGTAGCAATCTTATTAGGGAGTATTTATGCAAATATTTATCATCAGATTAGTGCATCAGATGAATTTACAGAAACAAATGATGTCTTGCAGATACAAGGATTATTTATGCAATACTTACCTTT
>Ga0307380_10005792_pt1 | contig 16382 bp, 18 predicted proteins | sample UN3MG_FD_202239 | JGI IMG/M metagenome (GOLD analysis project Ga0307380, IMG submission 202239) | Soil microbial communities from Risofladan, Vaasa, Finland - UN-3 | ecosystem: Environmental > Terrestrial > Soil > Coastal area > Acid sulfate soil | place: Finland: Risofladan, Vaasa | collected...
TGGTGGCGTATGTCCCGGAGCCGGATTTCTCAGGGTTCCTCATGCATCTTAGCCAGCTTTCCCAGCACACGAAGAATCTCCTTGCCAACCCGCGTGCCTCGCTGGCGATCAGCGAGCCCGAAACGGGTGCCGAAAACCCCCAGACGCTTGCCCGCGTGAGCATCCAGGGCGATGTCGAATCGCTCCCGCCCGATGCCCCGGGATACACGGAGGCGGCCGAAACGTATAAACTACGGCTTCCGGCCTCCGTCCCTCTCTTCGATTTCGGGGATTTCTTCCTCTTTCGCCTCGTTCCCCGGGAGGCGCGATTCGTCGCGGGGTTCGCCCGCGCGTACACGGTAAGCGCCGCAAAATTACGGGAGGCCGCAGCAACCAGGTCTATCCGTTAAGTCCCTGCCTTTGTTTCTTTCCTGGGGGGACTTATTGAACGGGAATTGCTTCCTGGTTTTTGCCGGGCATGCGGGGGAAGGTTCGCATCAGGGGAATTCGTATGCGGTGGGGGAGGAAGTCACTTCCCATGTTCCCTTCGCCCTGTTCTTCCCCCCGGTAAAGCCCAGGAAGCTGTATTTTCCGTAATGGGGGATCTTGCGGGCCGAACGCTTTGCTGCTTCGGGAGAGAAGGGCAGGAAGAGCGCGGCGACCCGATCCCCGTCCGACGGGTGGGGAAGGACGACGAAAAGGGAATCTTCGCGAGATTGAAATGTTTCCCCCCCAAGCGTGAATTCCCTCTGGGAAACGGAGAGTTCCCCGGGGAGTTTCGGTAGGTACCCGTTCCCATCCGGTAGTCCCAGGAAGAGCACGTCATGTCCCGCAAGCAGCGAAGGAGGCGTGTCCTCTTCCCGATGAATCACGAAAGTTTCCTTTCCCATGGCGGTCAGGAGGAGTTTCGATGCCTCGAGAATGTCGGCCTGGAGCCCGCGGGCGGCCACGACCAGGAGGTTCGTCGATCCCCGGATGCTGTTTACGGTCGGGGGGATCTCGGAAGGGTCGAGACGGCGGAACAGGTCCACCTCGGGGTCGATGACAAGCCTTTTGGGTCTTGCGTTCGCGGAAAGAGAGAAAGAGGTGGTGCCGCCTGCAACCTTAAGCACTGTATCCACGTTGCCCCCTTCGGTTTCCAACCGCAGAGGTACGCGGAGATCGAAATACGGCTCTTGTTGTACGATCCGCCCCGTGACCCGCCAGCTCCCCCCCACGTTCTCTGTCTTGACTCCATCAAGCGCGAAGACCGGTGCTCCGGGACGGTCGACCCACTGTTTAAAGAAGGGTGCGAAATCGGTTCCGGTCTCCCCCCCGATCGCCCGGCCGAAATCGCCCCAAGACGCCTCCCGGAACATCTTCTCCCGGACCACGTCCCGCATTCCCTTCCAGAACGCCTCTTCCCCGGCTAAACGCCTTGCCATGTGGAACACCATCGCCCCTTTCCCGTATCCCACTGCGCGGGAGGCAGGGCTGTCGCGGCCGGTGAACGCACGGAGCGGGAAATCCTCGCCGGGCGTTACGAGGGTGGCGTAGTCCCGCAAGATCTTGAGCCGGGACTCCCGGCCCTCTTCCGGCGATGCCCTTTCCTTGTAGAGGTAGTCGGAGACGTAGGTGGTGAGCCCCTCGGACCAGTTTCCTTTTTGGTAATCGACGCGCACCCCGTTTCCCCACCAGGAGTGCGCCACCTCGTGTCCCAGGCTGGTCTCTACGATGAAGGGGAGCCTAACGACCGTGCTTCCGAGCAGCGTGTAGGAGGGGAAGCCGTATCCCGTGGGGAAAAAGTTCTCCACGACGGCGAACTTCTCGAACGGGTAGGGCCCGAAAAGTTCCCGGTAGAGGGCGAGGTACCTGGCGGCCGCCGCAAGATATGTTTCCGAGAGCGCGTCCGACCCCGGGTAGAAGTAGGTGTAGAGCTTCGTCTCCCCGGCGTTCCTCTCCCGAACCCGGTACGGCCCCGCCGAAAGGGACAGGCCCTCAAGTGGCTCCCGGGTCTCCCATGTCGACCGTGTCCGTCCGCCTGACGTCTCTCGCCGGATGAGCCTTCCCGCCGTTACCGCCTCGTACCCTGCCGGCCCTTCGACCCGTATCCGGAACGTCGGCCTGCTCCCGGGGATCTCCGGGTACCACCCGGCCGAATCGCTTAGGAACGTCCCCTTCTCCCGGATCGTTGCCCGGACCCCGTAGCTTGGGCCCTCGGTGTTCACGGGGTCATCGGGGACGTGGTCCCGGAACGAGGCACGGTACGAGACGGTCAGGGAAAGCTCACTTTCCTCGGGGAGGTCGGGAGGCAGCGCAACACGCAAGGTCCCTCCTTTGAGCGTGAAGGGAAGGTCCTTTTCCCGCGTGGCGACCTTTTCCACCGTGGTGTTTTCGGATAGGTCGAACGCAAGGGAGGAATGTCCGCCGGTGCTCAACGTAAGGGTATCCTCTGCCGCCAGGGAGTTGCTTTTCGGATCGAGGCGCACAGCCAGGTCATGGCGGGTAACAACGGGGCGGCCCGTCACGCATCCCGCAAGGGAGACGAAGCACACCGCGAGCATGACAGCGCCTGCCCGGGTAATCAGGGAGGGTTCAGGCATCCCGGATTGCGGGATGGAGGAGATTCTCGCGCAGAACTGCTTCGGGAACAAGGCGAAGGTTCCGCACCACACCCAGCCATGACAGGAAGACGAGTGTGTAGTAGGAGAGGTCGATCTCCCACCAGAAAAACCCCTGGCGTGCGGATACGGCATAGTGGTGGTGGTTGTTGTGCCACCCCTCCCCCAGGGTGATCAGGGCCAGAACGGCGTTGTTTCGACTCTCGTCGCCGGTGTCGTAGCGCTTCGTCCCGATCATGTGGTCCAGCGAGTTGATGGTGGCGGTCGCATGGAACAGGACGACGGTCGAGACGAAAAATCCCCAGATCAGCAATTGGGGCCCGTTGGTCCCAAGCTCCGGGGCAAAAAATGCGAGCGCGGATCCCGCGGCATAGATCGACGAGGCGAAAAGAACGGGGACGAGGATGTCGAACCGGTCGAGAAAACGCAATTCCGGGTACCGGGCGAAATCTCCGACCAGGGAGAGGTTCGTCGGGAAGTTCCGCGTGGAGGTGATCCACCCCATGTGGCTCCACCAGAAGCCGCTTTGTACCGGGGAATGGATGTCCTGTTCCTTGTCCGAGTGCAGATGATGAGTTCGGTGATGCCCCGCCCACCAGAGAGGGCCGCGCTGCACGGCCGTGTTCCCCAGCACAGCGAACAGGAACTGCCAGGGGCGGGAGGTCGAAAAGGCGTTGTGGGAGAAGAACCGGTGGTAGAACGCCGTGACGGCGAACATCCGGACGAGATAGAGGGCGACGGCCACGATGACGGCCGTAGCGCTCCAGCCGACCCAGAGTACTCCTGCGCACATCGCGTGCAGGAAAAGGAAGGGGGAAACACGCCACCAGTCGATCTTTCTTTCCTCGCACTTCCGGAGTTCCTCCATCCCGGCATACGAATCGAACCAGCGCAGGAGGGACATCAGGACATGGGAGATCGTCCCGGTCTTTGGTGTGCCACGTCTCATAATCGAATGTTCTTAGTATATATCCTTCCTCCCTTTTCTCGCCAAGGTTTGACGGTTCTCCCCATCTGCGGGGGAAATCCTTTTTTCGCTCGCCACGACCTCCTTTTCCCGGGAAAGTTGAAGTCGAGGTTCCGCGGAAATACGGACCGGGGGTGCTTGCTTGAATCATCCCGGTAAAATCGGAGTCTTACATAGGCGAAGAGCGATGCTCCTTACCCGACGAGAGGCTTCTTTCTGTTTCGCCTGCCATGACGAGATAACGGGGGGGACTCGACCTGTTCCGCGTGCGAACGCCTGCAAGAGCCGGTTTCCCCGTGCGGGAAACACTCCCGGAAGGAGAGTTGATTGAGGCTTGAGCGACTTCATTCCGTCTTACGGCTCCCGATCGGTCTTTCCGTTGCCTGGGATTTTTTTTCCGACCCGCGGAACCTCAGGCGTTTAACGCCTCCTTCCCTCGGGATCGAAATTATCTCCGAGGCGCCGCCCCGGATGGTTCCAGGGATGATCATCACGTACACGGTCCGGCCGCTGCTTGGGATCCCGGTCCGCTGGGTGACCGAGATCACCCATGTCCGGGAGCCGCACCTTTTCGTGGACGAGCAGCGTTTTGGTCCCTACCGTTTCTGGCATCATCAGCACCACTTCCGCGAGGTCGACGGGGGGATCGAGATGGAGGATCTCGTTCATTACGGCCTCCCGTTCGGGGGCATCGGAAGGCTTCTGGGAGGGAGCCACGTCCGGAAACAACTCGCAGGAGTTTTCTCGTTCCGGAAAACGTTCCTCGAAGAGACGTTCGGGACGATGCCCGAAACGGGAAGCGGGTGAACGGGATGGCGCCGACCGCTGCGGGAAAACGCAATCCCGCAATCGTCTGGTTCCGCAGGGACTTAAGAATCTCCGATAACCCGGCGCTCTCGGCAGCCGTTGCCGGGGGTGCCCCGGTGGTTCCGGTCTACATCATCGACTCGGAGAAGGAGGGAGGATATCCGGCCGGCGGGGCCTCGCAATTGTGGCTCCATCGTTCGCTCATCGAACTCGATCATGCCCTGCGGGAATCAGGCTCCCGGCTTGTCATCCGCCAGGGACCGTCTCTTCAGGTGCTCCGGGAGCTTGCCGGGCAAACCGCCACCTCTTGTGTCTACTGGAACACGATCTACGAGCCTGCTGCCGGTAAGCGTGACGTGGAGGTTACGCGGGGTCTTGCGGAAGGCGGATGTGAGACGGAGATTTCCAACGGCTCTCTCCTCTTCGAGCCCGCCGATGTTTGCACCTCCGGAGGGGGTCCGTACCGCGTATTTACTCCCTTTTGGAAAAAATGTCGGTCCCTTTCCGAGCCTTCTTCGCCGCGTAAGGCCCCGAAGGCCCTTCCCGGACCGTCATCCTGGCCGGATTCCCTTGCCCTCGGGGATGTTTTTCGGGATGCCTGCCCTGCCCGGTCCGGAGGAATCCGCATGACGGGGAGTCCCGGGGAGAAGGGGGCCGTCGCCATGCTTGCGCGATTCCTTGACGAGGGGCTCGCAGGGTACCCGGAGAATCGGGACAGGCCGGATCTTCCAGGCACATCCCGCCTCTCCCCCCATCTTCACTTCGGGGAAATCTCCCCGCGGCAGGTCTGGCACGCGGTAAGCGCCAGGACCGTGTACGACCCGTCTCAGGGAGTGGAGCGCGGGGCGGAGGCGTTCCTGCGTCAGCTCGGGTGGCGGGAGTTTGCGCACCACCTGCTCCACCATTTCCCCGAAACCACAACGCTTCCCCTGCGGGAGGAGTTTGCCGCGTTTCCCTGGAAGTACGACGGGAAAGCGCTTGCTGCGTGGCAGCGCGGGGATACGGGGTACCCGCTCGTGGACGCCGGAATGCGCGAACTTCTGGGAACGGGATGGATGCACAACCGCGTGCGGATGATCGTGGCGTCGTTTCTCGTCAAGGACCTTCTTCTTCCCTGGCAGGAGGGGGCGAGATGGTTCCTGGAAACGCTCTTTGACGCGGACCTGGCGAACAATACCCTGGGGTGGCAGTGGGTCGCCGGGTGCGGCGCGGACGCGGCTCCATTTTTTCGGATCTTCAACCCCGTGGGGCAGGGAAGAAGGTATGACCCGAAGGGGGATTACGTAAGAAAATGGGTGCCGGAGCTCGCCGGTCTTCCGTCGAAATGGATTCATTGTCCGTGGCAGGCCCCGAAGGAGGTTTTGTCCGAGGCGGGCGTTACGCCGGGGAAGACATACCCGCAGCCCATGATCGATCACCCAGCGGCGCGCGAGCGCGCGTTGAAGGCCTGGAGATCATTGAAACGGAAAGCTGGACCGTGAAACGCGCGATTTCCTTCCGGCACCTAACAGGGCATGAGAACAGATGGGGAAACGAAACCGATGCATGCGGGAAGAACGACATCATTTCTTTTTGGGGCAATCCTGGTATCGGTTCTTGTCCTGATACCGCCTCTTGCCCATGATGAGGGAGCCGTTGTGGCAGCGGAAACGTGCAGGCCGACCCGCTCCGACGCAGAGGGACCGTTCTACGTCCCGGGTGCGCCGATTCGAACGTCTACGGGCAGCGGCCTGGTCATCCGGGGCCGCCTCCTCGGGGCCCCCGATTGCCGGCCTCTTCCCGGGGGAGGGATCGAATGGTGGCAAACCGGCCGGCCAGGCCGATACGATGACGAGCACCGGGGGAGGCAAAACGTCGCCGCGGACGGAGCATACCGGTTCGTAACCGATTTCCCCGGCGTCTACCCGGGGCGTCCCTCGCACATCCACTTCAAGGCCAAAGCCCCCGGGTACCGGAGCCTCACTACCCAGCTCTACCTGCGCGGCGGGGAGACGGAGGTCGAATTCGACATCGTTCTCGTTCCGGCAGGGCACGGTTCATCGGAGGAGGAACCGGGGCGGTGATTCCGTCGAGGATGAGGGCGATCGCGTGAAGGTGCTCGTCTCCGGTTCCCGCGGGCTCATCGGCTCGGCCATCGTTCGCGATCTCGCAGGCGAGGGGCACATCGTCACTCGGCTTGTGCGCTCCTCCCCCGGAACGGGGGGAGACGCAGCTATTTGGAACCCCGAAAAGGGAACCGTGGATTGTAACGGGCTTACGGGACATGACGCGGTCGTCCACCTGGCAGGAGAGAACATCGCGGGTTCTTCCTGGACCCCGAAAAGGAAAGCGTTGATCCGGGACAGCCGGGTCAGGGGAACCCGCCTCCTTTGCGAGTCCCTACTGCGCCTCGAGCGCCCTCCGAACACATTGGTGTGTGCATCGGCAACGGGGTACTACGGGGACCGGGGCAGCGAGATCCTCCGGGAGGACAGCCCGCCGGGAGAAGGATTTCTGTCGGAGGTGTGCCGGGAATGGGAGGAGGCCACCGGGGAGGCAGCCCGGAAAGGAATCCGGGTGGTCAACCTGCGCATCGGGATGGTCTTATCCGCCGAAGGCGGCGCGCTGGCGAAGATGCTGCCGGTCTTCCGGGCGGGTGCGGGGGGCCGGATCGGGGACGGAGAGCAGTATGTAAGCTGGATCGCCCTTCCCGACCTCGTCGGGGTGATCCGCCACGCGCTCGCCACGGATTCCATGGAGGGGCCTGTGAATGCGGTGGCTCCCCATCCGGTGACGAACCGGGAGTTCACGAAATTGCTGGGGCGCATCCTTGGGCGCCCGACCATAGCCGCCCTACCTGCCTTTGCCGCGAGGCTCCTCTTCGGGGAAATGGCGGACGAACTACTGCTGGCAAGCACGCGCGCAGAACCCGCGAAGCTTCTCGCCTCGGGGTACAGGTTCCGTCTCCCGGAACTGGAGGGGGCGTTGCGTTCCCTGCTGGGAAAGTAAGGGTCAGGCGATATTCTCCCGGATCACGATGGTCGGCTCCCGCGCGCCGAGAAGATATCGCACCACGTCGACCGTGTCGATTGCCAGGGACAGTCCACAACAGAAAATCACGGCGACAACCCAACGGTAAAGGAACGGCTCGCCGGAAATCAGGTTGAGCCGTAAGACAAGCCACGCCAGCATGGCGATCCAGTGAAAGTGCCCAAGCCCCAGAAGACGCACGAACCCGAGGCGGGTAAAGATGATGGTCTGCTGAAAGACGCCCAGCAAGAGCCCTCCCAGCACGACCCTGGCTTCCATGCGGGGCAGGAAGAAGACGGCTCCCATGTTTGTCATGAACAGAACCGCCACCCAGATCCGCCAGGGAAGCGGCATGTTCCGGATGTGCTTCAGGAACAGGCGCATCGTCTTCTCTCTCCCTCCCTTGGCGCGAGAGCTCGTCAGATCGCCTTGGCCCAGGCCAGGCGCTTCTCCAGCCACCGGGAGAGGGTGGTAAATGCATAGCAGAAGATGAAGTAGACGAAGGCGATGAACAGGAAGATCTCGGTAGGATAGATGAGGCTGCGGTTGTTGATCTGCGTCGCCACCATGGTAAGCTCCGAGACGCCGACGATGAAGGCGAGCGACGTGTCCTTGATGAGCGAAACGAACTGGTTGACCAACGACGGGATCATGTTTCGCAGAGCCTGCGGCAGGATGATGTGGAGCATGGTGTGCCGGTGGGTGAGGCCCGTGGAGATCGCCGCCTCGGTCTGCCCCTTCGGGATTCCCTCGATCCCCGCCTTGACGATCTGCGACATGTAGGCGGAGGTGAAAAACGTGAGCGCCAGGATCACGGTCTGACTCTCCGGCATCGGCCGCCCCATCAGATTCGGGTAGAGAAAGTACATCCAGAAGATGACCATGATCAGCGGCATCCCCCGCACGAACTGGATCACCGCCTCCGAGGGGTACCGGATCAGCCGGTTGCGGGAGATGGCCAGAAGCCCCAGGATTAGCCCTCCGAAGAAAGAGAGGATGCAGGAGACGACCGCAAGGTAGAAGGTGAGCGCCACCCCTCCCAGCGGACCGTGCGGGTAGCGCCCGATAAAGAAGTACGTCAGGTTGTCCCAGATGACGTGGAAATCGAGCCCCATCTTATCTCGCCTTCAACGGAGATAGAATCGTCTTGCTGTACCAGGTGACCATGACCGTGATGATGATCGACATGGCAAGATACACGACGGTGGCCGCCGTGAACGCCTCGAATCCCTTGAACGTGTAGCTCTCCACCTGCCTCGCCTGGTAGGTGAGCTCCGCCACCCCGATCGTCATCGCCAGGGACGAGTTCTTCACCACATTCAGGAACTGGTTGATCAGCGGCGGAATGGTGATCCGGACCGCCTGGGGAAGGATGATGTACCGCATGGACCGGAGGAAGGAGAAGCCGGAGCTTCGGGCGGCCTCCATCTGCTCCTTCGGGATGGAGAGGACCCCGGATCGGATGTCCTCGGCGATGAACGCCGAAGTGTAGATCGTCAGGGCGATCACGGCGGAGGCGAACTCGAAGTTGGTGGAGACCAGCCAGTTGTTGACCGCCATCGGGAGGATCTTGTACGACCCGAAGTACCAGAAGAAGATCTGGACCAGCAGCGGTGTGTTACGGAAGAACTCGAGATATCCGAGGGCGAACCACCGGACGGGGCGCACCTTGCTCATCCGCATGACCGCGATGATCAGCCCAAGGAGGAAAGCGAGGGCGATCGACACCACCGAGAGCTGGATCGTGACCTTGACGCCCGATACCAGCCATTCGTAATACGTTCCCGATAGAACGACCGCCCAGTCGAACTTGTATTTCAGCACACGCGATCAGACAGGAACGTTATTTGTCCGCCGTGATCGTAAAAGTCCGGTACAGTGGCGTATCCGTGTCCGGACCGAACCACCGATCGAAGATCTTCTTCGCCTCCCCGGTTTTCTCCATCTCGAGGATCGTCTGGTTGACGAAGTCCAGGAAGTCCTCGTTCCCCTTGCGGATCCCGAGCCCGTAAGGCTCGTCGGAGATCCGGATGTCCGGGATCTCGTACTTCCCCTTCGGGAGCTTGGAGAGCTGCCCGGCCAGGATCGACTCGTCGGTGGTCACCGCTGCGACCTTCCCCTGCTGGAGCGCCAGGACGGCCTGGGGATAGTCGTCGAACGACAGGATCGTCGCGGTCGGGACCGCTTTGGCTGCATTCTTCTCGGAGGTGGATCCCTTCGCCGTGCCGATCTTCTTCCCTTCCAGGTCTTTGAGGCTCTTGATCGCCCCCTTCTTGGTGAGGAACTTCTGCCCGGTGAAGAAGTAGGTATGGCTGAAGTCGATCACCTTGGCCCGCTCGGGGTTCTTCGTCATCGTCGCGGCGATGATGTCGATGTTCCCCTCCTGGAGCTGGGGCATCCGGGTTGCCGACGTCACCGGCTTGAGCTCGACCTTCACACCGAGCTTGGCCGCGATCGCATGGACGAAGTCGATGTCGTACCCGACGATCGTGCGAGTCTTCTGGTCTATGAACCCGAAGGGCGGGAGCGAGTCCTTGATGCCCGCCACCAGGACCCCCTTCGCCTTGATGTCGGCCAGCTTGTCGCCGGCCAGGGACGCCCCGGCAACGAAGGTTCCCACCAGTAGGACCGACAGTACGATAAGCAACATTTTTCTCATTGTCTTTCTCCTTCCCTCGTCAAGAGTTAGTGCATCGGCGACAGCACCTGTTTCAGGAACTGCCGTAACCGTTCGTGCTTGGGGTTCATGAAGAACTCGGCGGGCTCGGCCTTCTCGAGGATGGTGCCGAAGTCGATGAAGCAGACCCGGTGCGACACCTCGCGTGCGAACCCCATCTCGTGGGTCACCACCACCATTGTCATGCCGGATTCCGCCAGGTCCTTCATGACCATGAGTACCTCGCCGATCATCTCGGGGTCGAGCGCCGAGGTCGGCTCGTCGAAGAGCATGATCTTCGGCTTCATCGCCAGGGCCCGCGCGATCGCCACCCGCTGCTGCTGGCCCCCCGAGAGCTGGGACGGGTGGGCGTCCTTCTTCTCCGCCAGGTCGACCCGCTCGAGCAGCGCGATCGCCTGCTCCTCCGCTTCCTTTTTCGGAGTTCCGCGGATCTTGATGGGGGCGAGGGTGATGTTCTTCAGGGCCGTCAGGTGAGGATAGAGGTTGAACTGCTGGAAGACGAACCCGACCTCCGCCCGGAGCTTGTTGATGTTCACCTTCGGGTCGGAAAGGTCCATCCCGTCGACGATGAGTTTCCCCTCGTCGATCGGCTCGAGCTGGTTGATCGTCCGGATGAGGGTCGACTTTCCCGAGCCGGAAGGTCCGCAGACGACCACGACCTCTCCCTTTTTCACGTGGAGGTTGACGTCGTTCAGAACGTGAAGCTTCCCGAAATACTTGTGGACCCCTTCGAACCGGATCATACGCATCCCCCGGCGGTCGGAGAGAGGACCGGATTTTTCTGCAGTACGGATTAGACGTAGTATATAGCATATTTGATCCGTTGCAGAATTCCTTAAAAATTCCTATGGTCGTGCTCCCGGGCGGGCCGCCCTTTCCCGCCCCCGTGTGGAGCGGGCGGGAGGTTCGGGATAAACTGGACATGTATGCAGATGATCGAGATCGACGGCAGCCACGGGGAAGGCGGGGGGCAGATCCTGAGAACGGCCCTTTCTCTTTCCTGCCTCTACCGAAAACCGTTCCGGATGGTGAACATCCGCAAGGGGCGGAAGCGGCCGGGGCTTGCGCCCCAGCACCTCGTCTGCGTCCGGGCGGCGCAGGAGATCTCCGGCGCGGAGGTTTCCGGCGACCGGGAGGGGTCCGTCGAACTCATCTTTTCGCCGGGAGAGGTGAAGGGGGGGGACGTTTCCCTTGACGTGCGAACGGCGGGCTCCACCCTTCTCGTGCTGCAGTCGGTCGTGCCGGCCCTCCTGTTCACCCGGGGGAAGAGCACCGTCACGGTCCGGGGCGGGACGCACGTGCCGTTCAGCCCCCCCTTCCACTACGCGGCCTCCGTGTTCGTCCCGGCGCTTGGCAGACTCGGTGCGAAGCTTTCCCTCTCCATCGGGTCGTACGGGTTCTACCCCAGGGGGGGAGGAGAGATCCGCTCGGAAATCTTCCCTTCGGAAGAAATCCGGCCGCTTTGCCTCCCGGAGAGGGGGAAGATCCACGCCGTTACGGGATGGTCCGCCTCGGGGAACCTGCCGCTCTCGATCGCACGGCGCCAGCGCGACGCGGCGATTGAGGTGCTTCGGTCCCGACTCCGGGACGCAGACTTCCCCGTCGACATCGAGGTTCTCCCCGTACAGACGCCGGGGCAGGGGACGTTCCTGTTCCTCTGCGTCGAGGCGGAGAGCGGTGTTGCCGGATTTTCCTCCCTCGGGGAACGGGGGAAGCGGGCGGAAGCGGTCGGGGAGGAGGCCGCCGCTGCGCTTGCGGTGTACTGTGAAACGGGGGCGGCCCTCGATCCCTATCTCCCGGACCAGCTTGCGCTCTATCTCGCCATGTGCAAGGAAGGTTCCGCCTTCACAACCTCCCGGGTGACGGAGCACCTCGTGACCAATCTCTGGACGATCGGGTTGTTCCGGGAGTTTCGCTTCTCCGTGGAGGGGGAGGTGGGAAAGCCGGGAACGGTCCGGATCGGCCCTGACGATTCCGGAAACTAGTGCCTACCCAAACGAAAAAAGCGGCTCCGAGATCGATTCTCCCCTGCAGATCGGGCACCTGCCCGGCTTCTTCGGCCTCTCCCGTTTCCGGAATACGAAACCGCACTGCCGGCACTCCGCAGGGGTGACCGCCAGGTTTCCCCCGAGCGTTCCGGCGGTTTTTTGTATGTGGGGGAGGTGGGCGACCACCTCTTTTTCGGGGATGCCGACGTGGGCGGAGATCTGCCGCGCGGTGAGGGGGCGGTCCGAGAGGAGGGAGAGGATCTTCCTGCGCACCGTCTCTTTCCTTTCAGGGAGCTCGCTGCGCTTGTCCTGCCGGGTCATAAATCTTTCGCCCCTTTTTTCGCTTCCTCCGGTTTTCCGGGGAACGCCTGAGTACCCACAGGGTTCGATCTGACCCCCGTGGTATTGTATCGTGTCAAGGAACCCAGTACCGGGGACATTCCTGATGTGCGGGGACAATCCTCTCCCGCATTCCGGAGATGAATCAGGAATGTCCCCGGTGGGAGTGCCCCCGAACATCGCACGACCGCGAGAGGAGTACCCCGTGGAGATGTTTCTTCCCGAAGAGCTTGCGCGGTACATCGAGGATCACGTGGGTCCCGTGTCCCCCCTCCTCGAGGAACTCGAACGGGAGACGCGGGAGAAGACGGGGCACCCCGGGATGCTGACCGGCAAGGTCGAGGGAGCCTTCCTGAGAATGCTGGTTCGCGTCACGGGAGCGAGGAAGGTGGTCGAGATCGGGACATTCACCGGGTATGCCACTCTCATGATGGCGGAGGGTCTCCCCGCGGACGGGGAGTTGGTGACGTGTGATATCTCGGAGGAGTACGCCTCCATCGCGCGGAGATACTTCGACAGGAGCCCGCACGGGAAAAAGATCCGACTCGTCCTGGCCCCCGCCGCCGGGACGCTGCGCGGGATCCCCGACGGATCCGTCGACTTCGTCTTTATCGACGCAGACAAGGAGTCCTATCTCGTCTACTACGAGGAGAGCCTCCGGATCCTCCGGAGCGGAGGGTTGATCGCCGCCGACAACGTCCTTTGGTACGCCCGGGTCCTCTCCCCGGAGGATGAGGATTCCCGTGCGATCGTGTCCTTCAACCGCAAGGTGATGAGTGACGACCGGGTGGAGAAGGTGATGCTCTCGGTGCGCGACGGTGTGTATCTTATCCGGAAGCGGTAGGCGCGGGTCCGGGGGCCTTCCCCGGAGGAGGAGAATCCCGACGCACGGTTTTCCGCTCCAATGATTGTGAGAAACACGGGAGGTATGTTTATGGGACGGAAACAGGTCGTGCTGATCGTCGCGATCGTGGCGGCTCTTTTTGCCTGGCAGGCAATAGGGCTGGCGGCGGGCGAGGAGCAGATTCCGAGGATGACGAAGGAGGAGCTGAAGCCGCTCCTTGGAACCCCGGAAATCGTCGTCCTCGACGTCCGCTTCGAGGGGGGGAATGCCCCGATGAAGATCGCCGGGGCAGTGCACGAAAACCCCGAGAAGGTCGCGGACTGGTCTTTCAAGTATCCGAAAGAGAAAAGGATCGTCCTCTACTGTTCCTGAGTCAACGAGCACACGAGCGCCCGTGTGGCGCTCCGTCTCAAGGCTCTCGGGTTCGGGAAGGTGTACGCCCTTAAGGGAGGATGGCGCGAGTGGATCTCCGCCGGGTATCCGACGGAGAAAACGAAGTAATCTCAGGGCAATCGCCACGAGCGGGAAGAATCGGGCCATGTGCGGGCGCTTCACCCTGTTCGACTCTGACGCCTCCGTAGCCGAGGGGTTCGGCCTGGCGGAGGTGCCGTCTCTTTCACCGCGCTATAACGTCGCTCCGTCCCAGGAAGTTGCCGCGGTGCGGATTCCCGCGGAAGGGCGGGCGCGGGAGTTTGCCCTGCTGCGCTGGGGGCTTGTCCCCTCCTGGGCGAAAGATCCTTCCCTCGGGGACCGGATGATCAACGCCCGGTCGGAGACGGCCGCCGAAAAGCCCGCCTTCCGGTCGGCGATCCGGCGCAGGCGCTGCCTGGTTCCGGCGAGCGGGTTCTACGAGTGGAAGCGCACGAACGGCAGGAAACAGCCATACTTCATCCGCATGCGCGCCGGGAAGGTCTTCGCCTTTGCGGGCCTTTGGGAATCGTGGAAGGAACCGGGCGGTGCCGCGGTCGAATCGTGCGCGCTGCTCACCACCTCGCCGAACGACCTCCTCCGGACGATCCACGACCGGATGCCCGTGATCGTTTCCCCGCGGGATTACGATCTCTGGCTCTCCCCGGAGATCCAGGACCCCCGGGAGCTGGCATTCCTCTTCCGACCCTATCCCCTTGAAGAGATGGACGCCTTCCCGGTCGGGACGGCGGTGAATAACCCGAAAACGGATGCCCCGGGCCTGATCGAACCCCTTGCCCGGTGATGTCCCTTCCGGGGGTTACTGTTTTCCCCCGGGAAAGAGCAGGCGGGAGATATCGTGCCGCCGCGCGGCGAACCTCCGGTAGAAGGCCCGGGAGATACCCCTAGCAAAGGGGAGGCGGAACAGGGCAGCGGCCCATCGAAAGCGACGCAACCGGAGCAGGATCTCCGGAACCGCCTGTTCCCCCGCGAGCACGCTCCCGTCCTGCAGGACCAGGTGCATCGCCGTAAGGCAGGCGCTTTTCTCGATGTGGGGAAAGCGGCGGGGAAGATCCTCGGAGTGGCAGGAGAGGTACTCGAAGGTTTCCGGAGCGGCCCGGGCCCGGATCCATTCGACCGCGTTCCGGCAGACGGAGCATTCGCCGTCGAAGATGAGGAAGGCCTTCCCCGGCTCCTTTCCTCTTTCCGGGGGGAGCGGATCTCTCCCGTTTGTCATCTCCAGCGGGAAGCGAAGAAGTCCTCCCCTTCCCAAGCCAGGCTATCCGCCCGCATCTCCGAGAGGATGTCGAACTCCTCGTTGAACTCGAATACGACATAACACCGGTCGTCCTTGTCGATGAAGCGTATCCAGTGGTGGTCTTCCCCGAGGGTTCCTCCGTCCAGTGTCATGATTTCGGGCACGTCCATCATCCACCGGGCGAGGATCTCCCGCAGGCGGAAGGTCACTCCGCGAACGACGATCGTGGCCGACCCGGACTCGACCTCGCCGTACTTTTTCTCCATCTGCTCCCGGCCGGATCCGTGGCTCATGGACTGATTATAACTCGTGTCGGCAGTGAGTGTCACAACGCGGGGACGTCCTCTTTTTCCGTCGAGCAGGGATCTGGATGGCGGTTCCGAACTCTTGCCGTTCAACCTCTTCCTATCCGTACCCCCTGGCACCGAAATGGTAATTGCTCCTGGAACCATCTCATGAAGGTTAATACGGGCAACCGGGATAGGGCCTTGTGGGGTCAGCCTCCTTTTCCTTTTGAAAACCAATGCATTTCATCGGTTGCCGGCGTGATTTTCCCTGGAGGGAGTCCATCCTCTTACCCTCGAATCGACGGGTACACTTTTTGCGATAATTATTATCATTCCGAAAATGGTGACGGTTTCGCGGACGGATTTCTTACGGGGAAAAACAGGGGAAAGGAAGAAAATCATCTCATTTATTCAGAATGTTACATAGTACGGAATCAAATCCTATCCACTGGGGGGAGGAAAAAGATGGATCACAGAAATGATTTTCGCTATCACAAAATGGGAATATTGTCCCAGAGCCGAATTCTGATCGTCTTGTTCTGTTTTCTCGGGCTCGCGGCGTTTGCAGTTTGGGCGCCGAAGGTGGAGGCGAGATCCAATTTTTACAGTGACAGGGGATGTGCCTCATGCCATGGTTCTGCACAGACTACATGCAACGGATGTCACCACCATGGACCTAGCGGGCTCAGCGCGACAACGAACAAAACGACGTATGCGCCCGGCGAGGCGCTCTCTGTGACGTTTAGCGGGGGGAGGTCCTCGGGCGCCACCGTCCGTGGGGGTTGGATTCGCGCCATCCTTTACCTGAATAACCAAGAAGTGGCCAGAAGCACCGGACCAGCCGGGGAGGGGGGAGGAGAATCATTTCCGATCACTTTTTCGACTACGGCGCCGAACTCAGCCGGCACATATACCTTCCAGGCCGCCTGGTTCGGAAACACGAATGATAATGGTGACACTCATGGCGAGCAGAGAGTTACCTCCAACTCCTTCACGGTGTCGGCGCCTACCCCGGCCGGCGCGTTGTCGGTATCTTCGGGCTCCCTGTCCTCTTCGGGGACGGCGGGCGGCCCGTTCAGCCCGGTAAGCCAGTCGTTCACGCTTTCGAACACGGGCGGCCAGTCGATCAACTGGACGGCGGCCGAGACGCTGTCGTGGATGACGCTGTCGTCAACGGGCGGGAGCCTGGCGGCGGGGGCGAACACGAAGGTTACGGTGT
>Ga0307380_10005794_pt1 | contig 16378 bp, 34 predicted proteins | sample UN3MG_FD_202239 | JGI IMG/M metagenome (GOLD analysis project Ga0307380, IMG submission 202239) | Soil microbial communities from Risofladan, Vaasa, Finland - UN-3 | ecosystem: Environmental > Terrestrial > Soil > Coastal area > Acid sulfate soil | place: Finland: Risofladan, Vaasa | collected...
TAATTCTCAATTCCATCTTATGCTACAAGTACATCAAAACTATTCTCACGCACCGGTACATAGCTACTAGTAAACATGTGCATACGAAAGCGCGAAACACTTAGGTTGACTGAGACTACTTGCCTTGGGTATCTTGAGGCTCAGAAACTCCCGTCTCATGCCCAATTGGAGTCTGTGGGCAGATAGATTCACTCATACGAACCAATTCTTGCCGTAGCTCATGGCTCTGCACCTCGTATTCAGCTTTTTCAAGGCACTCCTTCATGCCATCTACTATCGCCCACTTAATAGCTGACTTGAGGCATATCTCAGCCTTCTCTATAGCATCAGGCAAGAGCCCGAACTTCGGAGCATCGTTCTTGAAACGTCTCATAATCGTGTGCGTAAGTGTCTTAGGACTCAAACGTTACCCCCAAATCAATAGTACACCAAGTATAGTCCAACCAATTCCTGTGCTGCCACCAACCGCGCAGACTGCTACTGTAGATATGGCACGGCTCATATTACCCGATATCAGCCCATCCCTTAAGCTACGTGGAGAGTTTACTTCCTCCGGCTCTTCGGGCAATGTCTTCGCGGCTTTGTATTTCTTTGAGCGCGTGCCTTTTGGCGAGGTCTTCGAAATCTCCAAGGAGGGCTTCGTTGAGGATATGTGTGACATTTCCTCCTTCGTTTGTAACGCGTATGATCTCGATTTTGCCATCCTTCTTGACCTCGTATTCTACTTGAGTTGCACCATAGGACACATCGCCTATCGGCCACCCTACCGTGGCGCGAGTTTGGAAACTTCCTCGCTGACCGGCCAGATCCTTAAGCTCCACCTCAGCCCCCAAGCCCCAATGCGTCGCGCTCTTCTGGCGACAGTTTTTCCATTGCCTTATTGATGACCTCTTCTTTGTGCTTGCGTTCGATCTCCTTAACCTCATGAACCTTGATCGGAGTCGCGTTCGCGAGGATGAACACCTCGTCGCCTATGATCAGAGCTTTCGATTCTTTTACCACTCCGTTTCCACCATACCAACCCTGGTCTTTGGCGAGGCTATGAGCCGTTGACTTATTGAAGGTACAAGCTATGCAAGCTCCCGCATCCCCGGACTCATTGGTGGTAGTATACGCCGAATAGATCGGCTTCAAGTCATATGGTTTCTTGCTCATGGTCTCCCTGACTCTTCGTGTCCTCACGTTTTTCTTCGGGCTTCTCAGTCTTCGTCTTCTTTTTCTCTTGTTCGTCGGCCATTGCCTGAACTTCGGGTGATAGAGGAGCAAAATTAGGATGCTCCATATCATCGGATGGCATGTGGGCAAGAGCTTCTTTCTGGCCACCACTACACCAACACTCGAAGCAGAGTGGTTTGTAGCTCTTCGCGTCCTGCTCGGCCTTTGTCTTCTTCTTGGCCTTCTTACGAGGAGTCGCACCATCGATGTATCCGAACGTTGTTAGTAGTCCACACGCACACTTGTACATTAGATACTCCTCTTACGAGTAGGCTGTGTGCGTAGTATTCTCTTAACCTCGGCCTCTACGTGATGCCACCATAGCTTCTCATCGTATACGCGAATATCGTTGTGCCCCCACTCATCACACACGGATACGTGCATGCGGAATCCACACGCGCCCTGCTCTATCTTCTTGCTCTTCAGGTCCTTTGATGGCCATTCCCAAAACGTAGCATCGCTGTACCAATTTAGAACACTCGTAATAGCTGACTTGAGCGTCTTTTTGACACATGATATTTCCTGCATACGGCCTCCGATGTTGCGCATTGGAAACAACTTGGCAATGAATTTATGTTTACCTGAGGCAACTAGCCGCCCCAGCTTAAGAAGCTCATCAATCTCGTCTGTACGGGCAGCAACTATTTTGTCAATGGTATCTATAACGGCCTTTTTGATTGACATAGCCTAATCTACTTTCCACATTACAGGGGATTTATTGTCTCTCTGTATAGAGGGCACTGAACCTGGCTTCTGTCTAGACCTACGAGAACTATTCACCCCACCAATGACCCCGACAATAGGGATAGTAGATACGGCCAATAGGACTGTTGAGGTGATCAGTGGTGAAGCATTCCATGCAGCAGACAGGCCAAGATATATAGCCATCCCAAAACATCCGATAGCTGCCGCGAGCAAACTGGAAATGATTATTGCGAATATTATCTGAGCAGTCAACCTAGCGTAGTTCTTGAACCCTTCGATAAACGTCTCGGGATTACCGTCCTTCATGACTATCCGCCTGACGTGTACCTGACCATTGCTCATTATCACTAATCATCATTATGAAATTGGCCACATCTGCTGCTTCTCTCACAACGGCCTTACGATCACCAGATGCGATAGCTTCTTCTAGTTCAACCAACTCTTCCTTGGCACGTGCAAGAAGAAATGCAATGGAGGATTCTTTCCAGTGGGGGCGGTGACGAACACATAGCAACTTATGCCGCATATGAGTAGTGAAGTCTGCTAGCGCTTCGTCAATTCCTTCACGAGTGTTTTCTCTTGGCATCATTTCTTCCTATCAGCTAACATTGCCACTGCTCGCTCCCCTAAAGGCGTTTTGCGTGGCGTGTAATGACACACCTTAACCGCCTCACTTCTCTCTCAGCATCCTCTAACCGATTTGTCTTACGTACCTTCAAGCTCACTGACCCGCGCCTTCAGTTCGTTGTTCCTAGCTCTCTCAGCCTCTAGAGACTCCTCGGCCACCCTGAGTTGGTGTGCTAAGTCTTCACTACCAGCACTTCCTGGAACATCGAATTCAGCAAGACGATTCGTTAGTTCCTTTTTGCTAGCCACAAGTGCCTTATTCTCGTCAGCTAAACGACGAGCCTCGGCTTGTGCGTGTGCCAACTTCTGCTCACTACCCTGCTCACCCATTCGTCTTCTCCTTCTTCACCAAAGCACGAGCTTTATCTAACTCATGCTCATACTGTGGCCCCACGTAGGGGCCGCTATGGGAATGATACCAACTGCTTCCTAATTTGTGCACACAAGTTCGCCACTTCATCCAGTAGTTAATTCGTTTGACCGCTTTATCAGGGCTCATATGAAGGCGAAGCTGAAACTGCATGATGATTCCATTGAACACCAGCCCCTTGCGATTACTTTCAACAGCACGAATAACTTCGAATGGCTCCTTGTCCATCATGTCATTCAGAAGGGTCAATACCTCAGGCTCATAATCCCACTTGCCATCCTGTAGACTCATTTCGGTTCTTCCTTGGCCACCCACGTCTTAATTAGTGTAATGCGCGTAGCTAGCCATGTATCACACACACCAAGAGCCTTGGCCGCTTCACAAACTGGACATCCACTATTCAGCATGATCAAACCAGCTTCCACCTTCTCTTCAACATACTTCGCATGTACCTCTTCCTGGCCATGAGGAACACGACCAGAACCACCCAGCTTCCATGGCTTACTTCCACTACGGCTGCGCTGATATTCGAGATGATGGGGGCAAAGATATGCTCCAGGCTTCCATGCTTCTTTACCACAGATCGTACACTTGCCCTCGGCCTGTTTTTTTAGCTGCCATTTACGTTGTCGAGATACCATAATTAGTCCCCTTCCGGAAGAGAGTCTACGAATGCATGAACGTGTTCGCAGACATCCTCACCAACGAGTGAGTCCGTGCAGCTGCACTTCACACAATGATCGTACCTATCAATCTTGATACGCTCGGTCATCTGAGGATCATCTAGATCCGCAAAGAACTGCTTGAGATGTGTACAGTTCTTCTTGAACTTCCACCCAGGGCACGAGCAAAAGATAGCTCCATCTTGCCGACTGATTCGAACCTCATAAGGATCTGCGTCTGGATTCGACTTCGACTTGTATGTCGCTATAACTGCCGCCCGTTTTGTCTTAGTCGTCATTTTCTACTCCCTATCTGGTCACCCACATTTTTGGATGCATGAGCTTCTGCTTTCTAAACAAGCTAAGAATCTGATTCGTAAGCCCCGCGTTAGCAGTGATAGGATGCATATCGTCATCAGGGCAAAAAGAACATGGTCCAAGACGCATCGTAACTGCGTCAATGTAGCAAGATCTATTGCCCTCAACAGTATCATAAAGATACGTAGGTACCCCCATACTCTTAAGGATACGCTGCTGCTCGGCCGCGAAGTATGTATCGACTGCCAGCATTGGATATCTCATATATGGCTGCATGGGAAGATCGTAATCACCTTCGTCCTCGTGCTTATCCTTCGCTGCTGAGAACGCGCTAGCAACTACCATCTCCCATCCTGTATAGTCATGTGGAGTAAAGGTGCTACCCCGGCCAGTCCTCTTAAAACCAAGAAGCAATGCTCGGATGTAATTAGCTCCAACGTATTCCATCATTTCAGTAAAATCCTTCATTGACTGAGCACCCATGACGATATGAGCCACCCAACTGTAGAATCGGTTGTCGCCATTATGCGCTTTCGTTATCTCCTCAAGATTAGTCACAGTGACGCCTAACGTTCCACTTTTCATAACGTCGCGTACATCCTTGGTGGCATCTTCCATTCGTTTCACCGACACATTTGCTACAATACCCTTGTCCTGGAAGGTTGTAATGATATCTGGCAATTTAGAATGCGTTGTAGGATCTCCTCCACCAATAGCTACCTCAAAGACACCGGCACATCTAAGTGCCTCAGCTATCTTGGTGATGTTGTTCATGGAGGCCTCTTTACCATCAGGAGTAGCATCCTGATAACAATAGTCACACGCGTAGTCACACTTACCCGTAATCTTGAGATCAACGAGTTCAGGTGCACTAGAACGCCATATGTTCATTGCGTCGGTGAACGTGTCATCCTGGAGACGCATTACTGCGGACACGTAGTTACCTTCATGAAGTGTCCATCCCCACGGCTCACGTCGTATCCTAGCACCAGACCATCTGATCATTCTTGGAAGGGCAATTTCAAGATTTTGATTACGGAGAGGATGATCTTCGCTGTTGTCATGCCCTCCCAAGATAATGATTCTATCATTTTCGGCCATCGACTTCGTAAATGACTCGATGAATTCCTTATCAGGTTGCCCGGTAAGGATGTTTATCGGCCAACTCCACTTTGACTGACTATCAATATAATCATCGTTACTATGGGGCTTATCCTTTTGGACATCGAGATAGTGTTGTTTTTCTTCCCTGGAGGTAAGCGTAAAGTTGTCTCCTCCATACTTACCACCGCCGCCCACCTCTGCTGGAAGAGGCGTATCTTCCGGCCAGAAGATGACTGAGTGTGAGGAACTGCTATTCGTAGCGGGACCAATACGAAGCCCAATGAGTTTGAGCACGTTATCCTCCTACTAAGTAGGTACCGAAGTTGAGCCCGGTCTAGTCTTCGATGTAGAAAGCGTCGATGTCGTTCCAGATTTCTTCACCCTCTTTGCCAACCTGGCTGCGAAGGCTCTGAAACGCGCCGATCACCTTTGCCTCATACTGCGAGGCTCTCTGCTTGGTGACCTGCATTTTATCGGCCAATTCCTGCCCCGTATGGCCGTCCAGCATGTGGGAGGCCGCTTCTTTGAGCCGAGACTTACTCTTGGTCTTTGGGAACTGTTCGATGGCCGAGAGCAAGACATCCCTAAGTTCTCGTCGTTCGATGTCCGTCTTGATCAGACGATCATCTTCCCGATAAGCTACCTCGCCATGTTTGGCGAGAGGGATGGTCTTACGCATGAATGGAGAAGTTCTCCAAAACGACTTCTCATTCATCTCTTGTTTGCGAAGTGCCTCTTGAAGCTGCTTCTCTGTCAACGTCTCGAACTGATTTGCCACTGGTGCATCCTCCTATCTTTCTTGTCTTGTCTCTTGTGGTGCGTATCATCGTTGTATCGACTAGATCGTATATCCTATTTTGTCCAATTTACTGCAACTTGACTACAAGTCAAGTCCTTTGGCAGAAATACTTACTGCCTTCCACTAGTAGGCTGTGTGTAAGTAATCAGCCACTGGCTGACCAATAATCTACATCTAAAAGATTATACTGCTTAGCTTTATGTCAAACTACAGGCTTCTTCGTGCCGCATTAAAGGCACGTTATCTTGCTCGCTTCGCTGCAGTTCAGGCAAACAAGTGCTATCGGCAAAGGCTGCTTTTCTATCATAGACATGTCCGTCTCCAGCAATTATATAGTCCCCTCGTCTTCTATCAATGACTTCCTGCTGCTTGCTTCGATTGAAGTTGTGTAGGTTTGCGTAATACCCAACTATCCTAGTCATATGCGTCATAATTCTTGGCTGGCGATACCCGGTAAGCACTGGGCGCAACTCTGCCCATGAATGCTCTCTAATCGCCTTTAAGCCCATCGAAAAATGAAGTCGCTTAGATGGGCATCCAACATAGACTAGTGCAGTTTCAGGATTGTCAGTGAAGTTCGTCCCGTCCCATTGAAGTCTATCATCATCTCGTACCTTGGTGAAAAAATCCATCGCGTCCATATACTGTCGCTCCCTTCAGCGGCTACTCAATGTAGCCTTATAAGGGAACTATGCAAGAAATTAACACCCACTTACCCTCTTCACTCTACGATGCAGAAACACGTCTTTTGTCAAGCCCCTCATGAAGCGTGCATGAGGGGCACCCTACGGCACTCATGACTACAGTCGTTTACGATACTGTGCACGACTAGATTTCTTCAAAACGCATAGAAAAAGATCTACACAGGCTCTTCTTCTACTCCAGATTCATCGTTGTTTTCTACTTCTTCCTGCGCGGTGTCTTCTTCCTGTGCGGTGTCTTCTTCCTGCTTTTGAGCATCCTGATTGGGAGGAACGAACTCGACTGGATCGACTGAAATGCCTTGGCTCCTTACGAATGCTTCAACCATTGATGCGAGAGTGGATACTTGATCTTTGTTGAGCTTCATAATGAGAGCCGCGATCTTCTGATGTTCCTCAGAGGCAGTACGCAATTCGTCCAACACGCGGTCGAACCCAGCTTCTCCGGTCGAGAAGAAGTAGAGTAGACTCACGCCGTACTTCTCCGCAATCTTTATAAGATCCTCAACGCTCCAATCTACCTTTCCCCGTGATCGTGCTGATACTGCCTGCTGTGTGATACCCAAAGCTTCAGCAATTTCGCGCTGTGAGCCCTTCGAGAGAGTCAACACCCTCTTAGCGAAGTCAGTATAGTGCTTGTACGTGGCCATATTCATTCTCTCCTATTCTACTTCTACCGGTATTTTCGACTCCACATTATCGATCTTGGTATCGAGATTGTTAACCTCCATCTGAAGATCGTCAACAGTGCTCTTAATAGCCTTTATCTCACTGTCGTTTGCGTCTATCTTCGACTCGTTATCCTCTACTGAAGATTCAAGAGCACTCTTCACGTCGCTGACTTCTTTAGACACATCGTTAATCTGCTCGGCAAAGCCCTCATTTTCGAGGCCGTCAATTTTGGAGCGCAGATCAAGCAGGTCATCTGAGATAGTCGCGCCGCTAATGTCTCCAACATCATGCTCAAGTGTATTTACACGGGCCACCAACTTCGTGAGAGTCTCTGTGAATAACGTGATCTCACTACCCATTTGGTCAACGTGGGCACGTATTGTCTCTATATCTGACTCACCACCCTTGGCCTCTTCACATATGTCGGATAACCGTGCTGCCACATCGAGTATGCTCGAATCGTTTGAGCGAGACAGTATTCGCGCCACTTCCTCTACTTCAAACAAAGATGACCTCAGGCGCTTGATAGCATCACTCTCTGGCTTCTTCTTAGGCTTGCGCCTCGGGCTATTCTTCTTTGGGCTCTCTATATGGTAGTCAGTAATATTCTTGGCTTCTCTGATTGTAAGCTTATGCTGCTCTCTTATCCACTTGATACATTGTACTTTGTCGAGCTTATCAAAAGCTACTTTAGCTGGATCACCACCTAGAGCCTCGTTAAGTGCACTGTTAGGTATTGAGTTGTACATACTAAGTAAGTTTGATGGAAGTACTATCATTGACAGTGCAATCCTCTCTATATAAGTAGTCTGTGGGATTGTAATCAGTCAAGCTCTAGATGGGTATTTACCAAATAAAATCGCCCCCTTGTTAAGGGGGCGATTCTCCAAGTTTTGATACACCACTTTCAAATCTCATAATTACTATCGTACGCCACATAATCAACTCAAACTCATCATATAAGTTGTAGGCTCGACACAGCTGGTCCAGTGGCACTTGTCCACTGGGCACGTTTCCCGATCTCCACCTATCTTTCGACCGGTGTCCACCGCCGCATCCGGATCCCATTATTGGGGCAGTCCGTACATCTAATCATACGCTATATCATCATTTCTAACCTTCGTCTTCAGGCACTATGGCCTTTACCTTAGCACGGAGCACACCTCCGATCTTCTATTGTTAGATGCGAGGTGTCCGGACACCTCTGGCTTCTTCAGTCATGTAACGTCTACACTAAGATGCAACCAAATCTGAATCAAGTCAAGCCTATCGGCTACAACTAGGTTGAATATTCTTCGTTGGCAACGCACATATCGAATCCCCTATCACAAAGATAAGACCAACCTGATACGTGAAATACTTCGGAGGCCACTCAAGATCGATCCCAACGAGCTTCATGGTCTCAGTAACGTTTACACCCCTCGCTTCGGGGACTGTCTCAAATTCAGCGTCAGGCTCCGTCATGAGGCGCTCGATAGTCCGAAATCGTCCTAGCTCGATCTTGAGACATTTCCTAGCTCGGCCCTGCCAATAGAGACAATTCGCTACCTGTCTATCTGTCCATTTAGGATGCGCCTTACGCATGCGTTCCGTATGATTGAAGAACTCAAATTTGTTCCATATGGCCCACCATTGACCAGGGAACTGCTCATTTATAATAGACGCTTGAGGTGGGCATGTTGGCCGCTTGCCATAGTTTGGACAACCGTGCTTATGATTAGGATACTCACTAGAGCACAACTTCCCCGGGGGAAAGTCGAGCATTATAGGATGTTCAATCTTAGCCCAAGGCATCTTTCATCCCTTCTCACTGACCAATGATTCAGCAGTATATTTTATTGCTGCTCATAAAGAAGATTACCGAACCCACACTAAGTGCTCACAGCTTCTCGGGCTCTCAGCTATCTGCTGCGCCGCTTTCTCGTTGGATTCTTTATGACGCCGGACAAGCTGCTCGCACATGTCGCCAAGCTTCCCAGAGATATCATGAGCTAGCCCATCTGCCATAGCCTCCGGCTCGTCAGGAGTCCATGGGATATCACACCAACGCTCGACTTCGGAATGGTTGTAAAATAGCTTAACTAGTATCGTTGGCATCACTTAGTCCTTTCTGCTCAAATATCGTTAGGATGAATCCCGGTCAAGCCGATGAAGATCTCTATCGCCATGATCTGAAGCTCTTCCTCTAGGTCTCGCGTAGCTCAACCCTTCCCGTTACTGATCTTCAGATCTTGTCCGTAGACCGCCCGAACCATTCTCTCGTGCGTCCGATCTACGGCGCTCTCGGTCGTACTCCCTCGCACGCTCTACGGTCTCACGATACTCACGATCTCGCTTGCTCTCCTTCGCCATTTCTTAGTCCTTTCAGCGCCGCATTCTCAAATACGCTTTTTCGCCTTCTTCTTCGCTCTGCTAGTCAGCCCGGACGGGGCCAGCAGGCGCTAGCGGTCAGACGTTGGCCGTCGCCTGAGAAGCCACCGGCTTTAGCCAGTGGAGTCGTCACCCTGAGAGCTATTCGTTCTCTTTGCTCGGTCCCTTGCGTTCTTCATATCTTTCGCCTCGTGCTAGGGTCGTCGCTATCACCACACTTTGGGCAGTATAGGTACGTTCCGCTTCCCTCTTCCTCGGGATCTTCTAAGAAGTTCTTAGGCCACTCTTCCTTAGGCGCAAACTTCGTGGACCCTATCATTGAGGGTCCGGCGTGCCTGTGGGGAGCGAGTCCGTAGTAGGGATAGATGCTTCCATCGTTCCCGGGGAAGGCGCAGTGTGAGCACGACATTCCATCTCCTTCGTCTGCGCTTCTAGCGCTTCTATACGTCTATCAGCTTTCTTGATGTTGTCCTCTAGACCACACGAGTGAAACAAGAGGACAACTACAAAAATCCACAGCATAGTGTTATCGTTATCTGCCATGTCGGTACCTATTCATTATCTTGCAGTAGTTGCACTTTCTGCTCTCGGAGTACTCTTTACTAGGGGTACCCTCAGGGATGAGGAACATCATGTTCTCCCCGCAGTTGTAACAAGACCGATCCGATCTGTAATGCGTGAAGGGGCGTACGACGCCTTCTAAAAAAGGGAGCCCAGTCTCAGCAGAGGTGACGAGACCTAGCATTGTCATAATAAAAATACTCAGTACTACAAGTGCACCAACTAGGCCTGCTATGGTCCTCTGGTCACCGCTGAGTACCCAACGCTTGCGCTTCTTCTCAGGTTTAGGAGCAGGAGAAGTAGAGGTGCTCTTCATGTATCTACCGGCGTCTATCTTCTCCATCACTCCTACTCTCTCTGTTACTTCGTCTTCTTCGTAGCCTTACGCTGCTCCATCAGATCGATGTGCCAGCAGGTACGATTCCACTGGTAGCCGGGACAGTCGCAGTAGAGCGTGCCATCAGTACGCTCACAGACCTTGTAAGGCACCTTAGTCGGTTCCGACGCACTTGGAAACTGAGCGAGGATGACTTGCTTCGCACGCCGATCAACGATATGGCCCGACTGATTTACTACATTACCAAACTGTGGGAGACTCGATACGGCCGATGCTGCCGTATCAACAACAGATTTCGTGGCTTCTCCATCATCGACCTCGATCAGCAATTCAACTACGATTCGCTTGCTCATGTTCTTTTCCTTACTTGGTCTCGTTCAATCGTTTCTGCGCCGCTGCGATTTTCTTCTTGAGCCTTTGCTTTATTGCTGCCTGAAACAACCGTCGAATTTTCGGGAGCTTCAGTTCAGTGAGCATTGCGAGCGTAGCGTCAGAATCATCTGCTGTTGCCACTTCTACCGCGACATACCATTTGGTGTAGCCGTCGCAGTACTTCTGCGCCCCCTTCGTTCTCTTTTTCGTTACCGGCGAGCCGAAGGTATTCCACGATACTGTGACGAGCTTCCTGATGCCTATATTTGCAGCCCTGCCATTAGCGTCGGGCGGAAACTGCACACAGCCGCCACTAAGTATTCTGAGGATGTCAGGAGCGTCCTTTCCTGAAACTGACGCGCTGCAGATATGGCCACCCTTGTCCATTTTCCACCCAGACAGCGTACGAAGTGCGACAACGATGTCGCCGACGTGCTCAGTCATTATGTCGTGCTCAAGCTCTCTCATCTGAGATCGTAGCGTGTACGATTCTTTCTCAAGCCTATTTTGCGCGTCTCTGACAGGCCATAGAGCTTTATCTACCTTGGCAAGCTTATTCTTCGCCAAACGAAGCTTACGTAGCATTGAGTTTACAGTAGCCATTTTTCCGTCCTCTCTTTCTGCTAGTAGGCTGTGTGCGGCTGCTTTGGAGCTAGTGAAAAAGTACTCAAGACATTTACCACGCTTGTTGTAACGAGCCACGCTACCGTAGTTCTGATAGCGCCCTCCCCAGCCAGTATCATGATTACTCGCACAGTACGGGCTTTTCTTGAAATGGCGCTTGAGAGCCTTCTCAGCCCCTTCTCGTGTCGAACACATCTTACGAGATTTCGCAAGACAGTAGTCGAGGTCTTTGCCGTGGCCCATGCGAAGGCCACACGACCAGCCCCAGTATTCCCTACGAGTCATCGCATAGTCCGTTTAGCGGTGCTCAGAAGCATGTCGCCCCACGTGGTGATTGAGTACAGATTCCAATCGTTTGGAACATGCTCAATCGTCACTCCCTCCATACTGATAGGTATCCTACTACAGAGGCACCAAACTAAGCCTCAGTAAACCCTACAAGCACTAAATGTAAAAAATAGAAGAACTAAGATACGTGTTACACTCATAGCTCGTAATATTTAACTGTACAAGTTCGCATAGTGTATAGCTTTATGATTCTTATTTGCTTGCTATTATATAAAGAATATGACGAAATTGATATTACGAGGCTGTAACTAATTGGCGTCAATATGGACTCATACAGACGATTCTAGGCATTCCATGCATCGAGCGTAACGTACTCTTCAAATGGACAAGAGTCTTTAGGGCATATTAACTTTCCTTGAACTACTCCATCGGATGATATGATATGGTTATCTAGGCTTAAGATCTTACTACATTTAGGGCACGATACCTGAGCAGTCCTTCCATCAGCACCCTTAACCTCGTGCCATGTTCCACTCGTCGTAACGCCAAACTTCCAAAATCCCTTAACTATTGTCTTCATGACCAAGTCTCCTAATATTGAACTTCTTCGAACATGTCGGGCATATGAACAGGGACTTCTTGCGGGAAATATGGATCGCTACATGAGTAGCATGCTCTCTGGATATACGATCCCAGACACTGTTGCGCCGAGAAACTTTACATGATTCACATATGATCTCTTGTCGATCCCACTTCTTCTGAAGTCGTTCCTGATCACCCATAATATAGCGAGGGGCGAGCCTTTGACTCGCCCCTCTCCCCCGACGCTACTTCTTAGCAGTTTCCCAAATCCCCCACTCTTCGTCGGTCATGAAGAGCCGGAAGGGTGGCACTTTGAGCGCCTTAGCGAACCTAACAATAACATCTGATCTGAATCCCTGTTGGCCATTCTCTAAACGTGACACCTGTGCCTGCGACACTTCTACTTTCAGAGCTAACTGAGTAGTGCTCAGCCCTTGTCGTGTCCTTAGCTGGTGTACTATATCACCGATAGTCTTTGAAGAAATCATCAGAGTCTCCTTTAACAAGAACCAACGAAACGAGCACAGTGCTCGGTCAGTTACTACACTGATAGTATAGATTCCAATATAGAGTAGGTCAATTAGTTTTTGAACGGAAGAGTAGGTCCATGACCAGCTTCAGAGCCTCAGGCCCGTGCATGGTACGACCATCTGGATATTGGATATAGGCTTCATTAGGAGCACCGTGGCCACAACAGGCGTTCATCACACCGGGCAGGGCTCCTAAACAAGCATCGTGCCCCTCGGAGGTGGCGTGCTTGCCACAGTTCCCACAAGGACGCTGAGTATGCGTCAAGGCCACAGGCTGACGGGTGTCAGTATAGATCCACTGGCCCTCGACAGACTCCATGGGCTGACCCCTATACGTAGACCTGACAGGCATCGTGCCCCATCTCGCTTACTCAGTATCCACGTCGATAAACCCACGGCCCGGTTCGAAGTCCCATTCCCAGCGCTCGTCCTGCCATAGGCCATTCACCACGCCAAAAAGAGAGAAAAAACGATTCCAAACTACAGCCAGCAGTGCGAAGACGCCGGAGAGAGGCTCCACTGATTTCTGGATTTCTCCAGTAGCCTTAAGCCTTCACTTCTTCAGACTTGAAGACGCCCCTGGTGTTTACCCTCGTGGGGCCGCGAGTGATCCTTAATATCTTGAGCCTTTAACCTTAAATTTGGTAGGCGGGTTTCAGTCGCCATGTACCTAGTTAATAGGTTATGTAGGCCGAGCGATTTGTGTCGCTGCCAATATTTGTTCGATATTATCCTCGAACAGGGATCTCTCCATTTTCTCGTTTTACGTAGCCGAAACCGTTATCCCCCTTTTCTCACTCGTCGTCTACGAGTGCCGTCGTTGCATTCACCACTTCAAGGCGAGAGTCGATCTCGTTCTTGAGATCCTGCCACTGACGCAGGCCCTTATTCTTGGCCTCTTCCTTGTAGAGCCGGACAACCTGAGGTGTCTGCGCCGCAGCGCCTACAATGCCAGAACGAAGTGCCGATGATCCGGTGTGATCGTTTAGTGCTGAGTACGTAGCAACGGCCATATCGGCAACCTTCCGACGAATCTGAAGAAGTTCACTGATACTATACTCTACTCCACTAACATTGACCTTTACCTTTAGATTCGTCAACTCAAGCCGCCGCTTGAGCCGTAGGTATTCGATTAGCAAGTCCATGTTAGACTGCACAAGTCGCTTGACTTCTTCGGCCTGCTTATCCTCGGTCTCGAAAAGTGGGCGCTGTGTTGACACCATCGAAGCGTATTTCGTGATGTCCTGTGCCGTACCCTCAATGCGCTTCTCGATAACACGAAGACGCTTCATTGCTTCAACTACAGTCATTCCCTTGGATTCGCTCATCTTCATTCTCCTTCATTCTTGGTTTCTTGAGCCGCCACTATAGTCGTCATTGAGTTTTAGTTTAGTCAACCCCATCAGCATGTTTATTCAAAATCTTCTTCATCTTCATTCCATAGTAGATCGTCCTCAAGATCAGCCTCGTAGGCAGCTAATACATCATCGATTTGACATGTACACTCACCCCAACTGTTCCCACAATGGCCACAGTGACCCTCATCGACAGCGGTCTGAGTATCCTCGTCGTCATCTTCACAGGCGCATTTCCACCAAGGCATCTTACATTTTGAGCAAGCAGCAGAGGCCATGATGTCTCCTAGTCCAATCGATTGGACTCGTACTTCCCGATATACGTAATACCTTCCATGGAATTGCCTTCAAACATCGAAACGGTCAAGGGTGTTTTTTGTTTTGTGGTTACTTTTCTTTGGTCTACCACTGAGGAGCAAGAGCTACTTCAAACGCAGGAACCCGAATCATCTCATATGGCTTACGAGCTTTCCTCCAGTACTGATGAACGCGAAGATCATCACAGTTCATTGTAGGGCCGCCAGCACAACATCCATAATTTGGAGGATCTCCATAATGGAGTGTACCACTGCGTATCAGTATATGAAGTGGTGTTGCACTGTTGAAAAAGCTACGTGACATTGCTACCATAAATCGATGCGCACAGTTCTGGCAGGCAATCTCTAGAAGTACCGCCTCTTTTGCGTAGATATCATTGAGCATGTGAACGTTAAATGGTTCGTAACGAGGACATCCTACTTCATCCCACCATAGAGGAGTTCCAAGCTTGCTTGTTATATCCTCATATGACTCGTGCACTAGATAGCCTTACCAAATCGACAGCCACTTAGGGCTAGTCCTTCCCTAAGTGTATCATAATGAACGGGCTGAAATTCAGCGACCCATGTGGCTCCACATTCTCTACACATGATTTTCACAAATGCCCCATTGGGCTTTACCATTGGGCTTGGATCATTCATAACATGCATAGACGGGGCAAACTTACGGCATCCTGGACAGCGCATGCCCTTGTTCTCTCTATAATTACGCTGCGTCATTGGTAGCTTTGTCTTCTTTGGCATATTCAGCTTTCCGAATCTATAGTATGTGTAACTGTTGTAGTGGCCGATCTATACTCAGTATCGTCTGGCAGCCTACTACAGTAGGAGATCACATCCGAAACGAACATCGGACGCATCGAATTGTTCCATGTACCCATCTTCCCATCGCACGCTTACTGCTATCATCACTCGCCATCCTTCCCTCGCCATTGATTGCGCATTTCTTGGAAGCTGAACGGTGTCGGTGTCCTCTACTCCAGCTCCAGTTCCTCAAGCGGCATATAGAGTCGGCACATGCTTGGGAGGACGCTCACCTTCCCGTCGTCTATTGCAACTCTGTCAATCCTGATCGTGTGGCCCTTCATGCTGGGCTTCGAGTCGCGCTCTATCAATTCCACGATGTCGTTGCCGCCAGTGTTGTTGAACATGTGCCCGTACTCGGCAACGATAGCCTTCTGTTCCTCTGACAACTTCACTTGCCACCCCCGGTTTCCGATGCCTTATCGGCTTCCATGAAGGCCCTCACGAACGTCGCCGCGACTTGCGGGACGATTGCGTTGCCCGCTCCCCTGAGGAGGCCCACTCGGCCGGAAACCCCATGAGCCAGAGGCTGAATCGTGGGTTCAATGCGCCTCGCTTTCCCGTCTGCGCAGGGGATGACATCGTAGGGATGCCAGAAGCATGTACTTGTGCTCTTAACCTGCACCCACTCGTCTGCCCCTCCTCCACGTATTTGCGATAGTTCTCTAGACTGCCTTTCCTTGCCGCATCCTCTACGGTTGGTGTTTGCCAGCCCGCCAGATGCGCCTGATGTGCCAGCATCACCTGCTTCTGCCGGTCCGGGTTCCCAGATAGCTTGTTCGGATGGTGGTCCCTCATACAAGGCGTCCTCCACCCGTCGAGCGCCCCAGAAGAGCCTTTGCCGGATATGCGGCGCGCCGACGCCCGCAGCGCACAGATCTGCGGCCCCGACTTCATATCCCAGTGCTTCCATTTCAGCACGTACTCCAGAGAGCCATTCACGTCCAAGTGGGCTCGCAACCTGCTCTCCAAACACGACTGGAGGTCTGCACTCGGCGATGAGGTCTCGCCAGACCGGCCACAAGTGGCGCTCGTCTGAGGTGCCTTTGCGCTTCCCCGCTTGGC
>Ga0307380_10005795_pt1 | contig 16376 bp, 13 predicted proteins | sample UN3MG_FD_202239 | JGI IMG/M metagenome (GOLD analysis project Ga0307380, IMG submission 202239) | Soil microbial communities from Risofladan, Vaasa, Finland - UN-3 | ecosystem: Environmental > Terrestrial > Soil > Coastal area > Acid sulfate soil | place: Finland: Risofladan, Vaasa | collected...
GTTCAGGCAGAACCCGATGTGGGGCCGACATCGGATGGCGATGACGATGTGGGCGCTGGGCGTGTTCATCTCCGCCACTACGGTCCGCGATATTCTCCTCCGCCCGAGGCCGGAGGCCTCGAGCCCGGTGCCGGCCCAGGCACAGGAGTCTGCGCCGCCCAGGCAGATCGTCGCCAGGCATCCCAACCACGTGTGGTCGGTGGATCGGACCCGAGTCATGCGCTGGGGGATCTGGCCCACCTGGGTGTTGGTGGCCATTGATCACTTCTCCCGCGCGGTGGTGGCCGTAGCCCCACTGGAGGGCCCCAATGCCGGCTGGGTGGTGGACGTGCTGGAGGGTGCGTTTCTGCGCCACGGGCCCCCCAGGCATCTGATCAGCGACCAGGATGGCATCTTCACCGGCGAGGCGTTCGCCACGCTACTGAGGGATTGGGACATCAAGCACCGGTTCGGTGCGGTGGGCAAGCATGGCTCCATCGCGGTGACGGAACGGCTCATTTGGACGCTCAAGCACGAATGGCTGGCGCAAGTAGTGCTCATCCGAAGCCTGGATCACCTGGGGCAACTCCTCGCAGACTTCGAGGAGTACTACAATGAATGCCGCTGTCACCAGCGGCTGGGCGGCGCGACTCCGGCGATAGTCTATCAAGGACAGCCCTGGCAGAAGCCTAACCGCTTGGCGAAGCAGTTGGCGGGCCCGATCCGGCTGCGTCACTTCCGCGAGCAGCGGATCACCGTCTACGAGCTGGCCGCCTGAGAACCAATGATGCCCTCTGCCCTCCGGGAAAGCGGCTCCTATTGCGGTATCATGGGCCCCCGACACACGCACCCTGCTTCACCCTCGCCCTTCTGCTCAACCATCTGGAGCGGCACCTCGGCGAGCGGGAATGTGAGCCGCTCATTCCTGATCCACTGCTGCTGAACCAGCGCCAGCAGACAGAATCTGGCGCCGAACAGGCAGATCATGAACGAGGACCAGGCCGCCAGTGGGCGCGCCCACTCCGCCCAAGGCACTGCGGTCCCGCCCACGAAGTAGCCATCCACCGCTGACTCAGACGATGGGGCGAACCAGGCGGGTATCAGGGGCAGGAAGGTTTCCCAGGTCGTGAAGGCGTGCCCGAAGTAGTAGTAGCCAACCACTATCGAGAGCACGAAGAACAGCACCCCCGAGCCCAGTAGCGGCGTTGCCACGAGCACCGCGGTATGCACTGTTAGCAGCTCGCGCCGCGTCAGACCGATCCTGCGCAGCACTGGCAGGGACATGAGAGCTGCACCGAGGAAGAGGACCGTCAGCGGCCAGGCCGCGGGTGCATCGGTTGACCAGATGCCCGTCTTGGCGACGTCCCCTGCGTACCTGCTCGCCCACACCACCTCGCCGTAGAAGATGGCGGGAACGCTCAGGAGGATGATCGCCAGCGAAATCACCGCCGCGCGCCAGGTGACCCCGCCGGGCCCGGCGGGCGCGCCGGCAGATCGACCGTCCGCCGTGTACGTCTCGGTTGCAGTGCGTGAAGGTCTCACGGGATCTCTACCCAGAGGCAGCCACCGGCGAAAAGCCTAGAAGTCATCTCAAAAGTGTTCCCAGCGTAATCATGACACAGGCGAGGACGACGAACGCGCGATAGGTGGTGAGGAGTCGCTCGTGACGCACCAACACGCGACGGTAGTTCTGCAACCAGGCGTTGGTCCGCTCAATGATCCAGCGGCTTGCGTAGCGGATTGGATCGGTCTGAATGTGGCGACCTGGGCGGCGTCGGCCTCTGCGGCGGATCGGCGGGATGGTATGGGCGATGCCACGGCCTCGCAGGTAGCGACGGAAGCTGCGGCTGTCATAGCCTTTGTCGGCGACAAGATGCCTGGGGCGAGTGCGGGGCCGGCCTCGGGGCGGCTGTACTCGTACCGTCTCCAGGGTGGTCTGGGCCAGCGTCACTTCCCCCTTCTGGGCGCTGTCCAGGTGCAGGCCCACAGGCAATCCTGCGCCCTCTGTGACCAACATAAGCTTGGTGCCCTTGCCCCGGCGAGTCAGTCCGACAGCAGCGCCCCCTTTTTCGCTGGCACGAAGCTGCCGTCCAAAAAGGCTTGCGCCCAGTCGAGCTTTTGCTCCGCTTCCAGGCCGGAGAGGATCACCCGCCACAGGGTCTCCCAGACGCCTGCTTCTTCCCACTCTTTCAGGCGTCGCCAACAGGTAGTTCCGGGGGTGTATTCGCGAGGGACATCTTGCCAACGCGCTCCGCTGCGTAGCACCCACAGAATCCCCTCCAGGGTCTTGCGGTCGTCCGCTCGCGGTCGCCCCATGCGTTTCTTGGGCGGTAACTGTGGTTCGATCAACTGCCATTGTGCATCGCTGAGTTCTCGGCGCATGCCAAAACGGTTCTTGAATATTCAGCATACACCTTCTCGACTTTTGAGATGACTTCTAGAGGCACAGACGTGTCGTTCCTCTCGTTCGCACCCACGCCGGGTGTGATCAATCAGACAGTGTGAAGGTGAACCAGTTCCTTACAGCCGGATTCGCGCGACCGCAGGGCTGCGTCTAGAATCTCAGTGATCCGCAGGCCGGTCAGCTCGTCGGCGTGAAGCGGGGCGTCGTCTTCGATCGCGGCGATCAGGTTCTGGTACTGCGAGGTTCTCCCGTCGGAGGTGTTCTCCGGCACCTCGACGTCGCGGATCTCCTTTCCGACGTGAATCTTCAGCTCCGGTCGGAACGTGATGACCCCGTCGCGGCAGATCATATAGCCGTCTTCCTGCCACAGCTCCACGTTTGGCGGGAAGTTCCACGACATCGTGAACTCGCCGCAGACGTCCTCGGCGAAGTAGACCATCATCATCGTCTGATCGTCGCTCTTGACGCGTTTGCTGGTGATCGCGCCGCCGTAGAGCACTTCCTGCGCCTCTCGGCCCATGCACGCCCGGCACAACTCCAGGAAGTGGATCGAGTAGTCGAAGATGGGGCCCCCGCTTCTCGCCTGATCGTGCATCCAGTGGTCCAGGGGGATCCATCCGTAAGGCCCCCCCACCTTGTGATGGATGAAACCGATCGGATCGCCCAGTTCGCCCGATCGTACGATGTCCACCACCCGGCGCATGCGCGCGCTGCCCGTGCGGGCGAACGGCATGAAGCACTTGACACGGGCCGACCGGATCGCCTGGACGATCCCCAGCGCTTGCTCGATCGTGCGCGCCATCGGCTTCTCGAGCATCAGGTGCTTGCCCGCGGCGGCCGTTTTCTGCACGTACTCCAGACGCTGGTCGGGCGGGGTCGTGATGGTGACGATGTCCACGTCGGGCGCGGCGAAGATCTCGTCCGCATTCTCCGCCGCCTTCGCGCCCGTCTCACTCGCCGCCGTCATCATAGCCGCGCGGTTGATGTCATAGACGTAGCGCACCTGAATCTTATCCGCGAGCTGCTTGAGCGCGTGCCAGTGACCGTTGTTCATGCCCCAGATACAGCCCGTCCCGATGACTGCGAGCCCATATTGCTTCCGTGCCATCGGCGTCTCCTTCACACCCACTTGAGTTGCGGCCATGCCTGCAGCATGAAATCACGCGACCGGGTCGCGTAGTCCTCCGGGCTGACGTTCTGCTGCCCGCCCTCGATGATGACCCAGCCGTCGTAACCCGCCTCCAGCAGAGGCTTCATCAGGCGTTTCTGATCGAGCACACCTTGGCCGACGACGCGCCCTCTCTTGTCCTCGCCCGCGTCCCCGATGTGCAGGTACTTCACCCACCCGGCATGCTTCTCGCAGATGACGTACGGATCCGCGCCGACATGAAACTGGTGCCCCGGGTGCGGGCAGAGCCCGACGAGGTCCTGGTCGATCCCCTCGGCGACGAGCCGATCCACCTCCTCGGGCAGCTCCACCATGAAACGCAGATGGGGGTGCAGTACCGCCTGAAGCCCCTTGCTTCGTGCGTCTGTTCCAATCCGATTCATCACGCTCGCCAGTCGCCGATAGTCCTCGTTGGCGAACGTTCGGCCTTCTTTCATGGCGCCCCCATTGAGGATAATGAACTCCGCGCCCACTGTGGGCAGAAAATCGCAGACTTCGGCCGCGCGCGCCAGGACGGCCGACTCCTTATCCGCGTCAACAGAATCATCCATGTTGAAGTACGCGCCGGTAAGCGCGACGCCGGCCGCCGTCAAGCGGGATTGCAGCTCCCCGGCCTTGCCGTAGTAGCGAGCGACATCGCCGTCGAAGACCTCCAGGCCGGCTATCCCCAGTCTGCCTACCGCTTCGATGACCGCCTCGAAGCTCTGCTTTCCTCCCCACAGTCCGATCTGGCAGCCTATCCTCAATGTGCGTCTCCTTTCGTGTTCCCGACTCTCCCGGGGGCCGCGCTCTTCTCGGGTCGTGCAGACCCGTTCCTGCTTCGGGCTGAATAGCCCGTATCGACCGACTGATCTTCGGTGTGAAGCGGTTGGGGGCGGAGCGCCGGATCCGGCGCTCCGCCCCTCGCCACTGGAACCGAACTACCCTCGGCCGGTCAGCCTAGAAAAGGGTAGGCCATTGCTGCCCGGTCTCCTGAAGGATGCAATAGCTGGACGGGCCGTCCCAGTCGAGTCCAAACGGCGCGGCGGATTTTTCGTCTTTGATCGCCGCGAACAGCCTCTCCGAGTTCCACCAGGCGGCGTGGCCGTCGAGGAACCCCAGGTTCACACCCCCGAGGTGACGGGCGTATGGCTTGCGCAGGCTCGGGTCCGTCACCATCGCCGGGTAAGCCATCAGGGGCTGGCATCCCGCGTCGAGGTCCTCCTGACAGTCAGACCAGTCCCAGGACTCACCCCCCTCGATGATGTCACAGTAAGCACATCCCAGGCCGCAGATATCAGGGTAGGCGACCTTGGGAGGCTCAAACCAGGCGACGTCGGGGGCGTGATCCGCGATGACGATGAACTTCACGGGGTCCTGCACCGAGACAAGCTTCAGCCCATGGCGGTCCGCCTCGCCCCATCCGATGCTATAGGTGAAGACGCCCGGCGAACCGGAGATGCGCGCGCCACTTGCCACAGCTGGTGACAGGCCCTGTATGGCGCTGTCCGTGACACTGCCGCCCCAGCCACTCGGAAAGGCCAGCCACGCTTGACAGACCATGGCGTTTTCGCCACTGCCACCCCCTGCCTCTTCGCCCTGCCCCCATCCAGTCGCCTTCAGTTCGCCAAACCAGTCCGGAGTTCCCCAGACGAAGGGTACAGTAGCCTCCAGCTTAGCGCTCGGGCAGCGCCACACATCGCGGTTCTTCACGTACTCGTCGAGGACGACGGGCCAGCGAAGGTAGGGATTCTCCCCCCAGGCTTGATCGCAGTCGTCCACCCCCCGAGGCCGTAGAAGTAGTCCAGCACCTCCTGCCTGTGCTCCCCTGGAGGTAGCGTATCGTTGTTGTCCGCCAGATACATCTGAACGGCCAGGGCGAGGTTCTTCACATTGGAGAGACACACCGCCTTGCGGGCCGATTCGCGCGCCCTCGCAAACACCGGGAACACCATCGCTGCCAGGATCCCGATGATCGCGATCACCACTAACAACTCGATCAGCGTAAAGCCTCGTCGTCGACTTCCCATCGCGAGCAACCTCCCTATACGTTCCTCGTCGATATCCTATGGGGGGAGCGCCGGGTTCGGCGCCCCCCTGTCGGCACGTCATCTGCCTGCTCGGCAGAGATACCCGCTCAGCCTACCAGAGGGTGGGATACTGCGTCCCGGTCTCCGCCTTCACGCACGAGGAAGCCGGATACCAATGCTCCCACACGAGTCCCATCGGGCGGCCGGTCTGCTCCGCTTCCGAGGCGCACTCCGCGAGCAGCCTCTCCGAGTTCCACCAGGCGGCGTGGCCGTCGAGGAACCCCAGGTTCACGCCACCCAGGTGACGGGCGTACGGCTTGCGCAGGCTCGCGCTTGTGATCATCTCCGGATAGGCAAATATGGGCGTACATCCAGAGGCAAGATACTCGGGACACTCAGTCCAGTCCCACATGCCGGCAGCCGACGTCTGGTCCGCCTCGACAAAGTCGCAGGAAAGACACTCCAGCGCGCAGATGTCCGGGTAGGCGGTGTTACCAGGCTTCATGTTGCCGATCTCGACGCAGCCGTCCCCGCAGATGGCGTACTTCACAGGGTCCTGCACCGAGACGAGCTTCATGTCCAGATTGAGACCGGGCCATCCGTTCACGTTGATGCTCATTTTGAATGGCTTCCCAGGCTCCTTACCCCAGGCGCCCAAGTTACCCTCATGCTGGAAATCGACCGGTGTCGACTTGCCCGCTGCGCTCTGTGCGATGCTGTCCGTGATAGGCCCCCCCCATCCTCTCGGGAAAGTAGAGGACGCGCAGGGGTAGAGACCCAGTTCTCCCCCGTCCGGTCCCCACAAACCCGCCGTCGTCCGCAGATACCCGAACCAGTCCGGATAACCGACGATCCAGCCGGGCGTGGCCTCCATCTTGGCGCTGGGGCAGTTCCAGACATCGCGGTTCTTGGTGTACTCATCCAGCAGCACCGGCCACCGAAGATAAGGGTTGGCGTGCGTGGGCTCCTCGACGCCGCACGACCCCGGGCCTTCCCCCCCTATGCCGTCGAAATAGGCTAGCACATTGGCATCGTGCTCCGCGGGTGGGAGCGTATCGTTGTTGTCCGCCAGGTACATCTGAAAGGCCAGGGCAATGTTCTTCACATTAGAGAGACACACCGCCTTGCGAGCCGATTCGCGCGCCCGCGCAAACACCGGGAAGACCATCGCTGCCAGGATGCCGATGATCGCGATCACCACCAGCAGCTCGATCAGCGTGAAGCCTCGTCTTCGCATTGCCATCTCGGTTACGCCTCCTTCGATCCACTGTTCCGTCAGTCCTCAGAACGGAGACACTCGAAAACCGCGCGGCAAGAGACCCCTCACCCAACTGCTGACAGACTTCTTGCGCTCTCCACCTCCTTTCCGGCGCCCGGCTAGCCCACACCTGGGCATCCGATCGTGACTTCAGGTCTGCCGACTCTGAAGGCGCCGCCCGCCGGATGCTCACAACGTCACACGGCGCTCAAGTCCCCTGTGCCGTGAACCTAGATTCTCAAAGAAGACATGCTGGCATTATGATTCTACCGGCGACTCCCTCCGTGGGGAATACGCGATGCTCTTGACTACTTGACGGATGCTCGCGGAAGGACCACACTGATACGTAACCTGTGCAGTAGGTGAGGAGCCGTATGGCCCGGATCAGCGGAGTGACGGATCAGCCAGCCGCCCGGCTGACAGTGGCGGCCCTCGGGGTCCGCTGGCCACATGACCCAGGGTACACGGTGGAGCGGCCCCACGGGCTGGGCATGTACCTGCTGGTTCACTTCCGCTCGCCCATGACGGCCTTCACCGCGGAAGGGGTGGTGTCCGCCAAACCGGGAGACTGCTTGCTGTACGATCCTTCCTTTCCCCAATGGTACCGGGGGAGCGAGGCCGCATTCATAGATGACTGGCTGCACGTCTACGGGTCGGGCATGCGGCAACTGATCAGGCGCCACCGGATCCCGGTGAACACCGTCTTCCGGCCCCGAGACACCGAGTTCATCGCACCGATCCTGGAAGCCATCAACCAGGAGATGCGACGGCAGGAGCGGGAATGGCAGGAGGCGGTGCGGTTGCTGGTGGAGAGTCTGTTCCTTCAGCTAGGCCGTCAGCTGTCCCCGGCCGGAGTGAGCCCGGCAGACCGGGCGTGGGAGGAGGCGCTTCGGAATCTCCGGATGCAGGTCCATGAACGGATGCAGGAGCCGTGGAGCGTGGGGGCGATGGCGCGTCTGGTCTACCTGAGTCGGGCACGCTTCGCGACCCTGTACACGAAGCTCCTGGGGACCAGCCCGATGGAGGACTTGATCCACGCGCGTTTGCGACGCGCACGCGCGTTGCTGACCGATGCGGGGATGTCTGTGGCGGAGACTGCCGAGCAGTGTGGGTTCGGCAGTGTGTGTCACTTCAGCCGGCTCTTTCGGAAGCACGTGGGATGCTCGCCGCGCGATTTCCGCCGATTCCCTCTGGCTCACGAAGTGGACGTATCAGAGGCGGCTGATGGGAAGAGTCGACCTTCTCTCTTGTTGGAGCACAGCTCCATGACTCATGGGTGGCAGGTGCTAACAGGAAGGGATCTCGAGGACTACCTTGGCCCGATAGGCCGGGCCCCGGAACCAGTTCACGCCAAGGCCGCTGTGCGCCGGCGTCGCCGTGGACGCGCGGGGACCCGCGTGAGCCCGACGTCATCCGCTCTATCAGGGAAGTCTCGCGAATCCGGGTGATGGCCAATCGAGCGAGACGCCACCCTCGAACGTGAACTCAGGCCCGCGCCGCCATGACACGGAGTCTCGTCGCCTTGCCAGCGGGGAGGACGATTTCGAGACAGTCGTTGCGCCCGGCCGCCTCGCCGACGGATGCGTCGCCCTCAGCTAGCTCGGCTGTCCCGATGTCGTAGGGGAACTCAAGAGTGATCGTCTGTGCCTTCGCCGATAGCAGAGCGACGTCGATCCTCCCGGGCTGCCAGTCCATCTCGGTGATCGTCACCTGGCCGCGGCAGGGAATGCCCGTGATGCGTCCCGACCGCATCTGGTCGGGAACTGCCGGTAGCAGTTCGATGATGCCAGGCCGGGACTGAACCAGCGCCTTGACGATGACCGCCGGGAGCCCGCCGCTGCAGTCGGTGTTGAAGATGTGCTGAGGATCGTGGGATGAGGCGAAGTTTCTGAAGTAGTAGCTTTTCGCCAGCATATAGATGGCGAAGGTCACGCTAGCGGTGTCGCCGAGGCTGGATGCGGCAAGCCCCATCTGGACCAACCCGAATGCCATCAGTTCCGAATCCGTGTGCTCTCGTCGTGCAAACACTCGCAGTTCAACGGCGCGCTGGAACGCGTGCTGGAGGTCCGGACGATCCACCAGATCCGGCGGAATGCCGCCGAACAGCGGGTACAGATGCGAGCAGTGGCGGTGGTGGTACCTATCCTCCAGACCGGGGTGGGCCCATTCACGGACGGCTCCGTCCTCGTTGACCAGATAGGGGGGCATCTTCTCCAACATCCCCCGCCAGCGCGGGATCGCTTCCTGATCGACTCCGATCTCATTGCAGGCATCTATCAGGTTCGTAAACAGCTCTCTCGCTGCCCCTATGTCCATGGTGGCGTTGACGCACGCTTGCGAATCGCTGTTCCGGGGATGGTTCTCCGGAGAGTAGGATGGGCTGAAGCAGTACTTGCCGCTTTCGTCCTCGATTAAGAAGTCCTGATAGAAGAGGGCGACCTCCTTCATGAACGGCAGGGCGTGGTCAATAAGAAACGAGCGATCTGCTGTATAAAGCCAGTAGTCGTAGTAGAACTGAGCGGCCCAGGCCCCGCCGGCGGTCCAGAACGTCTGCGGGAAGGTTTCGTTGAAATGGTTGTTCAGTCCGTGTGTGCTCGTCCGCGACGGCAGAAGAATGCCGCTGCACCCGTAGAGGCGCCTCGCGTTGACTCTGAAGTCGGGCAGGAGAGACTCGACGTACCCGAAGAAGGAGTGTAGGCATTCCTGCATGCCACAGCTCAGCAGGCAGGAGATCGCGGACTGGACATTGCCGTTGAGGGTGTAGTCGCCCGACCAGGCCGCGCCCCAGTCGCCGGCCCATACGCCCTGCAGGTTGGGTGGGAGCTCGCCGCAGCTTGACAAGATGGCGTAGCGGCCAGCGTCAAACATCTTCTCCAGCGCTGCCGGCAACAGGTTCGCCTGGCGTGCGCGGTCCACCAATTCCTCCGCGGGGTGGTTCCGATCGTCGCCCCCGCCGAGATCGAGGGAAACTCGGCCGAATATCCTGCCGTGCGCATCTGCGTGAGGCGCGAGTAGCCTTTCGAAGTCCGCATCCAGGTTTCTGAGATCTTCCCTCAACTCCCCGAGACAAGCAGCGTCAAAGCGATCCAGCGGCACTACTCTCATCAACACGAGCAACTCGTCCGCGTCCCTTACGACGACCTTCTCGCCGACGGCGTTGGCGCTCCCTCCTCGGGGCACCACCCTGGCAGCGACGAGGTAGCCGCCGCCGGTGAGGGTGTAGCTGCTCTCGTAGATCAGCCAACTCGCCTCTGCCCCTGTTCTCACATGGGCAATGCACCGGGCGAATTCGGGCGTGATGCCAGGGTGCTGGATGAGCTCGAGTTCGCAAGCCACGCTCCCGCGTTCGCTTCCGCTGTACGAGAGGACGATCGCGTTGTCTGGCCGTGATACAAACACCCGGCGAAGGAACTCGCCTCGGTCATCCTCCCAGCCTACCGAGGCGACGCCGGTCTGGAAGTCGAGGGATCGCGCGCAATCTCGTATCTCGCCCCGTGGCTCGGTACGAAGCGTCAGATCGCAGGCCGGGAAGAACGGGTCGGTGAATATCATGTCCCCATACCCCTCCCGGTGGGACAGCTCGACGACGAGGTCCGCCGCGCGCTGGTATTCCCCTGCCTTCAGCATGCTGCGGATCTCCTGGAGATGGGAGGCGGTATCGACCGGCGCGAGCCGCTCGTGCCACGGTAGGAACAGGCGCTCGTGGGAGACGATCACCCTCTCCTGCAGCGGGTGGCCTGCAACGATGACGCCCATCCTGCCATTGCCGCTGATCAGCCCCTCCTCCCACCGGGCGGCCGGCATGTGGCTGATGAATCCCTTTCTTGGTGACGCGATACCCATGGACTCCTCTCCCGCGACCGCGACGGTCTCGGCCGGAACTAGCAAGGACGATTCATGCGAGCTGCTTCCTTCCTCTTATTCTGCCACCATGAGTGTGACCCGTCTATCTCTATTCGACAGGACCGGTTGCCGCCTAACGGTGTCTATGCGTCCTATGAATTCCCGCTGGCATCTGGAGTTCATCTCATGGTAGCTCGTCCTGACGGCGATGGTACTGTTGGGCCTCGACCGTCTCCTACGCGGTCATTCAGTAGCCCCGTCGGGTGGTTGTGGAATACCGCGCGGCGTTAGAACGAACACGACGCGTCCACTTGGAGTCAAGGCGCAAGACGATGTGACCCGCGGAGCGTGTCGTCCGTCTACTCACTCAGACGTTGAATCCTGAAATCAGTAACCGAGGTGGCGGAGTAGTTGACGAATACCACCAGCGTCTGTATCCCATCAGTATCACGGATGACGCCTTGCCGGAAGCCACTGCCCGGAGCGATCGTGCTGCCGTTGACCTCGAGTACTGCCTGTTGATTGCTGCCCCAGTCTTTGATGACGAAGCAAGGGTTCATGATGGGACGGTCACCTGAACCGTCGAGAGAGAAGGACAAGGACGAGCCGCGCAAGGTGAAGTTGTACTCACGTTGATCGATATTGTAGCCATCACTGGTCCCGCCCGTCACCGAGCTCACCGTCGGGCTCCGCCTCCACGCTCGAACAACGGGAATCACGGTGGAGATATCCTGGGTCGATGGGTCCTGTTCAGAGAAGCCGTAGAGAGCGGAGCCCGTGCCCAGATGTGCCGCGTTGCTCGCCGCAAGGGCGAAGTGATTCACACGGCCATCACCGTCGACGGCGAAGCGGCCATCTGAGACCATCCGACTCACCGGCCAGTGGTTCCACGGTCCGGCAAATGGATCGGCCGCATTGGGAGACTGCTCGCGTCCGCCCCATGGCTTGGGACCGGCCCCCTGAAACCCGGCGAACACCTTCCACCTGGACCGGAAGTTGAGCATCTCGATGGACGCTTCGAAGGGCAGGGAGGGGACCCCGGCGGGCAGAGACCAGGTCAAGTCGGCCGTGCGACCGTCGATGTCCGCAACAGACAGCGCCTGCAAGTTCACGACATCCAGAGGGGTCAGGCCCGGATTGGAGAAAGCCTGCATGTCCTGGTAGTCCGCGACTCCGGTCCAGTAGACAACGTGCCGGATGAGAACGCCATCAGGGTAGATTGTGTGGTACTCATCCACGAAGTCCGTTGGTCGGCACGGTTGGTAGAAGAGGTCGGCCACGGCGTACCTCCAATGCATTACCACCCGTGCATCGGTGTTCTCAAGAACGCGCACGTGCGAGAAGCGCGCTTCCTTGTCTGACATGTGTTCGGACAGGGATGGTCGCCCACCGGGCGGCTCTTCGCAGAAGATCTCGACGCTCTGGTCTGACATCCAGTGGTTGTTCTCTGTCACCATGTTGACCCCATGTGTCGTGCCCCGCCAGTAGACGTAGCTGGTTGGCATGTCCTCGAACTTGACGACGACGTCAGCATAGGGATCGACGCGCCACATGTTGTCCCACAGGTCGTGATACCTCAAGTGGACGTAGGTCGCACCGAACTGTGACGCAACACCTGGCATGCCCGGAAGCACACGAGGCTGGATGTCAGGCTTGCCTCTCACCGACTCGCCCGAGTCAAAGCTCTCGAACGATCTGCGGATCTCCTCCGGACTCAGCTTCCTGTCGTAAAGCTTGACCTCGTCGATGAGCCCTTCGATACCGAATCGGAAGGGATAGTGGTGTTCTGAGCGCACCGGGTCGGTCGCCTCGAGGTCTTCGTTGTTCATACCGATGACAAAAGGTGTGTTAGGTAGGTCCGGCGCTCCGGAGGCCGCTGAGCGGGCACTCTCCATCCCATCGACGTAGATTTCCATTGCCCCCCTGCCATATGCGCCAACGACATGAATCCATTGGTTTAATGGGACGGGGCCAGGCGACGTAATCCGGATCCCGTTGACGACGAATAGCACCCGGCCGAGCGAATCGAAGCCGAGGTAGTAGCCGCGCTCACCGCACTCAGTCGAGTGATGGATGATCGGCCCTGAATTCCAAGGATAGGCTCCGAGCGCGACCCAGACATCGATGGTGAACGAACTGCCTAGATTGGGAGCTTCGGCTTGCGGCACTCCGATCCGCGAGAAGTAGCCATCGAAACCTAGAGCCGTTCCGGAGACCCCCCGCTTCCAAAGGCTCTTGTGGCCCTCGATGGTTTGCCCGTTCGATGAGATGGCATCCCGAGCGACGTCGCCCTGGGCTTCATCGAACCTCCACCACGCCGCGGGCGATCCCACGACGGGCCCAAGCGCGAGATTGCCGACGACGGGTCCCGGGGGCGGCGAGGAACTGGGGGCGGCGGTTTTCACATCGGTGATGCCACCTTCGCTCAGCCGAAACGTCTGAACGATCTTATTGCGTGGGTCTTCCCAGTCGCCGATTCTGGCCGTTCCCTGCCTGAACTCACGGATCACGAAGCCGCCGCTGTGGATGGTGTACAGCTCGTGGACAACATCCGTCGGTTCCAGCCTGCTGAGGTCAGGGAAGTAACGCCAGTGAATCACGATCTGCGAGTCCGTATCCTCAACGATCCTGGCGTAGCTGTACTGTGATCGCTGATCGAAGTTCCTGTCGACTGGCCCATCGCCTGCAACGGTAGCCAGGTGGCCCACCAGTTGTTCGCCGCCATCATAGATCCAGACTGGTCGATAGCTGTACTCCCTGGAGAAGATGAACTGGCCGTTAGCTCCCAGATTGACGATGACATCCGCGTACTCACCTGAGATTCGTGACGTATGCTCGCTGAAGGCAGTTCTCGTATAGTACGCATAGAACCCAGTCGGCGCGGCCGTCGTCGAGCGATCAGTCATCACACAGACCTCCGTGTCGTAGATGTAAGGATCCAGCGTCACAACGCCTGCGAGTACGAATCCCGCGCCCAGCTCCAGCAGCTCCCGCCGAGTCAATCTCATCGCCCTTCCGCCGGACTAGCAGTGCCCTGATGCTTCACGCCTACCTCGTCCAACGAGCAGGTCAAGGCGCACACGATAGACGAAGCCGCAGTACGTCTCTCCCTCCGGATCCTAGCCGTCCGGATGGGAACTCGCCCGCCACAGTCTCATTCGAGCCGGCTCGAACGAGTTCATCTGTACCCACAGTACCAGTACGTTCTTCCAGTCGCCGCGGTCGCTCGCATCAAGTGTGTCTTGATGGCCGAGTCGGAAACCGGAGCCGTGAGCCATGACGGAACCGTTAATCTCCGGGACGACACCCTCCTGGCCCCAGTTGTTGATGAGAAAGACCGGGTTGATGATCGGCGAGCTCTCGCTGCCAGCCAGCTCGAAGTCGATGACCTCGGGTTGAGCGTCAGCCCTGCAGTCGATGAGATAGGCGCGCTGTGCGGGGTCATAGCCGTGAGCTTCGGCCTGCGTCTCGTCCAGCAACCCCATCTCGGGCGGCTGGAGCCAGGAGCTGGCCAGCGCCGCCAGCACCGTCTCCGGCGTGGAGGAGTTGGTCCACCCTGACAGGTAGATCTGCGTGACCGTATTCTGCGTCTTCTGATAGTGCACTCTATTGATGATGTGGCCTAGGGCGGCGCCGTGGTAACCCTCACGCCGGTCGGGTTCGCCGGGCCACGACTGGAAGATGCGGGGAAGGGGCCAGGCCTCAGGCGCATAGGGCGAAACCGAGACGCCCTCCTTCCTTCCGATAGTGAACGGGCGGTACTCCGATTTGGTGTTGATCGCGACGATATTGGCATCCCAGAATTCGCCGAAGCTCGCGTAGAGTTCTTCCTCCGTCGGTCCCTGGCGGACGGGATACGGATCATACGAGATGGTGGAGCGGTCCCCGTTCATTTTGATCAGGGTCAGCGCCTCCGTCTCGATGTCGTCCTCCGGCAGGTGTCCGGGCTGCCCGTTGAACAGCATCTCCTGGAACTCGTGGACGTAGTTCGGCGGCTTCCTGTCCCAGCCGAACGGACGACTCTCAGGAGCGTAGTACGTGTAGATCCTGGATTTGCGAACATGGACGCCGTCGGGGTAGATGATGTACCACTCGTCCATCCAGTCGCCATCGCCATACGGCGAGCCGCTCGGAACGTTCGCGTGGGCGATGACTCCGTCGGGGTTGCAGAGCGCGCCGCGCCAGCGCACGACGATGCGGGCGTCGTTCTGGCTTTCTATCCATATGCGATTGTATCGGTTCTGCTGGTCCATGAGCGGCTCGAAGGAACCTCCACCGATATCCGAATCATACGTCTCCGTCCACCCGTTATAGTAATGGATCCCATTCTCAGTCACGAGGCAGGGGAACGAAGGAAGGTCGAAGCTCATGCTGGTCGGCAGGAGGTCGAATGTGACCGCCACCTCGCCGACCTTCCGCCGGGCAGCCCGGTGTTCTGGGTCGCTATTGCCGTCGGCCCTGAACTGCTCCGGGGACTGGATCGGCACAACCGGAATGCTGATTCCCATAATCTATTCTCCTGTAACCGAATGTTTACGTGCTTCCTCAACTACCCGTGCTCGTCGGCCGACGTATCTCATCCAGGAGACGCTCCTCGGCGACGGTCACGGCGATGGAAGCCCGCCATCTTTCCATCGTGCCGTCGAAGAAGGCGCGCCGGGCCCGCTCGACGGCGTCTGGCGGCATCGCCGTCAGGGGCGCTTCCACTGTCACTATCTGTCCACCCTCAAGGTCTGGTCCACCGGGTATGAGTGCGACCACCTCACCTTTCACGGGGTCCTCACTGAGTTCGACGAACCACACCCGCGCCTTCTGTCCCACCTCCACTCTGTCTGCCTTCTGATCGGCCGCGATCTCTGCCGTGATCTCGAGGGAAAGGAAGTCTGCCACTGAAAAGAGCGCGTCCCCGGCCGGCACCCACTGCCCGTACTTGTCCTCGGGGCTAATGACCCAGCCATCGGCGGGCGACAGCAGGGAGCGCCGTCGGGCAAGCGGCAGTTCGCTCTGAGTGAACAGGTCTCTCAGGTCCGCGCGCGCGGTCTGGTCCCGGTGTTTGTCCGGATTAGACGCCTCGGCCTTGAGCATCTCCTTCACTCGGAGCAGCCCGACCTCCACTGGATCGTCCGTGACCTCGAGCACCGCCTCGCCCTTGTGCACGCGATCCCCGTGGATCGCCGTTTCGGCAAGCACGATCGTATCACGTGCGGCGCGCACTTCGCGAACTACAGGCTGCACCCATCCCTGGCCGCTCGCGGTTACGGGGAGTCGTTTCTTCCACGCGAAGATGAAGAAGGCGACCAGAAGCGCGAGGAAGAAATAGCCTGATACCTCCATCACCTTGACCATCCTGCCGCCCCGTGAGGATGGTTTCAGCCGTCTAGCCGCCTTCATGATCGAGCCTCGGTCGGTCGTCGGACCACATCTGTCGGTACTTGCCGGCGGCGGCCATGAGTTCGTCGTGCCTCCCTAGCTGGGAGACCTCTCCGCGCTCGTTCAGGACGCAGATGCGATCGGCGTCCTGAATGTCGAGAAGGCTGTGCGAGACCATCAGAACGGTCCTGCCTCGGGAAACCCCGCGCAGCGACTGAACGATCTCCCGATGGAGCACCGGGTCCAGGTTGTTCGTCACCTCGTCGAGCAAGAGCACACGGGGGCCGCGAACAACTGCCCGCGCCAGGCCGATTCGCTGCGTCTGACCGCCCGACAGGTTGCCGT
>Ga0307380_10005796_pt1 | contig 16374 bp, 15 predicted proteins | sample UN3MG_FD_202239 | JGI IMG/M metagenome (GOLD analysis project Ga0307380, IMG submission 202239) | Soil microbial communities from Risofladan, Vaasa, Finland - UN-3 | ecosystem: Environmental > Terrestrial > Soil > Coastal area > Acid sulfate soil | place: Finland: Risofladan, Vaasa | collected...
TAGGGCGGAAGAAGCGGGATCCACGAGTGCCAGAAAAGCCTGCAGCGGATTGGCGTACAACCAGAAGGAAGAGGTGTAGTAGGTGAAAGAGCCCTCGGAAGAGGCAAATCCCGCCGGGTTGGAAAACAGGGCGTCATAGCCGCTCGCCGTGGATACGACGCAGCCCCCCTGTCCCAGGATCTGAGGGCTGGCCGGCCGTAGGGGCGAATCGATCTTATCACCGAAGGCGTTGAATCCCACCGCGCTCAAGAGGAGAATCAAAGTGATGAGGGTCGCCTGTCCCGCACTCCTGTTCATTGCCGCAGTTCCTTTTTTCCGTGTCGGTCGGGCCCGCGAGCCCGCCTCTATAAGCATCGGTTGATTTCAGTATAAAGCATATCGAGGGTGGATTGCAAAACAACGGGCGGGATAAAATGAGTGGCAACGCCACAACCGGACCGTTTTTTTAAAGAAATCTAACGAGGGATCAAATCCTCTTCAGGTTATACCTGGTCGTGTAGAGGGCTGCTACGACAGCCTGATGAATATGGTACCTGCTTCCCTGGAATGCAGCATTTACCCAAGAAAAGTGACCGGAAATCGTTCACTGAACTCCACGCTAATGTTCATGAGTTTCTACATAACGATCACGGGAGAAATACTTAGCGCGCTCTGCAGCAGTAAAATTTATCTTTTATAAACATTTTATTGCAATGATTCAGAAGAAGGCATAAAATTTCATTTCTGGCGAGAAAACTACTGCATATGTTATGTTAGCTGAACCATATCAAAACCCAAGAGGAGAGACGGCATGAAAGATGAGAAAAAGAAACTGACAAACAACGTAGGTGCGCCCGTTCCCGACAACCAGAATGTAATAACTGCTGGAAAGCGTGGTCCAATGCTGCTGCAGGACACCTGGTTTTTGGAGAAGCTTGCGCACTTCGACCGAGAAGTGATTCCAGAACGTCGCATGCACGCAAAAGGCTCCGGCGCCTACGGTACCTTTACCGTTACGCACGACATCACCAAGTACACCAAAGCGAATATCTTTTCCGAGGTCGGGAAAAAGACAGACCTTTTTATCCGCTTCTCCACGGTGGCGGGCGAACGCGGCGCTGCCGACGCCGAGCGCGACATCCGCGGCTTTGCGATCAAGTTCTACACCGAAGAAGGAAACTGGGATCTGGTGGGTAACAACACGCCGGTGTTTTTTCTACGTGATCCACTCAAATTCCCGGATCTCAATCACGCTGTAAAGCGGGACCCTAAGACCAACCTGCGTAGTGCCCGAAACAACTGGGACTTCTGGACCTCGCTACCCGAGGCGTTGCACCAAGTCACCATTACCATGAGCGAGCGAGGCATCCCGTACTCCTATCGCCACATGAACGGCTACGGCAGCCATACCTTTAGCCTGATCAACGCAACGAACGAACGGTTCTGGGTTAAGTTCCATTTGAAAACGCAACAAGGAATCAAAAATCTCACCGACGAGGAGGCTGAAGCCATCATCGCCAAGGATCGTGAGAGCCACCAGCGCGATCTGTTTGAGAGCATCGAGAAGGGCGACTTTCCCAAATGGAACGTGAAGATCCAGATTATGCAGGAGAAAGATGCTTCCAAGTTTCCCTTCAATCCGTTCGACCTGACCAAAGTCTGGCCGCACAAGGAGTATCCGCTCATGGACGTAGGGGTGCTCGAACTAAACAAGAACCCCGAAAACTATTTCGCTGAGGTCGAACAGTCGGCCTTCAATCCCGCCAACATCGTTCCTGGCATCGGTTTCTCGCCCGATAAAATGCTGCAGGGACGACTTTTTTCCTACGGAGATGCCCAGCGGTATCGCCTTGGTGTCAACCATAACCAGATCCCAGTCAACCAAGCTCGATGTCCGGTTCATGGCTACCATCGTGATGGCACTATGCGAGTGGATGGCAACTACGGCGGCACCCTCGGCTACGAGCCAAACAGCTATGGCCAGTGGCAGGAGCAATCCGAATTCCGCGAACCACCGTTCGATCTTGACGGAGCTGCCGACCATTGGAGCCATCGCGAAGATGATGACGACTATTACTCTCAGCCCGGTGCTCTGTTCCGGATGATGAGCCCAGAACAACAGAAGGTGCTATTCGAAAATACTGCTCGCGCTATGGGGGATGCTCCCCAAGAGATCAAGATCCGCCACATCAGCAACTGCATGAAGGCCGACCCGGCTTATGGCGAGGGGGTCGCCAGCGCACTGGGCATCTCAATGAGTGAAATTCCGAAATAGACTACTTTTAGCTAACAACCGGTTGCAGCGGACGGCGTTGCCGCGCCGCCGCTGAACCGCGGCGTTATATTCACGTATTGAGACCCGTGATCCTCGGATGCAATGGTACTTATATTCATATCCTGTCTTTATCGGCCTATTCTCACAAACTGCCAAAGATAACCAGAGAAGCGCCTGGGTTCAGCGTATAGCGTGTGTGTTCTCCTGGATCGCTAGAATTCCAACACCTAACCTCGATGAGACGGTTTTAGAGACGTTGACCAAAATAGCAAACACCTACCAGAAGGAGAAGCTTTGGCAAATTGGAACGGAATCCTTTCTTGGCGGCCAGGGTAATCAAGACAGACTACGCCATCATGGTGAAAGGATGTTCGGAGCGGATATTGCGAAAACGCCGGCTGTGCTAAGGGATTATCTTGAGCCGGCAAATAAGCTTCTGAATAACAGCGATCATTGGGAAAAAAATCTTCCAACAACCACAAAACTGCTTCATTTTATGTGCCCCTATCTATTTCCAATTCTGGATAACAGAATAACAAAAGTTCTTTCGATCGGGAAGATTCCAAGCTATGTAAATTATCATGCATATACTTTCGCATTACAAGGCTTTCTCGTAGAATCCAAGACTATGATTGCTGAACTCGAAGCTTCAGGTGTGAACCCACTACGGCTTATAGATGTAATTCTATTGAATGCCGACAAAAACGAGTGAATATAACACATATAAGGCCTGCGCAAGTCAAGGGACAAATGTTCCCCTGACAACATGTTTCATTGCCGATCTACATGATGAGCTATCGCTCTTCCATCTCCCGAATCCGGCTTGGGTTCGAAGATTCTGGTGCAGTAACGCCGTCTGCACCAAACACATATTGAGGGAAGCCGGGCGCCAAAGAACAATATTACAAAACGCTTTTTAGATAAGGTAGGGTAAGATAACTGAGAAAAAATGATCCGAAATGTTCTATGCCAAGTGTCTTCCGGAAAGTGGCTGGATTCTCCGAAGATGATTGAGCTGCGTGATTGATTGTCCACGTGAAACGGCATTTTCATGTCGTGGGTAAGATCGGTCTAAAATAGTCAGGTTGACTTTCTGATTTTTCATCGATAAGATATTAGTATTACGATAATCTTATCGATCGGAGGTGTGTATGGCAGCAGTGACCATTTCTCCGAAATACCAAGTTGTCATCCCAAAGGAAATTCGCGAGAAGCTTGGTCTATCGCCGGGGCAGAAGGTTGAAGCAATTATGTACGATGGAAGAATCGAGTTGATTCCTGTTCGACCCATTAAGACGATGCGGGGCTTTCTCAAAGGGATGGACACTACAATCGAGCGGGACGAAGACAGAGCATGAACGTCGTTGATTCAAGCGCGTGGCTTGAGTACTTCGCCGCGGGAGCGAATGCCGACTTCTTCGCAGCAGCAATTGAGGGGGTGGCGGAATTGGTAGTGCCGACTCTCAGTCTCTTTGAAGTCTTCAAACGGGTAATGCAACAACGTGGCGAGAGCGAGGCATTGCAGGTCGTAGCCGTGATGCAGCAGGGCCATGTCGTTGACCTTGATGCCAAGATTGCTCTAAGCGCGGCCCGCTTGAAGTTAGAGCATAAACTACCGTTGGCCGACAGCATAATGATGGCGACCGCTCGCGAGCATGGAGCCACGTTGTGGACGCAAGACTCCCATTTTGAGGGGATTGTGGATGTGAAGTACAGCAGCAGCTCCGGCTGAGCTTGCCTGATGATGCGGCTATGACGAACCTGCGCGGAGTTAGTCGAATCCACCCTTGGATGCGAAGCATATGGCTTTCCTGTCGAGGCTGTTTGAATATATAATAACAGCGAGCGGAGATCTTGAGGTAGAAGAACTACATAAGGAGCCGTTAATCGCGTGTTCGGCCAAGAGACCTACAAGACATACCTTCATGACATATCTCCATGACCGCTAAAGACCTTCTCAACCTGAACGGAGATTTTCGCAGCTCACCTCTTTTAGACACGGCAAGAAAGCTGCATAAACTGTTCGCACGGCAGGACATCGCCTACGTCATCATCGGCGGCCTGTCCGTGATCCGCAACCGAGCGGTGCGTACAACCCAGGACGTCGATCTCCTGGTCAGAAAGAAAGATTGGCCGCAGATACAAGAAGCTCTGGCTGACGGTTTTGCGATCGAGATTGACAGTGCTGGGAGCAGCAGTGCTGTTGACCGTGACACCAACGTACCGGTGGATATCTGGTTCGCCGACGGTAATGGGCCCATGGTCATCCCCCTTCCAGATCCCGTTGAAGTACTGGAGTATGACTCCGTTCTGCAGGCGAATTTCCTGACTCTGTCGGCGATCCTCGAGCTGAAGATCGCCACCTACCTGCAGAAAAAGCGGGATGAAGGAATCGAGATCGCCGCCAAAGACCTGGCCGACGTGGTCGAGCTGCTTAAAAACAATCAGGAAAATCTCTCCCCGGAGCTCTTTGCGGGATTTCACCCCCGGATTCGCAGAGAGCTGAAGCGGATCCACAAGAAAATCCATCGACGTATCAAGCGATCGCCATGAAGCGCGCGCTGCCTATCCTATTACTCCTCCTCCTGGGCGCTGCCCCGATCTTCAGCCTGGATCAGAGCGATTCAGCGTTTGGGATCAGCCTCTACAACCAGGGACGGCTGCGAGAAGCCAAAGAGGTGCTCGAGCGGGTCGTGGACCAAGGACGAGCCGGCACTTTGGAAATGGTCGTTCTGGGCATGACCTATACCAAGCTTGGAGAACACGAGCAGGCCGAAGAGATCCTGCTGCGGGCAAAGGAGCGGGAACCCTTCAATTCCCTGGTGCACATCGGTCTGGGAATGCTTGAGTTCAAGATGCAGGAGTTCGACTCCGCCTACCAGTACTTCAACCTGGCCTACCGAATCGAGCCGGCGTCGAAACAGGCCAAGGACGGGATGGTGGCCTCCCTGGTGAACCGGGCCATCGTGCTGTACGGGGAGGGCAAGCCGGAGCAGGCCGAAGAGCTCCTGCTGGAAGCCGGGCGGATCGATCCCAAGGCCGTGGCGGTGCCTCAAAACTTGAGCCTGATCGAGAGGGAAAGGGGCAATCTGGAAAAGGCCGCGGCTCATCTGGAGGAAGCGCTTCGCCTGGAACCCCGCAACCCGGGCTTGCTTGGCATGCTGATCAGGGTGCGCAAAGACCAGGGTCGAACCGACGGTCTGGCCGAGCTGTATCGGCGTCTGGTCGAGGTGCAGCCGGGAAACGCCCAGGCCTTCGCCGAACTGGGACTGCTTCTGGAGGCACAGGGCCGGCCGGAGGCGGCGGAGAGGGCCTTCGTCAAGGCCGAATCTCTGGACACGGAGGAACCGTACCCCTACCTCCACCTGGCACGGCTGTCCCGGGAACGGGGGGAATCGTCGGCAACGATCCTCTCCCGCCTGCATTCGGCGATCGGCAAAGCCGTTCGAAAGAGCGGAATGATCCAGATGCAGGCGGCAGGTGCGATACAGGAGAAAGAGGGGCAGCTCGGTCCCGAGGAAGTCGAAATCCTAAAGCGGCTTTCCTCTCTTGCGGAAGAACCACGGCGGATCCTCAAACAGGCCCTGACGCTCCTCGCCGAAGCCCACGGCGGCAGGGAAGAGTACGAACAGGACTTGAAGCGGCTCAGCTCCTGGTACCCCCACAGCCTGGAGCTTCGGATCGCCGTGGGTCAGCTCCTGGAGGAGGACGGCCGTTTCGAGGAAGCTCACGAACACTGGAGGCGGATTCTCGACACCTTCCCGACCGCGGTCGAGGCTCATTTGGGTCTGGCCCGCAGCCTGGAGCATCTCGGAAAGGTTGAGGGAGCTCGTACCGCCTATCTGCGGGTCCGGGATCTGGACACGCAGAATCGGGATATCTACTCCGCCCTGCTGAGATTGTACGAAGCCAGGGGAGAGGAGCCGGCGCTGATGCAGTGGTATGGGGAGCTGTACGGTCGGGAGCGGACCAATCCGGTTCTCCTCGATTCCTGGGCGGATCTGGAGGAGAGGCTGGGATACCCGGAGCAGGCGGCGAAGCACCGCCAGCGGGCCAGGGATCTGGAGGAGACGGATTAGAACTCGTACACCAGGTTCAGCCCCAGCAGAAAGGGCAGGCTGGATTGGCCTTCCTCGTCGTAGCTGCTCAGGGTGAACACGCCCTCCATGGCGAAGCCTCTTTGAAAAGGAACCTGCAGCCCCGAGCTGACGTCGTGGCGAACGCCCCGGTAGCCGTGGGATAAGGCGTACTCCGTGCCAAAGGTGAAGGGAACCGCCTCCCCGGCCACGGACACCCCGACGGTGTAGCGGAAGTTGTTTCCCGGATCTTCTCCAGGGGCCGTCCTGTTGATCCACTCCCACTGCGCGCCGTAGCGGGTACCGACCGCCGCGACGATGGGAATCGACACGTTCAGAGCCGCGGTGGACAGCAGATCATCACCGGAGGAGCCGTTGGTCACGGCGAAGATTTCCGACACGTCCACCGTGTACATCTTCAGATTCCACTGGGGCTTCAAGGTGAATCCGGCCTGGTACTGGTGTTCCCACAACCCTTCGGATTCTTCCTCCTGGTTGTTGGAGAGGCTGAAGGCGGTCCGGTAATCGAGAAGGGGATCGGGAGAGTGGCTGAAGGTGGCTTGCATTTTATGGTTCCAGCTCTCGCTGCCCTCCTCCCAGAGAAATCCGCCCAGATAGTTGTTGCTTAAGGACATGTTCTTCACCGGCACGAGAGATAGGGTCAGGCCCCAGTCCACCGCATCCTTTACCCGGGCTCCCTCTTCGGTTCGGGTCAGGTTTACAGCCCCGCTGCCTGAAATTTCTCTCACAATCCCCTTTTCGCTGCGCCAACCTACCGGCAGCTCGAAGTCGTGGGAAAGATTGCCTCCTGTTGTTTTGGCGATGCCATAGACCGGTCCGGCAAACAGACCTACGGCGGGTTGGTAGTCCAGCCCGATCTCCCCCTTCCAGGTGGTCTGGTACGGTTCGTAGGTCACTCCGGAGCCTTCAGCCCAGGAGTCGACCCTGGATGCCAGAAGCCGGGTCTGCAGGTCCTCAACCATGGTCCAGAGGATCCCCACACCGGATTCAAGACTGGTGGAGCTCAATGTGGAGGTTGCAGATTCGCTGCGGTTGAAGTTGGGAATCGCGGTTGCCTGTATGGCAAGAGCCTCCAGGACCGGTATCGTGATCCGCAGGTCGCCGCCGGTGCCCAGGGTCTCGCTCTGCTCTTCCCGGTCGTCCTTGTAGTCCAGCGTGCCACCGAGCTCAAGACCGATCCTGCCCACCGTACCGGCTGCCTTGAAGGTTATTGCATCGCTGCGGGAGGATTCGGTTTGGGCGGCGTCATCCTTCCGCTCCGTCCAGGAGGATTTGTAGCTCAGGTTCATGGGCAGGGTTTCGAGAAGACCGGAGGACAAGGAAGCCTCCATAAAGGCATCGGTATCCTCTTTCTCGATGTCCTCGACAGGCTTGAGGGATCGGCTGTAGCTTCCGGATACGTCGAACTGCAGCCGCTCGAAGTCCAGCGACAGGGATCCGCTGTAGTTCTGGTTCTCATCGGTGGCGGACCGGGTTCTGAGAGCCGCCGCATCCAGAGCAAAGGCGCCGCCCAGCCCAAGGGGCTGGATCAGGGTCGCCCGGGAATCGGTGGCAACATCGTACAGAGCCTCTCCGGCCGTATCCTGACCGCCACGCACACCGACGGATATCCTGCCGCTGAACCGGGTCTGTCCAATTGCCCGCGCCGCGGTAGGATCCGGGTAGGGTTCGCTCCAACTGGCAATGCCCTGCTTGACTCCCGACTGGGGGAGCTGGCGAATCACCGACACTTGGGCGCCGGCCTGCCAACCAAATGGGAGGCCGATAGCCAGCCCGATCACCGTCGCCGCGGCAAGAAAAGTTTTTACTTTCATTCCGCCGCCACCTCCCCTCGGGAACCTTCGTTTTCAGAGGTGTCGATCGTGCTGACCGCGTACACCAGGCCGGCGGATCCTTGGCGATCCAGATACTCCGTCTTGTCGTACACCGCCGCGATCGGGCGGATCGGCTTGCCGCCGGGATACTCGGATCGGTAAACCCGGTAGCCCTTGACATCGCTGTCCGGGCAGGGATCCCAGCTCAGGCGGACACCTCGCCTCCCGGGTTCAGCCCGTAGCGCCGTGGGCGGGGCCGGTGGGTGGATATCCGTCGGCACGATCGCGACCTCGGGGCAGGGGGAGCTCTCGATCGCTAATCCTAACATTAGGATTAGCGGTCGAAAATGCTTTCAGCCAGGTAAAGAACCGAATCTGGGCTGTGGGCAAACGTTGGAGCGAGTCAGGACTTATGAACTGGCTGAAAGTAGTTGTGCACAAAGTGTTCTATCCCGACTCCTGGGATAAACTCTGGGCAAAATATCTGGGTTTGAACTCAGAGCTGAAGATAAATCTACTGCAGGTTCGTTATCAATGGATATAGTCCATCATACAACTTTGGAACAACGTATAACTTTGGCTATCATTTCTACAATAGGAGCCATGAGCGAAACCCCGGCAGCTGTTTTATCCATCGAAGAAATTTTGGAGTAGGATGCCGGCCCGACGGCCATACTCCAGGTACAGGGTTCGGGCCTCATCTTGCGCCGGAGCCCCGTCTTGCATGTGTATCTGGACGACCATATGCGGCTCGATCGAAAAAGCGCCGTCATAGCCGTTTTTCAGGAGATCCCGAATAATCTCCTGCACCCTGCACCATCCCTCTCCTGGAAAAGTATGCACGGCGTTGCCCTGCTGGTCCCTGCGGCAATCCTTGATGTGAAAGTGCCTGATATAGGGTTTAGCGGCCAGGTAGAACTCCCAGGTCTCCTCACCCGAGCTTCCATGGGCAACCGGATTCCCCGAGTCGAAAACGATTTGCAGAGCCGGGGAATCGATTCTCTCTATCAGGTACTTAAGATTTGCGGGGGACTCGGAAGCCCAGCCGTCGCAGTTCTCATGGAGGAGGATCACCCCCTCACCCTCGGCAATTCGGGCGAGCTCTCCTAATCGGCGAAGCACCTCTGCTTGCCACACCTCTTCTTTCAATCCATCGTTCGGGTAGGACATGACGCGTATGAATTCGGTCCCCAATCGCCGCATCCTCGGAGCAGCCCGGCGGAGGTCCTCCAGATCCCTGGAAAAGTCGGAGGTGATCGGGCGTGCCCAGTTGGCGATGGCCGAGGCGAAGCTAAGAACCCTCATCCCCTCCCCCTCAATCAACTCGCAGGTCCTGTTGAAGCCATCCTCATCGATTTGAGTGATATTCTGGCCATCGATGTTCCTCAACTCGATGGTCTTCCATCCGAGCTCTCTATGGACCTCTATTTGATCTCGAAGGTCTTCCGACGCTTCATCTGCGATTCCGCTAAGGACCGGTTTTTCCATGTACTACATTCTCCTTCCATCTACCCTCATCTCGGAACGACGACTTGTCTCAGCCAGGCGACCTGTGCCACTCCAAGATCACCCCCAGATACTGGTCCCGCTTGTCCTGAAGGCGCTCGTAGGCCTGCCCTGCCTGTTCGGGCCGGAGTACATGGGTGATGAGCGGCTGGACTGCGATCCTTTTTCGAACGATCAGGTCAATCAATTCCTCGATTATGCCCTCTCGAGACGGTGAGATGCCCTCGCTTTTCCGGAGCGGGAATCTGCTTTCGTGGGCTCCGGTCAGTACGGTGTTTTTACGATGGATTAGCTTATAGACGTTTAGATTCAGGGTTCCCCGGGGCGAGCCGAGAAGAATCACCTCTCCCAGCGGATTTACCAGCTCCAGGGACTGCACGATCAGTGCCGGAACACCGGTAGCCTCCACCACGGTATCCACCCCCTGACCTCCGGTGATTGTCCCGATTTGGCGTCCAAGCTCCTCCTTGGTGGAATCCACTCCCTTTGGAAGTCCGCATTCCCGGGCAATCCGGAGCCGCTCCTGGATGAGGTCGGCGATTATGACCTCCCCTTCCGCTTTTTCCCGAAAAACCTGGGCCGCCAGGTTCCCCACTAGTCCGGCACCCAAGACCAGCACGTTTTTCGGCTTCTGCCGGGCCGCTGCGAAAGCAGTATAGGCGATCTGGCCGAATCGTACCGCAAGGACATGAGAGGGCTTGAGTCCCGACGGGAGGTGAAAAAACAGATCTCGTTCCGGCTTCAGGAAGCTGTGGGAGGCATGGGGAGTAAAATGGAGCAGGAGCTCGCCTGCCTCGATATCTTCCCCGCCGCCTTTCACAACCCGACCCACTGCGGCATAACCCGGATATAACGGATATTGGGCCCAAGGTATCTCTGGGTCGTGAAAACCTACGTGGCTTCCCGTGTAGAGGGCAAGTTCGGTGCCCGGGCTGATCATGGAAAGCTCGTTCCTCACCAGTATTTCTCCGGCCGTCGGTTCCGGAAGCTCCTCCTCCTCCTCGAGGACGACCTGCCGAGGACCCGGGAAAACCAGCCGCTTCCAACGTTCAGGGTTCATTGTATCCTCCGTTGGGCATAGCTTCCCTGGAATCGGATGGAAAAAGACTCTGGGGCGGATTCGCAGATAAATACGATCTTTTGAGGCCGTGATACCTCTACGAAGCCGGATCGACCGGCCCTATCCAAGGTGTCATAATCGAAGCAGAATCCTTTCGGGAGGACAAAGGCAAACCGGCGGCCGGTGAGGTGGGTCTGACTGAGGAGGCTCTCTCTCACGGAGAAATCGAGCTGGTGCGAATCTCCTCGGTCCTGGAGTGAAAGATCGAAGAGATTGCAGTCTCCTGCTTTGAAGTCGGTGAGCCCGTCATCCTCGTAGTAGGCATAGCGGACATCCGCTCCCGGATACAGGCAAAACTCCAGCTTGCTGAAGAACCCTGTCTTCAAAGAGCTCAGCCCGGGCGATGTGGGAATGATACTCCCCGCTTTCACCAGGTAGCGAAAGCCCTCCAGGGGGTAGTGAATGCAAACGGTCTGTCCACCCTGGTGGAGAATCTCCTCCTCCGGATCGTACCACTGGCAAGGCTCGGGCAGGTAGGCCCGAACATCCCGAAGTCCTTGTGTTACAGCGGAGAGGAACAGGATCGAGGGACCGAAGAGATAATTCCAATCGTCGATCTCCACCCTCCCATCCAGGGGGAACTCCAGGCCAAGGGGCCGCTGGAGCGGAGTCCCGCTCTCCGCCGCCTCAACGGCGGTATTGTAGATGTAGGGCATAAAGCGGTAGCGCAGTCTTATCAGCCCGGCAATCGTTTTCAGGCTGTCCGGGTAAGTCCATGGCTCAGTAGGTATGCCGTCGTCGTTCCAGGAGTGGATCAGGAAGCGGGGCTGAAGCACCCCGGATTGACACCAGCGGATTAGTAGTTCCTTTCCCGGACGAGGACCGAAGAAACCACCGATATCATGGCCGAAAAAAGGCAGCCCCGACAGCCCCAAATTGAGCCCCATCAGGGTGTTAAAGGCCAGAGAGTGGAAATCGGACACATTGTCCCCGGTCCAAGTACAGGCGTACCGTTGGAGTCCGGCGCAACCAGAGCGGCTGATAATCCAGGGTCGCTTGCCCTGAAAGGACTCCCTGCAAGCTTGGAAGGAAGTTTTGACCATCAGCAAGGTTAGAAGCGAATGGAGCCTTTGCCGGGGAACCGATTCATCTTCGATTTCAAACTCGTTATTGTCGTTCCAGATGCCCACGATACCGATATCGAGGAAATCACGTTTCAGGCGATCCCGCCACCATTCTCTCGCTTCTTCCTTCAGGAAATCAAAAAGCGAAGCATCGCCGCCCCAGAAATACTCCAGATGATCCTTCTCTTTTGCATCCTTGATGAAGAAGCCTCGCTCAGCGATCTCGCAGTAGAAGGGATGGGACTCTAAGAATCCCGGTTTTACATTGCAGCAGAACCGATAGCCACGTCTTGCCAGTGAACGGAAGAGTCCTTCAGGATCTTTGAACTTATCCCGGTTCCACATAAAGGGGTAGCGCTTCCCATCTTCGAACTTGGTGTAGCCTGAGGAGATGTACATCCCCTCGCAGGGGATTCGGTGCTCCTCCACCGTCCGGAAGTAATCCAGGATGCGCTGTTCCGCATCGTCTTCTTCCGTATAATTCATGGAGGAGCCGAAGTAGCCGAATGTGTAGAGGGGGGGCAGGGTCGGCCGACCTGTTAGCTGCGTGTAGCCTCGAAGAATATCTTTATAATCATCTCCGGTAAACAGATAGTAGCCGAAGGGCCCTTCTTCCAATCTCACATAGTAGTAAAATATGCTCTCAACCCCGAAATTAACCTCTTCCACGCAAGGGCTGGGAAAGAAGAGGCCGCAGATGCTTCTCCTTTTTCTGTGGTATTTCATAAAGAAGGGTATGGATTTGTAGAGGGGGTCGGAGCTGCCGGCGTCATAGCCTAGGGCGTCCCGATTGAACATTTTAAAGGCCCGGTTGCGCTTGTTTAAAAGTCCGCTCTTTTCCCCCAGGCCGAAGAAAACGTCCTCGGGTTCCAGGCGGAAATTCAATTTTACTTTGAAACCTGCTTTTTCGGGCTGGACCTGGGCACGGACAGGAAACCGCGGCAGCACCGTATCCTCTGTTCCGATCCTCCCTCCGTGAATTAGCTTGCCTCCCCGGAAAACGGTAAGATTCCCGGTGATCTTATCCAACCGGAATTCATGATCCCTGAACGTGAGACTGAAATGCTGCGGATGCTCTTCCACCTGCTCCCGGCTCCAAACACTTTCCTCTTTCCAGCCCAGGTTTCCGGCGCAGATTTCGCGCACGCCCTTCTGAACCTCTTCGGGAAGGGTGTTTTCATCGAACTGGTAGAATACTGAAAAGATGTTTCGGCCATGAATACTCAGAAGGACGCGGCCGTTTTGACCTTGGAAAATGAGTCTTTGTTTGTCGACTACAGGCTGGGCGAGATCCCGGATGACGATCTGCATTTCAAAACTTCACGCCTCCAGCTGTCATGCCCCGGATGAAGGACCTCTGAAACAAGATGAAGACCACGATCATGGGGATCATGGTGATCACCGTCATAGCCAGGAGGCTTCCCCAGTTGATCTGGTACTGGCCGACAAAATTAGCCAGGGCGAGTTGGAGGGTGTTGAGCTTGCTGGTGGATATCACAATAAAGGGCCATAGGAAATCGTTCCAGCTCCACATAAAGGAGAAAATGCCCACCGTGGCCACGATCGGCTGAGAAAGAGGAAAAATGATGCGCCGGAAGATGAACCATTCCCCTCCACCGTCGATCCGAGCCGCCTCGATCATGGAATTGGGTATGCTCAACATGTATTGCCTTGTGAGGAATACCCCGGTTGGAGTGGCCGAAGGGGGGATGATGATACCCCAAAGTGTATTTAACATCCCGAGGCTCTTCAAAAGCAGGAAGATTGGGACCATGATGACCTGCAGCGGTATCATCAGGGTGGCGATCATGGAATAAAAGATGGCATCCCTTCCCCTGAAGATGAACTTCGAAAGAGCATAGCCGGCCATGGTGTTGATCACCACCATGAGGACCGTCCTCACTACGGCCACGAAGCAGGTGTTCCGAAAATACAGGAGCCAGTCCCCGTATTTCAGGGATTCGATGTAGTTCTGAATGGTCGGTCGCATGGGAAGAAGTTTAGGCGGGTAAATAAAGAGCTCACGCTGCGGTTTGAAAGAAGACACGACGATCCAAAGAAGCGGGAAGATGATCAGGTAGGCCACAATGATCAGAACGATGTATCTGCTGATTCTATTCACCGGCAAGCTCCCCCCGAGTCATACGGAACTGAATCATGGTCAGCAGGCCGATAATCGCCAGCAGAATGATGGAATTGGCAGCGGCATAGCCCATACGGTCCTGTTCAAAGGCGACCAGGTAAATGTTCTGGACCTGGAACTTGGTAGCGTAGCCCGGCCCCCCTCCAGTCATCACAAAGATCAACTCGAAGGCTTTGAAGGCGTTGATGGTGGAAAGGACCAGGACCACCAGAACCGTCGGACGCAGCAGTGGAAGGATGATCCGAAAAAAGGTTTGCCATTTATTGGCTCCATCAATGGAAGCGGCGGCATAGAGATCGTCCGGAATGGCCTGGAGGCCGGCGATGAACATCACCATGTAAAATCCGGCAGTGGCCCAGACGGTCACCAAAACCAGACTGAGCTTGGCCATGGTGTCGGTTGTGAGCCAGTGGACCGGCATCCCGCCGGCTGCCTTGAGCAAATAGTTCAAGATCCCCATCTCCTCGCCCAGGATCCAGCGCCAGGAAATGCCGACGATGATGAGGCTCAGCATGGCTGGAACGTAATAGAGGGCCCGGAAAATGCCGATTCCGGGCAGGCGGTGCGCGGTCAGGAGGCCCAATAACAGGGACACCACCAGAAGAAGGGGGACTGCGAGGAACACGTAGATGAGCGTGTTTTTCAGGGTCAACCAGAACATGCTGTCGCCAAAGAGCTCGGTAAAATTCTTCAAACCGATGAACACCGGCTCTCCCAATATGCTCCACTGGTATAGGGACATCCTCAGGCCGAGGATGGCGGGCACTACGATGAACAAACCGAAAATGATTATGTTCGGAGACAAGAAGAGCAGGGGTGCCAAGGTTTGATTGAAATTTCCCTTTAACTTTTTCTTCCTCATACGCTTTTTAGAAAAAAAGCTGGAACCTCCCCGAATCAGGGAGATCCCAGCTTCGGTGAACGGGATTTCCGTTACTTGACGTATTTGTTTCCCTCTTGCTGGATATTCTTCATGGTTTGCTCCATCGTCTGATTTCCGAGCAGACCTTCCACGATCTGTTCGCGGATGTAACTGTAAATCTTGTTCAGTCCGGGGCTCTTCCAGTCCTCTGCCGTATAGGCGGGGGTTACGCTGAGCTCGTCCGCCATGGTTACGAAGTCTGCTTTTCGAGCCGGATAGTCGATGTCGCTGTTATCGCTGCGGGCGGAGAGGTTGAAGGTATCGCGGCAGTACTGGGCATTATGCTTTTGGTCGGAGAAAACCGACATTACCCGCAACGCCTCTTCCTCGTGCTTCCCGCCCTTGAAGGTGGCGATAAACTTGCCGCCGAATACAGAGGAGCGGATCTCTCGTTTGGCCATGGTAATAGCCGCCCAGTCAAAGTCCTGAATATCCTTGGCGTAGGCATTGATCCACCAGGATCCGCCGATATGGAAGACGGCCAGACCGGCTTTAAACATCTCCTGAGCCTGTTCCGAGCCCATCCAGACCGACTTCGGGCAGATGCCCTCATCGTGAAGCATCTTGAAGAAGTTCAGGGCGTCCAAGCTCTTGTTATTGTCGAAGGCCATGGCGGTACCGGATTCATTAAGGAAACGACCTCCTGCCTGGAAGAGAAGGGTGGACCAGCGATGAGGGCTGAAATCGTAGCTGAGGCCGAACTGGGCTTTTTGGTTTCCATCCTTCGCTTTATTCATTACATTGACCCATTCATCCCAATCCCAGGATTTGCTCACCGTACCGATATCAACACCCACGTTCTCGAGATAGGTCACGTTTCCCAGCATGCCGTTGGCCGTGGCCTCCGTGGGGATTGCCACGGTGTTGCCGTCCGGATTGGTAGCTAAGGCCATAGAGCCTGAGAAATAAACCTTCTTGAACTCATCGAGCTTGTCAAGCTTACCGTCCAGCTCCAGCAAGCTCTCGAAGAGCATGGCTACGTGGTTGTTGGTGAGCCGGGCTACATCGGGTGGATTGCCGCCGGCGATCATCAACTTCAACTTCTTTTCGAAGTCCTGCCATGGGATCACCTGCATGTCGATGGCGATGTTCGGATTAGCGCTCAGATAATCCTTCATCGTTGCCAGGAAGACGGAGGATTCATCGGCATCATCGAACCAGAGTGCAGATAGAACGATCTCTTCTTCTGCAGCCGCTTCCTGCTTACCGCCAGCCAGCGCCAGTGCTGCGGTGCAGAGCAGGAATACTACAACCAGGAGTCCTTTTCGTTTCATGACTGTCTCCTTTTGTCAAAACGTTTTGATTGATTTTAGAATAGTAATTATATTCTGTCAATAGGAAAATCAAGTTTAGGAAAATCAAGTTTTTTATAAGGAATTGACCCCTTCAGAGGATTCATATAATGATGATGGGAAACGAGATGAAAAAAGACATGGTAAAGATCACCGATGTTG
>Ga0307380_10005798_pt1 | contig 16369 bp, 16 predicted proteins | sample UN3MG_FD_202239 | JGI IMG/M metagenome (GOLD analysis project Ga0307380, IMG submission 202239) | Soil microbial communities from Risofladan, Vaasa, Finland - UN-3 | ecosystem: Environmental > Terrestrial > Soil > Coastal area > Acid sulfate soil | place: Finland: Risofladan, Vaasa | collected...
TGGAACTCAAATATTTAATGAAGCTGATACCTTTACTATTTATCGTTCAGACCAATTAAATTCCTATGCTACGGTTACTCGTGTTTCAACATCATCATCAATAGATATAGTTTATGAATGTAAAATGGATCAACCGGTTATAAATCATTTAAATGATATTCAGTATCAATGGTGGACTAAGCCAAATTGGAAAATGAGGATAGAAAGACCTATTACTATACTTCATGGGAGAAATGAAAGAAATACTGGACTTGTTGCTACAGTTAATGCAGATCAATATATTAAGATTAATTTCGGTAGTCAGGAGCATATTTCTATAATGGATGAAAAAATAGAAAAAGGAAATTGGTATGGTTTTGTAATTAATATTGGAAATTCTTGGGAACAATATAATGTACATGTATGGAAACCTAGTCTTGTATATACTGATAATAAGCTTCAGAGTGTATTTTATGAAACTCTTCCATTTACTTCAGAGACTATAGATGTAGAGGAATATATTATAAATAAATCTAATTCATATGTGACTAATATTAGATTTTTTAACTTTACATTTGAAGAAGAAAAACAAACTCAAGAGCTTCTTTCTTATTTTACTCAAAATGCAAGTCGAGCTCTTATACTTGATAATGCAGACAGTCGCCTTAAAATTCCATATATAAGCCAACAACGTTAATTCATTCTTATAGGGGCACTTTTGATAATGTCAATCTACGATATAAAAATAAATATTGGGGATTTAACGTTTTTAAACCATATAGAGACTTGTCGTCTTTTTTCGCATAAAATTAGATATATAGAAAAACATATTAATTTTATTAAGTTATGGCTATTAAGAAAGAAAGAGAAAATTTAGAAAAAATGATAGAGAATAGTAAAGATTCTCTTGATAAAAATGTAATTTCTACAGAGAAAACTCCAGAATTAGAAATGGATCCTATTTTTAAGAATGATTTAGGATTAATGAAAAAAAATTGTATAAGAAGAGCAAGAAGTATGATTAAAAGAGCAACTGGTTTAATGCTTTCCTCTAATATGGTTAAAGAAAATTTATATTTAAAAAATAAAATGCAGGTAGATATTATTTCTTTAGGAGGCCTTCTTTATCAACTCGAAATAAATGAATTAATGCAAAATGCTCTTATGGAAGAAGTACGTTTTGGAGTAGCAAATCCACGTATGTTTGAAGTTTTTGGTACTCTTAGCAGGACTATTGGAGATTTAAATAAACAGCTCTTACAAACCGTAGAGGCTATTAAAATGACCTATAAAGAAGTTAAATTTGATATTAAAGAAAAAGATGAAGAAATGAAGGCTCTTGAATCAGGAGAATCCTCTATTATAAGAAATAAAGAAGGAATTGTTGCTATGGGGACTAAAGAATTAATAAGAGAATCTAAAAAATCAAAAATAGCAGAGAAGAAAATACAGGATGCAGAGGAAATAAATTAAATTCCTATTAAGATGACACAATCTACTATTTGGACAACAAAGAGAATAAATGGGATTTTAGAAAAATTAAGATATGGGGAGGAAATAGATAATTCTTTTTTTCATGAAAAAGATTTTGAATTAAGAGGACAAAATATTTTTTTCCAATTGACTCATGAAGAAGAAGGGGAATTTAATAGATGTTCTCAAGATATTGGGTATTTTGTTGAAAACTACTGTCAATTTCTTACTGATGAAGGGAGAATAACTGTTGAACTTCGAGAATTTCAGGAAGATATTTTAAATACTTTAGGAGAAGAAACTTGGATTGAAAAAATCAATGATTTCGGTCCTATTGTAAGAAATTATATTTTAATGGCGGCGAGACAAGTAGGTAAAACTACTACTATTGCAGCTTATTTTGCTTGGTATTTATGTTTTCATACAGATAGAACTCTTCTTATTATTGCTAATAAACAGCAAACTACAACAGAGATTGTTGCAAAAGTTGTAGAGGTTTTTAGAGGCCTTCCTTTTTTCCTAAAACCGGGTATTAAAAATATAGCTGCATTAGGACTTCGTTTAGATAATGGATGTGTGTTAACTTCACAAGCAACAACGAAAACAGCATCTATTGGTTTTACTATTCATGTATTATACATCGATGAATTTGCTCATATTAGTCAAAAAACAGTAAGATCTTTTTGGAGATCTGTTTATCCTACTCTTTCTTCTTCATTAATTTCACAGTGTATTATATCTTCTACACCGGATGGAATGGATAATTTATTTTATGATATTTGGGACAAAGCAAATAAAGGGGAAAATTCATTCGTTTTTAAAAGAGTAGATTATTGGGAAGTTCCTGGACATGATGATGAGTGGGCAGCAAAGATAAGAGCTGACTTTGGGGATGAAGAATTTGCTCAAGAATTTGAACTTTCTTTTGATAGAAGATCTAATCTTCTTTTATCTGCATCTCAATTAGTTTGGATTAAGAAATTAAGTAAAAAATATATTTATAAAGAACTTGAAAGAACTGATTTTGAAGATCTTCTTTATAGGGATAATCTTTTATGGCATCCGGATTTTAATCCTAATGCAGATTTTAATGATAAAGAAGATAGATTTATTTTATCTAATGATATAGCAGAAGGAAAAGATGAGGAGGAATTAAAGGATAATGATTATAATGTTACTTCTATCTATAAAGTTGAATTAAGATCTTTATCAAAATTGAAAAAATTACGTAAAGACGAATATATTATTTCAAATTTATTTAAAATGAGACAAGTAGGTTTATTTAGAGATAATGTAGGAGATGAAGAAGTTATGGCTAAAGTAAATCAAATTTTAGTTTTTGATCAATTAGGAGAAAATCGCTGTAAGCTTGTAACAGAAATGAATTTTAATGGTAAGGCATTTCTTCAAAAATTTGCATCTCATGATGGATACTTTGAATGGATTTTAATGCATTCTTATCATACTGCTCCTATTCCTGGAGAAAGGCCTCCAAGAAAAAAAGCAGGATATAAAACAAGAAATGATAAAGATCATTTTTGCCGATTGGGTAAAAAGCTTATTGGTAAAAAAATAATTATTCCAAATGATAGTATTACTGTTTCAGAATTTGGATCTTTTGGAAAAATTAAAAAATCATGGAAAGGAATTGCTAAACACGATGATACAGTTATGACGTGTCTTAATCTTTCTCGTCTTTATGAAGAACAGGAATACGGAGATTGGCTTTATGATTTTTTAGAAGGGATGCCAAATTCTACAGAAAAGAAATATGCTATGGCAATTCTTGAAGAACCTTATGATGAAAATCTCACTAGTGATGAAATGTTTGCTGTCTTATATTTAAATAAAGACGAAAAATCTGAAATGGAAAAAATTAAAGATATTTTTGATTTAGAACAAAAAACTCGTTATAAACCAAGTTCAACACTTCCCTCATTAAAAGGATAAAGTATTTTGGTAAAGCCTCCTTTAGATAAATTTTGATTATTCTGCTTAGATATATAATAAAACATAGATATAAAATTAAAAAGTAATTTTTAAGGAAATCTAAACGAATAAATAATAAAAATAATTAAGCAAATATGGCTAAGCTAGCACTTGATTTATCGCAATTTAAATCTGCGGGTGTTTACACAATAGAGGTTGATCAATCAGAAAGAATTGTAGTTACAACACAATCATTAAGATTGCTTCCGGGGTTTTCTAAAGTAGGTCCTTTTAATGCTCCTGTATTTATACGTTCTACTAGGGATCTTCAAAAATTCTATGGAGATTTAGATAGAAAACTTGAAAGAAAAGGATCTTTCTTCCATAGATCAATTGATACTTGTTTATTACAATCCCCTGTATTTGCAATTAACTTATTAAGTGTTAATACAGCTGCGGATTCTTCAATTGATTCAGTAGAGGCTATTTCTTTATCGGTTGATTCTAGTAAAAATAATTTTGGTGATTATACTGATAAATATATTAACTTTTTTAATAGAGACAGATTTTGGAAAGCTGATGCGGATTATCTTTTAGGAGTAGCTTCTAATAAAGAAGGGGTTACAGATGAAGAAAGTACTTCTTTATTACAAGTCGTTAATGTCGGAACAAAAACTTTATCTTTTATTTTCAGAAAAGCAGTAGGACTTCAAGGATATAATGTGACAGCAACAAATTGGTATGGATCAGCTGCAAATATTCCTTTTGAATGGATTCGTCCTAATGATTATATGGTAGATTATTTTATTCAAGTTATTGCTGTAGAAGGAGATTGGACAGATTTTTCAAGTCTTTCAACGGATCCCTATTATTCAACATATTTTTCAGCTAATGGTATTCGTCCTGCTTACCTTAATGAATTTTTAGATCTTGCTGGTGTTAATTTAATTGGATCCTGGATTGGAACTATTATTCCCGATTTTAGGGATCAAACAGGGTCAAATCAATATATTGAAGATCTTGTTAATGCTTCTTCTCAATTAACAGGAGTTCTTCTTAATGTAAATAATGAAGCTCTTGATCAGCTTGTTTGGGATTCAAGCCTTGCATCTTGGCAGATTGGAGATGGAACTGCTACGGAAGGAGCTACTTATCAAATAGATCTTGTAGGACATAATCTTATTGATGTTTCTCTTTCTAATGTAGGAAGTATAAATCCTCAATTTTTAAGTTATGATATTAGTATAATGGATTATATGTTCCATAATACTTTAGATATTAGTTTAGTAGGTACAACTGGAAAAAGGTTTACATTAGGGGTGAATTCCTCTGATAACCAATCATTGATATCTGTGGGAACCCTTGTTAAAAAAGATGCTTCGATGGCAGGTGTAACTCGTATAACTGCTAAAACATATTCCAGTCAAGCATATGAATTTACAACAGCAGAGCCTATTTATAATTATAATGGATCAACTTGCGCCTCTGTTTATACGCAGTTACCTATCGACGATGCTTCAGTAACAACTCATTATGTTTTCAAAAAACTTGATGGACTATCTCTTAATAATAATCATTTACCAGGATATACAGAAACAGGTGCTCCTGGTTTAGAAGCTGGTGTAACAAAAATTTATGAAATGCTTGAAGATCCTGGAATTCTTAGAGGACTTAGAAATCCAGATATGATTAATTATAGATATGTAGTTGATACAATGTCTAATGGAATGGGTGCTAATTGTGGGGGTAAAGTTTATCTTTCAAGATTAGCTAAAGCAAGAGGTAAAACTACAGCTTTAATTTCAGCACCTTCTATGAAAGCATTTGCGACTTCGACAAATCCTTATTTCTGTGATTTGTTTGTGTCTGGAGTAGATCCTAAACCTATTTTCTCAACATATTGGATTCCTCAAGGAGGTAACCCAGATATGCCAAGAGATTTCCGTTTTACTCTTCCTGATGAAGATAATGGATCAAAATATTGTGGAGTATTTGGGCCATTTTTAAGATATATTTCTGGTAATACAACTATTGATGTTCCTCCTGCAGCAGATATATCTAATGCTTATATTAGAAAATTTTTAGGTGGAGATCCTTATGCAATTGTTGCTAATCAAAAGGGCGTTATTTCTAATCCAGCTCTTGCAGGAGTAGAATATATGATTGATAAAACGGATAGAGATTATTTAGAGCCATTTGGATATAATTCTATTATTGAAAGATCTGCATCAGGACAAATTCTTATTTATGCTAATGCAACATCTTATCAAAATGTTAAGAGTGATTATAATTATTTACATGTAAGAGAATTACTTAATACAATTGAAATACAAGTAGATGAGGTTCTTCAGAATTTTGTATTTGATTATAATAATCCAGTATTTAGACTTAATGTTGTTAATTCTATTTCTCCAATACTTGAATCCATTAAAGATGCTGGAGCACTTTATAATTATGAAATTATCATGGACGAGAGCAATAATACTAATGAAATTGTAGATGAAGCTTTTGCAATTATAGATATTGGAGTTTGGATTACTAAAGGAATGGAGAAAATTATCAATCGTCTTACTGTTTATAAATCTGGAGGATCATCCTCTGGTGGATTTACAGCAGTATAATTAAAATAAGTTTTGATGACTAAAGGGATAATATATTGTGCTATATCTCCATCTGATAAAAAATATTATGGATATACTATAAATTTTAATAAAAGGAAAAGAGATCATAAAGCTGCAGTAATCTTGGGAGTCTATAATAAATTTTATAATGCTATAAGAAAATATGGTTGGGAGAATTTTAAATGGGATATTATAGAATTTCATACAGCTGAAACAAAAAAAGAATTAAGAAATATATTATTTGAAAGAGAAATATATTGGATAAATAAAGAAAATACAACTGAATTAGGATATAATATAACAAAAGGAGGAGGTGGATTTTTTGGGATGGAACACTCTGAAAAATCTAAAGAGAAAATAAGAAGTAAAAATAGTGGAAAGACACATCCAAATTTTGGTAAACGACATTCTATAGAAACTATTGAAAAGAATAGACAATCTAATTTAGGACGAAAGGATTCTATAGAAACAAAACATAAAAAAAGTTTATCTTTAAGAGGTAAAAAACATAATTTAAAATTAGTTAAATGTCCATATTGTAAAAAAGAAGGAAAAGGGCCAAATATGTCCCGTTATCATATGGAAAATTGCAAAAATAAAAAGTAAAAATGGCTGAAAACTTTAAATCACAAGGCTCGTTTGGCTTACCACATTTCAGAAATTCGAGAGCAGCTCAAGAATTATATGAGCCGTTATATTTGAATTTATTTACAGTTCAAATCTCTCTTCCTGTGGGTGTTGGATCGTCTGAGGAGAATACAAATCTAATGCTTGAAAATGTTCAACAAATTACAGGATTAGAATCGAATTCATTTCCAACAACCCCAGTAGGACAATTCTATAAGTGGGCGGAAAGGAGATTTGCAGGTCCAAAACCTGATAAAACTACTATGGATATTACTCTCAATTTTGAGGTTAATTTAAATAGAACTCCTAGTGCATATATTCTTAAGACATTAAGAAAATGGAATGATTTAGTATATGATCCATTAACAGGTAGAACTGGATTAAAAGCTGATTATGTATCTCCATGGACGTTAGTTACTTTATATGATAGAGCAGCTAATCCGTACTGGCAGTGGAAGATGTATAATGTATTTCCGATGTCAACTATTCCAGCACCAGAATTAAGTTTTCAGTCAGAAGAAATTTATAGGATAGAAGGCTATACCTTAGCTTGCGACAGTTGGGATGAAACTATTGTATAATTGTTTTCAAATACTATTTCAAGGGACTCAAATTTTGGGTCCTTTTTTTGTGAAACTTTAATGGTTTTTATAGATATAATGATATATAGATAAATTATATAATTATTGAAATTATGAATGATAAAGAAGAGAAAATAAAAAAATATGCTCAAGAACAAGAGGGAGTTATGCCTAATGAAGCTAAAATAACTCCAGTTTCTAAAGAAGAAAAACAAATAGGACCTGTCATTACGGAAGTTCCTAAAACTAATATGCCATGGCATGAAAATTCAGAAAAAGTTACTTTAGGAAATCAAATTGGATGGGATAAAATAAAGATTACTGATCTTCCTACTCAAGGATTTTTTTATCCAAAAGAAACAGAAATTGTAATTAGAGCTGCATCAGCTGCTGAAATTCGACATTGGTCAACTTTAGATGAAGAAAATATTTCAGCTTTAGATGATATGCTTAATTATGTTATTGAAAGATGCTGTGCTATTAAATTTCCAGAAAATCAATTATCTTCTTGGAGAGATATTAAAGAGATTGATAGATTTTATATTTTATTAGCAATAAGAGAAAGAACTTTTGTAAAGGGAGAAAACGTTCTTCAAGTTAAAATTTCAGAAACTCAGAAATTAGAGGTAACTAAAGATATGATTGATTATATTACATTTGATGATAGACTTTTAAAGTATTATGATGATAAAAAGAGATGCATTGTTTTAAAATTTAAAAAAACGGAGAAAACATTAGAAATTCATCTCCCTTCTGTAGGGGTTACTAATTGGCTTAAAAATTATATTAATAGAAAAACTCAGTCACAAGAAGCTTTTGATGAAGATTTCTTAAATTTTGGTCCTTTTGTTATTCCAGATTGGAGAGGATTAAATGATGTTTCTTATGAAAAGTTTGTTTATGAATCCCAAAATTGGACTACTATCGAAATTTCTTTGCTCACAGAAATTAGAAGAATTTTTGCAGATACAATCAATCCCATAATTAAATATACAGATGAGCAAGGAGGTGAGCGGGTGATTCCGCTTAACTTTCAAGGCGGGATTAAATCTATTTTCCTTATTTCAGATCCATTTTCAGAGCTTGCGTAAGATCTATTTTATTCTTACAGAAAAATTAAATATTCCTCCATCAGAAACAGATAAACTTGATTTTTATATGATAGAATATTTGTTAGAAGATCTAGAAGAAAAAATCGATGAAGAAAATAAAAGATATAAAAAGCAGGAAGATGAATATAAGAAAGAATCTCAATCTTATAAAACTCCAAAAATGCCCAAAGTAGGCTCAACTGATTACGGAGGATTTAAAACTCCTAAATTAGATATGCCTAGTTTAAAAATGCCTTCTCTCCCTTCCCCTAAATTTTAAAATAATTTATTAATTAAGTATTTTGTAATTTTTTTGCGATATATATAAGAAAAAAGATTTAATACTATGCATTACTTTCTTTATAAAATAACTAATAAAATTAATAATAGATTTTTAATAGGTAAAAAATCCGGAAATAATAAAATTATAAAATTAACATATTCTTCTAATCCGGATCTCAAAAAAGATATAAAAATATTTGGATCAATAAATTTTGATAAGGAAATTATAAAAGAATTTAAATCAAAAAAAGAATTGTATAATTATTATAATAAATTAAAAAATAATTTTATACAGAATTCTTTATTTTATAATAAAAAATATAAGATCGGAAAGGAAGGGGTAGAAAATATTAAAAGGGGGTTAAAAAATAGACCTAATAAAATGTATCCAGATTTTCCTGGAAAAATAATAATAGAAGACAGATATAATTTTATAATAGAAAATTATTGTAAACATGAAAATTTTAAAATTAAAAAAACATTATTTAAAAAATTATACAAGACAGAAAAACCAATATATTGTAAAGAATGCAGATCTGAAATTCTTTCAGATAAAAATGATAGATATCTTTTGTCTAATTTAGTTCATCCTAAACATTATGAAGAAAATTTTATTTCTATTTATTATCCATCTTTATATAAATCTATTTTGAATATTAAATTTGGAAATTTTAAGGAAAAAATATATGTATATAAAAATAATATAAAATTTCGTCCTAAATGTTTATTATGTAATAATGATGTAAGTTTTTGTGAAACCAAAGTTAAATATAATACATATTGTAATTATCATTCAGAACTTCATAAAACCTCTAATAATGAAATAGAATTATATAATTTTATAAAAAATATAATATCTCCAAAGGAAAAGATTATACAGAATTACCGAAAAAATAACTGTGAAGTAGATATTTATTTACCAAATTTATCTATTGGATTCGAATTTAATGGATTATATTGGCATTCCGAAGTATTTAAAGATAAAAAATATCACTTAGATAAAAAGGATTTTTTTAAGAAAAATAATATAGATTTATTTTATATTTGGGAAGATGATTGGAATGATAAAAAAGATATAATTAAATCCATTATAAAAAATAAATTGGGATTTTCTAATAAAATATATGCTAGAAATACTAAAATAAAAGAATTAAAATCTTCGGAAGTTTCAGATTTTTTAAATAAAAATCATCTACAAGATAAAATTGCCGGGTCTGTTAACATAGGATTATTTTATAATAATAATCTTATTTCTGTTATGAATTTTTCTAAAAATAGAGCGGGAAAAGAAGGCTGGGAGTTATTAAGATTTTGTAGTGAAATTAATACAATTGTTGTTGGTGGAGCTAATAAAATATTTAAACATTTTATAAAAGAATATAATCCTAATAGGATAATATCATATTCCGATAATGATTTATTTAATGGAAATTTATATAAAAATCTTGGGTTTAAATATTTAGGAGAAACTGGATTAGGATTTTGGTGGAGTAATAATCATAAAAAATATAATAGACTTAATTTTCAAAAATGGAAATTAAAAGATACAGAAGGAAAAACTGGTGATGAAATTATGAGAAATAATGGATATCATAAAATATGGAATACTGGTAATTCTCGGTGGGAATATAAACTGGATATTTAAAGTACCTTTCTGGCATTTTTTTATGAACTTAGATATATAAATAAAATCTTTTGTAATAAATGCAAACAGCTAATGAGTATTTATATGCCATTCTTCATGTTGTTGGAAAAATAGAGCAGAATCAAAAACAAGCAGAATTTAAAGCGAGAGAAACTAAAAGAGGAGCTGATGGATCTATTGCATCCAAGCTCGGATCTGCTATAAAATCTTTTATCGGTGTTCGCCCAGCTGCCATGAAAAATTTCTTTACATTTATGGAGGACATGTTAAAAATGGCTAAAGATTCTAAAGATCCTGATGTAAAAAGATTAAAAGTTATATCTGAATCCATTTCTTTAATGGGAACCTCTCTTCCAAGTTTAGCAGAGGGCTTAGGAGAGATGGGAAAACTTAGAACTATTAGAGTTAAAAGAGCTATTCAAAGTCTTCAATTACTTTATAATTTTATGGAGGAAGCTGGAGATAGAAGAAGCATTAGAAGAATTGAGAGAGCTATTAGAACCTTTGATAGGATGGGTAGATCATTAAGAAGACTTGCTAGACCTATTCGCTCTATTGTACTGTCTTTTGCATATTTAGGCCTTGGAATACTTGCATTTGCAGGCTCTATATTATTAACTTCAATGATTCTCAAGTTATCTAAGCCTACTGATGTTTTATTATTTTTAGGAGTAACAATTGTTGGTTTAGTTTTAATGTTTGGAATTTTAGCTTTAGCTAGAAGAATAGTAGATAGAGGAACTGATACGATAAGGGATATAGGTTTTGGAATGGTAGCTCTTTCTTTAGGAATAGTAGCTTTTGCTTTTACTCTTCACTTTTTACCAAAAATTTTAGGTTCTGAAACTGGCGGATCTATTATTAAATCCATGCTTTTAATGCTGGGTATTGTAGCTGTAAGTGTTCTTATGTTTGCTATGATTGGAGTTGCTGCTGGATTAATTAAAAAAGGGGTGGGGGTAGTATTTTTAATGTCGGTAGGATTAGTCGTATTATCTATAGCTGTTATTGGTATGGCTATAGCTGCAAAATATTTAATAGGAGGAGCATTAACAGTAGGGCCTAGTAACATGGCTAAAGATGAGAAAGATGAAAATAAAAGAATGATACTTAGAGGTCTTGGAACTATGGGTCTTATTATACTTGCTTCTATAGCAATGTTTGCTTTATTAGGATTTCCAGCAGTAGCAGGATTCGTAATGTTGGGTGTTGGGGTTTCGATAGCTATGTCTGTAGCTCTTTTATTATTAGCAAAAAGTGTTTCAAAATTAGCCCAGGTATCTTCTGAATTAGAAGGAGCTAATATTGCTAAAGATATTTCTGGATTAATTGGAGGAACTCTTGAAGGATTTATCGAGGGATTATCTCCATTATCTGGAGGTAAAAAAGGCGTTCGCGGAATTGCTCAATTTATAAAAAATAGTGCTAAAATATTTGCAGGTGTAGGTGTATTAATGGCTATGTCTGTAGCTCTTTCTATGTTTGCAAAAGCTATTACTGCCTTTGCAGAACTTGAAAATATGAGAGTTATTACTGGATATAAGAAAAATGGAGAACCTATATTTGGAGAAAAAGTTAATATTACAGCGGTAGCTAATAATATAAATTATTCTATTTCTACCTTCTTAAAAGCTCTTATTACTTCTACGGATGGATTAACTCGTAAAGAAGCTAAAGCAATTAAAAAAATGGGAAGAGCCCTTACTGGAAGAAGAGGAATTCTTTCAGCTGTTATTCAATTTGCTAATGCTCTTAAAGTTTATGCAGAATTTGGAGAAAAAAATGAAATTGGATTTGTAGAATATGATGATAAAGGAAATGAAACAATAAAAAAAGTTAAAGCATCAGTTGTTGTTGATAATATGATTGGCTCTTTCCTCTATTTCACAAATAGATTATTTACAAAGTCAGAAGAAGAATTTGGGGATGGAGAAGCTGGAGAAGCTGGAGTTTCTGGAAAACAAAAAAGGAGGATAAAGAGAATGAGTAGAGCCCTCATGGGAAGACGCGGTATTCTTGGAGCTGTTATAGCATTTGCAGAAACTCTTAAAACGTTTTCTGAATTTGGAGAAAATAATGAAATCCCTATTTTAGATGCTGAAGGAAAGCCGACAGGGAAATATCTTTCAGTAGGAGCTATAGCTGATAATATTGTTAAAACTCTTACAACTTTTTCTAATACACTAGCAGATAAATTAGAAAAGGGAAAAGTTAAAGATGCTAGTAAAGCTTTAAGAAAATATGATAATATGATTAATCAATTATCTAAACTTTCTTCTTCCATAGATGGATTAACAAGAATGACAGCATCTATAAGTGAATTAACAGAGGGAATAGGATTATTAGGGGTTAATTTAGATAAATTAAATACAGATAAATTAGGGGATTTAGCAGATATCTCAGCGGCATATCTTGCAAAAACAAATGATTATTCTGTTTCTAACAAAAGAATAATGGAAGGTTCTGCTGAAGCTACTACAACACCAAGAGCTACTAGAGTGCCTTTCTTTCCAAAAACTACAGGAGAATCCAAAGTAACAGGAACTACTACTAAAACTAATGAGCCTAATTGGGATGTTATTGCTGCACAAATTGGAAATTCAGTTGGTGCTCAAATAGCTGCTGCTATAAAATCAAGTCAAATGAAATTTGAATTTTCTCCATCTGGAGATAATCGAGGTGTAATTGAATTTGAGTAAAACCATTTATGATATATTCATATAAATTATATATACTAATAGATTTGTTATGATTGAAAATAAATGGACAGGAGAAAAGTTTTCAAATGATATTATTAAACCATTTCACCTTGGAAGAAAACATAGGGATTTAAATGACACAGATGCAAAATATCACAATCTTATAATTAAAATTTTATGTGAGGGTATTTGGAAAGAAAACAGAACGGGGACAAAAGCTCTTTCTATTTTTGGTCCTCAAGTCATATTTGAAGATGTTGGAAATAAATTTCCTTTACTTACCACTAAAAAAATCCATCTTAAATCTATTATTGGTGAATTGCTTTGGTTTTTATCCGGCTCAACAAACAAACATGAACTTCGTGATAAATATGGAGTGACTATATGGAGTGAATGGGGGGATGATGAAACTGGAGAACTTGGACCCGTTTATGGACACCAATGGGTTAATTGGACCTATTTAGAATTATTATGGCCATATAAAGAGGCAGTAAAAGGAATAATTCCAAAACAACATGTTGAAGAATTCTCGATAAATCAAATTCAGAATATCATTAACACTCTTAAAACAAATCCCGATGATAGAAGAATGATAGTATCTGCTTGGCATGTTGACCAAATAAAAGATATGGCTTTACCTCCTTGTCATTGGAGTTATCAATTTGATACTAGATTATATCCCGGAGAAACTAAAAGAAGATTAAACATTAAAATGAATATTCGTTCATGGGATATTTTTTTAGGAGGGCCTTTTAATATTGCTTCTTATGCTATTCTTCTTTTAATGATGGCTCAAGAAGTTGATATGATTCCTGGAAATCTTTATATTTCAGCAGGAGATGTTCATATATATGAGAATCACTTAGAATACATATATAAACAATTAGCTAGGGAATCTAAGAACTCCGAACCTATAATGAAATTAAATAAAAATAAGGGATTTTGGGATTTCACTTTGGAGGATTTTCAATTAGAAAAATATGATGCTCATCCAAATTGGAAAAATATCCCAATTGCAATATGAAAGGAATTTATGAAGTTATTAAAAGAGAAATTATTGGGGTTTATGTTGGTGTGGAAGATCCTTTTTACCAAAATATTTTTACTATATTATTTATAACAATAATTGGTTTAATATTAGCAGTTTTAATAAAAGTAACTATAGTCTGGATTAAATTAGAAAAAGAAAATAAAAAAATTAAAAGAAGAATAGATAAGTATTGGGTTCGTTTTATGAGAGGTCCAAGAGATAAAAATATAGAAAAAAGGAATATTTAAAAATAATTATTATGAAAGATCAAGTAAAAGATGCAGTAGAAATATTAACAAAAGCTTTAAAAGATGATGAAGGCCTTTATTATTCATATCAATCTAATATTGCTATGGCATTTAAAGATGAATATGCGAGAAATAAAATAAAATATATGAATAAAGATATTATTCATAAAGTATCTAATCAAGCTGCTAAGAACTTTTTGGATTTATGGATAAAATTTTAAAAAATCCTTCTATTGAAGAATTAAAAGCCTGGTCCGAAATAGGATTTTATTTTAAAAGTATGCTTAAGAAATTTAATTATGTCTATATTACTACGAATTCAATTAATGGTAAACAGTATATTGGAGATCACTCATCAAATATTTTAGAAGATGAGTATTTAGGAAGTGGGAAATTAATAATTAAAGCTATTAATAAATATGGTAAGAAAAAATTTAAAAGAGAAATTATAGAAATTTGTGAATCTAAAGAAGAAGCTTTTAATAAACAAGAAAAATATATTAATGAATATAATACATTAATCCCTAATGGCTATAATATAAGTCCTAAAGGTGGATTGGGAGTTAAAAAAAGTCTATCTAAAAAATCAATAGACAGAATAAGAAATAAGCTTTTAGGGAGAAAAGATAGTAAAGAAACAAGAAATAAAAAGCGATTATCTAGATTAGGAAATTTAAATCCAATGTATGGTAAAAATGATCAAGTATTAAATGCAGTTAAAAAAGCTAAAAGTAATAAAGGGAAAACATTTGAGGAGATTTTTGGAAATGAAAAAGGGGAATTAATAAAAGGAAAGATTTCTAAAAAAACCTCTAAAGAAAATAATCCTATGTTTGGAAAAAAACATTCTGAAAGAACAAAAGAAAAAATGAGAGGACCTAAATCAGATGAACACAAAGAAAAACTATCTAGAGCAAAATTAAAGGCTATTAAAAAAACCTGTCCTTATTGTAATAAATCAATAGATCCTTCTAATTATGGAAGATACCATGGAAATAATTGTAATAAAAAACATATAACATTATGAGTATTAAGCGTTTACATTTAACAATAAACGCGTTCGACGCGACGGAACTTCTTTTTCCTCTTATATCTCAAATTCGGGATCAAGTAGATTGGGTAGCTGGAATTTATCAAAAAAGGTCATATTGGAAAAATTCTATGTCTAAAGAGGATATGAATGAATTAGAAAGGCTTAAAAGCTTAGGACTTATTGATGAATTAATTGAATTTAAGCCTAATTATACAAAATATTCTCGAGAACAAGAATGTGATAAAAGAAATATGGGAATAGAGCTTATGAGACAAAAAGGAGCTTCTCATGTTTTAAATATCGATGCGGATGAGCTTTATTCTCCAGATCAATTTAGATATGCTAAAGATGTTATAAATAAAAAAGGCTATCCGATTACTTATTGTTCATATGTAAATTATTATAGAGATTTTGAGCACTATTTAGTTTATCCTTTTAGACCTTTTGTTCCTTTTATACATTCAAGCTTTTTTAGATATACTTATCAAAGTTCAGCTCCAGGCCCAACAGATCCTACTAGACGTATTACTAATCCTTCTAATGTAGGAACTTATATTTTTAAAGATGAAGAAATTCGTATGCAACATTTAGCCTGGGTAAGAAAAGATATTCGTAAAAAATTGATTAATTGGAGTGCAAAAAATCATTTTTCAAAAGAACTTATCGATAAAGCTGTAGAACGTTGGGAAAATTGGAAAGAAGGGGAAGAAGCGATTATGTTATTTAATGTTCCAGAACATAATGTAAAAGTTAGGAAATTAGAAAAAAGAATTAACAATTTATATATTCCTTGGGTTGAAGAAGCAATGAAAGAATGGAAAAAGAAAAATGGATATGTATAAGGGAAGTATTTATTGTGTAATTATTCTGGATTCATAGGAACTAAATCATCTTCCCAATAATCTTCAGGATCCTCCAATTTTTGTTTCTTAACAAATTTATCTATGAGTTCAGCAACAATTGCAGCATTATGTTTGCTACTTATTGTTATAGGTTCCTTACGAGTAGTTAACCATCCTCCAAAACCATAAAGAGCTCCACTTGGTGATAATGATTCTTTAACTATCTTCATTTATTTCTTCTTTAATATCTCCCTCATTTAAAAATTCTGAAAAAGATGGGTAAAAAGTT
>Ga0307380_10005799_pt1 | contig 16368 bp, 18 predicted proteins | sample UN3MG_FD_202239 | JGI IMG/M metagenome (GOLD analysis project Ga0307380, IMG submission 202239) | Soil microbial communities from Risofladan, Vaasa, Finland - UN-3 | ecosystem: Environmental > Terrestrial > Soil > Coastal area > Acid sulfate soil | place: Finland: Risofladan, Vaasa | collected...
ATGAGCTATGCTGAAGCGGATGGTTTCAGACGAGCCATGACTCATGAACGCACTGAACAGGAAATGGAGAAAATGAGAGACTCCTTCATTTCCCGAGCTGTTGGGGATGGTATCGGTAAAAATATAGCTGAAAAGGTATTTAAGCAACTAGCTGCTTTTGCTGCCTATGGATTCTGTAAGGGACATGCCTGTGCTTACGCTATTACCGCCTATCAAACGCTCTGGTTGAAGAGTCACTACCCTGCTGAATTTCTGGCAGCAGTATTGTCTAATCAACCTATGGGTTATTATCCGTCTCATGTCTTTGTAGCTGAAGCCAGGAGGTTTGGAGTCGAAGTCTTACCACCCGATATAAACAAGTCCTCCGAACACTATACAGTGGAAAAAGGGGCAATACGAGTCAGCCTCAAACAACTAAAGGGAATGTCTGGAAAAGCATTGGAATCGATATTATCAGCAAGAGCAGAGCGTAAATTCACTTCTCTAAGAGACTTTGTACTGAGAACCGATGTCAGTCAACCTATTCTGGAAAACCTGGTTAAGGTAGGTGCTTTTGATTCTTTGGGTAATCGGCATGACTTGCTATTACAGCTTCCCAAGCTATCGGAACTTAAACACAAGGTAATCAGGGGTACAGTGTCACTCTTTGAAGATGCTGCACTCAAAGCAGATACTTCTCCGGATTTCTCTATTGATGATAAAAAGTCCAGGTTGTTTATTGAGAGAGAACTGCTATCGTTGAACCTATCGGCACATCCCCTCGATTTCTATGACTTCGATAATGGAATCACAAAAATGAAAGACCTCTCCTCGATTCCCGCCGGCAGGAGGGTCAAGCTGGTGGGGTCCGTGATACGTTACCAGACTCCACCTACCAGGAATGGGAAGCGGGTAGTCTATGTGATAATGGAAGATGGAACGGGAATAGCAGATGTGACCGTATTCGGCGATGTCCAGGAGAAATGCGGTCGAGTCCTGTTTCGTGAAGGTTGGCTAACAGTCAAAGGTAAGGTCCAGAGGAGAGGCCAGAAAGCTACTTCTATAATTGCCGAGGAACTGTATCCACTAAGCAGGGTTTTGTGACTTATTGAACAAAACAAGCTTCTGTTGTCCAAGCTGCACATCATGGACAATTGTGAAATAGCTTACAGTTATGGGTTCACGGTTGCCGGATCTCGGCATTGAGTATGCGGTAGAACATATCTCGCGCATTTCTTTCCCGCCAGGGATAGTGGCCACATTTTTTTAAAAGGACGAACTGGAAGTCTTCGATAGCCCCCGAGAGTGGACGTTTGACTCCGTCGGCCGGGTGAGGGTCATAGTCGCCATGGATTGCGACCACCGGGCATTTGATGCGCTGTGCGATTTCAAGCAGGTGTCCAATGTTCCTAAGTTTGCTGGCTTCATCCCAGACCGAGCGATAAACCTCAGGATCGACTGGTGATGGCTGGCTCTCATCCGGCAACAGGTCGTATGAGTCAGCCTTAGATATGAGTTGACCGAACCGGATAAGACTGTCTCTTGAGAGGGTAGAACTGATTATGGCTTCGTACAACGCCTTAGCTTCTTTTCTTTCTCCCTTTTGAAGTCTCAGCAGCCGTGTCTGCATTATATTTGCTGCATACTTCTCCTCGAATGGGCCGCTGCTTAACAGGATGAGCTTGTTGGCGTATGTAGGGTAACGAGCGGTGAAAATGACACTGAGCCACGCGCCCCATGAGAATCCAATAAGCGACAAGGAAAGTCTTCCGTTTTCTTCCAGAATAGCTCGTAACTCCTCTACCTGACCATCTATAGAGGCCGCTGTCAGCAATGGTTCCAGAACGCCGACAACTGAAGATAACTCTCGGGCAACTGTGGACATTTCTCCCGGGGCACCTGGACCGCCATGAACAACTGCCACGGCAAACGGTGGACCTCCATACTTCCTGAAATTGCCCACGACTATAGCTTAACTTATGTGTAGAATAAGTAAAAGAGCAGGCTATGGTTCTGGCATAGTGTTTATCTAGGAGGCCTGATGTCTTATGCTGAGGAATTGTATTCACTACGCAGGACAGAACGCTCTGTTGTTAATGAGAACAATAAAGCAAGGTATGATCAGTCGCAGACTCGGGATTATGTCCAGAGCTGACAAGAAAGCCATAGATGACAATTTGCGCGCTGCACTAAGTCTGGTGTAAAGGGTATTCTGGGGAAATAATACCTGATTTGTAGTAGGCCTGATTGGTATGGTGTCCCTGGAATTCAGCGAGTCCGTGAGTGGAAAGAGGATGGTCACGGCCGCTGCACCCCCTCTGTCGCTGAACACCAAGTTAGTTTGTGTAATGAGGTAACAATACAAGCGATTGCTACCCAACAAGTTACCAGGTTATGATATTTCATCTCTTACCTTTCGGCTACATGAACCGCTCAAAGCGGTCTTTCTTTGCCTTACATATGGGGCACAATTCAGGCGGTTGTTCCCTGGCACAAAGGTAGCCGCAAACCTTACAACGCCATACTGGCAGTGAAAATCCGGTTAGTCTCCTGCCTTCTTTCTGGGTTTCTCTTTTTCTCTCCGCTGGTGGTGGTCTCCGCTCCGGTATGCTACCTGCCTTCTTTTCGCCTTTTCGCACAGCGTCAGAGACGTACAGTGCACAGTAGCAGACGCCATATTCATTTAGATCGAGATCTCGATAATCACACGGACAGATAATATCCAGATCATCCTGTTTCTTTCCTGAAGCGAGACGGCACGGGCAGGCCCAATAGCCATATCTCCGTTCATTTATGATAAGGCTCTTTATCAGCTGCTTTGCGAACTCCACATCGGGATTAAGATGATAGCCAGCGCCTTCAGCTTCCCTGAACAACCTCTCATGCAGCCGATCGATTTCAGCTATAGCTACTTCCTGTTCATTCACTTCTGCAGTGCCTCCCTGATTTCGTCCTCCTTATAGCCAACGATGCATTTCTTATTATCTAAGACAAGGGTGGGAAAACTACAACTGGGGTTCCACTCTGTCACCTTCCGAACCGCTTCATCCTTTTCATCACTCTGAAGCTGGTCAACATATTCGTAATCGTACTCTATTCCTAAATCATCCAGCAGTTTCTTAGTCTTGTGGCACCAGCCACATGTACTAAGAGCGTATAGCATGATACGACGGGACTTTTTGCCCGGGATGTGAACTACAGTCATCTGTCTGTACCTCCTTTTCGTGCTCAGGAACACTGAGTATTACAGCGTTTATTACACTAATAGTCTATCGACTGGGATATGGAATAGTCATAAAATAGAAGTCAGCAAAGTTACAAAACTATGACATTTTTGTATTAGACCTCAGCTTCAATCAGGGATTAGGCGACGCTGAACAGTCCCTGGTACTGTTGTTCAATCCAAAGTCTTATTGACTCCCGGATACTCGTTCTATAAGATTGCAGACTGGCTAGTTGGAGATTTTGTTTTCATATATTTGAAAGGTATAAATGCATTGAAAGTACCGGAATTTTTACGTATTGAAAGTCGGACCGTCAGGTACCTTCTCTACGCTCTATTCGGCGTAATAGTTGCGGACGGACTGATAACCCAGTTTCTGGTGACAGGCGGACACGGGTCGGAGGCGAATCCTTTCCTGAGCGCCTGGGTAGGCCACGGGTGGTTTCTGGTTATAAAGGTGGGAGGTGCATTTTTGGCCACGTTACTACTATGGATTAACTATAATAAAAAACCCAGAGCTGTATATACAATTGCGGTGGTATTCTTGGTATTTTATACAGTTATCGTCTTCTGGAACTTGTTTGTATGCTTCCTTGCCCGTTAATTAACCTATCCGAATAAGGACACAGGGACCACGCAATCGTTAAAAGTGTAATCTCCCTTCGATGATTAGGCTCTTCACGACGTAAGCCTGAATGGTATCGTGTCCCCGGAATTCAGGAGTAACAAAACGCTATTTTTACATTGCGGTCAACTGGCCGCCAGCCTATCGAGCGAAAGTTGCGCTTCATGATAGTAACGTTAAATACGGGAGTAGATCTTTCCCAGCAATGGACTACTTAGATAGATGGCTCCCTCAGGGCAGGTCTCTTGACAGCAATAGCAGCGAACACAGCTATTATAGTCATATCTGGGCGGCCTGGACTCGTCCCCTTTGTACCAATCAACAGCCTTTGGTTGGACAGAACACATTGTGATGCAGATACCGCAACAGGTGCATTTTGCTTTGTCAATAACTGGCCTCTGGGTTATTCTATTCTTGAGGAATACCCTGAATCGGCCACCGGAACCAGACATTGGAGGCGTTCGATTTACTTCGAAACTTTTGTCGACAAAGGACTCGAGGGCTTCACCCGTAAGCTCTATATTCTCAAAATGATAAGTTCCTAATCCTGCCTTCTCACCAGGTTTAGATGTCGGTACAATTTCGGGATCAATATGGGCAATTCTACAAGCTGTTGCATCCAAGGCTATGGGGTCGCTGGATAACAGCAAGACATTCAACCATTTCAACTTGCCGCTTCTCGGCCCATTGCCTTCCATAGCCACAATACCATCCATAATATAGAGACGGGGCTTGATGAGTGTGTTCAAATCAACAAGCATCGTAGCGAAATCATAAGGATCCGGTAACTTAACATGGTACTGGCTTTTCAGAAGACCAGGTACGCACCCAAACTGGTTCTTCACTGCGCCGGTAAATCGAACAAGTCCGTGTGTTTTAAACTTGGGCAGGCTTACCAGACCATCGCTGTCCAGGACGCCGTTGGCAACAACGAACTTCTTAACCAATAAGGCATCCTTATGACTAACCGGCCTCCCAGAATCAAAATCAGCTACAATAAACCCCAACTTGTCACCGACTTTCTTGAGACCGGACTTCCTCAAATTCGGCTCGGATTTACCGAAACTTGGTGAGTCACCATATAAGACATTGGCTCCTGCATCCTTTAGTAATTTGCCCACAGCGCTGAATACTGCAGGATGTGTAGTTACACCCTTATCAGGGTCTGTGCCGATCAGGACATTAGGTTTCACAACTATCCTTTCACCGGGTTTTGCGAACACAGAGATTCCACCCAACATGTCAAACCCTTTTTGGATAGCTGTGAGTACCTGATCATCCGCATATGTGTCGCATCTTATTATGATAACTCTTGCTTTGTTCATGCTTTCTAAATACCTGGGTCCATATGGCATTTATCATACCACAGGCAGTTAAGAACAGACTGTTATATGGGTATCTGTATGACCTTCGCTATTCCAGGGCATCAGTCAAAGAAGAACCAGAATGTCACATTCTTAGTTAATGTGACATTGAACGAATTATTCTGGGGACATAATACCTGATTTCTAACAGGCCTGATTGGTATGGCGTCCCTGGAATTCGCGCGAAGCTTCAACTACCTCCACGGCATTTACTACAGCGAGTTTAATATAAAGCTATGACTTCAGCCCTACTCGGTATACCAGATACATATGATCACGGGCAGGGAGATAGTTTGCCCACGCTGGACCTGGGACTGTGTGATGTGAGCGACATGGATATCGGGCTTGGTTTTTAACCAATCGTTTATGGATTCCTCCAATTTTGAGGGTTCTTTCTCACAGAAAATCTTCACTTTCATTGGCATAGTTCCACCTCCCTTTATATCTGCTATTAATATCACACTATAATCATTTTGGGCAATTCGAGCTATTCAATCTAACCCTATTATATTAACTGCTCATCCAGCGAAGTTTGAGGATATGTTGAGGCTTAATCAGGGGATTGAGCAACTTTGACTGGTATTCCGGGAAAATAATATCTAATGCGTTGACACGCTTATTCTTGGCCAGTATAATCTGCTCACTCAAGATAAGTTCGCCTATTAACTTTGATAAGGAGGTGTAGTATGTCTATTAACCAATCGACCGAACAGCGACTTGCTAAGCTGCGCAAATGGAATATCGTTGTCGGCCTGATCCTCGCGGTACAGGCTATTATGATTGCGGTGCTTACAAATGACTTTGCTCTTCCGGTTACGGCCACGTTTATGGTCGGGCCACCGGGCACCGCACCCACGCTCCACTACCTGTTTGATATATACACTGGTTGGGGTGTTTTTGCTTTCCTTGCGATATCAGCCGGTGCCCTGTTGATAATCGCATCTCCACCTGTCTTTCTATGGTACAAGCGCAACCTGTTACAGAACCGCAACTACGGGCGCTGGATCGAGTACTTCTTCAGCTCTTCAATTATGATCGTGTTAATTTCTCAGATAACCGGGATAAGCGACATCGCTGCCTTATCGGCCATCTTCGGCGTAAACGCCTGTATGATACTCTTCGGTGCTCTGCAGGAAAAGTATGAAGAACCGGGCAAACCAAGCTGGCTACCATTCTGGTTCGGCAGCTTTGCAGGCATCATTCCGTGGATCGCAATCGCCATATATGTCTGGGCCCCTGGGCTGAGTACATCTCCACCTGCATTCGTATATGGTATTGTGATATCACTTTTCGTTTTCTTCAACTGCTTTGCCATCAATATGGTGTTGCAGTACAAGAAAGTCGGACCCTGGCGGGACTACCTGTACGGTGAGAAGGTATATATTCTTCTCAGTCTCACAGCTAAAGCGCTGCTGGCCTGGCAGGTGTTTTTCCCGGTGCTGTTGTCATCCTGATTTTTGAACGAATGCCCCTAGTTGTGGTCCTTTTTCACACCTGGTATTCTGGGGACATAATACCTGATTTGTAGTAGACCTGATTGGTATGGTGTCCCTGGAATTCTGGAAAACGCACCTGTATGTACGATTGCACAGAAGTCAGAAATGTTCAATGGCAGGGATTATGTGAGCTGCCAAGAACACCTTCTAATATTATGTGATTAATCCTTTCTTACCGGATAAGACGGCACAAGTGCTGCCGCAATTGCCAGGGCTGTCCCAAGATATAAACCTGACCACATAAATAGTGCTATCAAACCGGTAATTACTAGCCCGATTCTTCTCCGAGTGGTCAGTATCGGCTTATCACGTACCGCGTAGAGCAAAGTGACTACTCCAAGAATAACCGAAAAAACAAAGAAAATTAGAGTTATCATAGCTTGCCCATGAAAACCGGTAATACTAAAGGTCAAAAACATCTGATAGAGAATGCTAACGCCTGATCCCAGAAAGGCCAGGCCGGCGAACGATGCAAGCCACTTAGATATGCCTCTTGGTGCCCTACCCTTCCGACTGCGCAAATATAATATTATCCCGCCGATAACTAATACCAAGATTATTGGCAGTAATGCGACAAACTGGTTCTGCCCTTCCCAGGCATACACCTTCTGCACATTATACTGAACCATTATCAATTCTATCGGAGTAAATGATTCGGTGTAGCCAACTACAAGACCGTACCTTGCAGCCTCTTGATCATGATCATGGTTTTCATGGTCCTCATCGGTATGGGTATCATTATTCTGCGTAGTGCCGAAAACAACAACATAATATTTACCGTCTACGGGAGCATTAGTGGTCATATTAGCAACCTCATAGAACCACCCCGGGGAAAAGGCTTCATATGTTGCGCTTCCCGGATCACGGCCCTCAATTATGGTAGCGCCATATCCAGCAGGCACTTCAATATGATCAGGCGCTTTATCGCCCTGAGTCATTTCAGGAATCAGTAAAGCAAACGAAGGTAAAAAACCACCTTCAGCCGGGCTTTCCGGTGTGAGTAAAGCTAGCTGTATCTTTTCACCACGTGACATACTGAATTCATAATATTCTCCTTCGTCCAGATGATCTAGCTCATCATAAATAGCCCATGATTTTACCGGATCGTCAATATGATATGCAGTCGCAGGGCTGTGATTCTCTCCAGGAAACACTGGAGAATGAGCTAGAGCAGAACCCACCGGAACTAGAACCAATAATGCGATAACTAGTGGTAAGAATTTAACAAATCTTGTTTTAAGCATATTTGCACCACCTATAGAACAAAAGACTAATCATAGGCTTATTACATCGTTGAAAGCATTAATCCGATAGTCACATCAATAGCCTATTCCCTAATTTTGAGAAATGCAAGTCCGGCAAAAACCCAGGCAAGACCATGTAGTATTAGCGGTATCCACATGAATTCCAGGCGACTCAGATTTACTAGGCTTCTTCCATATCCTATAGGTGTAGGAAGGTAGAGCCATATCAAGAATACAACATAGACTGCAATTACCAGCCAATATGCTTTCTTATTTGTTTTTAGAGCATACATGTACGTGAATACAAACATGAAGGCAAATCCAGAGAAAAACATGGGCCACATGTCAGGGCTGCTGAAAAATGAAGTGTTAAAAATAGCGACTATAGCGGCATGAATTGCGACATAGCTCTCGAGCAGGATTATCCATTTCTTATTGAAATGCATCGAGGTCCAAGCCAATGTAACCTGTGTGAACAGCAAGAACATATAGAAGAATCCAGAGAGCAACTGTGGGTCAGTCGCCATGGGGTGGAACCAGAAGGTATATACGAGTGCCCAGGCAAATACATACATATGGGTACGCCTGAAAAATCCAGTGACCTGTGCTGTGAATGGTTTCCCTGCTTTACGTCCCAGAATAAGACCCCTTCTCGGATTCTCAAGTATTAGTATTACTGCCAGCATAATTATCACTGAATACTGGCTGGTAAATATGGGAACGTCTTGTGCCAGGCCATCAAACCAGAAGTGTGTCTGTACTAGATGTAGTGATACAAATACCAAATTGATTGCCAAAACTACCAGGCTATATTTCGGTAATCCCCAGAGGGATGGAGATCTAAAACCGTGTAAATTCTTGTAGCCGAAATAGATTGCTATCCAAAGAGAAAACTGATGACCTAGATAGAATGCCCATGTAATAGCCATCCCCCAGAAGTCACGAGACGGCAGCTTCCAGTAATACCAAGATGCCCCCTGATCAGGAAGGAAAGAATCAATAAAATGTTTCAGATTTGGGCCAAGTAACCAAATAAGAATCGTGAAGCCAAAGGCAAACAATATTCCAAAGAGCCATAAGTATCGCGCTGATCTCGACTTTGTATCGAATCTCCGTGATTCCATTGCCCTATCTTATGATTGCGTCACAGCCTGCCTGTAGTTCACATATGGATCCCAGATAAAAGCATCTTACTAGATATTTGTGTGCCGGACAAGGGGAGACACACATTTTCGCTCTTAACCAAACAATAAGGCCAACTTACGCAATATGCAGTCCTGGAGAATCACTATCAGACCGCAATGAACTTCAAGCCATTTTGCTGCTTGGTGTTTTCGACTGCCTGGAAGAATTATTGCTCTGGCTGGCTCCGGGGCATGCTTGAAGGACTAGGAGCCATGACACCCTGCCTGGAAGGTAAGAACTCTACCTCTGCGGCTCGATAATCACTTTTAGAGAGCCCTGAACTCGGGCGAGATTGCCACGTCCCGATAAATCGGGACTCGCAATGACAAGAAAGGAAGGATTCGCAATGACAAATAGAAGTGGCCTGTCTCCGCCAGTCCCAGCCGATGAGTTCATTTTACGTTCTGAACATAGATGTACGTTGTGAGTGGTGGTGACCATACAAAGATATATTTGGGGGAGCAAAAAGAATGTAACTAATTATTTCTGCTTAATTGTTTCAATTTGAATCGTTTTAGAAGTGGCAGAAGCCAGATATGCAAGACTACCAAGATTATGAACGGAATTTCTAAATTCATATGAATTATATGAGCCAGACTCTTAGTCAATAGTCCAAATGTTAGAGGTTCAACAATCCTGTACTGGGTAATACCAAATCCAGTAAGGAGATAGATTATTACCACAACTGTCAATAGCCAGTGTATTGTCCTCCTAACGAGTAGTTGATTAGTCATGGATTTCAGTCTCCAAAGAAGCTTTCATCCAGGTCTGCGCTGTTCGAGTATCCCCGACTTTCCCAATAACCTCTGTAACTAGCATCATCAGACAATTCGATCTCTGTTATCCACTTAATCCATTTGTATCCCCATTTGCTTTCTGCTACCAGTTGAAAGGGGAAACCTCTTTCTGGTGGAAGAATAACATCATTCATCTTGTATGCCATCAGTATGTCGTTGTCCATTACGTAGTCGATAGGTAGAGAAGTTGTGTACCCGTCGTAGGCATGGAATATGAACACTTCTGCATTTTCCAGGGGTTCCGCTTCTGCCAGTAAATCTCTGACCAGCACACCTTCCCAGAGAATGGTTACGCTCCATCCTTCCACGCAGTCCAGTGTTACGACTTTTTTATAGTGCTGATATCTGTTCAAAACTTCATCATAAGTATAGCTTGTGGAGTTCGTTACCAGGCCGGTAATGCTTAGCGTATAACTTTCTACAGCTATTTCCTGCGGACCTTTTATGGAATTTTCCCTGAAAGCATTTATTGATGAAAGGTCTACGCCTTCATATTCTCTAACCTCAACAGGTGCTAGCCCCTCTGTTTCACAACAACCCGTATTCACCCCGTACGCAATTATGGCCACCAGCACCACGGAAAGGGCAACAAATAAAATAGGCCTACCGGCTATCGCTTTTCTCATGTTCATACCTCCCTAACTTTGGTTATATGTTAGTTTAATGATATAACCCACCGCTGTTGTTGTATGTGACTTTTATCCCAATATTGACCACCGTACCTTGATGTTAATCTTCAAACTCTCTGTTTTGCCCACCCCTCTAAAGAGTAGGCCGAACCGGTTATGGTGTTGGTGATAATCTCGCAGGGTAAAACGGAGTTGAAGGAAGGCAGTTCGCATAAATTCTTTACAAGGGTGGTTTTTTCAACAAAGCCTGTGCCGTAAATTGCATCTATTTATGGCCCGACCCGGTAGCTGATTTGAAGGACAATCTATCCGACATTTAGCCAAAATGTCACCCGGTGTCCTCGCTTACTTGTAAAAACAGTTGCTTCGTCTTTGTGGTGTCTCTTGAGGGACTCGAACCACAACAGCCGCGAGCTACCTCTGTGGCTCGATAATCACTTTTAGAGAGCCCTGAGCCCGGGCGAGATTGCCACGCCCCGACAAGTCGGGACTCGCAATGACAAGAAAGGAAGGTCTCGCAATGACAAACAGAAGTAGCCTGTTTCCGCTAGACGAAGTCGAGATTGCCACGTCGCGATAAATCGGGACTCGCAACGACAACGCAAACAGACAATGCGTCACCAATCACATGATAAGGGCACCTATTTGCAAACTGCTTTGTTTTGCTATATACTATCCGTAGTAGTTTCAGTTTAGGTTGTTACAAGCTTCTTATAATCTCGTGAGATTCATACCAAGTATTGGATGGCCAAGACTCTAGCTGAGATTTAAAAGAGAGGAGGTCATTCAATGAGTTTTCAGAACAAGTCGATCCAGTGTTCCGATTGTGGAACTATCTTCGCTTTCTCTGCTCGGGAACAAGAGTTTTTTGCGTCTAAAGGTTTTACCAGCGAGCCCAGGCGTTGTCCTCAGTGCCGAAAATCCAAGAGACAACAGCGCCATGGCCCGTCCGGTAGCTGGACCAGCTACGCCAGCAGGGCAGTGCTGGGTAGAGAATACCAATAAGCATGGAGACAAAAATATCAAATGATTTGAGCCATCTGACCAATCATCCAGGCTTTTGACTCGTATTTCACCAAGGAGTTTAATGAATTTCGAAAACTTTAATTTCCATCCGAGCGTCATGGCCGGTGTACGTGCGCTCGGTTATTCCGTACCCACACCAATTCAAGCACAGGTTATCCCGCTGATAATGCAGGGGCGTGATGTCATCGGGCTGGCGCAGACCGGCACAGGCAAGACGGCCGCTTTCGTGCTGCCGATTCTGGAACGTCTGCGATCGGGCCCTCAAGGATGCGTCCGGGCTCTGATAATCTCACCAACACGCGAACTGGCCGAGCAGACCTGCGAGGTTATCAACAACCTGGGGAGCAGAACAGGATTGCACAGTATTGCTGTCTACGGCGGGGTTAGCATGGAACGGCAGACCCGTGGACTGCGCAACGGCGCTGAGATTGTCGCGGCCTGCCCGGGCCGTTTACTTGACCACCTCTGGAAAGGGACTATTAGTCTATCGGATCTGGAAGTCCTCGTCATTGACGAGGCCGACCGTATGTTCGATATGGGCTTTCTGCCCGATGTACGCAGCATACTAAGCTGCATCCTGCACAAACACCAGACATTGCTTTTCTCGGCTACCATGCCTGACGATGTCCGGCGCCTGGCGCGTGAAATCCTGCATGACCCGGTCACAGCACAGGTTGACCTACGGTTACCTGCAAAGACGGTTTCACACGCTCTGTACCCGGTACAGCAGCACCTGAAGACGAATTTGCTGAAGCAAATTTTAAATAGAACCAGGATGGAGTCGGTGCTTGTCTTTACCCGTACCAAACACAGAGCCGAACGCGTGGCACAGCAGCTGCTAAGAGCCGGCTATCAGGTGACTTGTCTGCAGGGCGATCTTCCCCAGAACCGCCGTCAAGCCGCGCTCGAAGGTTTCCGTAACGGCTCGATCAAAATTCTGGTGGCGACCGATATCGCCGCCCGTGGTATCGATGTCTTGAGTATTTCCCACGTCATCAATTACGATATGCCGGCAAGTACGGATGACTATATCCACCGAATCGGCCGTACCGGAAGGGTTAACAAAAACGGAGATGCGCTTACCTTTGTGACCAGTGCCGATGCTGACAAGATAATCGCCCTTGAGCGGCTTCTCCACGCGCCGCTGGATCGTCTGACACTTCAAGGCTTTGATTACGCAAGGCCCGCGCCGGACAGAGAATCACCCACTTCGCGACAGCCACGACGGTATGGCACAGAAAGCAAGAGACTGGTAAAACGTAGCCGGTGATACTCATTTGACATTCCATCGGAATGTGCAGGGTCCCCGGCCAAGTACTATCATGGCCCGGGGCATTTCCAAGGTCAGGAAAGCAGTCATCCCAGAAGCTTTGCTCTACTTAGCATCATGGCGTCCCTGGAGGGAGTGGAACCCGCGCCCCGCCGCTTAAAAGGCAAACGCTAGCTGCCTCTGCGGCTCGATAATTACTCTTAGAGAGTCCTGAGCCCGGACGGGATTGCCACGTCGCCTGTGGCTCCTCGCAATGACAAATAGAAGTGGCCTGTTTCCGCCAGCCCCAGCCGAGATTGCCACGTCCCGATAAATCGGGACTCGCAATGACAAACAAAAATGACTTTTTACGAGCTTAAGCGGGGAATCTCGCTGCGAGATTGCCACGTCGCCTGCGGCTCCTCGCAATGACAATATGATTACTCCTGTGTTACTAGTCTGTCTGTACTAGCTCAAAAGGGTGATTGACACTTCATTCGGCACTGATACAATGGCACTACGAAGGAACACACATGAAAAGAATCGGCAGTTTCCTGATTGTGGCAGCGCTAATTGCAGCGATGACAGGCTGCAGTAGTGTCGGCGGCGGTGATTATGGAGAATCTTATACCCTCACTGTTATCAGTACCGCTGGAGGATCGGTAGCCACCCCTGGAGAGGGGATTTTCACCTGTGCTGAAGGTGAAGTGGTCAACCTTTTGGCCGAGCCTGAAGAGGGTTACCAGTTTGCCAACTGGACGGGCAATGTGGGCACCATCGCCAATGTGAACGCTGCCTTGACTACCATCACCACGAACGACAGCTACTCGATACGGGCCAACTTTTTGGAGGATTCATCAAGCCCTCTCGGGATAAACTATACCGAGGCAGAAGTTGAGGAACTAATAATTGTGCTGGTCAATGACGAAAGACAGCAGTTTGACTTGACTCCTCTTAGCGAAGACGCTCTGCTAACCAGCCTAGCCAGGGAACATAGTATTAGTATGGTCGAGAACAATTTCTTCGGTCATGAACGATATCCAGGGGAGAGGCCTCTTAGCTATAACATGTCTCCCGGGACTATACGAGGAGAGAATCTGGCAAAGATTCCAACCAGACAAGTGATTCCAGGTCCCTATCTTTCTCTACAAGAAGTATGTGAGTGGGCAGTCTCAGGCTGGATGGATAGTCCCGGACACAGAGCAAACATACTAGAACCTCGTTACACTAAGACAGGTGTGGGAGTTTCATTATCAGAGGAGGGAGACTTCACATACTTATACATAACCCAGATTTTCGAGGGCGACTACTAAGAAAAGGAACTCGAACCACAATAGCCGCTATCTATTTCTGCGGCTCGATAATCACTTTTAGAGAATCTTGAGCCTGGGCGACAAGCTGGAATCCCAGTCCCGTTTCCGCCAGCCCCAGCCGGTGGGTAATCATCTCCCGCACACGTATTTTGCCAGCCTGTATCAGTTCCAGTGCTGCGGCATAATCCACGGGGCTGCCACCGTAGGAGCTGGTGAGCGTTATCTCATTACGCCAGAACAGGTCGTTCACCGATATCGGAACGCTAACGCCCGGCTCTGTGGGGGCAAAGAAGAGAACAGTGCCTCCCCGTTCCACCGACTCCAATGCCTGGCTTATAGCTGACGTCGCCCCGCTGCATATCACCACAAGGTCGGCGAGACGACCATCGGCTGCCCTGCGTAAGTAGGCGGGGGTATATTCCTTGGCCTGAACGGCAATATCGGCTCCGAATTTTCGCGCCGCCTCCAGGCGATAATCAACGATGTCCATTGCCATAATGTAACCGGCACCTGAAGTCCGGGCCAGTTGTATATGGAGCAGCCCGGCAACGCCGCTGCCGACAACGAGCACACTTTGCCCCGGCTGTAGATGGGCTAGTCTTTGCCCGCGCAGGACGCAGGCCAGCGGCTCGACAAAGGTCGCATCCTTAAAAGATACTTCGTCGGGCAATGGAAATATGCCCTGGTCGACATTGATGCTCGGCAGCCGCAGATATTCAGCAAAACCGCCGGGGTCGAAGTTCGTTTGACGCAAAGTATCGCAAACGGTGTGGTGTCCACCAAGACAGTAATGGCAAGTATTACAGGGGACATGATGAGCGGCACAAATCCGGTCGCCCACTTCATAGTGTTCCACCCCCTCCCCGACGGCAACAATCACGCCGGCAACTTCGTGACCCAGGATCAAAGGTGCTTTGTGGAGGCGATACCATTCCAGCAAATCGCTGCCACAGATGCCGCTGGCCTCCACCCGCATCAGTACCTCGCCGGGGCCAATCTGCGGCGTGGGCATCTCCTCCAGCCTCACATCTTGATTACTGTAATACATAGCTACGCGCATGGTAGTTTCCTCCCAGCAAGTTACTTCTTCAATTTGTTACAGCGTGTCCATGCTTTACGGAGTGCGAAGCCCCTGTCAGGTGATGCGGCGGCACCGAACCTGCGAACTATTTATTCATCAGCGACTCATGCTTCCTGTTTGGGCAACCTCCATGCGAACCAAGCGATAAAGGCTGCAACCACAATCCCTGAAACAAGCATCAGTAAATAGGCAACATGTAGCGCTCCCTGAATGGAATGCTGAATTATGTCAACTACGTAAAGAAGCACAAAGACGATGCCCAGAACGAAATTTGCCCGGCGATTTGGTGAAGCCCTCAGGGTCAGGGAAAGGACAGCCATAATCAAGGGAATCAGCCAGAAAAGGGCAAAAAACACCAACAGCCCCTCACTAATCTGCGTCCATTCTATCTTCCCTGCTATCAGCTCCTGCACCACGCCTGGCTCCATAAGCAACAGGATCATCGACGCTGACATACCAACTGCCAAAAAGATCCACAGCACTGAAATGATTATCTTCCATCTCAAGACTTCCATAATTTAATCCCCCCCTTCAGATTTCGGGTAGTTGAAATAAGACCAGCTTCTCCACTGCCCCTAGCGAAGAAGCCGGCTTTGTTTAGCATAGGCGTCACCATTATCCCTTCCCGTTCTTTACGCTAACGTATACCTCCTGGGCCTGCTCAGGAGTAGCGTTCTCATGGATAACGGCGCGCAGGGCTCTGATCATGGCCACGGGGTGCTCATTTTGCCAGATGTTTCTTCCCAGATTCACGCCTATGGCACCTTTCTGGATACCATCGTGAACGAATTTAAGTACTTCATATTCTGTATCTACTTTGGGCCCACCGGCAATGACTATCGGAACGGGGCAACCCCGTATAACCCTCTCGAATCTTTCACAGTAATAGGTCTTTACCACTCGAGCGCCCAGTTCAGCAGCAATACGACAAGACAGGGCAAGATAGCGGGCATCACGCTTCTTTAGTTCTCTGCCCACAGCGGTAACCGCCATTACCGGGATGCCATACTTTTCCCCTTCGTCAACAAGTCTGGCCAGATTTAGCAGGGAATCGTGCTCATAATCGGTCCCGACGAAGATGGAGATGCCCACAGCACACACATTGAGTCGGATGGCTTCCTCCATAGAAGTGGTTATCCCCTCGTGAGCCAGGTCCT
>Ga0307380_10005802_pt1 | contig 16365 bp, 15 predicted proteins | sample UN3MG_FD_202239 | JGI IMG/M metagenome (GOLD analysis project Ga0307380, IMG submission 202239) | Soil microbial communities from Risofladan, Vaasa, Finland - UN-3 | ecosystem: Environmental > Terrestrial > Soil > Coastal area > Acid sulfate soil | place: Finland: Risofladan, Vaasa | collected...
GAAAAAAGATATCCCGGATAAGGGGATTAATTTTTCGGGAGAGTGGTTCGAAGGAAAAAAAGACAGTCAGGGTAAGGAAATTCCTTGTTCCCACAAGAATGCAAGATACACCCTCAGGTTAAATGAGCTGAACAATATTGATTCCAGGGCCAATGATCCCGGTGGGGTACCGGTAAAAGCTATTTTCTATGGAGGAAGGGATTCTGATACTACTGTACCCATCGTGGAATCACTTACTTGGGCGCATGGTGTTTTTCTGGGAGCTACAGTTGAATCCGAAACCACTGCTGCAACACTTGGTGCCCGAGGAGTGAGGAAATACAATCCGATGGCTAATCTTGACTTTATTTCCGTACCGCTGGGAACTTATATAAAAAATCATTTAAAGTTTGCAAAAAATCTCAAAGTTATTCCCAAAATCTTCACCACTAATTATTTTTTAAAAGATGATGCTGGTAAATATTTAAATGGGAAAATGGATAAAAGAGTATGGCTTCTCTGGGCTGAAGGAAGAGTTCACAATGAATTCAAAGCCATTAAAACTCCGGTAGGTAGAATACCCAAATATGAAGATCTTAAAGAATTATTTGTTCGCGAATTAAAGAAAGATTATTCTGAAAAAGAATATATTCAACAATTTTCTTTAAGAGCAATAAAGTATCTGGAGAAAATGGAAAGGATGAGCAAGATATTTGAAAATATTAAAATGCCCGCAGCCTTTACCGAAGAGTTAAAAGCACAGACCGAGAGATTAAAATCAGCGAAAACAAAATATGGAGAAGAAATAATTTCTCCTTTTAAGTTTTAAATTGATAAAATAAATTAACATTAATTGGAATTAATATTATATTATAACTATTAATATTGAAATCAATTACAGAGAAAATATTTATTTAAAATATAAAAAAATTTCTTCTAACTGAAGGGTAAAATACTACAGGAAATTGCTCTTAGGCTATTTTACTCTTCAGTTAAAATTTAGTACTTTCAGAATAGTCTAAATTTACAATTTATTTTTTCTTCTCTTTCTCCCACTTCTCCCACAAACCTGCCTTTTCTAAAATTTTCTGTACTCCACTTGGGCTAATTATTTTTTTACCATTATTTTCGTTGCATATAACCAAGGCGATAGTTCGCCGTCCCCACAAAGGATGTTTCTTTTTTAATTCAATTATTCTATCCTTATATTTTTCATTAACTCTTCCTAAATGTTTATTGGTATGACATTTTGCTTTTTTAATTCCTTCTAATCCGCTTTCTAAGTAACGAGGATACCATCTACGGAAGGTATTAATAGTTGCCCCGGCTTTACGACAGGATTGGGTAATATTATGAGTCTTAAGATAAGTCTCAATCATTAATTTTCTCTGTAGAAAAGTAGTAAGCCCACGATATTTTCTTCTTTCTTCTTTTTTCACAATTATTCCTTCAAATATAGTATTTATTTTTATTTTAGGGCTATTATAACTATTAGTCAACATTCGAGTAACCATTAATTTAAAATATTTTCCAAAAAAAGAAGGATTTTTTAAATTTGTGTTGTATTGTATAGATAATATATAAGTGGGTCACTCAGTAACCCAATAGTTTAAAAAAGAGGTAAATATGGAATTTAAAGAAATTACTCCTATTCGTTTATATGAAAACGCAATAGAACAAATTATGGATTTAATTAGAAATAGGGAATTGAAACCAGGAGATAAACTTCCCCCCGAAAGAGAGCTTGCCGAGAAGTTTTCTATTAGTAGAGGATCTTTAAGGGAAGCTTTTCGAGTTTTAGAATCAAGGGGCCTAATTAAAAGTAAACCTGGTGGAGGGAGATTTATTCGAGAGATAAAGAAAGATGCTTTTATTGATACAGAAAATGTCATTTTAGACTTAGAGAAATCCTCAATCTTGGAACTTTTGGAGGCAAGAGAAATTTTTGAGGTTAAAGTTGTCGAGTTTGCCGCTGAAAGGGCGACTGCTGAAGATGTAAAGGTAGTTGAAGAGCTTTTTAGTACAGTGAGTGAAGAGGAAGGGATAGAAGATAGAGATACAGAGGATGAGGAGAAAACAGAATTGGATAGAGAATTTCATTTGGCTATAGCCAGAGCGTCTCACAATTTTGTCTTCATTAATATAATGCGATTGCACTTAGATCTATTAAAAGATATTCGAGAAAAGACCTGGCAAATACCAGGAAGACGAGAAGAGCAACAAGAGGAGCATCAGGCAATATTTCAAGCCATTAAAGAACACAATAGCAAGAAAGCTAGCGAAGCTATGTTGAAACATTTGAGGAATATAAGAGAAATTGTGGTTGGGATTTAAAATGTAACTATTAAACGTGGAATTTAGGTTAAACAATAAAAGACTGTCTGTACTGATAAAATTCAAATCTTGCATCTGGCGGCTACGAAAAATGTACTCATGATATTAAAAAAGCTATTTTAAATTTAAAGGCCTTCGAGTTGAAATCAAGGAGGAAGGAGGTGTTATAAAGGGCGGTTGAATGTATGCGCATGTAGTAGCTTGTATTACAATTGTTAGTAAACTGTTTAAAAGTATTTGGAGGAGCGTTTTTGTGTGAAAATGGTAAAAAGTTATAGGAAAAAAATACTCAAAATTAGGAGGGTTAAATGATGAAAATTTGGAAATGGACATTAGTATTATGTTTAGTAGTAGCTTTAATTTTAATTATTGTCGGAGTCGGATATATAGAACCAATCACAAAGCCCATTGTGGTTATTCAAGGTTCTGAGATTACAAATCTCGATCCGGTTCTAGATTCGGATATACATCACTGGAGGATTACCGGAAACATATTTGATCATCTTGTCACTAGAGATGATGACATGAAGATTGTTCCATGCTTGGCTAAATCATGGAAAGTGATTAAAGATGGTTATGCCATGGAGTTTGAGCTAAGGACAGATGTAAAATTTCAAGATGGTACTCCATTTACTGCAAAAGACGTCAAATACACTATTGAGCGGATTCAAGATCCAAAACTAAAATCTCGTCTAGCAATCTATATAAGTGAAATAGTAGGTGTTGACATAATCGATGATTATCATGTCATAATAAGAACAAAATCACTCTATCCGATTTTACTAGCTAGACTAACATCAGGTGTTTTAATGGTGTCAAAATCTATCGTTGAAAGAATGGGGGATGAAGCATTTGCGAATCATCCGATTGGAACTGGACCCTACATGTTGGAGAGTTGGACAAAGGGAGAGGAGATCGTCCTTGTTGCCAACCCTGATTATTGGGGTGGTGCACCAGAGGTAAAGAAGGTGATCTTTAAGACCATCTCTGAATCCTCTACGCGAGTAGCTGCTCTCCTTACTGGTGATGCCGATATCATCGACGGGTTACCGGTATATGATGTGCAACGAGTGAGGGATCATCCTGACTTAGAGATCGTTAGCATTCCAAGTTGTAGAGTTATGCATATTGCTTTGGACACTAGAATTAAGCCATTCAATGACAAACGAGTTCGGCAAGCGATGAATTACGCTGTTAATGTTGATAGCATAATAGAGTATATTTTAGGAGGTTACGGTTACCTCGAGGCTAATCTAGAATGCTCAACTGCTTTCGGATACAATCCCAATATAGAACCTTATAAGGAAGATCTTGAAAAAGCAAAAGGATTGCTTGCCGAAGCTGGTTATCCAGACGGTTTTAAGACGGAGATTGTTGTAGCACCAGGTCGTTATTTTTCAGGCGAAGAAGTAGCCGAAGCAATTGCAGGACAGTTGAGTCGAGTTGGGATAGAAGTTGATGTAATTAAAATAGAAAATAATACAGTACTCAAACTTCTCACTACAGGCAAGCGGCCTCCCATGTGTTTCTTCGGGTGGGGTGCATCTATTCTTGATGCCGATGGTACCCTATATTATCTTACGCATACGGACGAACTTTACTCGAATTACTCTAACAAGGACCTTGACCAGTTACTTGAGGCAGCAAGAACAAATATGGATAAGGATATACGTATTAACCTTTATTACAAGGCTGCTGAGCTTATTCGTGAAGAGGCACCTTTCATTTTCCTATATCAGGAGGCGGGTTTGTATGGGTTGCATAAAGGTATAAACTGGAAACCGCGTACTGATGAGATGATTTGGTTCCATAATGTTACTATTGATTAGTCAGAGTTGGGTGTCCTCAGAAATATGTTAGTTTTCTGGGGACGCATATTATTACAGCTAAATTTCGTTTTTCTCATTGCAAGATGGGTAACTAAAAGATGCACATGTGTTATTAGATTGCTTAACAAGCTACTGCATGGTACTTGTATGAAAATGGTAAAAAATTACAGGAAAAAAATACTCAAAATGAGGAGGGTTAAATAATGTCTTTATATAAAGCATCCAGCTGCGTAGCACTTTCACCTTCATCTGATCCTTGGTTACTCGTGAAAGGTGCCCATCTTTATGAACCCAATGATTTAGGGTCATGTGATTTACTAGCTGTAGGGTCTCAGATTCAGACTGTGTTATAAATAATTCTATTTAGCAATAATTTTTTGTAACTTAAAAAAATTTAAGATTTTTAAGGTTAATATAAAAATAAAAAATACATTTATCCTGTTTTTGACTCATTTTATCCTATTTTACTTAATATAAAGGGATTTTATACCCTTTTTATGTGCTTAATCTAGCGGGAAATCCCCACCTGTAAAGGTGGGGATGAGAGCATTTTCCTGTTTCTTCCGTTCGTACTTTGATATAATGGAAACATGAAATTATATAAAGCGGCTCATACCGTATATAAGACTAAAATATCATATTGTCTGGATAACCCGATACCGAAGAAAGATTTTAGTAACCGGAATAAAAAGTTATCTGAAAATAAAATTTCAGGAAATAAGGAAATATTATCCTGATTGGGAATATATAGAGATAGGAATAAAGAAAGATCACCTTCACTTGTATATGGTAATCCCACCAAAGTATGCCGTAAGTAAAGTAGTGGAAACTATCAAAAAGAATACCAGTAGATCTCTAAGTAGGAAGTTTGCTTTCTTGAAAAAGATATATTGGGATAGAAAAGGTATTTGGGGCAAAGGGTATTTTGTGTCTACAGTAGGGATAAACGAAGAAGTGATCCGAAGATACGTAAAACTACAAGAAGAGGAAGAAACAGGACAAGCAAAGCTTGAGTTTTGAGCGTACCACGCCTGTAAAGGCGTGGGAATCGATATATGAAAGACTACTAGTGTAGTGCGTCCAACACTTCTTTACATTTGGCGATCTTCGCCAAAATGCGCTCCACCGGAGCGCTCCAGACGAAAATCTTTGGATTTTGGTTGTGATTTTCCAGGTAGTCTTTGATAGCTTTGATCAAGGCTGAGACGTTTTGAAAAGAACCGCGTCGTATCCGTTTGTCGGTGATCTCGCGAAACCAGCGTTCGACCAGATTTAACCAGGAACTGGAAGTTGGTGTAAAGTGTAGATGGAACCGGGGATGCCGTTTGAGCCAGGACTTCACTCGCGGATGTTTGTGGGTACTGTAATTGTCTACAATCAAATGAAGATCCAGTCCGAAGGGGGTTTCTCCATCTATTTGCTTGAGGAAACGGATGAACTCCTGGTGTCGATGATACGGCATGCAGTCGCCGATAACTTTGCCGTCCAGCATACTTAAGGCCGCAAACAAGGTGGTCGTGCCGTTGCGTTTGTAATCGTGAGTCATCGTTCCGCACCGGCCTTTCTTTAGTGGCAGACCCGGCTGGGTCCTGTCCAGAGCCTGGATTTGACTCTTTTCGTCCACGCAGAGAACCAGCGATTTGTCCGGAGGGTTCAGATACAATCCAACGATGTCGTACAACTTTTCGACAAAGTGCTTGTCGCGGCTGAGTTTGAAGCTTTTAACCAGATGCGGTTTCAGGTTGTGTTGCTTCCATATCCGACGTATGGTCGCTTCGCTTAAGCCCTGAGTTTTTGCCATGGTTCGCGTACTCCAGTGCGTCGCATGGGGAGGCGCGGTCTCTAGAGTGGCTTTGACCACCGCTTTGATTTTCGCTTTCGAAATTTTGGGGATACGACCAGGACGGGGCGCATCCTTTTCCAGCCCGGCGCACCGGAAGGACAAAAAACGCTGCCGCCAGAGTTGAACCGTAGGACGGGAAATCCCCAGGCGGCAAGCTATGTCGTGGCTGAAGATTCCATCGGCTGCCATCTGAATGATTTGGGCGCGTTGTACCAATCGCAGGGGGAAGCTTTTCCCGTGAGCCCAGAGTCGGATGGTTGCCTGTTCTTGGGGATCTAAAATAATACGTTCTGATATGTTCATTTGAAATAAGCATAACATATATCCTTTTAAATGTCAAGTTATTTATGACGCACTACACTAGACAAGTGAAACTTGAATCAGAAGATACCACGTACGTGAGGGCGTGGAGTTTCATAAAAGAAAAGGAGGAATAAAATTAATGAAAAAGATTGTTTTAAAAAATGCAAAACTGATTGATGGTACTGGTAAAGAACCAATTTTGGGAGTTTCATTAGTAATTGAGCAGGGTAGGATAAAGGAGATTTTTTTAGATGGGGCTCATAATTATGGAAATGATGCTGACATTATTGATTGTAAAGGCCAAACTTTATTACCAGGTTTAATTGATGCCCATATGCACACTGGCGCCGTTGATACAAATCTTTCAGAACAACAAAGAAAAAATTTCCCATCGATGTTAGTAATTAAGGGAGTTAAAATTTTAGAAAATACATTAGAGCAAGGGTTTACTACAGGAAGAGATGCAGGGGGAGTAGACCCGGGTTTTCGAGAAGCAATTAAACAAAAGTTAATTAATGGTCCTAGGCTATTTGTATCAGGTGCTTGTCTTTCCCAAACTGGTGGACATGGTGATGTGCGTTTACCAACCGAACTAGATGACTATCCAAAATATACTACCGGATATGTCAACAGAATTTGTGATGGAATTGATGAGGTAAGAAAAGAAACCCGAGAGCAGATTAGACAGGGAGTAGACCAAATAAAAGTCTATGTAAGTGGAGGAGCTGCTACGACTGAGGAATTAGAAACTTCACAATTTAGTTTAGAAGAATTAAAGATAATTGTCTTTGAAGCAGAAGCAGCTGATAAATATGTGATGGCCCATTGTTACTCAAATAAAGGTGCCAGATTATGTGCAAAAGCCGGGATTCGTAGTATTGAGCATGGGAATTTATTAAATAGAGAATCTATAAAAATTTTAAAAGAAAAAGGTATCTATTTAGTACCGACTCTAGCTATATTTGAAATGCTTTACAGAAAAGGGAAAGAATTAGGAATACCTGATTATTTTCAAAAAAAAGCTAACTATTTAAGAGAAAAAAGTCTGGAAGCTTTGGATATTGCAAATCAAGAAGGAATAAAAATTGCATCTGGAAGTGACCTGATTAGCTCTTTTCAATGTTATAAAGGGCTGGAGTTGGAATTAAAGTCAAAAGTCCTCGGAACAATGGGTGCAATTGTTGCTTCGACAAAAACCAATGCCGAACTCTTAAGACAAGAAAAAGATTTAGGAACTATCGAGGAAGGTAAATTAGCTGATTTGATTTTAATCAATGGCAATCCACTTAAGGATATCAGTTTAATTCAGGATTATAAGAAAAATATTACTTTGATTATAAAGGAAGGGCAAATTTATAAAAATATTATTGAGCCAGATAAAACATTAGATTCCTGACTGGTGATGTAGTGGTAGTAAAGCTTAATGTACAAGAGGATCATGTTCACTTGGAAGTCGTGATACCTCGAAACCCAAGGATTATCGGTTCGAGAAGAACATCTGGAAAGATGTTGGTAGAATGAATAAAAATTGAGTATTGTTACGGCCAGTGGAGGCTATTGAGCAATACGGCCCTCATCTGCCGTTAGATACTGATGCTCTCATTGTTATAGAGATTTGTCTTAAAGTCGGGGAAACTGCTCCTGATTCTGTTTAAGGTTTCGGTACCGGAGATAATTAGAGCAATTGAACGTTTCAGTTTTCGTAAAAAGTTCAGGGAGGAAAACCCTATTTAAAAAGAATAAAATCAGTGTTTCGCGACTTAGACTTTATTATGGGATAAAAATTAGGAGGGTGTATCTATGTTTTGGAAAGATATAGGAGTGAACCCTATTAAGAAACAAAATATTTAGGACGAGTTTGATGACAGGCAGTTTTCCTGATGGAAGCCCCGTAAGAGTGCCTGTTGTTGTGATGTGTGGAGCCGAAGAGGGACCGACCTTGTGGGTTCAAGGGTGCCTACATGGTGCGGAAACTGGGGGGCTTTTGGAATTATGAAGGTTTTAAATGACCTAAATCTAGAAAAATTGAAGGGCACAATAATTGGTTTACCTATAGCAAACATTGTAGCTTACTATGGAGCTTCACGAAATACACCAATTGACCAGGAGAATCTGAACAGGCTTTTCCTAGGACGCCAAACTACCTTTAGCTATCGACTTGCCTTTACTCTCTTCTCAAACATTATGGAGATTGCTGATGTAGTAATCGATCTTCATAGTGGAGGCGATAGGTGGATTGTTCCTTTTTATTCATTAGTATGCGATGTCAATAATCAGGCAGCAGAAAAGGCTCTTGACTTGGCGAAAAGATTAGGCACTCGATTCATCTGGAAATCATCCGATGATTGGCTTAAAGGAGTTCTATTCATGGAAATAACTAAGCGAGGAAAACCGGCGATCATAGTGAAATGCGGTGGGGGTACTATCGACGAGACTCAAGTTAACATTTTTTACAGCGTATTATACAATTCTTTGCGACATCTAAAGATGGTAGAAGGTAATGCTCCTTCATTCCAAAGCTATCAGATAGTCACGAATTGCCACCTTATGTATGCTAATAAAGATGGCTTTTTTGTACCTACCGTTAAAGCTGGAGAAATAATTCAACCAGGAGGGATTGTGGGTCATGTCTATGATCTATACGGAAAAGTTCGAGAGAAGATAAGAGGACCGAAAGTATCATCATTCATTGCTTCTATTCACCAAGACTATCGAGCTATATATTCAGGAGATTTTGTAGCAGAGTGTGGTGAGTTGGGTAACGAGATTACATAATGACTGATTGAGCAAGGAGGAAAGAATAGGTTGACTTCTTATATAATTAAGCGGTTAATGCAAAGCATTATTGTTATAATAGGAGTTTTGCTAATCGTCTTCACTTTGATAAGGCTAAGTGGTGACCCAGTTTTTTTGTTGCTTCCCCCTGAAGCTAGTTTTGAAGATATTCAAAGACTTAGGGCGCAACTGGGGCTTGATAGGCCGATTTATGTTCAATTCTATATTTTTCTCTCCTCAGCAATTCAGGGTGATCTTGGCTATTCTTTTTTTTTCCACCGGCCAGCATTAACTGTCGTTTTGTCAAGGGTACCTGCAACGTTACAACTTGCCACGCTGTCCATTTGCATTACCCTCGTAATCGCTCTTCCACTAGGTATTATTGCTGCCCTAAGGCGAGATTCTTGGGTTGATCGCTTCAGTATGAGTCTATCACTCTTTGGGCAGTCTATGCCTACCTTTTGGTTTGCTATAGTATTAATTCTAATCTTTTCTATTCTTCTAGGATGGTTTCCTGCATTTGGCCGAGGAAGCATAAGACATCTTATACTACCTTCAGTCACATTGGGTTTCTATAATGCTGCTATAATAACCCAACTTTTGAGATCGAGCCTTCTTGAAGTATTAAACAAAAATTACATTCGAACTGCGTATGCTAAAGGGCTTGCTTTTCGGATTGTATTAGTTAGGCACGCTATTAAAAATGCCAGTTTACCTGTGATTACAATGCTTGGGCTTCAATTTTCTAATTTAATGGGTGGCGCTATTATAACTGAGACAGTATTTGCTTATCCAGGATTAGGTAACCTAGTCATTTCATCTATATATAGGCGGGACTTTCCTGTGGTACAAGCATTTGTAGTAGTCATTTCACTTGTAATTGTGTATGTTAATTTACTAGTTGACATCTTATATACTATATTAGATCCTCGAATAAAGTACAAATAAGAGGAAGTTGTGAAAGAAAGTCTTGCAGATAGAATAAAAAAACTTTATATAGGGCTGTATAAAACCCCACTTTTAGTAAAGTTGGGATTATTTATACTATTATTAGTAATTTTTATGGGATTGTTTGGTTCTTTAATTGCTCCGTATGATCCCTTTACTCAAAATATTGCTTTTAGACTTAGCCCTCCATTGTCTGTAATTGCTGAGAAACATCATATTTTTGGGACTGATCCGTTAGGTAGGGATATTTTAAGTAGGATCATTTTAGGTGCGAGGGTTTCGCTTATTATTTCACTAGTAAGCGTATTGTGTGCTGGCACTTTTGGTACTGTTGCAGGAATAATATCGGGCTTTTATCGGGGATTCCTTGATATTGTGATTAGTCGTATTATTGATATCCAACTGGCAATACCTTTCATGATTCTTGCGGTAGCAATTGCAGCTATACTTGGGCCAGGACTAACTAATACAGTACTCGTATTAACGGTAACTACTTGGGCTCGGTATGCGCGGCTTGTTCGAGCCCAAACGTTATCATTAAGGGAAAATGAGTTTGTTGAATCGGCTCGGGCAATGGGAGCTGGAGACTTTCGGATTATGTTTTATCATATTGCCCCTAATCTATTAAGTACAGTAATTATTATATCAGTACTTGAAGTAGCACGAATTATTCTTGCAGAAGCAGCATTGAGTTTTTTGGGATTAAGCGTAAAACCCAGCACAATCACTTGGGGTGCCATGGTTGCAGATGGGCGTGATTATCTAGGAAGAGCTTGGTGGGTTTCAACTATCCCTGGACTAGCTATTCTTACAACAGTACTAGGTTTTAACTTACTAGGCAACTGGATTCGTGATAAGTTAGATCCTACTCTTAGGATCCTATAATATCTTTTTTTAGGTGTTACTCTAGAACTAATGAACAGCCACTAAAAATTATTGGTGCAGTGTTTATCAAATATTTATTCTTAAAAACAAAATGTCGGGTGGGGAAAATAGATAACCCCTATTGGAGTATATATTGAAAAAAAGTGCCTCGCTCGCTCCCGTTAACTGAACGTAGCATTGTTTAAGCTTAGTGGACCCTGAGAAACATGATAAGGTGGCTGGGATCGAACTGGTGGACAAGACTACCTACGCTTAACTTTGAACACAAACCCACAGACTCTATGAGTACTAATATTTTTAAAACTAAAAAAACAGAGATTTTTGCAGCATTAAATCAAAACAATGAGGTGAGAGGTTAAATTAAATGACAAGAGTTTCGATAAGGGAAGCTATTGGCCGAAGGGGAGAACTTGTTTTCTCGTATCTGTATGTGGGGCAATGGCTTGGAGGAGAAGAAATAATAATTCCTTAAACAAGTTATTAACGGAATTAATGCTGGACCGATCTTGTGGGTTCAAGGTGCTATTCATGGAGACGAAATTGGCGGAACTAAAGCAATTCTAAAATTAAAAAATAAGGTAATACTATACTTAAGTTGCACTTAGAACATTGAAAAACTGTTGATATTACGGTATATTCAGGGCATGAAAACATGCCCTCGCTGCGGCAGTACAAAATGGTGGATACTTTCCACCGGTCAGATCAGATGTAGTCAGTGTGGTCTAACCAGAAAAGGTTCTAAAAGTCTCTGGAAAAATAGCCGGATCTCTCCTTATTGGAAAGGGAGATTAGTCGAGTATTTCTCTTTAGGAGTACCAGCTTATCGCCTGAGGTTTCAGGTCCCTTACAGTCAACTGACTATTCAAAGATGTTTTAGAATGTTAAGAAATGCAATTTATCAAAATATCATTGATGATCTCAAACCTTTCTTTGGAGAAATCGAAATGGATGAAACCATGTTCGGTGGCAGAAGACCAGGCAAACGCGGCTGGGGAGCAACCGGCAAGTGTATCGTCTTTGGCATCTACCAGAGAAACGGGAAAGTATTGACTTTTCCTATCTCTTCCAGGGCAAAAGAGACCATGCGACCCTATATTACCCGGTATACCAAAGCAGGAAGTCTCTACTATACAGACGACTGGTTTGCCTATACCTTCCTGCCCATCCGTGGGAATCACGTGGTGGTATTAAAGGAAAAGGATGTGCCGAAAGGGCGGAATCACATCAATGGCATCGAAGGATTCTGGTCATTTGCCAAGCACTGGCTTTACCAGTACCGAGGCATTCCTAAAAATTATTTTCCTCTCTATCTGAAAGAGGTAGAATGGCGATTCAATCATCGTCATGAGAATCTGGTGGTACTGCTCCGAAAGTTACTAAATCAACAGATTTCAATTGTCAAAGAACAAATTTAGTGCAATTTTGCTTAGGCATTACCAAAAATAAAATTAATCCGAAAAACTTAAAAGGATCTGTCATATTTATTCCTATGGTAAATATTCCAGCGTTCCAAGCGCAAAAAAGGTGCAATCCATTAGATAATAAAAACTTGAACCGCCTATTTCCTGGAGATTCTAGTGGAGAAAATTCCGAAAAAATCGCTTTTTTCGTTTTCGAACAAGCAAATAAGATTGCAAACATAATTGTTGATTTACATAGTGGAGGGGAAAGGTGGGTTGTTCCTTTTTATGTTTTAGTCCCTCGAGAAGACACGGTTACTCATATTAACTCACTAGAATTAGCTAAATTCATTGACTGCCCAACCATATGACTTTCATCCGATAGTTGGTTACAAGGTTCAATGTTGTTTCAATCTAGCGGATATGGTATTATTTCAATACTTGTAGAAAGTGGAGGAGCAATAGTAACAGAAGCAGATATTGATAATTATCATAAAGTTCTTATAAAAACAATTAAGTGGGCTGAAATGTTTGAGGAATCTTTCGAAATAACGGAAGTGTATCATGAAAGGAATAAAGTACCCATGATTGTAGATGAATGCTCTTTTCTATATTCAAAATGCGAAGGAATATTCGTTCCTGAGGTAAGCCCCAGAGAAATCCTTAATAAAGGGCAAAGAATTGGTCACTTACTAGACTCTTATGGGGTTCTGTGATCGAAGTATTTAAATGCTCAAAAAAACATACTTATATTGCCACGTTGCCCCGCTCCAGTGCTCTGTTAAATACAGGAAGTTTAGTTGCCGAAGAGTTAGATGTAATAGAAAAATCATACCTTGACTGTTCATTACAACAGGTTCATTGGAACAAGAGTTTTCCAACTAAAGAGCATAAGTGATAATAAAGTTTACTAATTTTTCTTTCTGATCGATAATAAAGCTGAGAGATGCTTGGAAATATTAGAAATTAGTTTTTTTAGTTTTTTGCCATTTCTCTTAAATCAAATATAACATAATTATTTTATATTTCAGGATGGTTCCGGACACTCAAAGTAAAGAAAAGCGGAGTAAAATAAAACTAAGTCGAAAGAGAAAATAGTGAAAATATATTATCAAAGCCTAGGCAAAAAACGGGTGGAGTGCTCTTATGAAGGAGACATGTATTAGGCAGTATATAAGCATAAATACCGTGTTATAACGATTCAAAATAGATAATTATGAAAAAGGAGAATGGTAGCTTAGTTCTTTGTCCAATTATAGGTGGAAGACCATATTTGCCATGCATCATAAGCAATCACAAAATTGTTGAGTCCTTTTCGTTATAACTGGTCGTAGGGGAACATTAAATTTGCCCATTAATTTCTTTAATTTTTTGTTACTAATAATAATGCCAACTTTAAGACATTGAGGTTTGGAAGCAATAATTTACAGAAGGTAAGCATTTGTTTATAACCTCAGTCCATAGAAAGGAGTGCGTACAACTTGAACGACAATTTACTCCTTGATGTAAGGAATTTAAGAACTGTCTTCTACACTAGCGATAGAGTTGTTCCCGCTGTTAAGGAAGTAACTTTTTCTATGAAAAAAGGGGAGAGTCTGGGCATAGTTGGGGAGTCAGGTTGCGGTAAGAGCGTCACTGCCCTCAGCCTTATGCGCCTTCTTCCTTCACCATCAGGGAAGATAGAGGATGGCCAGATCCTCTTTGAGGGTGAGGACATCCTCAAAAAGTCAGAGATTGCCATGAGAAAGATTAGAGGGAAAAAGATGTCTATGATATTTCAGGAGCCCATGACATCTCTAAATCCTGTACTGACAATAGGGAGACAGGTTTCTGAGGCATTAGAAGAGCACCAGAAACTATGGCAGAGGTGTAATATGGGCAAATCAATAGAATTGTTAAAAAAGGTGGGGATATCTTTGCCCGAACGCCGTGTACTGGAGTATCCTCACCAGATGTCAGGAGGTATGAGGCAGAGAATAATGATTGCCATGGCCATCGCATCAAACCCAAGGCTCTTGATAGCTGATGAGCCTACCACAGCTCTGGATGTAACAATTCAAGCACAGATACTGGAACTTATAAAGAACCTAAGACGTGAGTTTGGAATGGCCGTCCTTATGATTACACATAATTTTGGGGTTATTGCTGAAATAACAGAGCGCGTATTAGTGATGTATGCTGGGAAGATTGTGGAGGAGGCCAGAGTTGAGGAGATTCTACAAGATCCAAAGCATCCCTACACGACAGGCTTACTTGCTTCAATCCCTCGGATAGACGAAAAAAAAAGGAGACTTCATGTAATAGAAGGCAGTATACCCAACCCGAGCGATTTCTTAACAGGCTGTGGTTTCCAACCAAGGTGTAAATATGCACGGGAAATATGCTTGAAACATCAACCACCTTTGAGGGCCCTAAACGGTACAAGACACTTGAGCTGCTGGATAGGAACTAGTGAGTACTCAGAGGAGGCACAATTATGAACAACAGTTTGACTGGAGATGTACTCGTTGAGGTTAGAAAACTAGTGAAACACTTTCCCGTTGCAGGAGGTTTATTTTCTAGAACCGTAGATTACTTGAAAGCTGTAGATGAGGTCAGTTTTAACATTAAAAAAGGTGAGACACTGGGAATAGTAGGAGAATCAGGATGTGGAAAGAGTACCTTGGGACGTGTAATTATAAGGCTTCTTGAACCCACCAGCGGAGAGGTGTTGTTTCGAGGACAGAAAATATTCGGCATACCTCGTAAGGAATTCCAGAAACTACGGAGAGATATGCAGATTATGTTTCAAGACCCTTACGGTTCATTGAATCCAAGAATGTCTGTGGAAAAAATCATAGGGGAACCCTTAGAGATACATGGTATTGCAAAGGGTTCCCAAAGAATAGAAAGGGTGAAAGAACTTCTTGAGGTCGTTGGACTGAGCCCCAGTCACATTCATAAATATCCTCACATGTTTTCAGGCGGTCAGAGACAGAGAATCGGTGTTGCCCGTACCCTTGCCCTCCGCCCTATATTTATGATATTAGATGAACCCGTTTCATCTTTGGATGTATCGACACAGAGCCAGATAATTAATCTCTTCGAAGATCTTCAGGAAAAGTTTGCGTTAACATATTTATTCATCTCCCATGACTTATCTGTGGTTAAGCACATCAGCGATAGGGTTGGTGTAATGTACCTGGGGCAAATAGTTGAGATGGCGCCGGTATCCAAAATTTTCTCCCATCCTTCTCATCCTTACACAAAAGCTCTCTTATCTGCTATACCAAAACTTAAGCCAGATGGTAGTCGTAAGCGAATTTTGCTTACGGGAGATTTACCCAGCCCCATCCACGTACCCAAGGGTTGTCGGTTTCACACTAGGTGTTACATGAAGATGGACATTTGTGTTTCCCATGAACCAACGCTTATGCCCGTGGATGGGGATAAAGAACACCTAGTAGCTTGTAATCTAAAAACTTCTTAAAGGTACCTAAAGAGTCATAACTACGACCTTTTGACACCTAGCACGAGGTGATAGGATGTTAATTAGAATGAAATCAGAAGGTTGTTCGAATTTATAGTATCAGCATAGCAAATTGGGTCACCCAATCACCCACATTCTAAATTAAGAGAGGTAGGTATGAAATTTATAGAAATTACTCCTATTCGTTTATATGAAAGCGTAATAGAGCAGATTATGGAGCTAATTAAAAATAATGAATTAAAGCCAGGAGATAAACTTTCTCCCGAGAGAGAACTGGCTGAAAGATTATCTATAAGTAGAAATTCTTTACGGGAAGCCTTTCGAGTTTTAGAATCAAGAGGCTTAATCAAGAGCAAGCCCGGGGGAGGAAGGTTTATTCGAGAGGTAAGGGAAAACGATCATAATAATACAGAAAACATTATCTTAAGTTTGGAAAAATCTTCTATCTTAGAACTTTTAGAAGCAAGGGAGATATTTGAGGTTGAAATTGTCGAGCTTGCTGCTCAGAGGGCTACTACCGAAGATATAGAGTTAATTGAAAAAGCTTTAGATAAAACTAACAAAGAAGAAATAAGTAACGGTAAAAAAACAGAATCAGAT
>Ga0307380_10005807_pt1 | contig 16348 bp, 14 predicted proteins | sample UN3MG_FD_202239 | JGI IMG/M metagenome (GOLD analysis project Ga0307380, IMG submission 202239) | Soil microbial communities from Risofladan, Vaasa, Finland - UN-3 | ecosystem: Environmental > Terrestrial > Soil > Coastal area > Acid sulfate soil | place: Finland: Risofladan, Vaasa | collected...
GCGCGACCAGGACGATCCAAGCGTTTCGCATCATCTCGGCTCCTATAGCGTGTCGAGCATCAGGTGCGCCGGAGACGCACCACGCGCTCTAGCGCTTCGCGTCCGGATTATAGCGGAGCGCCGCGATGTCGAAGTGGTTGCCGCAACCGAGGCACTGGACATACTCGGTCGCGGCGCTGGCCGCGTACGGCTAGAATGAGCGCCTGGCTATGCGTGCCACCGAGAGACAGGCTAATGTCTTCGGACACAGGTAACGAGCGGCAGGAAACCAGTGCCAGTTCCCGCGCCGAGATGGCCAGCCTGCACTACGCGCGGGGTGTGGACTCGCGCCGAAGGGGCTGGTGGGTCGCGATCGTCACCGTCGGTATAGTCGCGCTACTCCTCATCGGATTGCTGGCCATTCTGTCGGCGCTCGACCGCCGTGGCGGGCACGACCCACGGAACTATTGTTCAGCCGACCTGCGTGCCCTTGGGATGTCGCTGCACATGTACCACAACGACCATGGAGTTTTCCCGCCAAACCTGCTTGCCCTGGTGACCGAGGGCCTGACGACATGGCACGAATTGGACTGCGCCTGCCGGCGCGACAGTCACGCGGGGCCCTTCGACTTTCACTACGTCACTGGCCTGCGTGAAGGCGATCCCGCCGGTTGGATCATTGCGTTCGATGATCCTGGAAACCACCGAGACGGGAGCGGCAGCATACTCTATCTCGATTGTACGGTGCACATGTGTCAACCGGCGGAGTTCGCGCAGGAGTTACAACGGTTCCAGATCGCCTTCGAGAAGGACCGGGGACGTCCGCCGACAATCCTCGGCCGCGACCAGCCGTTCCTCGTACCTTGGAAACACGTGCGGGAACAGCAAGAGTCCGCGTACCGAGAATGGCTTGACCAGCCATCGGGACCGTGAACCTTCCGCGTTAGCGAGTTGGGGCTTGTCTCAACGATCCAGCCCAGGCGGTTTCCGATCGAGCGGGCGGAGCCAGATGTTGCGGAAACGAACGGGGTTCCCGTGCGCCTGCAAGCGGAGCGGTTGCCTGGCCGGGTGCGCCGTGTACGGCTCGATCTTCCGCCAGACGCACGGACCGTGGATCTCAGTGTTGTGATGCACCAGCAACCCGTTGTGGAACATGGTAATCGTCGCCGGCTTCACGAGCTTGTCGTCCTCGAACACGGGGGCCGTGAAGATGATGTCGTATGTCTGCCACTTTCCCGGCGGGAGCGTGGCGTTGACCAGCGGCGGTGTCTCGCCGTAGATCGCCGCGGCCGAGCCGTCGGGATAGATCTTCTCCGTAAACGAGTCGGAAATCTGCACCTCGTACAGGCTCATGAAGTAGACGCCGCTGTTGCCGCGATTCATTTGCGGCCCGCGCGGCGGGTCGGGTGCCTGCCATTCGACGTGAAGCTGGCAATCGCCGAACGACTGGGTGGTGTCGATGTCGCCCTCGGTCGCCTCCAGCTCGCCGTTCTCGATCTTCCACTCGTTCGGCTCCCATTGCGACGTGTCGGTGCCGTCGAACAGGACGATCGCGTCGGACGGGGCGGTGCCGACTTTCTCCTGCGTGCTGGGTTGGCCCGGCACGACCTCCTTTGGTAACGGCCGATCCGGATCGTGCTTGTGATACCCCGCCCATGGCAGAATCGGCGTGTCCTTGTAGCCGACCGCCTTGCCGTCCTTGCTCTTGACCAGCTTGGCCTGCTGCGCCCCGGCCGGCGAGAGCAGCGCGCCGGCGATCGCCAGCACCGCTGCCCATTGCAGCAGCAGGCTGCATGACTTCTTCACGTTCGAAAAGCTCGTGTTCACGGTTCTGTGCCTCCACTCTGCGAGTACTCGAGGTAGGGTACGTACGCGACGGACCGAATCATATGGCGCCTGTGTCTGCGATGCACCCTATCTGCTGGCACACTTCTGCACGGGGCGTGGCCTAGAGCGCGGCGTCGTACGCCGCTGGGTAGCGCACGGTGCCGCGGACGCCCGCCAGGGCGTCGGGGACGAGCTCGATCAGCATGAACGCCTCGTCGGGCGCTTCCAGCGGCGGCTCGATCCCGCGTGGCCGCGCCGGCACGAATCCGAAACGCGGGTAGTACTCCGCGTGGCCGAGCACGACCACACTCTTGTGCCCCAAGCGTCGGGCGGCCTCCAGGCCGGCCCGGACCAGGGCCGAGCCGACGCCGCGCCGCTGGAAGTCGGGACGGACGGCCATGGGTGCGAGGCTCAGTGTCGGAACCGGCCTGTCGGCCGTCTCGATCGTGATCGGGCTGAAGAGTATGTGGCCGATGATGCGGCCGTGGAACTCCGCGACCAGCGACAATTCGGGGATGTGCTCCGGCGTTTGCCGCATGGCCTCGACCAGCCGGGCTTCCTCCTCGCGCCCAAACGCCAGGCGGTTCACCTCGTAGACCTGGGCATGGTCCTCCGGCGTTTCGGGTCGTACGCGGCAATCCATTCGCGAATCCCTGCGGACGTTCACTGGAACCTGCTCGCCGCGGCTGTCCAGACCTACTCGGAGTCCAGTTGTGCGGCGTTCCTAAATGATGATGGTAGCCGGCGGCAAGCCCATCGCGCGGCGCCAGACCGCGAGTTGCCCGATGTGAGCGGCCGTATGGCCGACGAGCACGTGCACCAGGGCGTGCCCGAGCGTCGGGAACATGTCGCGATACTGTTCGGTCGGAAACGGGCCATTCAGTTCCGCATCGTCCAGCGCCGAGACTCGCGCGCGCACGCGTCGCTCCCCGTCCGCAAGCCTGTCCAGCAGCTCTTGCTTTGCCGGATAAGCGCTGGCGTCCGTTGCGGGCGGCGTGCCCGTCTTGAACCTGCTGGCCCAATCGGCCGGCAACCACGGTTCCAGCCGCAGATCCTCGCCGATCGCCTGAAAGCTGTGGACGATGTGCCCGACCGTCCACGCCGGGTGGTTCGGAACACCCGGCGGCTGCTGAACCATCTGCGTGTCATCCAGATCGCCGATCAGCTCACGCAAGTTCCGCATGAAAAGGCCCAGGCTGTTCACGATTTCACTTGTCATCGCGCTTCCCCAATTCCTCGCACCGGAACGCCTGGCGTTCGCCTCGAAAACCTGGGCGTCGCCATCAGCGTTCCTTTCGTAGAGTGCGTCCCGCGACGCAGCATTCCGTGACCGCATAAGAAGATGGTGCGCCCGGGAGGCAGCTTACCGCTGCCGCGCTCTTGCAGGTGTGCTCGGCTGAGCGAGACGTAGGGCACACAGCGTGCGCACTCGACCACGATGACGCGATTCTCAAACGAAGCGTGTTTCCGCGCCGACGTCTTCCGGGCGCGTTCCGTAGTGGTACGCAACGAGATCACAGACGGCGTCTCTTGCCTCGCGCTCATTGACACCGGCATGCTCAGCCAAAAGGGTGTGGTGCCTGCTGACAAACCAGCGCGCGAATGCGCCTGCCGTTTCGAAAGGAACGTGAGTCGCCAGTGCGGAAGTGAGTATTGAGGCGAGAAACGCCACCATGGCTGCGGCTAGAGCCGCCATGAGAATACTCCCAAATACACCGATAGAAGACGCATATCCCACGGCCAACACGCTCACAAACGCAGTGAAACACGCGAGCAGGATCGCGCGCACGGCTTGGCGGGATCGTCTCAGCGGTGGCAACTCGGCTCCGAGGCTTGTCGCGCAGCGCCGCCAAGCGGCGGCGCTCGGGCGCGGAATCAACGTGCGCACTCGTGTCGCGGGTCGTACATCGCGTCGAGATACGTCGAACTCCTCTATTAACGCTCGTCGGATGCGGTAGAAGGCGGCAGCGGTCACACAGCGGGAGGTGCGATTCCCAGGCACTCTGCCGCACACAAGGTCTTCGAGATGGCCCACCGTGACAAGCCGCTCGGCGTCGTGCTGATCGATCGTGATACCAAACGACTCCTGAAGGTCTTGGAGCAAGTCAAACGTGTCCAACTCGCCATCCGGGTCGAGCGACCTCAGTGTCATCGCGCATCTCCGTGTCTCGACGCGGGTCGTCATGGAAGACTGAGCTAGTATATACGCCAGGTGCCATGGGCAGGTCGGCGGGCTCCGTGGCTTCGTTGGCCGAGGCGGTCACAGAATGTGACCACCTACCGATCCGCGACCGTCAGCGCCATGAGCTTACCGATATCGTCCAGGGATTCCAGGGCGAATATAGCGTCCTTCAACTCCCCACACCGGCTGGCGCGTTCGGAACGCGGTTGCCTTACAGCCCGTACAGCGAGCGGAACTTGCCGTTCAGGTAGTCGATGAACGGCTTGTGCGAGAGCTCCTGGCCGGTGACGACCTTGACCAGCTCGTGCGCCCGGTAGCGCTTGCCGTGTTGGTGGATATTCTCGCGGAGCCACTCGCGCAGCGGCCGCAGTTCGCCGCCGGCGATTTGCCGATCCAGGTCCGGCACGGCCCGTCGCGCCGCCGCGAAGAACTGTGCCGCGTACAGGTTGCCCAACGCATAGGTGGGGAAGTAGCCGAAGATCCCCATGCACCAGTGGATGTCTTGCAGGCAGCCTTGGGCGTCGTCGGGGGGCGTGACGCCGAGCAAGGCCTGCATGCCGGCGTTCCAGGCTTGCGGCACGTCGGGCACCGGCAGCTTGCCGGCGATCATCTGCCGCTCCAGGTCGAAGCGTAGCATGATGTGCAGCCCGTAGGTCACCTCGTCAGCCTCGACGCGGATCAGCGACGGCCGCACGGTGTTGATCGCGAAGTGCCACGCGTCGAGCGGCACATCCGCCAACGACGGGAACTCCGCCTGCAAGGCCGGGTAGAAGTGCTCCCAGAACAATCGGCTGCGGCCGACCTGGTTTTCCCACAGCCGCGACTGCGATTCGTGGATTCCCAGTGACGTGTTAATCGCCATGGGCGTGCCGGTGTGTTTTGCGTCGAATCCTTGCTCATAGAGGGCGTGGCCGGTTTCGTGCATGACGCCGAACAGCGACATGGGCATGTAGTGCTCATTGTAGCGTGTTGTGAAGCGTACGTCCTTGGGCGAGTGGCCGCTGCAAAACGGATGGACCGAGACGTCGATGCGACCGGCCTCGAAGTCAAACCCCATCGCCTCTGCGATCCGCCGGTTGAATGCGCCCTGCTTGTCCGGCGGGCAGGCACGCTCGAGAACCGATGTGTCAGGTTGGCGTGGGGCATCCTTGACCGCGGCCACGAGAGGGACCAATTCGGCCTTAACCTTGTCGAAGACCTCCTGAACCACGGCGGCCCGCGCCCCCGGCTCAAACTCGTCCATCAAAGCGTCGTAGGGCTCGCTGTCCCAGCCGATGCGATCCGCCATCTCGCGCTTCAGTTCCAGCAGGTTCTCCAGGTGCGGCGCGAAACGCGGGAAATCCGCGTCTTTGCGGGCCGGGACCCAGGCATCCCTGGCCAATGCCGTGGCCTTGGCGATGCGTTTGACCAAGTCAGTGGGCACCTTCACGGCCCGGTCATGCTCGCGGCGCACTTCACGCACGTTCGTCGCGGCCACGTAATCCTGGGCGTCGAGCTCCTGCTCGAGTCTGCCGAGCAACCCGGCCAGCTCATCGCTGGTCAGCTTCTCGTGCAGAACGCCGGCGACTGCGGCGAGCTGGTTGCCGCGGTCCTCGGCGGCGCGTTGGGGCATATACGTTTCCTGATCCCACTCCAGCAAAGCCTGGATTGAACGAAGTGTGTTGATTTCCTTGACGTGTTGAATGAACGTGCCATACGCCTTGCTGTCCACCGCGTCACCTCCGCTCCGGGGCCTCTTTGCGTTTCTGCACTCCCAAGTGCTCGATTTGTCGCCCGTTTATAAGGCTAGAAGGCTCGCGGGTCGAGTCCGTGCTTGCCGCCTGTTCCGCCGACCGAACCAGCCGCACGCCGGGCCTGTTCCGCTCGGACCCGTTGTCCCAGGCCACCCGCTCGGATAGCCTCAATTTTGCGCGCACATACAGACCAGCGGAGTCGATATCATGCCGGGCGCCTACGGCCTGCAACCACTGAGTATCTGGGCGCTGTTTGTGGTGTTGACGGTGCTGGCGCGGCGTGACCGTCGGCTGCTGTACCGCTTGCCCGTCATCGTTGTCGGCGTGGTGGCGGCGTTGTGCCTGGCCCGGGCGGTCTTCGAGCACGGGTTTCGCGGAACGCAGACCGCGGAATTCGACAGCAGCTTCTTTCACCTGATGCTGGCGTTGGCCGGCGGAGCGGCGATCCCCGCGCTCTGCTCGTGGGCCAAGGCGGGCCTGGCGCGCGACCTGCCCCGCCTCGCACGAGCCCTGCGCGGCAAGGCCCGCTGGGTTGCCGCCTGCTTGGTGCTGGCGCTCGCCGCGGCCGCCGCTTATTACGTCTACGGCCTGGCGCTTGCCCGTCATGGAGCCTTCGCCCAATACGACCTGCTGTTTGACGCCGATCCGGTTCGTTACATTCGCTTACTGGAAGGCACTGCCAGCCCGTACGAGCAAATCGTTCAGAAGCATCCACTCTTCGCCTTGCTCGAACGGACCGCGTTCTTCATAACCACGCCGATCGTCGGGACCGAAAACGCCCCCATCTTGGTCAGCGCCTCGGCCGGGGGCTTGAGTCTGGCACTGGCCGCCGAGTATTTCCGCCTCATCACCCGTTCGCAGTCGTTGGCGTTGGCGCTGGCCGCCTCGCTTGGCGTAACCTCCGGGCACCTCGTATTCGCCGCGACTCCGGAAACATATGCCGTCTCGGCGGCCGTGCTCATCCTCTTGCACTTGCTGGTTGCCCGCGGTCCGTGCCGCGGTGTCCGCTTCCGCCATGAGCTCCTGGCCGCCGTTCTCGCGACGGGCGTCGCCACCACGCATGTAGTAGTTGCCGGCGTGTGTTTTGCCATTGCCCATCTGCGCACGCGGCGGTGGCGCCGGTTGCTGCGCTGGCTGGTCTGCTTGCCCACCGTCCTGGCCGTACCGCTGGTTCTGCAGAGCGTCCTGGTGCCTAACGCAGTGCTCCGCGAGATGCACGTCGAGATGTCAAGCTACGATCTCAGATTCCTTGAGCCGGGAGTGCTGGCCGCGCCCGGTCACGCCTTGGGCAATGTTGCCCGGGGTGTGTTCGCCGAGAGCGTCGTCGGCTTCACGCCGGACATCCGCACCGGCCAGGGGCGCCCCACGGCTCTCGCCGCCGGTCCGTACAGCGGCGCGCTGGCGCGCCTGTGCGTGTTCATCTGGGCGGCGGGCCTGCTCAGCGCCGCCATCGTCGTACTGGCCCGACGCGGTCTGCGCCGTCCGACCTTCTGGGCCGCGCTGCTGTGCCTGGGCAGCACGGGCGTGTTCCACCTGTTTTACGGCAACGACTGTATCTTCCTTTACTCATGCACCTTTACCTTCTACCTCTTTGCGGTCGTGGCGCATGCGGCGGCGAGCGTTTCCCGGCGCTGGCTGACCCCCGCCGTCATCGCCTTCGGCCTGCTCCTGCTCGTCAACAACGTGGCTTTCTTGGGACGGGTTCTGCAAGCGCTCGATTCGCTCCCGAAGCTTTAGTCGCTGACCGGCGGTGGGCCGCCCCCTGCCGCCCGGCGGAACAACATCGTTCCACGCGCGTGGCGCACGATCTCATAGCGCCCGCGCAGGTGCTCGCCCTCCAGATCGGCCGTGACTCTGTGCTCGGAGTACTCTTCCAGGACGCTGGCGCCCCGATCCAGCCGCCGCACGCTGCCGCGCCCGCCGCCCAGCCCCCCTTCGTAGTCCAGATACGCGCGCCGGTGATCGCCGATGCGCTCGGCCGCGATCTCGGCCGGCGCCTCGATCGGGTTTTCTGCCAGCCGCCAGGTGGCCAGCCGCTCCTGCCCGGGGATCTCAATCAGCAGGTCCCAGTGCACCTCGCCGGCGCCCGGGCGACGACCGCGTGCCGCTTGGTCTCGGGTATCGTGCTCCAGTAATAGGAACATGGCATTTCCGCCGGCTGTACGGCTGCCGACAACCGCACTAGACTCGCGCCGCGCAAACGCAGGGCACGACGATGCAACCCACTTCCGCTGGGAGATTCTATCGCGCCCGCCCGATCCTGCTGGCTCTGGCGTGCGCATCCCCGTTGCTGCTGCTGGGCGGCCTCTGGTGGGCGGTCAACGCGTTCCTGCTCACCCCCGGCGTGCCCGGTGACCAGGCCTCTGCCGAAGAGTGTGTCTGGTTCATCGTGCACGAGAAGGGCTTGTCCCGTTTGGACGGTGACGGCCGCGATAGTTTCCTGCAACACCATCTCCGCCGACTCGTTCAGGACGCCGCCTTGCGTGATCGTTTCGCGGCCGTGCTACGGCGGCTGACGCACGAGGAGCAGGCGGCCTTTCGCGCGCATCTGTTCGACGCCTTCAAGCCCCACGTGCTCGCCGACGTCCGGCGCTTTCACGATCTCCAGGGCGGACCACGCAGCCAATACCTGGATGAGCGAATCGTCGAGTACAACCGCGTGGCGGCGTTCCTGGGGGGAGCGCGGATCGACAAGCGCGCCTTCGGCAACGCGCTGCCGGACCCGGGCCAGATGACCGAGCTGCTGCTGACCAAGACCACCGAGGAGGAGCGCGAGCTCGGACTGGCTTACTTCAGCGCGCTAGCTGAGCGTGTCAAGCAAATCCTGGCCGATCCGGAGCTGAAGCGGGAGTTCGAGGCCCGCATCGCCGCGCCGAACACCCCGTAGACCGGCTAGCGCGACGCGCCCGCCGCGTGCAGCTCGAGCTCGCGCCGCACGTCCACCGTCAGGTTGGCGTCTTGCTTGGCGACCAGCTTGCCGGTCAGGCGCGCGTCGCCGAGCAGTTCCGGCGCTTGGCCGACCAGCGATTCCAGGCGCAGCCGCGCGCGTTCGAGTCTGGCCACCACGTCGCTTCCGAAGCGCTTGCGCTTCGGATACATGAAACCGGTGCCGGCGTACACGGCCACACCGCTGTCGGTGACGATCGCGTAGCGGATTGTTGCATCGTTGCTGGTCTTGTTCGCGAAGGTCTTGCCCGGGTAGGGCTTCCAGAACAGGTGCACGTAAAGCAACTGGGTGATCGGGCCACTCCCGCCGTCCACCGGCTCCCGCGTCGCCCGCCCGACGAAGTGGTAATCACCGCACGCGTCCAGTTGGTAGGCGCACTGGGAGAACTCGACGGTGTACGGCTCGGGGAAGTAGGGGTCTTTGTAGGAAACCAGCTCGATGGTCGAGGAGGATCGCCCGCAACCGGATGCCGACGCCCACAGCCCAACCAGAGCCGCGCACACCAGGCCCGCCCGAAACCGCATCCGGCTACTCATCTTCAACAATGCTGTTGGTCTGGGGTTTGTGGACCGGGGCCGGTTGCTCCTCGATGCCCAGCAGCGAAAGAGCGTCCCGCTCGACGACCCCGCGCAGTTGCTCGCGCGGAATCGCAATCAGATTCGTCCCGTGGCTGATCTGATTGACCGAGTACAGCGTTTCGATCGCCCCCGCCGGCGAGCGGAACGGGAAGTTGCTGCCGAACAGCAGCTTGTGCATCACCCCGTACTCGTACGCGGCCAGCAGGGCATTATAGGTCAGCCACGGCTGGCACAGCAGCCCCGCCACGTCCGCGAAGACGTGCGCGTGCTTTCCCACCAGGGCCACCGTCTCGTCCACCCACGGGTAGCCCATGTGGGCCACCACGATCCGCAGCTCCGGGAACTCGCGGGCAACCTCGTCCAGCAGCAACGGCCGCTCGAACTCCATCTTCGCCGCCGGGTTCCGGTGATTCTGCTCGAACAGCACCGGCATCCCGCGCTGCACGCACTGCTCGTAGAGCCACATTGCCCGGGTATCGCTGGGGTGGAAGTTCTGCAAGGCCGGTGAGACGGTCACGCCCTTCAGTTGGAGCTCCTCCTGGGCGATGCGGAGCTCCTCGAGGCAGTCGCGTTCCGTTGGGTCGATCCCCGCGAATCCCACCATCTTCGACGGATTCTGCCGCACGTAGTCCGCCACGTAGCTGTTTGGGATCTCCGCCTCGAGGTACTTGCTCTTGAACGCCAACACGATGGCTCGATCCACGGGGTCGGCGGCCTCGAGGTGCCGGGCGGCGTCCGCCTGGACCGTCTCAGCGACCGGCGCCATGTTCGCCCGTCCGAGCTGGCTATGCGAGTCCCAAATCTGCGTATGACAATCAACGATCATGCTGTAACGAACTCGTCTGGCCGCGACCGTCCATGCTGGTCGCATGCCGACATTTGATCGCTCTCCTAATACCCGAGCGGCCGGTCATCCTACCGACTTTCGCGCGAGGGGGTCAAGATGGCGGTGACGGATCGTCGTCACCCTACGCGCTCAGGCGTGCTAAGTGCTGTGACACAAGCCGGTTCCGCACGCCGACCGGCTACCACGAAATCCAGGTAAGTTCGGGATCACGCGGTGACCGCCGTCTGTCTAGCACGGGGGCGGTCGTGCGGTCAGGTGTTGTTGCTGAAGTGCTGCCGCAGGATCTCGGTCACGCTCGCCACGTCTTCCGCCATATGTAGGGGTACGGTCTTGGGCTGTTCCTCTCCGACGCAGTCCACGACCGGCTTCCAGAATTCCCCCAACAGCACCACCGGTCGCGCCGGTTTCAGCAGCCGCTTGTTCTGCAACTCCCACACCGCCGCGAGTTCGAACAGCGTACCGGTCGCGCCCGGCAGCACGACGTACGCTCGGCCCAGTTGCACCAACGTGTTCAGCCGCTGGAGCAGGTCGAAGGTGGGGACCTCTTGGAGGATATAGGGGTTGGGCCTGGCACGTTTGAAGGCGGCACACGTCACGCCGATGGTGTGGCCATCGGCTGCAACGGCGCCGGCGGCGGTTGCCGCCATCGTCCCTCCATAGCCCCCGTTGCACAGCGTCCAACCTGCCCGCCCGATCGCCTGACCCAGCTCGAACGCGACTTGATACGCCCGGCTGCCCGCTTTTGCCTCACCGCTGCCGAAAACCGTAACGACCGTTTCGTTCATCAGTCCTAACCCACACAAGAGGGGTGGCCCGTTTCTTCAGGATTGGGGGACGCGAAATCCCCGGCGATTCAGGCACGGCTGAAGCCATGGGTCACCCAGCCAAAACCCATACTGTGTTGGCCAAGTTTAGCCGCCGAGCCTTGGTTTGCCGACCGCCGTGAGCGCTTATCCACCCGGATCCGGGCCACGCCTCTGGCGACAGTTGCGTGTTCGCACGTAGACTGTGGCACCCATTGGGCCGCGCGGAGGCCACTATGCGAAGAGGTCATCCCCACGATTTCGTTTTCATCTGCGCTGCTGGGCTGGGATTGCTCCTGGCCGGCCGAGCCCCGACACGAGCCCAGGAGCAAGGCCGCGAGTCCGCGACGCCGAGGCCCGTCACAAGCCAAGCGTCTCCGCTGGATGCCCTGCTCAACGCGCTCGGCAACGAGCGGTTCACGACGCGCGAGCAGGCGACGCGGGACATCATCGCCTTGGGCGCTGCCGTGGTGCCGCAACTGCAAGCGCGTCTGGAGCACGAGCTCGATCCGGAGATTCGCCACCGCCTGCGCTATATCCTCGAGAATATCGTTCCGCCGCAGCGAGCGGTCCTCGTGGTCCGTGCGGACCCGGCGGCCGGGTTGCACTCCGGCGAGTTGATCACACACGTCAACGCTCAGCGCGTTCGCAGCGCCGCCGAGCTCCAGCGGCGCCTCCGGCGAACGACCGATTTGGGCGGCGAGGCGCTAACCGACCCGGTGCTGCGTGTTCGCGGGATGCACGGGCCGCGCGAGGTCGGCCCGGTTCTCGAGCTGGGGTTGACGACCGTCAGTGATTACATCGCCCCGCGCGGGGAAGTGATCGCCGATGCGCTTCGGCTGTATGCCGACGGCTTTGCCGAGCGTGCTCACGAGTTGCTGACGGGCGTCGGCGACCCGATCCCCGAAAACGAAATATCGGCGTTGCTGCGTGCGCGCGTCGCGTACACGGCCGGCGACGGGGCGACGGCGTTTCAGCTTCTGGCGGGGCAGCTCGGCGCCGCCGGCCCAGCCCAGCTCGGCAACCCCTGGCGCAGTCCGTCCGCGCTCGACCTGGCCGGCCCCGGCAGAGCACCACTCCATTTGGAGTGGGCTCTGCTGACCCGGGCCGGAGCGACGTCGTACGAAACCCCCGGCGATCCCGACATCCGCATGCAACGCGTGCTCGTGCCCGCCCGGCGCTTTCGCGACGCCCTTCACGACAGCGCCGGTCATTGGTGGTCCCACTATCGCGACCGGCTCGGCCTGGGCACGGACGACAACCGCAAGGCCGGCAACATGCTGGCCGTCGCCGCCTGGATGCTTTTCAAGCTGGACTTGCAGTCGGAGTGCGCGCGCCTGATCCGCCCACGCAGCGAGATTCTGGGCTATACCTGGATCCGGGTGCAGACGGATGCCTGGTTGGCGTTCTTGGCCGGCCAGACGCGGGAGGCCCTCGACGGCTTTTACGCGGACGCCCGCCGGGTGCTCCAGCGCCCGCTGCCGGAGACCGACGGGCGCGTGATCACCCGCAACCCGCGCGTAGCCGCAATGCTCGCCCTTTTCCTCTATCAGTTCCCCGACGACCCGCGCGTGCAAGAGATACGCGAGCTGGTCAACTATCCGGGGCACGCCGGATTGGCGGCGTATGCCGATTGGATGCTGCACGCCTTGTGCGCGCGCAACAATGACGTCATTCGTCGAGACCTGCTTGCCATGCTCCCCAACCTCTCCGACGCCGACGTCACCCGGCTCGCGCGCGCCGCCGCGCTGCTGGAATACGTGCAGAACGTGCCGGATGACGGCGTGCTGGCCACCGCCGGTCAGCGCGTCACACAGGTGGACGAGCCCGCGGGACGGGGGCCGGTGTCGGCGACGATCGATACGTTGCGTCATCTGGCGGCTGGGCGCGCGGCAGACGCGCGTGAAGCCCTGGCGCCCTTCGCCGACAAGTCTGAGTTGGCCGCTCTGCGGCACACCGTTGAGTTCTTGTGCGACCCGCCGCCGACCGCCGCCGATCATGCGGCCCTGTCGGCCGCCCGAGGTGGACCGCTGCTGGCGGTGCCGATTGGCCGTTCGAGGAACCAGTGGCTGATCCTCGCCCGCGACCGCCGACTGCTGCGCTTCGACGCCGAGCAGAGCCTGCTCACGCCCCTGGAAAAACCTACACCGAGCTGGTTTCCCGGACCGCTCAACTGGCCCTGGATCGGCTGCGAGGAATCCACCGGGCGTGTGTGGGTCTACGGCCGAGGCCGCGTCCTCGAAGCGGCCCGCGACCAGAAGCCGGCCCTGCGGCTTAACATCCGCACCGGGGACATACCGGCGTTCGATCGCTACGTCACGCCGGTGTTCAGTGCCTTGGCCGAAGCCATCGCTGCCGCACCGCTTGAGCCCGGCGAGAACGGTGCGTTTCTGCGGTGCGAAATCCAGGATAATGATGAGTACACCACCGACCCCGACCTGCCGGAGATCGGCTTCATCCGCCCGGTGCCCGAAGGCCCGCGTATGGTACACCTGGCCATGCGTGGCGGACCGCATCTGCTGATCGACGTGCCGACCCGGCGGGCGTGGTCGTCACTGTGGATGGCCGAGCAGCTCGGTCTCGATTCGCCCCCCAGCTTCTTCGCCCAGGCGCTCCGGCCCGCGGACGATGAAGCGCACGACGGGCCGCCGGTCGTCATGCTGATGAGTGATCACGGGCTGATCCGCTTTGATGTGGCCGATGAAACGCTGACGCGCATCGCGCTGCCAGGTCCGGAGCCGTTCCCACCGGTGATCCCCGAGTCGACTCCCTACGTGCGGCGCGACCCGCGGTACGTGTACTGCGCCCGGCTGCCGGCCGACGGTGGGCAGGTCTATCGGCTAGTGCTCGCGGATAACCAGGTAGAAGCGGTGGACATGGTGAACCAGGTTTTGCCACCGGGTTATTGCGATATCCTCTCGCGCGCGGCTCTGCGGGCACAGATCGACGAACGGTTGCAGGGTGCGGGGATGCCGGGACTCGACGAGCTCATCGAGGACGCCGGGCAAACGGTCGCCCGCTGGCGTGAGCCGGAGCGACCCTGACGCCAACGCGATCGGACGGCAGAATCGGCGTGCCAGGCCGGGTGTGCTCGCCGCCGGTGATCTACAATGCGACCGATGCCTGAGCTGCCCGAAGTCGAGACCATCGTTCGCAGGTATCGCCCGCGTCTGGAAGGCCGGCGGATCGTCGCGTTCGCTTCGCGCTGGGCGAAGCAGGCCGCGCCGAGCGTCAGGGCGGTTCGCGCCGGAATCGTCGGGCGGGCCGTCACGCGGCTGACCCGGCGGGGTAAGTACATCGTTTTTCACCTGGACGACGGTGGCTTCCTGCTCGTACACCTGCGCATGAGCGGGCGCTTCGAGTGGGCCGACGGGCAACACACCCGGCCGCGCCACGTCCGCTCGACCTGGGACCTGGACGACGGCAACCGGCTGCTTTTCTGCGACTCCCGCAAGTTCGGACGCCTCGTCTACACACGCGATCTGGCGGCGGCGACCGCCGACCTCGGCGTCGAACCCCTCGGCCGCGGCTTTACGGTCGCGCGCCTGAATAGAGAACTGGACGGCCGCGCGCGGCAGCTCAAACCGCTGCTGCTCGACCAGTCGGTCATCGCCGGGCTGGGCAACATCTACACCGACGAATCCCTGTTCCGCGCCGGGCTGCACCCACTGCGGCGCTCGAACCGGCTCGGGGAGGCGCAGGTCGCGGCCCTGCACGAAGCGATCCGGCACGTGCTTCGCAAGGCCATCCGCTACTGCGGAACGTCCTTCGATCGGGCCTACCTGGGCGGGTCGATGCAGAAGCGCCTGATGGTCTACGGCCGGGCCGGCGAGCCCTGCCGCGTGTGCGGAACCCCGATCGTCTCGATCCGCGTGGCCCAGCGCGGCACGCATGTTTGCCCGAAGTGTCAGGCGTTGGACGGGGAGCTCTGAACCGCGCACGCGGTTGTGTCGTGGCGTGGGATAGCCGGTTCGGATGGCCGCTCCGGACATGCTGTGCGCCGCGCGGGTTGAAGCCCACGGCTCGCCTTTCGTGTAGCATCGAGCCTGAATGTGCGGCATTGCTGGAATTGTGAGCCTCTCGCCCGACGCGCGGGTTGAGCCCGACGCGCTGCGCAGGATGGCTGCGCAGCTTGAGCATCGCGGGCCCGACGACGAGGGGTACTATCTCGACCCGCACGGCCGCTGCGGCTTCGGCTTTCGCCGGCTGGCGGTTATCGACGTCGCGGGCGGACATCAGCCGATCAGCAGCGAGGACAACACGCTCTGGCTCGTTTTCAACGGGGAAATCTACAACTTCCGCAAGCTGCGCGCGGACCTCGAGCGACAGGGACACTGCTTCAAGACCCGCTGTGACAGCGAGGTCATCCTCCATCTCTACGAGCAGCACGGCGAGGCGTGCCTCAAGTGGCTGGCGGGCATGTTCGCCTTTGCGATCTGGGACGAGCGCAGCGGTCAACTGCTGCTGGCCCGCGACCGACTGGGGCAAAAGCCGTTGACTTACGCGGTCGTCGGCGACCGACTGTACTTCGCGAGCGAGGCCAAGGCGATCCTCGCGTTGCCGGGCGTGCCCCGCGAGCTGGACCCGCAAGCGCTGCACGAGTATCTGCTGTTTCAGTACGTCCCGGCGCCGCACTCGATCTACCGGAACTTCCGGAAGCTGTCGCCGGGCCACTACCTGACCGTCCCGGCCGGAAAGCCGTTGCGTAAACGACCGCGCGCGTACTGGCGGGTCCCCACCCCGCCGAAGTTCCAGGGCGACTACGAGGACGCGAAGGTACGGCTGGGCGAGTTACTGACACACGCCGTCGAGAAGCGGCTGATCGCCGACGTGCCGCTGGGCGCGTTCCTCTCCGGCGGGATTGACTCCTCGATCGTCGTTGGCTTGATGCGCAAGCTGGGCGTCTCGCCGTTGCGAACGTTCTCGATCGGCTTTCCGGATGCGCGTTACGACGAGACGGCGTACGCCCGGATGGTCGCGAAGCACTTTCAGACGGAGCATCACGAGCACGTGGTGACGCCGCGGGCCCGCGAGATCCTCGACACGCTGGCCTGGCACTATGATGAGCCGTTCGCCGACTCGTCCTGCATCCCGACGTATTACGTTTCCCAGTGGACGCGCCGCTCGGTCACGGTGGCCCTGACCGGGGACGCGGGCGACGAATGCTTCGCCGGCTACGACCGCTACCGGGCGGCCCGGATGGCGGCCCGTCTGGACGTTCTTCCGCGTCCGCTGCGGCGGATGATTGCCGCCGCGGCCCGCGCCTTGCCGCACGCACGCCCGCGCTCGCTAGGCAACCGGCTTTATCGTCTGCTGTCAGCGCTCGGCGACACGCCGGCGCTGCGCTACCTCTCCTGGGTCAACATCTTCACGCCGGCTCTCCTGCGGGACGGTTATGCGCCGCACGTTCGTGAACGTATCGACTTCGACCGCCCGCTGCGCTGGTTCGAGG
>Ga0307380_10005809_pt1 | contig 16345 bp, 15 predicted proteins | sample UN3MG_FD_202239 | JGI IMG/M metagenome (GOLD analysis project Ga0307380, IMG submission 202239) | Soil microbial communities from Risofladan, Vaasa, Finland - UN-3 | ecosystem: Environmental > Terrestrial > Soil > Coastal area > Acid sulfate soil | place: Finland: Risofladan, Vaasa | collected...
GCTTCCGTAGGCCGCGATTGTCATAGCGTCAGTCACTCCAGCGTCGGTCCTGATCGCCTGGATGTGGGCCGTCTCCTTCGGGTCGAGGTCGTACCACGCGGTCGATGCGTTCTCGTCAAGAGCCGTTGTGTCTACTGTGTCCCAGGCCATTATGCGTTCACCCTGCGCCCAGTGAATGCGAAGCGCGATCGTAGAGATTCGACGAATGTTGACCGGCCATAGGCGCCCTTCACCTTCGCGACCGCCAGGCCGAGGTTCGCGCGCTCTGTTGGCGTCAGGTAGATCGTGATGACATCGAACACACCCGCCCCATTGTCCAGTGCCGACAGCTCGCCAGCGGAGAGCAGGTTCAACGCTGTGACGTCCACCGGCAGCGTCGATGACGGGGTCGGCACGATCGTCGTTCCGCCGTCCGTGGCGATCGGCGGAGACAGAGGGAACAGGAACAGCGCGCGGATGCGGCTGTAGTCGTCCTCGTTCGTGTCGATCGACAGTACTACGATCTCGTTCGCCATGACTCTTCCTTCATCGTGCGGAGCAGCGCCATCTTCGCCCGCAACGGTTGTCCGTGTTTCGCCTCGCGCACGATCTCATCGACGTTGGGCCAGTAGCCTCGAACTATCCTGCGCTTCAGCTCGTCCACCAGCTCGGGAGGGATGCGCAGAGGCTCTCCGGTCTTCTCGTAGTGGATAGCCGTGAAGTCCTTAACGAACCCATCCACCGCCCGCAGGGTGCCCAGGAACCTCTGCTTATGCTCCGTGTCGGTCACGAACGTGTCGATGAACCACCCCAGGAACCAGGCGGAGTCCGTGGAGTAGGCGTCCGCGATGAGCCTGCGATTGGACTTGTACTCACCCTCGTCGCAGACGTACATGAAGTCAGCGACGGTGCCCATGAGGTCGTTCACGCGCTGGGTCATAGCTCTGCCTCGGCTGTGACGTGGATGGCGTCCCCGTCTGACAATCCGGTAGCACCCGTGATTTCGATGACTCGCGTGGTCTGCGCAACAGTCGGGACGTCTCCTGAGTCCCAGTTAGCGTCAGCAGCCGCAGGGTTGTACGTGACCACTGTAGGCGCCTTGAACATCGGAGTAGGGAGCCTCCACTGGCTGCCTCCGTTGGCTCCGATGACCTGTAGGGTTGCGTACATGCACCCAATCGTGGCTCCAATGTTCTGCACAGGCTCAACGTCCGTGTCGAACGTCTTCTGGAAGTAACGCTCGCACAGCTTCTGCTCGTATCCGATCTCTCGATCACGGAACGTACTGGCGTTGGCGCCAATCTCTAGCTGAACTGCGGAAACGAACAGCGTGTCGGTTGTTGCGAAGTCGTTCTCGTCTATCCATATGAAGACGGCTACGTTCTTTGCGCCAGAAGCGTCTATCGATATGTCCTCCAGTGGATAGAAAGTCCACCCAGCGTTGAGCGTGAGCCTGTCGGTCTCTCCCTCGACGGTCCAGTCAGCCACGGTCCTGCCCGTGAGGACGCCCACCGACCAGCTACTCACGAGGTCAGAGGTGACGACGTCCTCGGTAGAGGTCCACGACAGGACCGCTGCGCGTGCGAAGTTAAGGGTGCCGGTAGCCTTAGCCCAGAATCCCATACTCACGTTCTGGCCGATCAGGGAGGCGCTGTCCTTGGCTTCGATGATCTGGCAGATACCGAACTGCTCAGAGCTGGGAGAGCCAGTGACGGTTGCGACTGTCAGCTTCATCGAGTTGTGGGCAGTATTCGGACCCGTGGGAACGCTGGTGTCTCTCGAAACATCCACTCGGTCATTGCCGTCGGAGAGCAATAGCCAGCGATCCATCACGTAGCTATCATCAGAGTTCAAGAAAGACGTTGCCGCAGTGATAGTCGTTCCGCGCTGCGCAACCCTGAATGATCCGTTGATGATGAAGTTCCGGCTGGCAAGCGTCACCTCGTCCACGATGTCCGATGCGTGCTTGCCGTCCAGCGTGTCCGCATCGAGCCCACCTGAAGGGCCCTCGTTCTTATACGCGGCCGTCCCAAGGTCGAAGTTGGTGGGGATCTCGTCGATGCCAGTGCCGAGGTCGCGGAATGCGGATTCCCTGGCGGAGCGTAGGAAGTAGTGCTCGACGCGGTTGCAAGAGGCCGGGACAATCGCATTCGACTGGTAGTCGATCGCGACGTTTGAGTCGAAGACTTCGGACAGCCCATTCACTGCGATTGCGCCAGTAGCGTAGTTAATGGTTCCTACGGTCCCGTCGATGGCGTGCACGAGGTTCCCTGCTCCGTCGTCCGATAGGGACAGGCCTCGGCTGTGCAGCGTCGTGTCCTCCACGAGGACAGAGCCAGCGACCACGGGGAAGTTCGCGAGCGTCGTTGCGGGTGTTGGGCTGCCTGACGTTCCGAATCCAGACCACGTCGATCCAGGCGCCTCGTTGAGCGTGCCAGAGGGCGGAAAGTCGATTGTGAGGTCCGTAGGATCTCCAGAGACGATCGCCGAGACGTATCCGTAGACTGCTCCTGCGCCTGCGTTGGAGAGACGGACTCCTATCCCAACCGAGAAGAACCCTGATGCGTCCGCGTTGGCGATACGCACCGCAGTATCGCTCAGCTTGCTGATCGAGAACGCAGTACTGCCCTGCTCCTCCAGGAGGAGCACCCACTCTCCGTCGTGATACCAGCGACGCAGCGCACCAGATAGCTGGCGAGCGCGGTCGTTCACGTCAGACCTGGGCATGTCCTCCGGCCAGCCGAGAAGGCTGGATCCATCGTTGTCGTCGTCCGTTCTGGAAAGGTCTTTAAGTTCTGCCATTACGACGTAACGCCTTCCATGTCTTCACCGCCTACGAACTGGGCCCTAACATAGGCATCTGAAACACCGTACATCGGAAGGCCAGTCGTGTTCTTGAGCCAATCCGTGGCAGCGTCAGAAGAGAGGCGGCAGCTTATGAGGAAGTAGCGATGGCCAGACGCAGGCTGCCAGTAGATGGCATCTGGCGTCGCGACAGCATTTGCATGAGTGAAGTCAACGTTAAAGTCTGCACCGTCAGACGAGAACTCGAACGCCTTGGATGTGCCGACGATGGTGAGTGAAATCGTCTGAACTAGAGTCCCGAGTAGGTCTACAGCAGAGCTTGTGTAGAACTTCAGCGTGATCGTCCTCGTAACTGATGGAATCTGGTAGATCCCGGCGATCTGGAATTTCCACCACATGCCACCGTCTGGCGCAGGACCAGGGATCTCCAGTCCTCCGTATATGCTCACGTTGGCCACATTCTCTGATGCGAACACAGCGTTGCTGACTACGTTGTCTTCAAGACTCGCGTTGATCGCGTTGCTGTTTAGTGGATAGTTCAGCCCGTCTGCTAGTTGGTTCCCAACCCAGATATTCCTGCCCTCGCTGTAGTCAGCAGTCTGGTTTGTGACGTTGTCAAACAGGCAGTTCATTATCCTGTTGTTGATACTGTCGGCTCCACTATCAACTGCGTCGGTGCAGTCCCTGAACTCGCAAGCGATGACTCGGTTATTGTCTCCTGTCAGAAGCATTCCGTCTGCGCAGGAGCGGGCTATGCACCCCCTGAGCGTGTTCTGCTCTGAACTTGCGAGGATCTCGAAGCCAATGCCGGTGATATTTCGATAGGCAACACAGCCTACGCACTCGTTGTCGGCAGAACCTCCCAGGAACTCGAAGCTCGGGCTGCCTCCCTGGAACGCATAGATATCTGTGAGCCTGTTCCTCTCTCCTCCGATCTGAACAGACTTTGTACCGGCTGACAGGATCGTTCCGCCACGTATGACGTTGTCGTCAGCGTCCGATGCGAGCTGTATCCCTATGTCAGAATCCTTGACGTGGAAGTTAGATATCGTGTTGTAGTCGGCAACCTGCCCGCCACCTCCAGTGCTGTCGATAACGATTCCGCGACTTGAGGAACCAGACAGGTCCATCGTGACGTTAGAGACTGCGTTGCCTCTTCCACCTATTTCGATTCCGATCGCCTGGTCTCCTGATCCTGAAACCAACAGGTTGCTTACGGTGCATTCCTTTGAGCCCTTCAGGCCTGCTGAATCCTTAGTTGTCAGGTAGACACCGCGCTGCTTCTGTGGAGAGGCCCTGTCGCACGTCACGTTGACGTTGGTCGCTGAGCACCGTCCTGCGAGCTGGATTCCATAGACGTCTACTGTGGTTCCATCGTTCCCAGGGTCGCGCACCGTGATGTTGCTCAGCGTGATCTCATCGTTGTCGTCGAGGTCGTCCTCTACGATGATCCCGCTCTTGTCCGGGTCCTCGATCCACACGTCGCTGATGTTGATCAGCTTGTTACCGCTGATGCCAACCCGGATGCCGTGATTCGCGGGAGACTCCAGCCGGACGTTCTGGATGATGACCTCCGTGCTGGAGGTTGAGACACGGATCGTGTCCTGGGTGGCCGTCTGGGCAGCCGCGTTGATTGTGACTCCTACGATCGCAGATCGGCTGCTCATGGAGATCACCGTGGTGGCGAGTCCGGCATCGACAGTGATGACAGTGGAGGATGGACCGGAGCCGAATACGACGACATCGCTCTTTACGGTGATGGCCCCGTCTACGGCGTAGGCCGCAGCAGTCAGAAGGACGATGCCTCCGCCTGCTGCGTTGGCGTCGTCGATGGCGCCCTGGATACCCTCGTCATCGTTGCTGACTGGCACGTAGAAGCCGAGGTCGAGGGCATTCTGGAACGCCAGGGTACCGAGCGTCGATGTGATGTGTAGATCGAGCTGGTCCACACCCACAGGCACGACACTCCCAGCTCCAGACATGGTGTCCACGGTGACGTCGGTATCGGGACCCGTCATGGCGGCGCTGACGACGTGGCCGTAGGTGTAGGCACCTCCGCCGGTAGACATACGAATGCGGCGACCCGCCGTGAAGTAGCTGGTCATGTCCCTGGCTTCGACCCTGACGATCGAGGTGGACACGAAGGATATTGTCAGGGGATCGCCAGAGGTATCGACCATCAGGTCAATCCACTCCGGGTTGTCGTACCACTTACGGACAGCACGCATCAACTCGCGTGCAGCGTTATTAACCTGCGAGCGAGCCATATCCTCGGGCCACCCGTCGGGGACGGGGAAGTCGTTGCCGGCGGCTGTGAGTGCCCAGCGTCGCAGGTCAGACATTACATGCCCCTGCGCATGGCCATCTCGTTCATTTGCTTCATGATGGCGCGGCGCTCCTTCTCGATGCTATCCAGGGCGACCTGCTTCTCTTTGGGGGTTGCGTTCTTCATGGTCACGCCTGCGCGTATTGCGTCTGACTCTCGTCGCATGAGCTGGATGCGCTTGTTCGCACGCTTGAATGGCTTGCGAAGCCCTAGCATCGCCATGGTCTGCTCGTCTCCGGTCATCTCCTTCACGATCGCCTGGTCGTTGGCCTTCCTGGAAGCGTCTAGCCCAGCGTACGCCTCAGAGAATGCAGCGAGGCGGTCGTAGAACTCGGTCGTGTTCTTGTCGTACTTCCCGGCCTCTCGGTAGAACCGCTTGATCACGGGCAGGCGGCTGTTGTGCATCTCTGGGCCATTCGGGTTCATCGTAAGGTCTGCGATGTGCATACCCATCATGGCGAACTCACCGAACATCCCACGCAGCAGAGCCTCGGCGCGGGCCGGGCTCTTCAAGCCCTCTAGCGGGCCGAACGGCACGTTCCTTACCGCCTTTCCGTATGCCTTGATGGACGCCGGCTGCGTGCTCCTCGATCTCAACCAGGCCGGCTTGTCTTCCATGCCCTTCGTCTCGATAGGTGCGCCAGTGAAGAGGATCTTGTTGGAGAACTGCTCCAGTAGAAGGTCCGCTCCAACCGGCAGCGGGAGAGGGAAGCCCCTGTCCACGTTGATGTTGAAGTTGGTCGCAGTGATGCTGAGCATGTCCGTCGCAAGATTCGCGATGTCAGCATCGCCAGACCCCGTCATTTCTTCGTAGACCCTCTCCGCGAGAGTACCGATCGCTCCGACCTCCCAGAGCTTTGGCATCGACAGTGGCTGGAACTTCGTCGGGTACCCCGTGTCGTTGTCGAACTCGATCGGGATGTACCAGTGCCAGTACGCGGTCTTCACCCACTCGGGCAGATCGTCGAAGTCAACCCCCGCTTCGGGTCCGTATGCCTTCGCCAGCTCCTTGTTGGCCCCGTACAGGATCGTGGACGTCAGGGCTACAGCAGCCATCTTCGTGCCAACCCTGGCCCTGCCGTACGGGTCCCGGAAGGCAGCCCTGTACCCTCGGTCTCCACCCGCGATCATCGCGTTGAAGAACGGGATGGTGTGGACTGCGAAGTTCAGTAGACCAGTCGAGTCTCCTCGCATCGAGAAGTCGGTCGAAACCTCCCTACCCAGATAGGCGGCCTCGCCCTTCGATACGGGGACTCGCTTGTGAAACGACTCCCTCTTCACGCCCTTCTTGACCGCTGCTCGGTACTCTCCAACGCGTGACGCGTTCTCCATGGCCCTGCCGAATCGGTCCATGAAGCGCCACATGTCAGCCGGGCCGTGCAGAAGGCGCTCTGGGTTGAGCTGACGGAAGCTACCGCGCTGCGCCTGGTTGATCAGCCTTCTCTTCGTGGTCTCAGGTGCCTCGCGTATCGTCGCGCCTCCGCCACCGTTTGCGATGAAGTCCTGGTAGTGGCGATCGTTCGTGAATACGTGCTTGATTCCTGCTAGAGCCTTCCACAGGTGGAAGTTTCCCGTCTTCGACATGATCGAAGCCATCGCAACGTCTCGCACGAAGTTGGCAGCAACGAACGATGGATCAATCGTGATGAAGTTCTGCTTCCAGCGCCTTGCGTTGGACCAGAATTTCATTGCGCCTACCTGGGTAGGCCGGTTCATGGCCGCGAGAGCGCGCCGGAGCCCCTCGTCTGCCACCTCGTAGTGGAACGGCTTCCCGTTGCGAAGGACGGTCATGATGTTGCTGCCGTCTCCGTACGGCTTCGAACTTCCCATGAACACGGCGATGTGATCTATCGCTTCGGGGATCTCGAACCCCTGGTGCTGGAGGGTGTCCCTGGCTTCGGCCCTGGACATCTTGTAGGTGTCCATCATCTCGCGCTCGATCGCCTCTTCCAGCTTCGCCCTGCCGATCATGACCCGCTTGTGAGTGGCGGGGACCTCGACCATGAAGCGACCGGGGAGCTGGTCCTTCGCGTCTGCCCCGCGCATCGTATCCACGAGTTCTACTCTCGCCTTGTTCTCAAGGGCTGCCTGGATCATGCGGGCCGGACCCTTCACGAGGTTCTCGTACGGGTCCTTGAGGTTCCTCGTGCTGCCGTGAAGGCGGTGGACTCCGACCGCGCTGGACAGCTTGTCTGCCCGGCGTCCATATCCGTTCTTCGCATTCTGCAGGTCGCGGAAGAACCCGAACGCGTACTCAATCCTCTTCCAGCTCTGGCGCTGGGCGGCGCTGAACAGGCCTGCCTCCTGCGCGAAGTCCGCCACTCGCTTCTGGAAGTTGACGAGATCGTCGAACGCCTTCTTGAATACGGGGTTCTCCAGGGCCATCCCGGACTCGATCATGTTCTCGGAGAAGAGCTTCTCGCGAGACATGTTGAGAGCCCTCTCCCTGGCCGTGGAGCCACGAATTTCTTCGGTCTTCGGGTCGATGGTCTGGGCCTTCAGCTCCTTCGCCTGCCTGGCTACCGCGTAGTCCCAGAACGCCTGAAGGGCCTTCTTGCCCTTACGCAGCACCGGCTTCAGAGCCTGGAAGATTCCCTTCCCGTCGAACGAGATCGACCGCTTGCCTGCGATGTTGGGATCGTTCTCCCACTTCGGGGCTCCGTCCTTGACCATCGCCTCCGCGATGCTGCCGATGCCGCGCAGTCGTCGGAATGTCTCGTAGACAGAGCCATCGAGCGGGATGCCCATTTGCTTCATCGCGTTGCGGATGCCCTCGAAGTCATCGAGAGCCGCTGCGCGCATGTCCGATCCCTTGGACCACAGCACAGACGCAGGAGAGTCGTACGCTCCGATGCCGGCACGAATACCTGCCCGGCCTCCCTGCTTGAAGAAGCCGTGCATCTCCTGCTGTACTTCGCGCACCTTCTTGTACTGCTTCGGAGTGAGCTTCTCCTGCATCGCGTCCTCGAACTTCTTCAGCGCGTTCGGGGTGCGCTCTTCGAGGTACTTGCGATTCGTGAACCACATGCGAGCAAGCTCTGCGAATCCCTCCGATGCGGCCTTCTTATGTCCGAGGTCGTACGTGAGCGAGTAAAGCTCCTGTAGCCACCTCGGCATCTCGTTCATTCTGTACGGCTTGTCGCCCATCTCGAAGCGTGCGGCGTTCGGATCTCGGTGCATCAGTTCGCCCATGCCCATGAAATGGTCCAGGGCGTGCCCCATCTCGTGTGCAGTCGTCTCGATGTCGTGATGGTCCCTGATCCGAAGGTCTCCCTTCCACGGGTGGTTGGTTCGTACGTACCCGAGGAAGCTGTCCTTCTGGTTGTGCTTGACCTCGGGGAGCTTTCCACCCTTCACCGGAATGCCCAGCGCCTTCGCGAGCTTCTCGATGATCGCCCCGTGCCTATAGAGTCTCTTACCGAGATCCGTGCTGACTCCGACGTCCTGGATGCCGGGGTTGTTCACGCCGGGTATCGCGTTCTTCAGGAGATCCGCCTCTACGTCAGGGAAGCTACCGGGTCCGTTGATCCTCTCGTACTCCTCGACGACATCCCTGCGGACGTCTTCCTTCCCGATGACGAGACGAGCCTCGACGCGCTCCCCGCTGTCTCCACCACGCCTGGCGATCTCTCCGGGCATGTCGAGCGCATGGGGAAGAACCTCCCCTTCGACAGGCTCTCGCGCAGGGGTCTCTTCCGATGCCGCACCCCTCGTGACGACCTCATCCGAGCCCCTACGCGAGAGTTGAGGCTCTCTTGCCTGAAAGTCGTAGATGTAGACGTTGTCCTCGGGAACACCAGGACCGTTCTGCTCAGCCCTGAACTCAGCCCTGGACAGCTCTTTGGCCGCCAGCTCAACGCCGGACTGCTCGACGGACTCTACGATGTGCTCCGACGAGGTTGAGCCGGACTCGATCGCCTTCTCCATCGCCCTGTCTCGGAATCCGAGCCTGCGCAGCGGGTCCATGATGGGGCGCCTGCCGGGCAGACCACCGAGCACGCCCATCACAGCAGCGTCTGTCAGGCGCTGATCTGTCGGTTGGTCGCCACCCTCTCCCATCCCGTAGGCAGCGGCGCCGATGAGAGGCCCGCGGATCGCCCGGTTCATGTGCTGCGAAAGCGGGAACAGAGCGCCGAACGCTCCCTCCATAGCGCCTGCCTTGGCGGCTGCCTCGGGACCCTGATCGGCAGCACCGAGTGCCCCAAGGGCACCGAACCCGACAGGAGCGGCAGCCCAGGCGGGCAGTCCCATAGAGGCGGCTTCGACGAACAGCGCGGCAGCGGCGAGATTCGCAGGAAGGCCGCCCATCACATAGGCGAGATACTCGGACGTGTAGCGATCCTGCGGAGGCTCGGCCTCTTCTTCGAGGGCCGCTTGCTCTTCTCGCAGGCGCTGCGCCGTGTCGCCCATCCCGACGAGTTCGGTCAGGTTCGCAGCGAGGTGTTTCATGTTGGCGCCGCTCTGGATGGCGCCGCGCTTCAGCTCTCCGAGGTAGTCAGTACCACGCTCAGTCGAGGAGATCTTCTCCGAGAGCATCGAATCCTGAGCAGCCTGATCGAGACCGGCGAAGTCGGCGTCCATCTCCGAGAGGACGGACCGCTGGCGATCTGCCGGAAGAGACCGGAAGTCCGGGTCTGAAAAGAGGTCTTCGTACTCTGCCATCTCACTGCGCGCCGATCAGCCCGTCGATCAGGCCTTTCCATTGATTTATGCGGGATTCATTCGTTGCCCCGGCTCTCTCATCGGGAGTCCCGAACATGGAGTCCATGGTGGGCTTGAAACCACTCGCGAACGACCGGTAACCCTCCCCGTACTTCAGCTCTGGGTTCATCATGTATTCGTGCATCCCCATCAAGGATCGCTTCGCGTCGGCGCCCAGTACGCCAGGGAGCCGCTTCACTCCTCCCATGAACGACTCCATGAACGGTGCGGTCGGTGCCTCCTGGGTGCTCTGCCTGCGCCCAGCGAACCCTTGCGGCTCGGGCCTCTGGGGCGGAGCCGCCTGCTGTTGAGGCGAAGTGAGCCCGAACTTCTCTCGGACGCGAGCCTCGATTGCGGAGAGCCCGCCAGCCGAAGGACCCGTCTGCTCGGGGAATGCCTGTCCCGCTCGCTCGAACGCTCCGCGCATCTCGCCAATTTCTGCTTCCGTGGGCGCGTCGCCGTCGATCTCGAACGAGTATTTCCCGAGCTTGTAGGAGCCCATTACTTCAGCTCGTACCTCCCGCCCTTGCTCTTCTTGATCGCGTACGGATTGCCAGCGTCTTCGGAGGTCGGGGCTGCGGCGGGCGCTTCCGGCTCGTCACCGCCTACGAAGTAATCGACCAGACCGCTCGCTGCTCCGCTGATCGCGCTCCAGGCTCCACCACCGGACTCTTTGGGCTCCTCGGTGAGCCGCTGCCGATGGTCCCGAAGGATTCCCCAGGTCGGATCGAACAGGAGGTGGCCGTTCTTCTCCATGTAGATGGAGTAGTTCTGGGGACTCTCCAGGATGCTCTGCTGAACATCGGGCTCCATCGCGAGGAAGGCGTTGTTCGCTGTCTGAACGTCCGAGAACCGTCGCTGATCCCCAGCCCGAGGCCTGCTCCTGCGCAAAGCCTCCGAGTAGTTCATCTTCTCCATCCAGTTGCCCTGGTTCATCCCGTTCAGCAGGGACGGGATCAGGCCCGGAGCCTTCTCTGAGTAGGCGTAGAGAGCCTGGAGGCGGGTCATCGCGTCCATGCCCTGCTCGGTGCTGGTGTCGATCTCCCCCATCCTGGAGTGGAGATAGCTGCGGAAGTCGTCGCCGCGCTGCAGTTCTTCCTGCTCTCCGATGCGCCTTGAGCCACGCTGCATCCCGAGGCTGATCGGAGACAGATCTCCGCTGCCGGGCTGGACCTGGGTCATGCCCGTGCCGACGTCCATCATGGCGTCGAAGATCCCCTTGACGTGGGGGTTCTGCAGGTAGCTCATGAAGCCAGGACTAATCTGTGGCTGGCGCTGCTGCTGCATGGGTCCAGCCTGGTTTGGGGCATATTGCCCAGCGAGGTCGCCGAACCCGGGAGGACGCAACGCGGGCAGGGTCTGCTGCTGCTGGGCTACTCCCCAGGGATTGAACATGGCGATCTCCTATCAGAATATGCTGGCGCCGTAGCCGAGTGTCGCTCCTAGCGCGGAGCCTCCGAGGCCTCCGGCGGCAGTCCCAACGCCAGGCACGACCGACCCGAGCAGCGATCCGATCAGGCCCAGGGCGCTGGTTCCGAGTCCTGCGTACTGGAGGGCGCCAGGCGAGCTGGACTGTCCGCCGCTCCCGAAGCTCGACCCGTAGCCGCCGCCTGGCTGCGAGATGAGGGACTGGAATCCCTGGCCACGCTGGTAGGGCTCCTGCTGGGCGAAGTTGAAGCGGCTGATCAGGTCGTCGAGCTGGATCTGAGAGTACGCGAACTCGTCCCGGCCGGACTGTCGGAGCTGGTCCACGTCCCGGTAGTCCTCGGTCCGGAGCCCGGGGATGAGTGCCTGGCCCTGCAACTGGCGTCCCCTCTCCTGCTGGTAGTTTCCCCCGTACAGGTTCGCTGCCATCTGAGAGAGGGAGTCGCTGAGGCCAGCCTGGGCGTCGTTCCTGGCGGCCGTTTGAGAGGTCGGGCGCGGGGACTGGGTGGGGTTGTTCACCAGGTCTCCACGACCGGCACCTCCAAAGCGGCTCTCGATGTTCGGCATGACCGTCCGCATGTAGGCCCTGGTGACATCTTCCGAGGCGGTATCGAAGGTGTTGCGCAGGTAGGGATTGGAGTCCGGCGTGAGGAACTGGCCCTGCTGGGTCTGTAGGGCGTTCTGCTGCCCAGCTTGGACGAAGGGGGACCCACCGAGAGCCTGCTGCGCGCCCTGCTGGTTCGCCTGCTGCTGCCAGGGGCTCCTGTCAGCAACCGTGCTGCCAGGGTAATACTGGAGCTGCTGGCCCAAGAGAGGGGACGCGAAGTCGTAGAGCTTCTGGTACTGAGAACCCTGGGGCCCCCAGGGGACATTCGTTGTCGCGGTGCTGCCGCCCGAAGATCCACTACCCATGTTACTGCCTCAGATCCTTCTCGAAGGACCGGTAGATTTCCTTGTACTCTGGGCAAAGCTTACCCAGAGTCTTCCTCCCGTCCATGCGAACGGCTGTGCAGTCATGCGCTCTCGCGAAGTCTTCGAGGGTCCTGAGGACGGTCGGTATGTGAGGTAGAGCCCCTGATCGGTAGGGGAGGACGCTGTCGGCGCCTGCCAGCATGATCCTGCAGACCCGCTTCCCGCTGGTGTACTCAGCGATCTCCGTGATGATTGTGGCGATCCACTCGCCTCCCAGGATGAGAGCCCAGAGCTGGGCGTGCTCGTCGCTCACCATCCCCATGGCGTTGTCCACCGAGATCTCTCCGGCTGCCATGTCGCAGGCCGGCTCGATGTGCTCGCGAGCGTGGGCGTCCGCCCAGACTGAGAGAAGCTTCGCGTTGACGAGCCTCAGCTCAGCCGATGAGGACGAGGGAGAACTTCCTGTCTGTTGCTGGGCTTGCGTCATGGTTGATCCTGCAGTTCCCGGTCTGTGGTTCGACATAGATGAGTCCCGAGGCCATGGACGTGGCGGCAGAAGCGGACTGTGGGGTCAGCAGCGGAGACACCCCTGGCCTGCAGGCCTCGTAGGGAATATCCGTTGCAGTTTCGTCAGGTTCCAGGGTAATGGTAAAGTGGTTGTTCGTCATGCCGCGTAGGATCTGGTTGACAGAATTGGCCACCTTGCGGATGTGTTCTGAGGGAGATCCCGTCCAGAACTCCGGGACGTAGACGCTGCGGTGTTCTGTCTTGAAGCTCATCGCGTACCCGAGGGCCTGAATTCGACGTCCACCCCAACCGCGTTGTCCCACCCAGAGGGTAGGTTCACCCTCAGCCGGTGGTAGCGTCCATCGACCCTGGTGGGGCACGAACCGTCGTCATCCTGCGGAGACACTCTCCCGAAGCTCACAGGAGAGTTACGGCGAGGCATGGCGGCGATCTGGACAGTGGCATCCACCGCGTCCACGAGCGGCCTCACTCCAGAGACAAAGCTTCGGCCTCCAGGAGCAAGTTCGAGGTCCCCGGTCTCGATCGTCCCGACCAGAGAGGTCCCAGTGAAGGACTGCAGGACGTTGGAGGAGCTGTAGGCCCCGAGCGTATGGGTGCCGTCAGAGGCCACCCTCGCGTCGAAGCTTGGCTCTCCAACTGCGTCCACGTCGTCCGGGTCGGAGCCGCTATCGAGGGTGACGCTGGGGGTTACGACCTCGGTCAGCAGCTCGGCAGTCACCTCTGCGAACGAGAACTGGTTCAGCGCCCAGTCGTAGATCAGGAGCCTGTTCGGAGTCCCTAGTACATTCCCTGCTCCCGGGTAAAGCACGAAGATGCGGGTCTGGTCCGGGTGTCGCCTTACCGACACACGGTGGAAGTAGTTATCGTCGAGGTCTGCCAGGAAGGTCTTGTTTACCCTGTCCTTGCCAATCGGAGTGCTCGACGTGTAGTCGAACAGGTAGAATCCGTCCTCGGAGAGATAGAAGACGAATCGTCCAACCGGGAGTGCGAGCCCAGGGACAAGCAGTCCTCGGTTCGGCTCGACTCGATTCAGCTCGAACACCACGTCTCCACCGCGGTAGTCCATGCGCCAGATGGCGTGCTCCTGGAAGATTGCTCCCACCTCGGCACCAGATACGACAGCGTTGATCCGACCTCCAGGGCCCTCCAACTGCTGGTTATCCGACTGGACTGATACGGCCAGATCAGTTCCTCGCTCGGGCCAGCCGAACGGGTTCCCTACCGCAGACCAGGACAGGACGTTCGTGCCGACACCGTTGGCGTCGAAGATGTTCCCGGCGACCAGGAAGCGGTCGATCACCCCGATGTGGCGAGCCTTCGGGATTCCAGGGTTCTCGGACTTCACGACAAGATCCTGGAACGCTGTCGAGGTGTGCAGCGTGTAATACTGCATCGGCTCGTTGAAGTTCGTAGCGATAACAACGTCGCCGAAGATCACGAACTCCCAGCGGGTGGCGATCGTTGACGTGTACCCCGTAGAGATGGATACATCCTCGACTCCGACGTCGCGCTGCCTGTACAGCTTCGACGCGTCTCCGGCGAAGTTATAGGCATTGCCGCCGGAGTCGATACCACCAAGGGCGCCCCTACAGCGAGCGTCCAGGGCGGTGGCTCCTGCCACGTCCGACAGGCTAGGGAGCGGACCATAGCCACCCGAGATGGGGACCACGTTCTTCGCGATGGTCACGCCCTTCTGGTTGACGATAGGCGGCAGGTCCGGAGTGTACGGCCCGAATCCGTGCCGGCTAATCATCAGTCACCCCCGATGTTGTGCCTGTCGTCCGGCTGCGTGTCAGGCCGGATGTGCAGGGGGCCGCCACCAGTACGGCTGCGCCACTCCATGCGCTTGAAGGACTCTTTCGCCTTCTCGTAGTACGAGGACCAGATCTGGATGCGTGGGTCGTCTCCGATGTAGGGAGCGGAATGGGTGAGAGCACCGTACAGCAGGGCGTCTGGAGCGATGCGCGTGATCTGGTTCTGCTGGTTGTCGTCCGACAGAGGCTGGATCTCTGCCATGTAGAAGAGCGTGATCGGGTCCGCTGCGGCAGGGGCCGGGGCCAGCATGAGTCGGTCTCCCACCTGGCAGGCTGCGATAGGGTGGGACAGGCCGTTCCGGTTCTGTCGAACGTCGTTGAACTTGTCGAGACCAACGATCGTCATCATGCGGATGGGGTCTGTGTTGATACGCACCTGGCGAGTCCACAGGTGGTCGCCAGGTAGTTGGATGTGATCCTGCCCTGCGACGAAGGCCGTCTCTAAGGCCTTCTCGTGCTCCCTCATGTTGAGGTCGCGCTGAAGCTCTACCTCGGTGAGGCGGATGAAGTCAGGGATGCGATCCGTGAGATCGGAGCGCGACAGCCAGTCCTCGACGGCCTTGATCAGGTCGCTGTACGTGAGCAGGCCAGTGCCGGGAGAGTTGCTCATGTGGTGGACCCACGGAAGAACTTCCTGGTTGGCTTCTTTCCGATGTGGCCGTCCGAACAGCGCAGCCAGCGGTAGTCTGGATCGTCCAGCTTCTGGACGACCTTCGGCCAGTCCTCATCCTTGTAGATGTTGATGTTCTCCTCGCGCAGCCACTTCTCGATAATGATTGGAGGAATGGTCGCGACACGCTGTAGGTCCCTGGAGGGCGTGTATCCGTCGTAGTCCGCGTCGCGCAGGAGGCGCTTGTTGTAGTCGATGAACGGTGCGTAGTTCTGGGAGATGTCCACCGTCATGCGATCCGCTTCTTGATCGTACGAATACTTCTCGGTGGGATAGCCCCAGCGCTCCAGGTTCTCTATCAGCCCATACTTGGGCACGGCTAGATCCTGGGCTCTACCGGAGTCGCGGAGATGAGAATGTCTGTCCCGCCGGTAATCCTTGCGAAATAGATGCTTGGCGACCCTCCGGTGAATACGATCTCCGGAGAGTGCCCTCCTATGAACGCCATGGTGGCGGCCGTTGGTACGCCTTCTCCTGTGTCCACGCTGAATAAACCGGCGACGCTTCCAAGGCTGAACCGAACGTACTGGGCGGTCCTGCCGCTCGCATCGTTCGGTACCGCCAACGTGTTGACTGTGTCGTCTGTCGTGAAGCCACGGACTGTCGTCCCGGCAATCTGATAGGGGTGCATAGGAACCTCCTAGAGAGGCCGGCAGACGATGGTCAGATTGCCGGTTCCTACTGTCGACCCACCAGAGCTGTCCCACTCGATCGCGTCGCCTTCTGCGAATGAGTTCTTCGTGTTCGGTCGGAAGTGTGTGGAAACGACACGGCCGATCGCCGAACCGGTGAACGGGATCACATGGGTGTCGTCTAGGTCTACTCCGGCCTCATTCGTGAACGTGAGTGTGTCGTCAACGATGGTCGTCGCGACGGTGTCGATCGTGTAGACCTTGATGATCTGGCAGTTTCTCGGAACTACCAGGAACTTCGCACCGGCTGTGGTCCACACGTATCCGTTGAACTGCAGGACGAAGTCGTCCGCTCTCTGCATGTCGGCCATGTTGGTCCTCCGCGAGGAGCCGGGGGCCGAAGCCCCCAGCCTCTCACTTCTAGCTGGTGGTCAGGTCCGCAACGACCCCGGAGGCGCGGCAGTTGCCGCAACGGAGCGTGTACTCCGCCAGGATCTGGCGCTTCTCCGCGTCGCCGGTCTTCGCCAGAGCGAACTGGCGGAAGCCTCGCAGG
>Ga0307380_10005810_pt1 | contig 16343 bp, 14 predicted proteins | sample UN3MG_FD_202239 | JGI IMG/M metagenome (GOLD analysis project Ga0307380, IMG submission 202239) | Soil microbial communities from Risofladan, Vaasa, Finland - UN-3 | ecosystem: Environmental > Terrestrial > Soil > Coastal area > Acid sulfate soil | place: Finland: Risofladan, Vaasa | collected...
CCCCTTCGAAATGCAGGCGGGGATGGACGTGCTGGCGGTGCGGCGGGAGTATGGGCGTGGGCTGCGAATCTGGGGTGGGGTAGACAAACGGGCGCTGGCGCACGGTCGGGCGGCGATTGACGCGGAGCTGGCGCGGCTCAAGCCGCTGATGGAGGAGGGCGGCTACCTCCCGCATACCGATCATTCCATTCCGCCCGACACCTCATTCGCCGACTACTGCTACTACATGGAGCGGATGGAGGAGGTCTGCGGGCGCCGAGGCAAAGGATAGGCCGATACCTCTGCGCGACACACCCGCACCCCGCTGGGGGGCAAGAATTGACCAACCGATGAACGACCTTGAGCGCTTTCGCGCGTGCATGAACTACGAGCCGGTGGATCGCACCCCGTTTTGGGCTTGGGGCCCGTGGCCGGAGACGGTCGAGCGCTGGCAGCGGGAGGGCTACGACCCGGATCACTTCGATCTCAACATGGGCGCCGACGTCAGGCAAGGCTACAGCGACTGGTTCTTCCCCGACCCGCCGTTCGAGCGGCGGGTAATCGAAGAGGACGCGGAGCACATCCTTTACGTCAATCACGAAGGCATCCTCATGCGGGAGATGAAGGACCGCCCCGCCAGCTCGATGCCCCAGTTCGTCAAGTTCCCGGTCGAGACGCGAGAGGAGTTTCGCCGTTTCTGGAAAGAGCGGATGCGGCCCGACCTGACGCAGAGGATCGGCGCGGACTGGAAGGAGCAACTTCGGGCTACCCGTCGGCAGCCGGGTCCGTTGGTCGTCATCTCGGATCGCTGGGGGGGCTTCTTCGGCCCCTTGCGCAACCTGGTGGGCGTGGAGCGGTTATGCACGCTGTTCTACGACGATCCGGCGTTCGTGGAGGAGATGATGGACGCCGACGCGGACTTCATCATCGCCATCATGGCGCAGGTGCTGGAGGTGGTCGCCATTGACGCCTTCGCCCTGTGGGAGGACATGGCCTACAAGACGGGGCCGCTGATCTCGCCGGGCATGGTGCGGCGCTACATGCTGCCGCGCTACCGGCGGGTGGTGGAGTTCCTGACCAGCCGGGGGGTACCCTTCATCGGCCTCGACAGCGACGGGCGGATTGACGCGCTGATCCCGGTGTGGCTGGACGCGGGGCTGAACTTCCTCTACCCCTTCGAAATGCAGGCGGGGATGGACGTGCTGGCGGTGCGGCGGGAGTATGGGCGTGGGCTGCGAATCTGGGGTGGGGTGGACAAACGGGCGCTGGCGCACGGTCGGGCGGCGATTGACGCGGAGTTGGCGCGCCTCAAGCCGCTGATGGAGGAGGGCGGCTACCTCCCGCATACCGATCATTCCATTCCGCCCGACACCTCATTCGCCGACTACTGCTACTACATGGAGCGGATGGAGGAGGTCTGCCGAACGTAGGGGCGCGATTGATCGCGCCCGAGAAAGGGCGGGATGAATCGCGCCCTTACTAAGACATGCACAAGGAGGCACCAACATGCCCGATGCTGATGCAGTCAAGGGGTCAAAAAACTTCCACCTCGATCGGCCGTTCCCGCAGGACAGCTTCTTTCTCAAGGGCTCCGGCAATCTCGACTGGGGGATGAAGAACCGGCTGGCGCGCATCTTCAACCCCAAGTCGGGCCGCACCGTGATGCTGGCCTTCGACCACGGCTATTTCCAGGGCCCGACCACCGGGCTGGAACGCATTGACGTCACCATCCTGCCCTTGGCCCCCTATGTTGACGCGCTCATGCTGACCCGCGGCATCCTGCGCACGACCATACCCCCGACCACCGACAAGGCGATCGTGGTGCGCGCCAGCGGCGGCCCCAGCATCCTCAAGGAGCTGTCCAACGAGGAGATCGCGGTTGACATCGAGGACGCCATCCGCATGAATGTCGCGGCCATGGCCATCCAGGTGTTCATCGGCGGGGAGTTCGAGACGCGCTCGGTGCACAACATGACACGCCTGGTGGACCTGGGCAATCGCTATGGCATTCCCGTGCTGGGGGTTACCGCGGTAGGCAAAGAGCTGGTGCGGGATGCGCGCTACCTGGGACTGGCGTGCCGCATCATCGCCGAGCTGGGCGCGCACTACGTCAAGACCTATTACTGCGAACCGGGCTTCGACACCGTCACCGCTGCGTGCCCGGTGCCGATCGTGATGGCCGGCGGCAAGAAGCTCCCGGAGCTTGACGCCCTGACCATGGCCTACAACGCCATCCGCCAGGGCGCGGCGGGGGTGGACATGGGGCGCAACATCTTCCAGAGCGACAACCCCATCGCCATGGTGCAAGCGGTGCGCGCGGTCGTCCACGACCACGCCAAGCCCGCCGAGGCCTATGACCTCTATTGCTCGCTGAAGCGTAAACGGAAGAAGTGAGCCCGCAAGCCATGCCCCCGGTCACGACGGTTGACATCTTGCGCCGGGCCTCCCCCACCATCAGCGTCGGCGTGCTGAGCGCGGACCTGATGGCGCTCGGGGCGCAACTGGCCCTGCTCGAGGAGGCCGGCGTCCAGGTCGCCCACGTGGACGTTATGGACGGCTGCTTCACCCCCATGATGACGGTCGGCCCGCCCTTCATCAAGGCGCTCAAGACGCCGCTGCTGAAGGACGCACACCTGATGGTCGAGGAGCCGGTGGCCAAGCTTGGCGACTACGTGGCGGCGGGCGCCGACGTTATCACCATGCACGTCGAGTCCACCCGCCACGTCCACCGCGCGCTGCAGCAGTTGGGCGGCATGGAGAACGCCAATGACCCCGCGCGCGGGATCGTTCGCGGCGTCGCCCTCAACCCCGGCACGCCGCTGACGGCGATCGCGCCCCTGCTCGACGAGATCGAGATGATCGTGCTGCTGGCGGTCAACCCGGGCTGGTCCGGGCAGAGGTTCATCCCCGCGACCGAGCGGCGTATGGCTCAGGCACGCGAGCTCATCGCGAGCTCAGGGCGCGACCTCCTGCTATGCGTGGACGGCGGCGTCACCCGCGACAACATCGCGCAGGTAGCGAAGATGGGCGCCGACCTCATCGTCACGGGGAGCGCGGTCTTCGATGGCAAGTCCCCGCTCGACAACGTGCGGTTCATGCTCGATGCTTGTCGCTCGGCGCGCGGAACTGACTGATCGGCGATAAGGGAGATGGCGTGCGCAACCGGTGGTCGGAGCAAGAGGCGTCTGAATACGTCGCCCGCTGCGGCGCGGAATACGGCGAAGCCCTAGCTTTGCGCACCTACTCGGCGCGGCTGCTGGGCGCGGAACCCGGCCTGGTGCTCCACGGCGGCGGCAACACCTCGGCCAAGGGTGTCCGCAGCAACGCACTCGGCGAGAAGATTCCCGCCATCTTCGTAAAGGCCTCGGGGCATGATCTCGCCACCATCGAGCCGGAGGGCCACTGCCCGCTCGACCTCGGATACCTGAAGCGGTTGCGCGGCCTGTCGGAGCTGACCGACGAGGCGATGGTCAACGAGCTGCGCAGCCACATGTTCGATGCCCGCGCCGCGACCCCGTCGGTGGAAGCCTTGGCTCACGTCTTCCTGTCCCCGAAGTACATTGACCACACCCACGCCGACGCCATTCTGGCGCTCACCAACCAGATTGACGGCGAAGAGCGGGTGCGCGAGGCCCTGGGCGAGGACGTGATCCTGCTCCCCTACGTCAAGCCCGGGTTCGGATTGGCCCGGGCCGCGGTTGCAGCATTCGAAGCCCAGCCCGGCGCCTACGCCATGGTCTGGATGCATCATGGGCTGGTGACCTGGGGTGAGACTGCCCGCGAATCCTACGACGCCACCATTGAGCTGGTCACGCGGGCAGAGGAATACCTCGCGCGCGCGGCCGCCCGCCCGCTCATCGTCTCCACGCCGACCGACCGCAGTCGGCGCACCGACCTGGCGACGGCGCAGGAGCGGGTGGGGAAGGTGGCGCCCGTGCTGCGCGGACTGCTGGCGGCGCCCTCGGGTGACGCGGACCGGCCTCACCGCCGCATCATCCTGCGGCCGCTGGTGAGCCGCGAGGCGCTGGACTTCGTTGACTGGGACCGCGGGCGCGCGGTCGCCCTCACCGCTCCCCTGACGTCGGACCACCTCATCCGGACCAAGCCCCTGCCCCTGTGGGTGGATAGCCCGCAGTACGACGACCTCCACCAGCTCCGGGAGCAGCTCCGCCGGGCGGTCGCCGCCTACTGCGCCGAGTACGACGCCTACGTCGAGCGCCACGCGGCACGGCTGGCGCCGGGCGTCAACCGCTTCGATCCCCTGCCGCGGGTGGTGCTGCTGCCGGGGCTTGGAGCCTTCTGCGCGGGCCGGGATGCGGGCGCCGCCGACATCGTGCGCGACATTACCGCCCAGACGTTGGCGACCAAGGCGCAGATCGCCGCCATCGGGGACTACCAGGGCCTGGCAGAGGCCGAGTTGTTCGACATGGAGTACTGGAGCCTCCAGCACGCCAAGCTCCCTGCGGGCGAGCCGCCCCTGGGTCGCCAGATCGCGCTGGTCACGGGCGCGGCGGGGGCGATCGGCTGGGGCATCTGCAAGACCCTGATCGAGCACGGCTGCCACGTCGCCGCCACCGACATCTCCCAGGAAAACCTCGACCGCCTGGTGGGGGAACTGCGCCCCCTTGCCGGGGCGCACGGGGAGGTGGCACAGCCGCCCTCGCCTGTGATTGGCGTGCCGATGGACGTGACCGATCCCGCCTCGGTAGCGCAGGGGTTCGCGGGCGTCATCCGCGCGTGGGGCGGGGTGGACCTCGTCGTGCTTAACGCGGGCGTGGCGCTGGTATCATCCCTAGCCGAGATGGACATCGAGGCCTTCCGCCGCTTGCAGCGGGTCAACGTCGAGGGCACGCTCCTGGTGCTGGCGGAGGCGGCGCGGCACTTCGAACTCCAGGGCACGGGCGGAGATATCGTGCTGGTTTCGACCAAGAACGTGTTTGCCCCCGGCGCCAGGTTCGGCGCCTACAGCGCCACCAAGGCCGCCGCCCACCAGCTCGCGCGCATCGCCAGCCTGGAGCTGGCGGCGCTCGACGTGCGGGTGAACATGGTCGCGCCCGATGCGGTGTTCGCCGGGGGTGCGCACAAATCCGGGCTGTGGGCCGCGGTCGGTCCCGACCGCATGCGCGCTCGCGGCCTGGACCAGGCGGGCCTCGAGGAATACTATCGCAGCCGCAACCTGCTCAAAGCGCGCGTCACTGCCGAGCACGTCGGCCGCGCGGTGCTGTACTTCGCCACTCGTCAGACCCCTACTACCGGCGCGACCATCCCCGTGGACGGCGGTCTCCCCGACGCCACGCCGCACTGAGTGCCTGCAATCCCCAAATTGACGCGCGCCGTGCGCCGTGTCATCATGTTAGCGTAGGCGTTTCCTGTGCCCGCTCCCGTGCGGCCGACGCTTAGCGCGGCGCCCAGCACGCCATGCTGGCATCAGACGCAGTTCTACCCCGGCTTGAGGGCCTGCATCTCAATGTGCAGCGGGCTGCGCTCGCGCGAATCCGGCGCGCCGGTCGCCTGCTTGAGCTGTGCCGCCATCTCGACGGCGTGATTGAAGCAGGAACTGACGGAGCTGATGCCGACGACGTCGGGCCTGAAGTCCACCGTCTCCGCCAGGCTCTCCGTCGGCAGCACCTCCAGCGCCGCCGGGATGGTGTCGGCGTGGGCACGCAGGTAGCTGGCCAGGTAGCCCAGCGCCAGGTGCAGGCCGTAGGAGCGCGGATCCCCGCCCGTCGCCAGGATCAGGGCGACGCGCATAGGGCGACAGCGGCTTGAAGGTGATGGCACGCGGGTGGTTCCTCGACTACCCCGGGGGCGGCACCCCGGGTAACACGCGCCGGCGCGGGCCATTGTGTGGAGACCAGGTTCGACAGCCCCCATGCCAAGCCTTCCCGCGGCGACGACGGGAGCTCCGTTCTTGCCTGTCAGGACAATCCGCCGCGTGGGCTGCGCCCCGCGGTAGCCATCGCCGCGCAGGATGATGCCCATGGGCGCGCCGAATATGGTCATAGCACAAACCACGAGGCGCCGCCTCATGAGGAGGGCTGAGTTGAAAGTCATCGGGATACAGACATCGCCCAACGAAGACGGACTGACCGCCACGATGGCCCGGATGGCGCTGGATGGCGCTGCTGCGGCGGGGGCGCAGGTCGAACTCGTGCATCTGCGCAAGCTGAACCTCGAGGCGTGCCGGCAGTGCGACGACGGCTGGGGGCGCTGCCGGCGCGAGGGGCTGTGTATCATCGAGGACGATCTCGAGAGCGTGCGTCAGCGCATCGGCGCGGCGAACGCGGTCGTCGTCAGCACACCCGTCTACTTCGGCGACGTCAGCGAGGTCGCGAAGTCGTTCCTCGACCGCCTGCGGCGCTGCGAGATTCACACCAAGGACTCGACGCTCAAGGGCACGCCGGTGCTGTCCATCGCGGCCGCTGGCGGGGGCGGCGGCGGCGGCCCGACCTGCCTGGTGAGCCTGGAGCGCTACTACGGGGTGCTCGGCTGGCCGGTCTTCGACGGCCTCATCGTCACCCGCCGCAGCCGGGAGTACATGCTCCACGCCGCCCGCGCCGCGGGGGAGAAGCTGGTCGCGCACGTCGAACAGGAAGCCTCAATAAGGGGCAGAGCACCTGCAAGTTAGAAGCCCTAAGCCGCCTGCCGCGGTCGGGGGTGCCAGCCCGCCGCTCGGCCTCAGCCAGTCGTCTTGTGCCGCCTGTCGGAGGGCAAGGGCGACGGAAGAAAAACCAATCCTCAGAATCGCACCGTCAGCTCGCCCGCGGCCATGCGGTCTTCGAGCCGAGTGCCGATGCCGGTGTGATCAGCGTAGCTGATGAGGTGGTAGTTGAGCTTGAGGGAAGCGCTCGGTGAGAGGCGATACCCGATGCCAAGCGTCCGCAGCGACGCCGCATCCAGCAGCACCGTGCCCCGCCCCTCGCGCACCATGGACTCGTACGCCAGGTTTAGCGTCAGGTTATCCGTGACGCCGTACTCGACGGTCCCCAGCAGGCGCCGCAGCGAGATGTCAGTCGAGGCGATGGCGTCGGGGGCCGTGGTGTCCATGTAGGCGCGGCCCGCCGGCAGCCGCGACGACGCGACGCCGCTGAGCGGCGCGTCCGTCAGCCCGCCCAATGGCACGTGTGGGAGCGAGGCCGCCTCGCCCTCTCCCGCCCGGTAGAGGACGCCGACCCGCGTGCGCGCATCGCCGTAGCTCATTCCCGCGCTGCCGGAATCTCCGGCGTCGGTCAGAGCTGAGGCGCGCTCGCCACCGGCCAGCAGGCGCGCGCCCAGGATCGCCTGTGACGCGTCCTTGCCCAGCATGGAGAAGACGTCGCCGAACTCCCGCAGCAGGCGCAGCAACGCGTCGCTGACGCGAGCACGATCGGCGTCAGACATGCGCCCCGTGGCGTCGAGGGCCGCGCCCAGGCGTCCCTCTCGCGCCAGGGCTTCCAGCGCCGCCATGGGGCGCACCAGGCTCACGGTGAAGTCATACCGCGTGAGCAGAGCCGTGCCAGCGTATTCCTCGGCCGGGCGGGCGTCAATAATCCCGCATTGGGCGAGGAATGCACAGTCGGCGTACCCGCTATCGCCACTCGGCACCTGGTCGAATGGCGAAGCCAGCGCGCCGCACGCCCCCAGCAGCAGAAGCGCAACACTAGCCAGGCAAGCGCGCAATCCTGGCTACCTCCGTGGTGCCATTATATCACGCGCGCGCCCGCAGCGCAAGCGCGGATCGGGCGCGCGCCTGGGAGCCGCTCGACGCGAGATCGCTACCGTCGCCAGGCAAGCGCGCGAAGACTGGACAAGAACGCGCATTTAGACCCGCGGGGTCGCACGGTGGCCGCGATCGGGACGCCTGCCAGCCGGTCTCGCGCCCGGGCGGAGGCAGTGCGGGCGGTTCACCGATCCTCGCAGATGGCGGCCCCGCGTCTCGCGGCTGCGTTCGGTCCCCGGCTGCTGTGGCAGGCTTAAATGTGCAGTTCGGCCAGAGTACGGCTGCGGGGGTCGAGCGTGTCGAGATTGGGGATTTCGTAGCGGTTGCCGTGAGCGTCCTTGATGAGGATGCGCGAGGCCCCCAGCCACCATACGCTCTCGGAGCGGGAGCGCACCTCGAACACGCGCGGGCCGCGGTCGGTGGTGACATGCCAGGTGGCGGTGCCGTAGCGCTCCTCGATGCGGTGGATGGCGGTGACGCGGGAGAGGAAGTACGAGCGATCGAGGGCGGTGCGGACCACCTCCGCCGATTCCGGGTCCAGCAGCTTGGGGTCTTCCAGGATCCCGATCTCCTGGCCGTCGCGGTCGCACAAAATGATGAAGCGCCGCCGCCGGGTGACCGGAAACGCCTCCACCAACCGCACCCGGTAGGCGGTGGTCCCGTCGTGCAGGCGCACCTTGACCCCGCGGTGGCGGTCGCGGCGGATGGTGATCGCCTGGGGGTCGAGCAGAACCGTCGGACGGGATGGCGAGTCGAACGCTGGCGTCATGCCCTTTGCGCCTCCGAGACGAGCGACTGGATCTCCACCAGACGTGAGTACATGCCGCCCGCGGCGATGAGTTCGTCATGAGTGCCCACCTCAACGATGCGCCCGTCGTCGAGCACCACCAGCCGATCCGCCTGCTTGAGGGTAGATAAGCGGTGGGCGATGGCGAAGGTGGTGCGCCCCTCCACCAGGCGCAGGATCGCCTGCTGGATGAGCATCTCGGTCTCGCTGTCCACCGACGAGGTCGCCTCGTCGAGGATGAGGATGCGTGGGTTATGCAGGATAGCGCGCGCGATGGAGATGCGCTGCTTCTCGCCCCCCGACAGGCGCACCCCGCGCTCGCCGACATGGGTGTCGTAGGTGTCGGGGAAGTTCATGATGAAATCGTGGGCGTTGGCGGCCCGCGCCGCCTCAATGATCTCCAGCTCGGAGACGTCGGGCTTGCTGTAGGCGATGTTTTGGGCGATCGTGCCGTGGAACAGGAAAGGCTCCTGCAAGACGACGCCGATGTGTTCGCGCCACGAGCGCAGGTCCACCTCGCGCAGGTCATGGCCGTCCACGCGGATCACCCCGCTATCGGGATCGTAGAAGCGCAGGATGAGGTTGATGAGCGTGGTCTTGCCCACCCCGCTGCGCCCCACCAGGCCGATCATCTCGCCCGGCTGCACCCCCAGGCAGATGTCGTGCAGCACCGGCTCGTCGCGCTCGTAGCCAAAGCAGACATGGTCGAACTCGATCTGCCCGCGCACGTCGGCGAGCACTGCGGGGCGCTGGTCGCCGGCGGGCGTCTCGGCCTCGGCGGGCGTGTCGAGAATCTCGAACACCCGCTCGGCGGAGGTGGTGGCGCGCTGGATGCGCTCATTGAGGTTGGCGAGCGTGGTCACCGGACCGTAGAGCTGCCACAGAAGGCCAGTGAACATGAAGAGGGTGCCAACCGACAGGTTCCGTTCCATGCCGTGACTGGTAAGGTGCATCCCGATGGCCTGACTGCCGCCATATGACCAAACGATGATGGTGCCGATGCCGCTGGAGGCGGTCATCAGGGCCGAGAACGCGCTGCGGGTGCGCGCGGCCGCGACGATGGCGCTGACGTAGCTGCGGTCACGCTGCTCGAAGCGCTCGGCCTCGCGCGGCTCCTGGGCGAAAGCCTTGACCACCCGCACGCCGGGGATGGTGTCCGCGAGCATGGCGTTGATGGAGCCCATGCGCCGCCACGCGCTGCGATAGAAACGGCGCACCCGGCGCCCCAGCATGATGGACAGCAGCACCAGCAGCGGAACCGGTATCATCACCAGCAGCGTCAAGCGCACACTCTGCGCCAGCATTATGCCCACGACGACGATGACCATGAACGCCTGCACCAGGATGTCCTGCAGGCTGCTGGCCACGAACTCCTGGATATGCTGGGTGTCGTGTGTGATGCGGCTCAGCAGCTGCCCGGTCTGGCGCTTCTCATAGAAGCTCACGGCGAGCTTCTGCAGGTGGTTGTAGGCATGGCGCCGGATGTCGGCGACGATGTACTGCCCGAGGGTGGCGATGATGTAGGAATTGCCCCACGTCAGCGCGCTGCGCGCCAGCAGCACCCCCAGCAGCGCCACCACGTACTTCATCAGCAGGCCGTAGTTACGAGGCGTTATCGCGTCGTCAATGATGTGCTTGCTCAACCAAAGAGGGGCCGCCTGGGACAACGTGAAGGCGAAAGTAACGGCGACGCCGAGGGTGAGCGTAGGCCAGTACGGGCGCAGATAGCCGAACAGGCGGATCATCAGCCGCTTGCGGTTGATGCACGCCCGACAGATATCGCCCTCGGGGAGCGGCCGCCCGCACTGCGGGCACCGCAGGGGCGGGCGCTCCCGGCGCTCGCGCTCCACCTCGGTGGCGGCCGTCGTTTCCTCCCCGGCCGCGCGGCGGCGTTCGCGCAGGCGCTCGGCGATCTGGTCCCGCGTCTCATGGAACAGGTCCTCGAGCGCGCGCGAGAACCGGATGAGCTCGGTGCGCTCGCCCCGGCGGATCGCGCTCAGCGCCCCGCCGCCCACATATTCGTCGATCTCCACCGCATCGAGGTCATCCAGCCGCAGATCGTGACGCACCAGAAGCTCGTCGTCCTCGATCTCGACTACCGCCAGGCGCCGGTCCGTCACCACCAGCCATGAGACGCCAAAGCGACCATCCACCAGAACATCGCCGGCCGCCGCAGCCTCGATCGGCTCGTCCGCGGCCAGCCATTCATCCGCCCATCCTCGCACCTCATGGGGAAGATCGAGGCCTCGGGCCTGGGTTGAGCCGTCTTTCAGGTTGTCTCTACCGCGCGCCAATTTGATCCCGTCGTCCCTTACCTGCTATTGGTGTTGCGCATCGCGGTGGGTACCTCCTGCTGCGGTCGTGCGCACCGTGGAGGCGCCGCGGCACATAGGGCTGCAGTGGCGCCGATCACCGCCCCCTGCGCGCGGGTGACCTCCGTCCGCCTGCCACCCCGGGGCTTGGCCACGCTCGCCGCCGGTCACTGCCCAGCACCGCTGATCCATTTCCGCGGGTCAATGACGAAGCTCGTGCCATCGAGCTTATGCACCGTCTCGCGCAGGCCGTCGGGGCCGGCCTCCACCTGCACCACATGGTAGAAGTTCCCGGGCGCGGTCGCGTCGTACAGCGGCGCGCCCGCGCCGCCGGTCAGGACGTATCGCACGCCCCGGTGCTCCGCGACATCGAAGCCGTGGATGTGACCAACGTAAACGCGCTCGACCCGCTTGGCGGCCATCAGGTCCGCGAATTCCCGCGCGCCCGTGGCGAACGAGTGCCAGCTCCACTCCTCGATCACCGACGGCGGAAGGTGGATGAGGACGATCTTGCGCAAGTCCGTCGTCAGCGCCCGGTCGAGCCAGGCCAACCGCTGCGCGCTGATCGCCTTGCTCGCGTTGTCAACGCTCACGAAGCGGTACCCCTTGCAGTCGAAGTGGTAGTCGGTCCGCCCGAACAGATCCCGGTAGAGCCCGCCGCCGGACGGCCCCAGCTCATGATTGCCGATGACGATCAGGAACGGCCAGCGCACGTCGTTGATCTGGCTGAAGAACTGCGCGAACTCCTCCGGCTTGCCGCCGGGCACGATGTCCCCGGTGTTGATGGAGAAATCCGGCCTCAACCCCGCGCTGATTCCCAGCAGGTCGCCGAAGACCTTGGGATTGGAGCGGCTGTCCCCCATCACTACGAACCTGAACGTCTCCCCTGGGCCGCCGCAGTTAGCCTTGATCCGGGCGATCTGCGTCGCGGTCCGCCATGGTCTCGCCGCCGCAAGCAGGTGCGACCGGTCGGCGGAACCGGTCGCGCTTTGCGCCGTCGGAGCTGCCATTCCGTCCGCCCACGCCCGGCCGGTTGCGATCCCCGCCGCGTACCGCTGGGGCGCCGCCACCATGGGACCGACAACCGCCGCCCAGACGGCCAAAGCCGCTGCCATCAATACTCTGTAGGTTCCACGCATCACGGACCTCCTTCAAGCCAGGCTTGTTGACTGCCGGCACGCATGACGCCCCCGGTATCATGGTAGTTCTGCCCGGATGCGCCCGGCCCTGCTCGCCGACGGCGATGGAGCCTGGCCGCCCCCGGCCGGGAAGTCACTGGCGAGCCGCCCATGCTCGGCGTCGTCCACCGGCAGGTGCGCGCGCAGCGTTACGCCAGACGAGGGAGGACGCTGTGGCGACGCACTAGCGAGCGCACCCATGGCGGCGTACCGGCAGGGGCGCGCTTGTGGAACCAGTGCTCGCCCTCGATACCCTCCGGGTAGCGGACCGCCACCAGCGGCCGGTCGCGCAAATGCGGCAGCAGATAGGGGAAAACAGCGACGTAGTATGCGATGAGGTCGCCCTGGCGCAGCCCCGACTGAGGCCAGAAGGTCTTGTCGAGGTGAGTCAGGTGCAGCGCGCGCCCGTCAATCTCAAGCGTGACTGCCTGCCCCGCGGCCTTCAACCGGCGGCGCAGCTCCCGCAGCCTCGGCGACACCGTGACCCCTTTGGATGACGAGCGCCGACGCCGCCCCGTTGCAGCGGCAGCGGAGCCGGCGGCGCATGGATCGCGCCGCCGGCATTCATCCCACTCTCGTCAGCAGGTGCACGCTGACTTCTCGGCGCAGCCCTTGCAGCAATACAGCTTGTCGCCCTTCTTGTAGGGCTCGGCCTTCATTTCGGCGCCGCAGCCGGCGCATTTCTTGACCTTCGAACTGCTACAACCACAACCCATTGCATCTCCCTTCGCGGGGAGCCCCCCCGGCCTGGCACCGCACATCCCGGCCGACGAGCGCTCCCCTGCAGATTCCTGCCTGGGTCAAGGTTATCAGGTCTGCGGCACCGCGGTCAAGGCGAGGATGTCGCCCGTGAGCGACAGACGCCGCCGTTCAACGGATGAATATCTGGTAGGTCTCGACGTTGGCCACCGGGCCGATGATGGCCCAAATCGAGCCGATGGTGTAGTCGCCCAGGATGAGGCCCAGGAAGAATGGGACGGCGGCGCGGTGGATGCGCATACCGCCATAGCGGACCAGCACCAGCTTCGCCAGCCACGCGATGAAGAAGGCGAACCAGAAGTAGTCCATGGCGTAGCTCACGCCCAGCGCGTAGCCCGCCGGGTGGAAGGGCCACCACCCGAACCGCGCGTGCAAGAGCCCCAGCGCGCCGACGAACAGGAAGCCGGCCGCGGTCGCGATGCGGTTGGCGCCCTGGGCGGGCTCGCCGGACTCGATCCAGTGCTGCAGTCTCCCGAAAGCCTCGCTTCCGGCCCACCATTTGAACCCCAGGTCCTTGACCAGCGCGCCGCTGCGGTATGACTCGTGCAGGTGCGCCCAATAGGTCGCCACCATGGCGAGCGCGGTGGTGCCGAACATGACCCACAGCAGGCGCCGGCGGTCCACCGCCGCGACCTCGCCCAGCTTGAACCCTTCAAGCTGGTTGGGCATAGGGTGGTTGCGGTAACAGCGGTTGAGCCAGTGGGTCTGCGCCATGCCCACCAGGTTGCGCGAGCCCAGGGTCTCGGTGCCCAGGGCGGTGACCATGATCTGCGCCGGGTTGACGAAGTAGATCTCGTGCGGCGCGCCCAGCTCAGCTCGCACGCGGGTCATGGCGAGTGCCAGCAGGAAGTAAAGCCCGAAGAAGGGCGCAATCGCGTACCACGACATGCCCGCATAATGCCAGAACGCCGCCACGAATACCGCTCCCGCCGCCAGCGCCAGCAGGGCCGAGCGATAACGCAGCGGCTCGCGGCTGTCATCGAGCGGGCCCCGCCCCCAGGCCGTGGTCCAGACCTGCCGCAGCCATCCGCGCGTCGCCCACAGCAGGAACACCGCGAGCCCCACCCACGCCCCCGAGGCCTGGGCGTTGATGTAAGGGAAGTCCTGCGCGCGGTCGAAGCCCAAGGTCGCCCCGCCCACGTTCTCGAACTTGCGAAAGAGGTAGAAGAACCAGCAGGAGAAGGAGAGATCGAGCGGCAGGAAGTACGCCAGGCCGATAGCGAAAGGGTAGAAGGACAGGGGCAGGTTGCCCCCCGCGGTCCACGGCCAAGCGTGAAAGGCGATCCAGGTATCCGCGAAGCGCACCCCCAGGAAGGGCAGCGTCGGGTAGAACTGGTGCAGACCGTTGAGCAGCCCAATGCCCGCGGCGATGACGAATCCGGCCCACATCAGGCGCGCGCGGAAGAACGTCGTCGCGGCGCCGCCGGTGGTCATCGCCAGCGGCAGTTGGATGATGGGAAAGGCGAGTCGCTCGTGCTCGGTCCAGGCGCGGCGGAAGATGACGTTGAGGCACAGCATCATCATCACCAGCACCATCACCAACGCCGACCACCACCCCAGCGGCGCCAACCACGGGCGCAGGTTGGACCAGCGGTAGATGGTGGAGTTTCCATCGTAGAAGCCGTGCAAGGCCTCGAGGTCCCACACCTGGAGGTGGCGCGGCACCAGGGAACCGAAGGTCTCGGGCCACGGGAGATTGGGATTTTGGTGGGTGTACCAGGCGTAGTGGGTGATGCTGCCGAACATGTTCTGCAGCGTATCGTGGCCCGCCATCGTCACCGACATGACGAGCATGATGTACACGGTCAGCAGTTCGCCCTGGGTCAGCGCCCGCCGCGGCGCCAGCCGGCCCCACAGCAGGTTGCCTGCGGTCACCACCGCGAGCATGAATACCGGGGTCACGAACAGGGGCGTGCAACTGCCGTCGAGGGTGTACCAGCGCACCTCGATGATGATCACCCAGTAGCAGCTGAGGGGCACCAGCGCCGCCCCCAGGAGCACCGCCCGCAGGGTGACCCCGCGGGCCGCGCCGATGCGCTCGTCGCGGTGAGGTGATTGGCATGCGCTGGTCATCACCGGCGTGTTTCGCAGCGCGGGAACCCGCCTCCTGCCTGCCAATGGCGGCGCAGCGACAAGCGAGAGGGAGCTGACGGATGGAACTGGAGCAAGCGATCGCGTCCCGCCGCACCATTCGCCGCTTCGAGCAGCGGCCGGTGGCGGCCGACGACCTGCGCGCCATCGCCGACGCGGGGCGGCTGGCGGCCAGCGCAGGCAACCGCCAGCCGTGCCGGTTCATCGCGGTGTCGGAGCGGGAATTGGTGGGGCGGCTGCACGACTGCGTCGCCTGGCTGGCGGCGGCCGGCGACCCACCCCCGCAGGCGCGGCCGATGGCCTACGTCGCGATTCTCGCCGACCCGGAGGTCAATCGCAACTATGCCTCCGACTGCGCGGCGGCGGCGCAGAACATGCTGCTGGCGGCGCACGGGCACGGCCTCGGCGGCTGCTGGATCGGGTCGGTGCGGCGCGATACGCTGCAAGAGCTGCTGGCCATCCCGGCCGGGCTTGAACTCTATGCGGTGATCGCTCTGGGGTATCCGGCCGAGCGCGCCGAGACCTATGATGCGCCCGCCACAGTGGCGGTGACGCGGAGCGACGACGGCGTCCTGCGCGTTCCCAAGCGCCGGCTGCAGGACGTGCTGCGTTTCCAGCGCTGGGGAGGCTGACGGACGCGCCGCGGTTGCGTCTGACAGAGAAAGGAGATCGCGAAATGGCTTATCTGCCGACGCAGGAGCGCGATCGCCGGCTGGCGGCGGTGCGCGACATCCTGCAGCAAGAGGATCTGGACTTGGCGCTCGTGTACTACGACGAGTTCAACATCGGTAACGGCTGGTACCTTACCGGCTGGTGTCCGCAGTTTGAGAGCGGCGCGGTGCTGGTGCCGCGCGACGGGGAACCGCTGATACTCGGCGGCCCCGAGAGCGAGCCCTTCGCCCGGCTCGACAGCGCGGTCACCGAGACCCGCAACTTGCCGTGCTTCATGGTCCCCGACGAGGAGTACCCCAACGCCGTCATCACCGACTGGCCGGCGGTCTTTGCCGAGGTCGCCGGCGCGGGCAAGATCAGACGCGCCGGTCTCGTAGGCGCCGAGCGCATGCCCGCCGGCGTCTATCGGCAGATCAACGAGGCTCTTCTCGGCGTGGAGCTCCAGGACCTCACCGGAAGCTACGAGGCGCTGCGCGCGATGAAGAGCCCATGGGAGCGGGAGATGATCCGCCAGGCCTTTGCCATGGCCGATGACGCGATCGCGGCGATGCAGGCCCAGGTCGCGCCCGGGGTGCGGGAATACGCGGTGGCGGCGGAGGGCGAGCACGCCGCGCGCAAGGCGGGCGCCAGCGGCTTCGCCTTCACCGCCATCGTCGGCAGCGGCCCGCGGTCGAACGCGGTAGTCCCGACCGCCAGCGACCGGGAGATCGCGGAGGGGGAGATGGTCATGCTCGGCATCTCTCCGAGGTGCAAGGGGTACGCCGGCGTCGCGGGCGTGACCGCGGTGGCCGGCAAGCCCGCCGACGAGCAGAAGGAATGCCTGCGCCATCTTTCCCGCGCCTTCGTCTTGACCAAGCAGATGCTGC
>Ga0307380_10005811_pt1 | contig 16339 bp, 13 predicted proteins | sample UN3MG_FD_202239 | JGI IMG/M metagenome (GOLD analysis project Ga0307380, IMG submission 202239) | Soil microbial communities from Risofladan, Vaasa, Finland - UN-3 | ecosystem: Environmental > Terrestrial > Soil > Coastal area > Acid sulfate soil | place: Finland: Risofladan, Vaasa | collected...
GCTCTGCCGGTAAAATCAGTTCCAGGTGAATCTTCACCTCAGGCATAGGTACACCTCCTTCTGGCCGAAGACGGTGTATTCTATGCCTGCTTCTCCGTAAATGTCAAGACTTCAGTATACTACCAATGGGTTGCCCGCACCGGGGATTGGTTCCAGTGTGGTATCCACGACGATGGCGTCCCGTCCGGCGTCCTCGAAGCCGGTGGTGGCAGCTGTCCAGAACGCGTCGAGGTTCTCCGCGAGCCAGCCAAGATCGGCCTGGCGCTCTCGCAGTGCCCAGTCTGGTATGTCACGGTTTTCGGGTGTCATAGGGGATAGATGTCAGGTGACAACTCGAACTCGCTGCGGCCTGAAACCTATGATTATGGAAGATAGTAGCAGATTGGTGGCCTCATTTCAACCGCTTTTCTTGACGAGAACGCAGAATGAGGCTGAAGGTAGGAATCGTTGCTGGGGAAACTGCATGTATCTGGCCAGGGATCTTATGACTTCTCTGAAAAAAGGTTGCTGTCCAGAAACCAGTGGGAGAACAAGGGCCAAAAAGTACCATTTTTGACGGTGCTGCCCCTGAAAATCGCCGTTTTCTGGGCAAAAATGGGGCGCTGGTCTTGTTCGTTCCGCCGATTTTGGGTTTTTCCAGGAGAGTCTCTTATTAGATCTACATTTTACGTCGCACTCAAGAACAGGACAGATTCACGCAATGGTGGTAGAGACTTTCCCTCCCCTGTTGTCTGCTCAGTGCTTCGTTTGAACCTGCGGACAACTCTCATTTCATCCAAGTCAAACCCAACATCCGCTGCCAGATTCGCAGTCAGCAGATCAGTAGGAATAACCACTTTATTATATGAAGAAGTAGCAATGACAATACACAGCTTACCATTTGGACGGATAACTCGTTCAAGCTGTGCCAGGACTTTTTGCATATCCAGAAAGTATCCAGCAATCATGTCGGGGATTGTATTGTTCCATAGTGTTTCCTGGCCATCCACAACTTCTGAAATCAACTCTCTCAGTTCGTCGTCAAGATGCCCCTCATCAGTTTTCCACTTCACTTGGACATGGGATCGAAGGGTTGCAGTACGAAGCTTCTGCACATCCTCATAATCTTTTACAAATCCCAGCGTCCAAAGCTCCGGCATGTACACGTCAGTGTAATCAAAAGAGTTCAGATAAGGTGGGGAAGTAATAACCGCATCAACAGAGTCTGTGGTTAGGTGGGGCAACTTCTCGAGCGCACTGCCCCTCACACATAAGTCCGCGTTACTGGACTCGACCCATTTCTGTCTCTGCACATACTGTATGTCCGCTCGGAAAAGCTTTGCTCTCCTCAAGAACAAGTCGCAGACTTGCTCGCGAGTAAGTTTGTTTTCACGCCATCCCTTCTTGTAGCGTACACACTTTCCATCTTTAATCGTATTACCTACATCCGTGAGAATCGAAGCAAGCACAACTACAAACAGGTCCGAATAGGGGGATTCAAGTTCCTTTATGCACTGTCTGAGTGCAAGGATGGCCTGGAGGACAGAGCGGTGGAATAGCCATTTCTTAGAGTTTGGCCGCTCGGTTATAGTCGACATTACCGGCTCTTCAAAATCCTTATTGACACATGTTGTCAAAGAGTGTCTAAGTTGTGTAACGGCCTTGTCGAAGCCTTCCAACGTGTATTGAGTATTCAATTTCGACTTTGCTAGATGATGTAAGAACGGATTCACCTCAATAGAATGGCACCTAACACCTACCTCCTGGCATGCCAGTGGGGTGGTACCACTGCCAGCAAAAGGATCCAGACAGCAACTGATCTCACCCCCCAGAAATCCCAAAATCAAGTGAACGAGATCTCTGGAATATCCCTCTTTGAACCGGTACCACCTATGGACCGGGTAGACAGAATTGGCAGTGAAGGGAACGAACTCGGAATAAAACTGTGTCAAATCATAAATGGGCTTATTTCGAAATCGATCTGGCAATTCTAAGTCCGGCATTATGCAAGCCCCTTGCGCTTAGCGATTCCTTTGGTCTCGATGGACGGTGGATTAGTCACCAAACGATATTCTGCTGGTTCCAATAGAGGAAAACCCTTGATTTCCTGCCCATAGTCAATGGGCACAATTGGGTCAGGATAAGCATCATAGACAAGGTAAATGCCGAGTCTGATGCGGTGATCGAATTCAATGGCGTTGTTCTTCTCAATGTAACGCTTGGTCTGATAGGCACCATCTATGGCACGGTCAATGCCAAACTCGGTGGGGTCTTCAGCAGTGATCTCAGCCTTGCTCTGGCGACACTTAGCGCAATAGCCAATCCACTTTATCTCGACAAAGTACAGATCGAAGTTGTCAACGAAGATCTTCACGTCGCAGCGGCTGCTATCCTTGAACATCGGCTGCATTTCAGCGATGCAATCAACCTCTCTGTTCAAGAAATCCCATAGGCTCTTTTGAAAAATAATCTCTGGTGTTGGCATAAGCACTTTGTTCTTCTTTCTAGGAAACCAGTAGTGTACCCGTGCTTCATCGCGTATATACTGTTCATAGTGTGTGTTCAGCACAGTTCTGTAGTCCTCCATTGAGAGCAATTGACCACGCCGTTTAGACTTGATGTCTCTGAGGACCTCTTGCTTATTGCGAGGGTCCCATGGAAATCCTCTACAGAAGATCTTGAGATCAGCACCTAGCCAGAAGACTATGATCCCTCGCATTTGTGACAAGTTCATCACGACTACAGGCTCGATTTCCTCACACATATCTATCTCGTCTATTACGTTTCCTTTCAGGTCGATTAGGAACACCAGAGTGGAGTCACAAGAATTCTGCCTCGTCTGTAAAGCGGCGTAGTCGTGGATACTGAGTGGGGTTGGCTTGGTATCTTCAATGCTTAGTTGAAGTGCGAAGCAAAGACTAATTCGATATTGCCGGCTCTCCGCCCAAACATTTTTTATGGCATCAATAAGGTCAAAAAGGTCGTCTTCCCATTCCTTGACTTTGGGGAGGTTCTCTCGGAGCCAATAGAATGGCTCATGAGCAATGCGTCTCAGTATTCTTTGCTCATCATTGGAGAGTTTTGAGATCATTCTTGAACACCTCGGTCGATAGCGGCCGATAGATAATCAAAGTAAGCGATCAGTTTAGAGGCGAGGGTGTCGAGTTGGACCGTATATTTGCTGTCCAATTCATCGTGCAGTGTCTGCACTAATCTAATGGACAAGTTGTCTTCGGGCGATAAGTCAATGGCCCCACCTCGGTTCTGTCTGCGCATTTGACTGAAAGTAGGCTCCCTATAGGCCAGTTTCGTTATGATTTTCGGTCCATAGATATCCAGAATTTTCACAATCAGCGTGATCCAGTCAAGCCGTTTCCTCTCCCTCCGTAGTCTACAGATTCGATCAACCTCGCGTGAGCCACTCGAATTGATTCTATAACGGGCACGTAGCTTAGAGTCCCTCTGGAGTGTAAGACCAGTGAGCTCGGCATAACCCTGATGCACAAGTACATCAGCCGCTTGATGAATCTCTCTGTTAAATGGCCCATAGGGTGCATTGGTGAAGTTGTATTCCCAGTCGATGTGCACCAACGGCGCGAGCGTAGCGCACAGATATAGAATCTTCTGGAAATTCGTACGGTTGAGATCTGGCCAATCCAGTGCTTCAGTCGCATGTAGAGCGAAAAGCACGTCGTTCAGGTATGTTTGATGGACTTGCATAATGCTACTATCTCTCTTTCGGGGCAACAGGATCAGACGAAAGGAGCGGTAGTCTTAGCTGTTCCAGACGCTGGTTAAACGCCTGCAAATGCCGTTCCTCTGTCTGGACCGAAGATAGGTGCCCGTAGTGCAGTAGGTCCAGGGTGCGATCTTGTCGGTCATCTCCAAGGTGCTCATACAGTCCATGAAGGAAGTTGGAACTATTCAGGTTTGACGTCACAATAATCGAATGCCCATAGCTACCAAACTCGAGATACATATCAGCGACATTGCGTTCATAAGCAAGGTCAAGGCTTCCCTCAGGAGTCTCAACGATATAGAAAGTTGGTTGTCCCGTTTTCTGCAGAAACCAAGTGATAAGAGCCATTCGAAAAGCTTGGTCCAGAAAGAATCTTTGCGACTCGGATACTTCCGCCATCTGTTCTCGGTCCTCTTCGTAGAAGCGAGGATACATGTATGCGACAGGTTTTCTAGCTCTAGTTCTCTGTGACACAACGAGCTCACAGTCCGTCCCCAAGAACTTCGATGCGAAGTGAGAAAACAGAGGAGTGAGTTCATCGTTGACCCTATTAAGAATACTCAGGAGTTCCTCATTGAGTGCCTCAAGAGCCTCTCGGGATTCGTCGCGTTTTTGATACAGGCCGGTTATTTCGGCGTCAAGCTGAACGATTTGACGCCTCTGTTCAGCCAGCCAAGGGTCCCTCTCAGAATCCATAAACGGCTCGCTACCACGGTCCACTATGTATTTGCTGCGCAACTCAACCATCTCGGACTCAAGCTGACGCCGCGAGCGAGTCTTTGCCCCAATAATATCCTGGATTCGTTTGATCTCAACATTGGCAGACGCCTGCACCTCCACGTAGGCTCTCTGTTCTGATTCCAACTCTTCCAGTCTTTCTCTCAATCTATTGATTGTCTCGGCTAGATCTTCTTCATTTTCACTAACTGTGGGGGCTGGAAGGTATCGTACTGGGCTGCCGCAAACAATACACTGCCCTTCTTCTTTTCGCTTTCGACCAAGTTCCTTCAGATTGTCGCCGGTTGCACCGCAGATCTGGCAAACCCCTTGTCTGGCCAAGTTCTCCAATATGAGTACATATTCGGGAGGAACACTCTGATAGACAGTGGAGTAGAATCTGTTCTCAAGCTCTTCGAGCCGCTCGATCACAGGTACCTTTTTCAACTCAATTTGATCAGCTTCTGCTATCAACGACTTGAGGCGCAAGACTTCGTCCTCCAGCACTTCCTCGAGTCTGGAAATTTCATCGTCAATGGCATCAATGCTTGTCTCAAGTTCGGCGATACGGAGCTCGGCTTCTTGCCTTTGAGCTTCGGATTCGGGCGTATCTTCTGTCATGGCTTCTGTCTTGTGCTTTACCCATCGCTTGACAGAACGTTTTACATCTTTGCGTGTCTCAGATTTATGGCGACCTTCGGTGTCATACCGAGTTACAAGGTTGCTCAGTTCTGTCGAGTCCATTAAGTTCGTACCCCTAACTGTCCAGAGTTAGCGTACCCCCCCTGGCGAAGGGGTGGTATAGTCTCTCCCGTCACAGCCTGGTGTTGTGGAGGGAGAGCAGAATGAGTAATAGGCGACCTTTAACAACCGCAGAACGCGAATTGGTCTACGATGGGAAGCTGAGCGGCGAATCGTTGGGTGATCTGGCTCAGATCTGCCAATGCACTCGCAGCTGTGCTCGCAAGTGGTGGCGCATGGGGCGGAAATGGGGGCGAGGTGCATTACGCCGACAGCGACAGTCCCCTGCGAGCGGTGCTCTGAGTGACTTCGAACCGATCGTGGCAGAACGCGCCCTTCACTGGAAGCGACAGCATCCCAAGCGTGGAGCCTCTCGTATCTTGGACGATATGGAGCATGACTTGCTGTTAGTGGGTGTGCGCTTGCCGAGTAAGAGTGCATTGGCAGCCTTCTTTCACAAAGCGTGTCCAGAGCTGCTCCAACGACGTGAGCCGAAGCCAAAGCCACCGCCTCGTTCCACCCACGTCTACGCGCTATGGGAAATGGATGGTAAAGAGAACATTCGCCTGGCCAATGGTACTATTGCCACCGTGTTAGATGTGCGTGAGCCTGTTGCTTGCTGCTTCTTGGGGTCATTCGCCCACGAAGTGCAAACAGAAAAGGGATGGCGCAAACTGGATTTGCGCGAGACCCAGGCCGACTTGCGCGTAGTATTCACCCAGTTCGGACTGCCTGTGGCCATTCAAACGGACCGCGAGAGCATTTATGGTAAACCATCGGGGGAGGAGTTCCCCACTATGTTTACCTTGTGGTTGGTTGGCCTGGGCATCCAGCATGAATTCAGCCGCCCAGGTCAAGCCACTGACCAAGCCCACGTCGAACGTGGCCACAAAACCCTCTTTGACTGGATTGAAGAACCGCGCCCTCTTGCTGACGTGGTGATCTTGCAGTCGGCTCTGGACACGGCTCGCTTTAGGCACAACTGTATCCTCCCATCTCACGCCGGTGACTGCCGAGGACATCCCCCCCTAGAAGTCCACCCTGAGGTGAACGTTCCATTGCGCCCTTACACACCAGGCGCTGAGTTAGTGCTCTTTGATCTCCGGCGTGTGAATCAATTTCTGGCCCATTATGCTTGGCCTCACAAAGTGTCCAAGGTAGGTCAAGTCACCGTGGGTCCGCATCTGTACTCTGTCGGTGTTGCCTACGCGGGCCAGACCGTTGACGTGCGATTTGACCCTACGGATCGGCACCTGACCTTTCACGATGCCCGAGACGGTCATCTGCTGAATCGTCAGCCTATCAAAGGACTGACCGTTGCTGACATCACGGGCCTTGAAGTGCCGCCTACCCCAACCGGCATTTCTGTCCAGCTATCTTTCCCCTGGTAGGGGGTACGCTAACTCTGGACAATTGGGGGTACGAACTTAATGGACTCGACAAGTTCATCAAACCTTTCATCGAATTCTTTTTCCAAGAAGAGCAACCGAATGACGCGGTTCTGCACAGCGCTGTCCCAAACTAAGGTCCGTCGCTCTTCACCAAACACAAGCAAGTTCGCTACCAAGAATATGAAGTGCTCGAATTGCTCAATTCCCAACATCTTCTTCATCATCTGCTGGTACATGGCTTCCAGCTCATCAGAACCTCCTTCCTCAACTCGGCTTTCTCCGCTGTCTCTGTCTCTCAACTCAATCCGTACAATGCGGGGGTGAAATAGAGCGCGAGTGACTGCGACCTCCTTGTTGTCAACTTCAAACTCTAGGGTCACCCGTGCCTGTTTCTGATCCTGGGGCTTTAGCCTACCACTGAAGTAGTCACTGGGTATAAGGAAGATCGGTTCGGACATGCCAGTCCGCGGATTCAGTACTTCGCAAGGAACGTTCCCAACCAAAGCGAACAGGATCGTGTTAACCAGCGTGGTCTTGCCGAGTCCATTTCCGCCGATAACCATGTTGATTCCAGGATGGATTGTGTGGTAGATGGACTGCGTGTACAGGGACAAATGCTCAACAGTCAGTCTTTTCATTATCGGAAGTTGCATTGTCGCTACTCCCCCAAGTCTACTAAAACCTCACACCACTTAATCAGAGAGAATCCGCACAACCAACAGCACCAGAGCGCGCCCGCCGTCCTGGTTACCGCCTCGGGATGAAGAGAGTCCCAAGCTACTTCTATCGCATTTGGGTTATAGTATATGCCAGTTGTGCGTAGAAGTCAAAACTTCACACCGCCGGCATCACTACTCCAACTGTTCAGGCCAGGTCACTTGTCCTCGCCTGTCCATCAGTCGGCGCTGTTACTTGTCAAGAGTCGCTGGCTTTAGTACAATTCGTGTTGGAGCAACGCTACTGCCTTAGGGGTGGACAGTAATGCCACACAGTGTAGATGACAGCGTTTTCGATCTACCGAGCCTTGATGAGTTGATCACTCTGCAAGAGGCAGCCAAGTTCAGTGGGCTGTCTGTAAGCTACCTCCGGCTTGTCCGTCAGGGCGACATTCGGGGGGTAAAGCTGGGACCTAAGGGTTCAGAAAAATATGACTTCCCGCGTTGGAGGCAGATTCCCCTGGGAAAATCGGGGCCAGTGAGGGAACTTGTTCTTTTACGAACCCTAACTGGCTTACTACCACACAGGCGGTCGAGGAATACCTGGCCCGCGATCGCAAGCTGGGACCAAAGCCCAAGAAGCCCGGTGGCTAGACCTCGATTCCTCAACTTGGCAATGCGATGCGTTCGATATCGAATATAATTACCGCAAGCTTCTAGACTGTTTCCATTCTCGCAACTTGACTGATCCCTACACGCGCATTCGTCGGTGACGGCCGTCCAATCTATCGTGATGTAGGGGGTGAGGTCATGGGCGGCGGAAGTGGAACCTAGAGGCCCGGAAGGTGGCAGGTTCCGCGGACCTGCCACTTTCCCTGTTGTTCACCATTCCCACTGGAGAATGTAGTTCTCGTACAGGCGAGGCTTGCGCGTCTCCCACGTTACCAGCCAGCGACCGTCTGGTAGCAGCATCTGGGCACCCTTCCCCAGATTGTAGCCACGCTGGCGGTTGCCTTCAACAAGCGTCGCGCACTGGGGTGGCCTGGACTTGGGAAAGATCACGTTGATCTTGAGATGTCTTGTCCAGAAGGAGGGCGGCGAAACCCGTTCAATCCTGGCAAAAAAAGGGCCCTCCTGTTGGGGAAAGGCCTTTTGCCACCGCGCGACAATCAAGTAAAGGGAAACGCCGGCGTCAGAATAGTCATCGCGCCGCTACCCCTGTGCCACCTTGCACGGGTGCCTAGGGCGGGGTAGAATCGAGCATAAATGGCAAGACGTGTGTCGATTTGGGTAAGTGGGTCCAAAGACGCGCTGGCCCACGTGGCCGACTGGGAGAGGACGGGCGTGGAAGGGCTGCGCGACCCGATGTACCCATCGGCTATGGCCGCCGGCCAGCCGCCCCGGGTCGGACACGTCGTGGACATTGAGGCCTGGAACCACGCCCACTACCAGGCTCGGCGCGACGAGCCGTGGGAGGCGGTGTGGGCCGACCTGCACGCGGTGCGCGCGTCGCTGGTGGAGATCCTGGACGGGATGAGCCAGGCGGACCTGGCGCGGGCGTTCCCCTTTCCCTGGGGCCAGGAGGGCACGGCCTATGAGTGGGTCTGCGTCTACCTGGCCCACGACCGCGAGCTTGCACAGGGTATACGGAGCACGCTGGGTTAGGCTCTCTTGCGGTGTAAGGCGTAACGGACGGCCCGCAAGGGAACCATTTTGCGCAATCGGGGGGTGGGTGGGAACCGCCGCCAGGAGGGCCATTGGCCCTCCTGGAAGCCTCCGACCATTCGGAGTCCTTAGCGGCAGTCGGTTCTGACCCGAACCGAACCCGGCCGGCAATCACTCGGAAACGACCGTTGTCGCTGACCTGCACCCGGCCATCGACCAGGACCTGGCGGCCCTTGGTCACGTACTTTGCTACGGTCTCACCGTAGTCGCCGAAGACAAGGACGGGAAAGAACGTCGTCTGGTCCTTGCCGTCACTCACCCCGACCCCAAATGAGGTGTGGGTCACCTTGCCGTCCTGGGACGTTCGGCGCTCCGGGTCGCGGGTTACGTTGCCGACCAAGATGAGTCTTTGGTAGTTCATCATTATCACCCCCTTTCTGCGCAGGCGTAACTTCTCGCTTGCCTGCACCCTACCAATGCCCAGCCGGATCCCTTGGAGGGTCAAGGGCGAGCGCAGGGAGTCCGCAGGATTGAAAACCCTTGACCCGAGAAGGTGGCTGATACAATGAGAAAGCAGGCAAGCGAGAAGCTGGCAGAAAGGTCTTCTGAGGGTGTCAAGTCTCTGAAGCCCACAGGGCGGAAGAGACAGTCGGGGAGGGTGAGGGGGAAAAACTTGCACAAAGCCAAGCAAGACTTGGCGGAGTACCCTATCTCCGATTGCGCAAAAAACGCTCGCAAGAACGCTGACGGTGAACCGATCGCGCCGATTCAGCGTTGAGCGGTTTTCGTTATCTGGCTTGCAGCGGTCGCCACCGGTTCTTGACTTTTCGGCAGAGTTGCCTACACTAAATAGGCAGACAAGGACTCCTAGCGACCGATGCACGCCACTGTCCCGACAGTATCAATGCCATTGGGATACCCTTCCGATGAGCGAGACCATTCGATCCCTGCGAAAACAATTAGCCAAGGCAGAAGAGAACCTGCGACTGATCCAGGAACGCAAAGCTGAATACGTCCAGGGAGTTGACATACCGCTGCAGCTCATCAAGGACGAACGGCGGCTGGAGATCGAGATTGCCAACCTGCGAGAGCGGCTGGCCAGGGTCACCGAACTCCCCTGTCCCTACCGGGGCCTGCTGGCCTTCCGCGAAGAGGACGCGCCTCTCTTCTTTGGGCGCAAGGCTTTTGCGAAGCGGCTGGTCGAGGCGGTGGAGCAGCACGCACTGGTCGCTGTCATGGTGGGACCCTCGGGCAGCGGGAAGTCCTCGGTGGTCTTTGCAGGACTGTTGCCACGTTTGCGGCAAGCGGGTGACAGTTGGGCGGTAGCCCAATTTCGCCCTGGCAGCCATCCCTTCGACGAATTGGCGGAGGCACTGCTACCGCTGCTGGAGCTGGAGCTGAGCGAGACCGACCGGCTTGTCGAGAAGCGAAAACTGGCGGAGGCCCTGGATCAAGGGGACGTTTTGCTGTCCGACGTGGTGGAGCGGATCCTGGAAAAGCGTTCGGATGCCGGACGCCTGCTGTTAGTGGTTGACCAGTTCGAGGAACTCTACACCCTGTGCCCGGAGCTGGGGGGCAACCGTTGCTTCCTGGACGTGCTGTTGGCTGCCATAGCGAATCAAGCCGGGCGGCACAGGCCTGCCTTGACGCTGCTGCTTACCTTGCGTGCCGACTTCATGGGACAGGCGCTGGCTTACCGACCCTTTGCTGATGCGTTGGACGAGGCCCGTAAGTTGATGCTGGGACCGATGAATCAGGAGGAGTTGAAGGCAGCCATCATGTGCCCAGCAGAGCGGCATGGTGTGGCCTTCGAGGAGGGGTTGGTGACTCGCATCCTGGACGACGTGGGTGGTGAGCCGGGCAACCTGCCCCTGCTAGAGTTTGCACTGACCCAGTTATGGGAGCGCCAAGAGGGTGGCCGGCTGACCCACACGGCCTACGAGGCCATCGGGAAAGTGGAGGGTGCGCTGGCCCATTACGCCGATGAGGTATACGCCAGGTTGAAGGAGGCGGAGCAAGAGCAAGCGCGGCGGGTCTTCGTGCAACTGGTGAGCCCTGGCGAGGGGACGGAGGATACGCGACGGCGGGCGACCCGTACCGAGCTGGGCGACGCGGATTGGGAGCTAGTGCCGCGGCTGGCGGACGCTCGCCTAGTGGTGAGCGACCGTGACGCCGCAGGGCAGGAGGTAGCGGAGGTTGCGCACGAGGCGCTGATTCGGGGATGGGGGCGACTGCGGGTCTGGATGGATGAAGACCGCACCTTCCGCGTGTGGCAGGAGCGGCTGCGGGCGGCGCTGCGCCAATGGGAGACCAGCGAGCAGGACGTAGGGGCACTGCTACGCGGTGTGCCTTTAGCGGAAGCGGAGCAGTGGCTGGCAGAGCGTGAGCACAACCTGAATCCAGATGAGCGAGCGTATATCCGGGAGAGCGTGTCTCTGCGTAAGCGAGAGCAGGCTGCGCAGGCACGGCGCAGATGGTTGCTCACCTTGGCATCAATGGCAGCGACGGTGATCCTTTTGTTCCTGTGGTGGCGATCCGAAGGTCAGCGCCGAACTGCGGTGGCCCGGCAGTTGGCAGCTCAGGCGGAAGTAGAGCGCAACGATCCACACGGATCCTGGACACTGGCCAGCTTGTTGGCTGTCGAGTCGATGCGACGGTTGCCAAGTCTCGAAGCCAGCATAACCCTAAACCGGCTGCTGGCGGGATTCGCTCAGCCCGTGGTTCGTATGGAGCACGAGCGAGATGTGAACGCGATTGCCCTTAGCCCCGATGGACGATGGGTGGCGTCGGGCAGCGCAGACGGCACAGCACGGGTATGGCAGGTGAGAACGGGCCAGGAAGTAGCCTGCGTGGAGCACAGCGGCAGCGTTAACACAGTTGCCTTCAGCGCTGATGGACGGTGGGTGGTGTCAGGTAGCGGCGAATGCGAACAGACCAGTCCCGATGAAGTGGTCTGTAGCCCGGGCGAAGTACGGGTGTGGGAGGCGGCCACGGGGGAACAGGTCGCCTGGTTGGTGCACGAAGAGCCGGTGTATGATGTGGCCTTCAGTCCCGATGGACAATGGGTAGCATCGGGGAGCGGTGTATTCGCCAGCTATCCTGGCAAAGTGGTCATACTCCCTGGTGAAGTGCGGGTTTGGCAAGCGACGACGGGGGAAGAATTGACTCGGATAGAGCACGAGGGCCCGGTGTATGATGTGGCCTTCAGTCCCGATGGACAATGGGTGGCATCGGGGAGCGGTGTATTCACGCAAGATGATGTTGGCAGCGTGGTGAGTAGCTCTGGCAGAGTACGGATTTGGGAAACGGTCACAGGGGAGGAGGTCGCACGGATGGCGCACGAAGATGTCGTGAGGGCCGTGGCCTTCAGTCCTAGTGACCGGCTGCTCGCCTCAGGAAGTGATGATCATACGGTAAGAGTTTGGGAAGCGGCCACGGGAGAGGAGTTGGCCGAGCTAGAACATGATGGACGAGTCTTCGCTGTGGCTTTCAGCGCCGACGGTCAGTGGATCATTTCGGGAGCTGACGACCTCAAAGCACGGGTGTGGGAGGTAGCGACGGGACAGGAGCTGGCTGTGATGAGAGGACACGGGGGCACGGTAGTCGAAGTCGCGATGAGTCGGAATGGTCGGTGGGTCCTTACGGGCAGCAACGATCACACGGCACGGGTGTGGGATGTAGATACCGAAGAGGAAGTAGCCCGTCTGGAGCATGAGGGACAGGTGACCTCGGTCGCTTTTGCGCGCGGTGAGCAGTGGGTAGTGTCCGGAGGTCGTGACGGCACCGTGAGGGTATGGAACGTCGCGACGATGCTTAACGAAAAGAGGGTCATGGGACGGGAAGTGACCCGTGTAGCGCACAGGGGTCGGATGAGCGTCTTGGCAATCAGCCCCGACAGCCAAAGGGCGACATCTGGGGGAGATGACGGCGCGGTGTGGACATGGGACATTGGAACCGTGCCCGAAACAAGACTGGCAATCGGGCGAGAGATGGGACGGATGGAGAGCGGAGTGGAAGTGGTGGCCTACAGTTCTGGGGGGTCTTGGCTCGTATCAGGGGACAAAGAGGGCACGTTGCAGGCATGGGAGGCAGCCACTGGACGAGCTGTAGGAAGAGCGAAGCTTGGGTGGGAAGCAACTGCCGTAGCCTTCAGCCCTGATGAGCAGTGGGCAGCGTCGGGAGGTGGTGACGGCAAAGTCGTGGTGTGGGAGATAACCACTGGCAACGAGATAGCCAAGATGAATCATGGCTGGGAGGTCAACACCTTGGCCTTCACTCCGGATGGAGAGCAGGTGGTATCGGCGAGTCGCAATGGTACAGTTCTGTTTTGGGATGTAGCGACCGCGCGAGAGGTGAGACGTATGGTTTATCCATCTCCCTGGACCGCTGTAGCTCTGAGCGCTGATGGCCGGTGGGTGGCGTCAGGCTGGCACGACGGTACTGTACAAGTATGGGAGGCAGCCACCGGGCAGGAGGTGGCTCGGATGAAGCATGAACGCGAAGTGCTTGCTTTGGCTTTCAGTGTCGATGAACGCTGGGTGATATCGTCCAGCTACGACGGAACGGCACGGGTTTGGGAAGTCGTTTCTGGACAAGAGGTCTATCGCGTAGAGCACACAGGATGGGCAGACAAAGCGACCTTCAGCCCCGACGGGCGGTGGATCGTAACAGTCAGCTACGATACGGCATGGATTTGGTGGTGGAAGCCAGAGGATCTTATCGTGGAAATCTGTGGCAACCTGTCACGCAATCTGACCATCGAGCAATGGCAACACTACATCGGTGACGAGCCGTACCGCCCCACTTGTCCCAACCTGCCAGTATGGGAGGAGTGAGTCGCTGAACCTCTGACAGGCTTGCCAATCCTGCGAGTGTAGAACTCCCGGGCCCAACGCCAAACTCGCTTAGCACCACTCTATACATCTCCTGTACGCTTCTATAGGTCGGGGCTACGATGCAGCCCCAGGCCAAAGGCCCGCGCTTGGCTTCCGGCCACCGCCTGCGCCAGAAACAACCACAGGTGACCACCGCGGCGGCTTCTCTCCAGATAGGCGGGAATACTCTCGCCAGCCAGCACTCTGGCGAGGTGGCCCAGGCGCTCCCAGCCCTGTGGATCGTCCGCATCCAGGACCAGAAACCGCGCCTTGCCCTCCTGGTTAAGCAAATATGCGCCCAGAGTGATCTCACCCCGCAGGTGGGCCAGCAAGAGGCCCACGTTCAGGAGCTCGTGCACGCAGACGTAGCTGCCGTCATCAACCTGGCGGGCGTACAGGTCCCACCGTTGGACAAACCGCTGGGCCAGCACCAGGGCTGGCCGGGAGAGTTCGGTGTCGGGAACCAGCAAGCGTTCAGGCGAGGCCATCGCAGCACCAGCATAGCACACCCGGGGAGCACACAGCAAGCGAAAGGGATTCGTTTCGGAAAGAGTGGACACGAAAACGGGGCGGTCATGCGAGGTGTCAGCCTCATCCGAAAAAGAAAGCCACTTGCTAGATGAACTGTGTGTTCTCCAACAAGTGGCTTATGCGCCGCGGCTCAACCTGGTCCTCGATCACTCTCTTGCCTTCGATCTGCCGGTGGATGAACCATTGCCAGACCTTGCTGAGGGTCTGGATGTCCATGGCCACGTACCGACCCACCTCGAAGGTTCCTCGATCTGTGACCACCATGGAATGGGTCACGAACCCCATGAAGCCGCTGTAGGCTACGGGTGCCGGATCCCACTCCAGGACCTGATGCCGCGTGCCATCGCTCTCTGCCAACTGCACCGGACGCAGAACTCCTGCCCGGAGATAGCGCTCCTCTCTCTCAATGGCACTCATCTCGGGGCCAAGCTCCAGGGCGGAAGCCGCTTCCTCGTCGAAGACGAACTCGACCCTCGCCAGCCCCACCTGAAGCGAGTACTTGTCCCTCCTGCGCTGCTCAACCAGAGCCGCCACCTCCCTCACCAGTGTCTCACCGCCAGCCGCTTCTACTTGCATTCTGTCCTCCCTACCGACGCGGCAACTTCATCACCGCCTCAATGAGACGCGCCGCTCCCCACATCGCCTGCTCATACTTCTCCCTCAGCGTCTCTCCCCCCCTGACCCGGGAGTAGTCGTACCAGAGCCCAGCCAGAAGCTGGAGAAACTCCTCTGACCTGTCTTCCCTCGTTTGTGTCAGGGTCATCACCTGAGCCAGAAACCGCTCGTTTTCCCGGTGATAGGGAGCCAGCCCTTCCTGCCCTATCCACTGTGCCACGCTGTGCTCTCGGTCAGTCTCCGCTGCCGGGCAGCTCACCTCCTGAAGGTAGAACTTCGGCTCCCCACTATCCTCAGCCATCCTGAAGACCGGAAAGGAGCGGCAGCAGCTGGGCCTGTAGGGGTAGACCCCACAAGCGAAGCGCTCACCCTCCAGGGCCAGAAAGGGGCACGGTGGTGACTGCTCATCACCTCCCCGCCAGCGCTGTACCTTCTCGAAGTCCAGCCAGCAGACGGGCAGGCCGCTCTCAGGGCCGAGAGTGATCTGCCCATATCGGCCCAGGAACTCGCCGGTCGTGATCCTCAACCCCTGGCAGAGCCTCAGGATGTCGTAGGGCGTCAGGACGATTTCGCAGCGGAAGCAGCAGTCGCCGCACCTCTGGCACTCAAAGCAGAAGCGGTCGTTAAGTGAAACCTCCTTCTGCGCCTTCTTGATCACCTCTCGCGGTAGTCCTCTTCCCATCTCTGCTCTCCTTCCAGCCCCCTGAACAGGGGAAGCTCATCCGTCCCTATCATCACTGGCAGGGGTGCCTGGCCGACCTTCTGGTCGTGGTCTTGCTGATCTCAAACATCGTCAGCAGCATTCGGTATCCTTTCCGCTCCTCACGTGTCATCTCTCACCTCCTTGCTCCACTCCCTCGACCTTCGAAAGCCGAGAGGCTCAACAGGCAGATATTCGCCGTCCTTCCTCCCTGGCGAGCATGGCCAAAACAAAGAGCCGGTCCCGCGTTATCGGTACCGGCTCCATCCCTCTGGTTAAGCAGTTCTCAAAGAGCGACTGTGGTTAGCATAGCACACCGGGGGAGCGCGCAGCAAGCGTGAGCCTAGAGGTGGGAGGGTGGGCGTTTTGCCTCAAATTCCAAATACGAGTACAATGGTAGCGCTCGGGTTAGTTCAACACGGATTATGTGGCGCGGAGTCGCCACAGGAATCCTTATCGTTAGGTAGCGTTGATGGTTTGTGGACCATGCGCTCAATGAAGGAAAATGAAAGGGAGATGCCCAATGGCACGGAAGCTTTATGAGGTAGGGGGAGTGATTCTCGGCTGGATCGTTGCGAATTTGCTGGGCGTTGCAGCCATCGGCGCGTTAAGTCTCATCCTCCCGTTTCTGAAATCCATTCCTGGAATGCTGGTGTCATCTCTGATCATCGGCCTCCCGATCGGTTTTGCTCAATGGATAGCGCTTCGACGTGTTGCCCCGATCTCAATTC
>Ga0307380_10005813_pt1 | contig 16333 bp, 15 predicted proteins | sample UN3MG_FD_202239 | JGI IMG/M metagenome (GOLD analysis project Ga0307380, IMG submission 202239) | Soil microbial communities from Risofladan, Vaasa, Finland - UN-3 | ecosystem: Environmental > Terrestrial > Soil > Coastal area > Acid sulfate soil | place: Finland: Risofladan, Vaasa | collected...
AAACTGTTCGATTGTAGTTATTGACAAACCTTCGAAAGATTTGCTTGCCGCAGTCCGTGTCAGATTGGAATCCGCCGAGACACTTCCCGCCGAAAGCGTTGCAAGAGGCAGAATTATTGAGGCTGTCGATAAGGCTTTTAAAGTTTTAAATACCTGTATGCCGCTTGGCGAAAGTTTCTATGCAACGGTGCCGAACGCTTATAAGGTATTGAAAGATGAATTGAAAAAGGCAGGCCCTTCTCTTGATGTAAACATTACGGCCATAGGACATTCTCATATTGATGTTGCATGGCTTTGGCGCCTGGAGCAAACCAGACGCAAATGCGGCAGAACATTCCACACAGTTCTCGCTCTTATGAATGAGTTTGATGATTATATTTTCACGCAGAGCCAACCTCAGCTTTATGATTATATAAAACAGGATTACCCACAGCTTTTTGCTGATATTCAGAAAAAGGTTGCCAAAGGCAAATGGGAAATACTCGGTGGAATGTGGGTCGAGGCGGACTGCAACCTGTCAGGAGCAGAATCGCTTGCAAGGCAGTTTTTGCTTGGCAGAACATTTTTTGCAGAACATTTCGGCAAGGGTGTAGAATCGCCTATTTTTTGGATGCCAGATGTATTTGGATATTGTGCAAATCTTCCTCAGCTTATTAAGCTTGCAGGCCTTGATTATTTCTTCACGATAAAACTATCGTGGAACCAATATAACAAGATGCCGTTTGACAGCTTCTGGTGGCAGGGACTTGACGGGACAAAGGTTTTAACTCATTTTGGAACAACCAGAACTGAAGAGGGAAGAGTCACTTATAACGGATTGGCCAATCCCGACCAGATATACAGTACATGGGCAACCTGCAGCCAGAAGGAAAATCATTCTGAGCTGATGACCTGTTTCGGTTATGGCGACGGCGGCGGCGGCCCTACGAGAGAAATGCTTGAAAATATCAGAGAAATGAAAGATTTTCCTGGTATGCCGAGAGTCAAACACGGTAAAGCAATAGATTTCTTCAGAAAACTTGAAAAAGTGAGCGGCTCAACACTTCCTGTCTGGAATGGCGAGCTTTATCTTGAATTTCACAGAGGAACTTACACTACACAGTCGCGGAACAAAAGAGCAAACCGTAAATCTGAATTCGGACTTCACGATGCGGAATTTTTATGTTCGCTTGCAGAATTGTTAAATCCTGATTTTAAGTATCCCTGCGATAAATTTGAGCAGGCATGGAAACTTGTCTGTCTTAATCAGTTTCACGATATAATTCCCGGCTCAAGCGTTGCAGAGGTCTATGTTGATTCGCTCAAACAGTATGAATATATTGGAAAAATCATAAAAGACACTTCCTCGGAAGCATTAAACACGCTTTCTGAAAATATCGGCGGCGATATCATCCTTATCAACCCCAGCTCGTTTAAAAGAAATGATATTGCTGTCTGTGATTTTGAAATTGAACCTAATCAGCAGCTTCAAACTGTCGATGGACAGCATGTTCAAATTCAAAAAACTGAAAAGGGATTGATTATTGATACGCCTGTTGTTGATGCTTACAGTGCTGTTGCCTTGAAAGTCGTTAACAAAAAAGATGTAATCGGAGACAGAGGCTTAAAGGTCAATAAAAATCTTTTGGAAAACAGTTTTGTCAGAGTTGAGTTTAACTCCGACGGCGATATTGTCAGCTTTTATGACAAGACTAATCGCAGAGAAATTATTCCTCAAGGCAATGTGGCCAATCAAATGCTTGCCTTTGAGGACAGACCATTATCATGGGATGCGTGGGATATCGACATTTTCTATGACGACAAGGTCTTTATCAGTGAACCTGCCCAGTCAATTAATATTACCGAGACAGGTCCGCTGAAAGCAACTCTTGAAATAAAGAGAAAAATTTTGAACAGCTCTTATACACAGAGAATTTCTCTTGCCTATAATTCACCCCGTCTTGATATTGAAACAGAAATCGATTGGCAGGAAAGATGGGTGCTGTTGAAAGCAGCGTTTCCCGTTGAAATACTTTCTTCTTACGCGACTTATGAAATTCAATGGGGCACTATCAAAAAACCAACTCACCGCAATACAAGCTGGGATTGGGCAAGATTTGAAAATTGTGCACAGAAGTGGGTTGACCTGAGCGAATCTGATTATGGTGTAAGCCTTTTGAATGACTGCAAATACGGCCACGATATAAAGGATAATATTATAAGGGTAACTCTGCTTAGAAGTTCAACAATGCCAGACCCGCAGGCGGATAGGGGTATTCACAAATTTACATACAGCCTGATGTCTCATAGCGGTCCTGTCGGATGTGAAACAATTAAAGCAGCATATTCATTAAACGATCATTTCATTGCGTGGAAGAACTCTATTGCCCCAAATAAAGCCCAAAACCTCAAGTCAATGTTTAAGGTTGATAGAGAAAGTGTAGTTATTGAAACGGTCAAGAAGGCCCAGGACGGCGATGGCTTTATTGTCCGTATGTATGAAAGTCTTGGCGGTCGTGGAGTTGTTGACATTGCAGCATCTTTCGATATCAAATCCTGTTTTGAAACAGATTTGATTGAAGAAAACAAAAAACAGCTCACCGCAGATAATAATCAGATTAAATTCAATATCAAACCTTTTCAGATATTGACATTGCGGATTATTCCGAAAAAATAAAATGTAACTCTACGTATGCCAAGCAAAAAGAAAGACGGATTACAGGCCGTATCCGTTCACGGATTTTTTGGTGTGATTGATGGGTATGATGTTCCCCGATATGTAGAATTCAAGGCTTTTACGAAGAAATCAAATACACTCCGCTTTTGTGCGGCACAGCTTGCAACTATCGTCCAGGCTCTCTCGCACCATCGCATACCGTGATGTCCACATGTACCTTGAGTAACACGCCTATCAAGCACGACAAAACGTATGGCTTGTTCGGTAGCGTTATTGATGCCGCCAATTTTGAACTCTGGAGACAGCAGTATCAAGCGAATGTGATTGTGGATGAGATTTTCAAGCAAGTAAGTAAGCCGGAACAGGCAGTTTCGCAGAAACAACCATGCAGCAATTTATTAGATGTGAAAAACTTTGGTAACTTCCCACAGCTTTCAAGCGATGATTTAATCTCTGAGATAGACCAAATGGACCATGAGGAATGTCAATTCCACCATTTTCTTTAACTCCGGGTATATGTTCCAGTTGCGGCATAAGTATTGCGGAAATACACTCAAATTCAGTCTCATCCAGTCTGCCAATATGTCGGCACAGCCCAGCCCATTTTGCAGGACCCGGTATGCGGTTTGCCTGGCAGAGCTTTCCGCCTCGGTGATTATCTTGAGCGATATGTTGCATCTCGTACAGACCTTCGGCCAAGAACTTTGGAACTACACGAACTGACTAAGAAGTACTTGCTGGCTTATTTTGGTGCGGACGTACGTATCGATAAAATAAACCGGGCGATGGCATCCGACTGGCGTGTGGCTTTAGCAAAGGGGGAATTGACTGACACACCTCGACCGGCTGAGGCAACCATCTGCCAACATATTAGGAATGCCAAAGTGATGTTCAATCATGCAGTAAGGGATGACCTTGTGCTGTACAATCCCTTTGACAGGTTGAAAGGTAATACCAGCGAACCCGACAAAAAGTGGAAGCATGTCACCAGGGAGGAACTACGTCAGCTTTTGGAAGCATGTCCGTCCATCTCTTGGCGTTTGTTATTAGCATTGTGCAGGCTTGGCGGATTGCGGCAAGGGGAGGCATTAAGTTTGCTATGGTCAAACATAGACTGGGATGCCCGGCGTTTGGAGGTGATGGCGAAGAAAACAGGCCGCCAGCGAGTTGTCCCGATTGAGCCAGGGCTATATAGCCTTTTGCTCGAAGCATTCTCCGCAGCTTCGGAACGCGAGCAATTAGTAATACCAAGAAATTCCATTAGATGCTCAAATCTATGGCGTGATTTTGGGGTCATTTGTAAAAGAGCAAAGCTTAAGCGGTGGGCCAAATGGTGTCATGTCCTGCGTAAGAATTGCGAAACTGACTGGGCCCAGAGATTTCCACAATACGTTATTAGCGCGTGGAGTGGGCACAGTATTGAAGTATCGGCCCGGCATTATTTGCAAGTTCCAGAGGAGTTGTATAAGGAGGCTGCTGCCACAAATGAGGCTCAAACTGCCACAAAAACTGCCACAAATTCCAAGGAAGCAAAAGTAATATAAGTTAAGTTAATTTCGTAAGTCCTTTTATCTGACAAGGTTAACAAAATAGCGGGCGACCGGATTCGAACCGGCGACGTCCAGCTTGGGAAGCTGACATTCTGCCACTGAATTACGCCCGCCAAAATACTTTCACACCGCAATATTATAAAGCACCTACAGCGACATTGTCAAATCCATTCTGGCGGCTATTACGATTGTCAGTACCTTGCGAAGCCTTACCGTACTTGTTCTGTTCGCCAAGATACAACAAAAACCTTTATCTTTTTATATTTTTCTTGAATATACACCGTAACTTCCCACCTATAAAGTAATTAAACAAGTGGTTTTACAGGTCAGACCGAAATAATGTGAATCTTCTTGACAAATACAACAAACATCCCATAAATTATAATCGTAATTTAATCTGTGAATGTGAACTCAAGTATCGAATAATGGTTGTCTATGAGGTACCATAAAATTCCAGATGAGGCTGTCCGGCGGTTGCCGATTTACCTCAGAGGGCTGCTGTTTTTGTCAGAAGAGGGACAACAGAGCATATCCAGCCGAGATTTGGCGGATTTCCTGGGGGCTAACCCCTCGCAGATAAGAAAGGACTTTTCCTATTTTGGCGGCTTTGGTACGCCTGGAGTTGGCTATAAAGTTGAAAATCTCGCAAAACAAATTAAGAAAATCCTCAAACTCGATGTTATTCACAGGGTGGCTTTAGTTGGAGTCGGCAATCTGGGGGCGGTAGTTCTGGCATATCCGGGTTTTAGAATATATGGTTTCGACATTGCTGCTGCATTTGATACTGATTCTAAAAAAATCAGCAGAAAAGTAAATAATATCACGATTGAAGATGCTTCAAATCTTTGGACGTTGAAAAGAAGAAAAATCGATATTGGGATTATCACTGTTCCGCGAGATGCGGCTCAGGAAACGGCTGACACACTGGTCAAAGCAGGAGTGAAGGGCATCCTGAATTTTTCCCCAAGCTATATAACAGTGCCCAAGAAAGTCAAAGTAATAACTATTGATATTGCGATGGACATTGCCCGGCTGCCATACTATATGCCAGCAAGTTAAGCCACTAAACTCAGGTGAGACAAAATGGAAACTGTTTTTATAAGTGAACTAAAACCATTCTTAGATGCTGTTGCGGAGAAGATGAACCTTTATGTTCCGAAGAAAAGCGGCGAGCATTATATATACATCAAATACGACCCTGCCTCCAATAAGGCTATGGAGTTCAACAATATACGCACTTGCACGCCGATAAAAGAATTTTTGTTTCCACTGTGTGAGCTTGCTGCAATCTTCCCAGAGCCTCTTGAGCCAGAGGATATAAAGCCCTTTGCCGTTTTCGGGCTTAAAGACTGCGATTTGCGCTCTATTGAAATTCTGGACAAGGTCTTTTTAGAAGAGGAATTTGAAGACCCGTTCTATGTCGCTCGGCGAGAGAAAATGTTTATTATCTCTTCTGATTGTTTTGAGCCGCGCGGGAGTTGCTGCTGCACCCTCTTTGGCGGCCAAAGTTACGCCGAGAAGGGTTTTGATTTGAACCTTGCAAAGGTCAAAAACGGCTTCATTGTTGAAGCCGGCTCGGATAGGGGCAGAGAGTTTCTGCAAAAGCACAAGGACATCTTTATCGACGTTCCTTCCGAAGCGTTAGCGGAGAGGGATTCAATCATAGAGCAAACCCAGAAGCAGCTTGAAGAAAACAACGCCGAATACAAACTTGACGGCCCAGTCAACGAGATTATGGAAAAAGGTGGGGATTCCGACGTCTTTGACATTGAATCACAAAAGTGCGTCGAGTGTCAGGCCTGTACTCGGGTCTGTCCTACCTGCCACTGCTTTTATCTTTACGACACAAAGCAGAAAGATTATTTTGCCAAAATGAAGATGTGGGACGGTTGTATGCGACTTGCTTATGCTGAGGTGGCCGGTGGTGCAAATCCGCGTAAAGTGCTCGGCGACAGGATTAAACACCGGTTAATGCATAAGTTCTCATTTTTCTTTGACAGATATGGAGTCGATATGTGCGTCGGCTGTGGCAGATGTATCGACGCCGACTCGCATAAAATGGATATTCGAGTAGTGTTGAAAAAACTTAATGAAGAATTAAAGAACAAACCAAAAGCTAAAGTTGCGAAATGAACCGGAATCTCTACCAGCCTATAGACTGCGAAATTGTTGACATCATAGATGAATCCCCAACGATTAAAAGTTTTGTCGTTGTGCCGGAGGAAGAATTTAAGTTCCAGACCGGCCAGTTCGTGGAGCTGACCCTGCCCGGCGTTGGTGAAGCACCGTTCACCCCTTCATCGTCGCCGGGTGACACCGAAAAGATGGAAATTACCATTATGAAAACCGGGCGTGTAACGAATTTGTTACACCAATGCAAAAAGGGACAAAAGGTTGGTATTCGCGGGCCATTTGGTAAGGGCTATCCAATTGACAATTTTGTTGGGAAACAAATTTACATCGTAGGCGGTGGCGTAGGTTTGGCACCAATCCGGTCTCTGTTTCTGACCCTGGTTGATAGAATAAAAGATTTCAAATCCGTAATTTGCCGATTCGGAGCCAAAACGTCTGATGATTTTATCTATAAGAAAACCCTTTTTGGCCCCTGGCAAAAGATTGCCGGTGTGGATATGAAACTTACCGTTGACAAGTCAAATGGCGACTGGAAGGGCAATGTGGGCGTGGTAACCACTATCCTGGCGACTAAGGACGTGAACATTGAAAACGCCGTCGCGGTGGTCTGCGGCCCGCCGATTATGATGAAGTTTGCCACGCTAAAGTTGCTGGAGTTTGGGTTTGCAGCTAAGGACATCTATCTTTCAATGGAAAAAAATATGAGCTGCGGAGTAGGCAAATGCGGCCACTGTATGATTGGCAGGTATTACGTCTGCAAGGACGGTCCGGTTTTCACCTACGAGCAAATAGAACAATATCCTGATATCTTCGATTAAGCACAAAACGAGGTTTCGTATGGCTGCAAAGTTAATAATCGATTTGGCAAAATGCAAACTTCAGGGCGAATCCAACGTGCGGTGTTCATACAAGCATCACCCTGAAAACAAAGGAATCGACTCGCTGCTGGAAATGATTCGCTTCGCCCTGATCTGTCGGCGGTGCGAAGCGGCACCGTGTATTGAGGCTTGTCCCCAAGGAGCTTTAGAGAAAGTGCCGACCAAAAACAACGACGCCGGCGTTCTCAAACGGGCAAATATGTTGTGCACCGGTTGCGGCACCTGTGCGATAGCGTGTCCGTTCGGGACAATATATACCGATTTGATACCATATCCCTCCAGCGTTTGCGACCTGTCCAAAGGCAGATTAAAAGAGGGTGGAAAGCCGTTATGTGTTACCACCTGCGAGGACAAAAGTATAGATTACAGAGAAGCTGACGTAGAGAAAGAAGGTGATTTGGTAGAGGTCTTTGACGGTATCGTTGTCAAAGTGGCTGGCGGCCAGCTATGGGAGCCATTTTTGAGGAAAGAAGAGAAGAAAAAGACAAAGATATGACTGAGGCATTGCAGAATTTATTCCGGCTTTTGTTCTGGATTTTGATTTTCCCAGGCTTTTTATTTACCGCCTGTTTCGGCTTGATTGCTTCCTGGATAGTTCGCAAGGTCAGCGCCCTTGTGCAGTGGCGTGTTGGCCCGCCGTTCTTTCAACCATTTTATGATGTCATAAAACTGATGGGCAAGGAAACACTTATCCCCCAAGAAGCTCAACGAACCGTCTTTATGGGAGCGCCGCTTGTCGGTCTGGCGGGAGTGTTGTTGCTTTCGACAATGCTCTGGCGGATAACCATCGACCAAACGGCCTTTGTTGGTGACATTATCGTAGCGATTTATCTGATGACTCTGCCGTCTCTCGCATTGATTTTCGGCAGCAGCGCCAGTGCCAGTCCTCATGCGGCAGTTGGCACAGGCAGGGAAATGAAACTGGTTATGAGCTATGAGCTGCCGCTGGTGCTGGCTTTTATCGTGGTGATTATAAAAACCGGCGGGCAGCTCAGTTTGGCTGCAATTGCTCAGCAGACACCTGCTCTTAGCATATCCGGAATGCTGGCATTTCTGATTACCTTGTTGTGCATCCAGGCAAAACTTGGGTTCGTTCCATTCGATATAGCTGAGGCAGAGACCGAGCTTGGCAGCGGTGTTTTGATGGAATATTCAGGAGCTCTGCTTGCTGTCTGGAAAGTTACTCAAGCAATGATGCTTGTGGCGTTGCCGCTGTTTTTAGTAATGGTGTTCCTCGGCGGCTTCGGAACAAGCTTGTGGACAGGCTTGCTGACAGGGGTCGGCAAGTATGTGTTGATAGTGGTTTTGCTTATTTTGATAAAGAATACCAACCCGCGTGTGCGGATTGACCAGGCGATGAAATTTTTCTGGTTTTACTGCGGTATTGCTTTAGCTGTCGCTATTATTTTAGCCTTAGTAGGCAATACTTATGGCATCGGCTGGCTGTAAGGTGAATTTATGAGTTGGAAGATATGGTCATTAAAAAAGTCACCATGGGTATTTCATGTTAATACCGGTGCGTGTAACAATTGCGATATAGAAATTGTTAATCTGCTGACACCGAAGTTTGACGTTGAGAGGTTTGGCATCAAATTAGTTGGCTCCCCCCGGCACGCTGACGCCCTGCTGGTAACCGGTGTGGTAACGCGTCAGGCGGCCCCACGACTGCAGGAGGTATATCGCCAAACCCCCAAACCCTGCGTTGTTTTTTGCATAGGCGCCTGCGCCTGTCATACGGGGATATTCAGAGGCGCCTATCATGTGGTCGGGCCGGTAGATAAAATAATCAAAGAAATTGACCCCAATGCAATTATCGCCTACGTTCCGGGCTGTCCGCCTAAGCCGGAAGCTGTGATATCCGGTGTGGTAAAAGCATTGTCGACTTTATAACAAGGCATAATATGAACCAGGAAGAGCTAAATAACAAATTAGCAGAAATAAAAGATAAGCTCATAGATATAGAGCAAAAGGCGAATAATAGAATATACCTTTTGTGTGAGGCTGAAAACAGCTACGCCGTCAACAAGTTCCTGTTTGAAGATGTGCCTTTGCGGTTTGTAATTACTACTGGTATTGATTCTGACGATTGCTTTGAAATTCTCTATCATTATGCGTATGACCAAACCGGCTGTATGGTTACTTTAAAAGCCTTCATCCGTGACCGCGAGAAACCAGCGATTGAATCTATTACGCCGTTCTTGCCGGCGGCAGAGTGGATAGAAAGAGAGATACACGACACATTAGGAATCGATTTTAAGAACCATCCTAATTTGCGGCGATTAATTTTGGCCGATGATTGGCCTGAGGGTGTTTATCCGTTGAGGAAAGAAGTGAAAAGATGAAACAAACAGTTAAAAAACCAGTTCTTGCGGTTGGTCCGTTTCACCCGCTGCAGGAAGAGATGGAATTTTACCAGCTCACTGTCGATGGCGAAAAGGTAACCGATATAGATGTGAGGTTATCTTACAACCATCGCGGTATAGAAAGAATAAGTGAAACACTACAGTTCGACCAGGTGCCGTTTTTGGTTTCCCGGATATGCGGAATTTGTTCAGCTTCGCATCCTTTGGCTTATGTGCAGGCAGTGGAAGAGCTTGCCGGCGTAAAGCCGCCCGAGCGCGCCTTATATGTGCGAACGATTATCAACGAACTCGAACGCATCCACAGCCATATTCTCTGGGTAGGTCTGGCGGGGCATTTTATCGGTTATGACACCGTTTTTATGTGGGCGTGGAAATACCGTGAGCCGGTGCTTGATTTACTTGAAGAAATCACCGGCAACAGAAATAATTATGGAAACGTCAAGGTCGGCGGCTGCCGTGAGGACATCCCCGATGAGCTTAAGCCCAAAATACTGAAAGAGCTGGATAAAATCGAAAAGAAAATGGAGATGCTTACCAAGGCGGTGCTTGACGACCCTATTTTGCACGCCCGGCTCAAAGGTGTAGGCATATTGAGCAAAGAAAACGCCATCAAATATGCGGTAGTGGGCCCGACAGCCAGGGGTAGTGGAGTTGCTATCGATGTAAGGCGTGATGACCCTTACGCAGCATACGGCGATTTAGACTGGAATGTAATTACCCAGTCTGAAGGCGACGTCTTCGCAAAGGCTGTTGTCCGTCTTCTGGAGACGTTTGAATCTATTAAGATGGTCAGACAGGCCTTGAAAAAGCTTCCCGATGGTCCTGTTGCTATAGAGGTTAAGGAAATTCCACCGGGTGAAGGATGTGGCCATGCTGAAGCTCCGAGGGGTGAAACGTTCCATTATGTTCGCAGCGACGGCGGCAACAGGCCGGTTCGTCACAAGGTCAGAGCACCGAGTTATGTCAATGTGCCTTCGTTCAGGGCCTCGTGCATTGGTGGGCATATTGCCGATGTTACAATTACGCTCGCGGCGGTTGACCCCTGCTACAGTTGCACTGAGAGATTAGCTGTGGTTGACCAGTATAATAGTGTTACACACAACTATGAAACACTGCTGCAATTGAGTCGCGAGAAAACAGCACAGATTAAGAAAGATTTCGGCTCATCTGGACTAAAGATGGAGGATTTATAAGTTGGATAAAACTTTACTTATCCCGGTTTTTTTGCCTCTGATTGCAGGCTTTGTAATGCTGTTTTTGTCGAACAAGGTGAGACTATTGCCCAAAGCATTAACACTAATTATTTCGGCTTTTGTATTTGTACGGTCCATCCAGATATTCAATCTTGGCCAACTTGATTATGCCTGGTCTATCTTTCAGATAGGCAACCTGAAATTAGACTTACTGCTAAGCGCTAAGCCGCTGGGGGCTTTTATATTGATATTTGCTACGGGTTTCGGCCTGTTAATAACCTTGTATTCACTGAAATCGATGGCCGGTGCAAAGCGAGCTAATGAATATTACGGTTCCATTCTACTTACCATAGGTGGCTCAGCGGGGATATTGCTTTCCAATCATTTGTTGCTTTTGCTTATTTTCTGGGAGATTGTTACCGCATCACTGTATCTTCTGATAACCACCGGCGGCAAAAATTCCAACTTTGCGGCGACCAAGAGTTTCGCAATAATAGGGGCCTCCGATGCCGCCCTGCTGTTCGGTGTGTTGATGGTATGGATATTTTCAGGCACATTTGTCATCTCGGATATCAGCATGGCAACCACTTCCGTTGTTCCAATTATTGCTTTTCTGCTGCTTTTGACAGCCGCCATTACCAAGGCGGGTGCACTACCCTTGCATACTTGGCTGCCCACCAGCGGCGAATATGCCCCAACCTCTGTGATGGCACTTTTGCCCGCTGCAATAGATAAACTTCTGGGAATTTACCTGCTTGTAATAATTGTTCGTGAAATATTTGTTCTGCAGTCTGCTGCTTTAAGCTTAATCCTTGCACTGATTGGTGCTGCTACAATTATCATTGCGGTGATGATTGCAATGGTGCAACACAATCTCAAAAAGCTGCTTTCCTATCACGCCATCAGCCAGGTCGGGTATATGATATTGGGCATAGCAACGATGACCCCAGTGGGTATTGCCGGCGGAATATTTCATATGCTGAACAATGCGATATATAAATGTTGTCTGTTTCTGTGCGGCGGAGCGGTCGAGCAGCAGAGTGGTACCGCCGAGCTTGATAAGCTTGGCGGGCTGGGCAAAAAAATGTCCATTACTTTCACTACTTGCCTGATAGCTGCTTTAAGTATTTCCGGCATACCACCTTTCAACGGATTTGTTTCCAAATGGATGATTTATCAAGGCGTAATTGAGATGGGAACGACACAAGTAGGTATTGCAGCCAAACTATGGCCTATCTGGCTAACTTGTGCTATGTTCGCAAGTGCACTTACTCTGGCTTCGTTTGTAAAACTAATACATTCGCTATTCCTTTCCCGCCTGCCGCAAGAATTGAAAAACGTAAAGGAAGTTTCACCTTTACAGACTTTTCCAATGGTTGTGCTTGCCTCGCTGTGCGTATTTTTCGGAATTTTCTATCATGTGCCGCTCAAAATGTTTATTTATCCTGCTTTGAATATACAGCCGGATACTGCGATTTTTGGCACCTGGGATTCGATTCTGGCCACAGCGTTGATAGTGATTGGTATTGCTCTTGGCCTGCTGATTTTACTCATCGGGCTATTAGCGAGAAAGGTCAGAGAGGTGCCCACGTGGACTTGCGGCGAAGTTCAGACTAATGAACAGATGACAATACCCGGAACGCATTTCTACAAAACTGTTTCAGAAATGGGCGGGTTGAAGCAGCTTTATACATGCCAGGAAAAAGGTTATTTCGATTTATACAATCAAGGCGGAAGAGCAGGTCTGGCCTTGACGGAATTTCTGCGGTGGCTGCATTCAGGAATCCTGCCGGTGTACCTGACCTGGGTAACTTTGGGATTGCTGGTAATCCTGTTTATACTTTGTAAGATTTGGTGAGACGAATATGGCTGTATTCTATATTTTACTGCTGTTTATGATAATTGCTGCGATTATCGCGGTGGAAACCAGCGACCTTCTAAGTTCCGTGATTTGCGTTGGCGCCATCGGCTTCGGCGGCTCTTTAATGTTTCTGTTCCTGCGAGCACCGGATATTGCAATAACTCAGATTGTCGTGGAAGTCCTCGGTCTGATTATCCTGCTTCGTGCTACAATCTCTCGTGACCTGACCTTTATCACAGGGGACAGAGAATTCTTCGGGACCGTTGTTTCCGTTGTAATTATCTTGGTGATTTGTTTAGCTGGTATAAAAGTAGTTGAGACTTTGCCTGATTTTGGCTCGGCTATCTTTACGAAGGTTCCCGAAGCTGCTTCCCAGACCTACATCAGCGAAGGACTGGCCAAAACTGGTGCGGCAAACCTCGTGGCCTCGGTCATTCTTGATTTCCGTGCCTACGATACTCTCGGCGAGGCAACGGTGCTATTTACTTCGATTATCGGGGCAACCGTTATACTCCGCAAAAAAGCTAAAAAGATGGTGGAGGACCCAGACGAATGAAAGGAATGACCGTAGTAGTAAAGACTATTGCCAGTTGGGTCAAGGTGCTCATTTTTCTGTTCGGCATATACATTATTATTTTTGGCCATTTAACTCCGGGCGGCGGCTTTGCCGGCGGCGTGATTTTGGCTTCTTCCTATGTGCTGCTGATGCTGGCATTTGGCAGGGAGTTTGTGGAAGAGAACCTGCCTTTGCCGCTTGCTTCAAAGCTCGATTGCGTGGGGGCGTTCCTGTTTGCCTTGATAGCAGTTTTGGGTCTGGTGCTCGGTGGTTCCTTCTTCGTCAATTTCCTGTATCAGAAGTATCTGCCAGGGCAAGCTTTGAACCTTATAAGTGCGGGCACTATACCTTTGTCAAATATCGCTATCGGTCTGAAGGTCGGCGCATCACTATTTCTGGTAATTCTTAGTCTTTCGATGTTCAAACCTGATTTATCAGGGACTGAAAAAGATTCGTCCTTCGTAGTAAATACTACGGAGAAGGAGTAGAGCCAATGCCTTATGCGCTATGCTTTTTACTATTTATGATTGGGCTGTATTGTGCGGTCGTCAAAAAGAATATGGTCAAGATTGTAATCGGCATAATGGTTATGGAATACGCCGTCAATCTTTTCCTGATTATGCTTGGCTACCGGACAGGCGGCACAGCACCAATCGTTGACAAAACCTACCTCGAATCGGGAACAGGGCAGATCGCTGCCAGCTTCATCAATACCTCGGTCGACCCGTTGCCGCAGGCACTTGTGCTTACTGCAATCGTTATCAGCTTGGGTTCATTAGCACTTATGATTTCGATATGCACCAGAACTTACGGAAAATACGGCACCTTTGACATCACCGAGATAAGGAGGCTGAAAGGATGATAAGAGCATTGCCTGCCTTTGTCGTAATTCCTCTGGTAAGCGCATTTGTATTGCCCGTTTTTGGTAAAAAAGGAAAAAGTGCCGCGACCCTTTTGGCAAATCTGGCGACAGTCGCACTGCTTGTTTTGGCTATTGCTTCTATCGGCAAATCCGGTGTTTATGAGGTAGGCAATTGGCCTATTCGTGTCGGAATCGTGCTTGTTCTTGATGGTTTAAGCTCTCTGATGCTATTGGTTATTAGCGTGGTTAGTTTCGCCGCAATGCTTTTTAGCGCCAGATATATGGAACAGTACACCGCCAAAGCAAAATACTTGAGCCTGTTTATGCTTATGGTCGGGGGTATGAATGGTGTTGTACTGTCCGGAGACATCTTCAATCTGTTTGTATTTTTGGAAATTGCTTCAATAGCATCTTATGCTCTGGTTGGTTTCGGCTGCGGTAATGAAGAGCTCGAAGCATCCTTTAAGTATATGGTGCTGGGCAGCATCGCTTCCATATTTGTCCTTTTTGGGGTTGCTCTTGTCTACGGCAATACTGGCTCGCTCAATATGGCCTACATCTCAAAAGCGATTCAAGGTTCGGGCCTAAATGCCGGCCTTGGTTTTGCTCTGGCTTTATTTATTGTCGGCTTTGGCCTGAAAGCAGCCTTAGTACCGTTCCATGCGTGGCTGCCCGATGCACACCCATCGGCTCCGGCGCCGATTTCTGCAATGCTGTCCGGCGTAGTAATAAAGACCCTCGGCGTTTATGCTCTTAGCCGTGTGGTTTTCAATGTGTTTGGCATTTCCATCCCAACAGGCTGGCTTTTAATCGTCCTGGGCCTTTTGAGTATGGTTGCCGGTGCGTTTCTGGCAATAGGACAATGGGACTTAAAGCGACTTATGGCTTATTCGAGTATTAGCCAGATGGGCTATGTGGTTTTGGGTATCGGCCTTGGTGGGCTTATCATCGCCGGAGGTGGTAATTTAGCCTGGGCTTCTTTAGCTATCCTCGGTGGGTTGTTTCACCTTGTCAACCACGCTGTTTACAAGTCCTTGTTATTTTTAACAAGCGGCTCGGTTGAAATGTCAACCGGCACAAGAGAAATGAGACAGATGGGCGGACTCGCAGAGAAAATGCCTGTAACGCGTGCAACCTGCATTATCGCATCGGCCTCCATTGCTGGCATTCCGCCCTTTAGCGGGTTCTGGAGCAAGCTGATTCTGGTAGTTGCAGCAATTCAGGCTCATTTTTACTGGGTCGCAGCAATAATTGTTTTCGTAAGTTTGTGCACTTTAATTATGTATCTGAAGGTTCAAAGATATGTCTTCCTTGGCGAGCTGCCGGAAAATCTGCAACAGACAAAAGAAAACAAGAACTCTATGCTTGTTGCAATGATATTCCTGGCTTGTTTATGTGTGCTTATGGGATTGCTCGTGCTGGTGCCGAGCTTAAAGCAAAGCATTCTTGACCCCGCTGTTCAGGTATTGATGGATGGGGTTAAATATTCTGCTACTGTTATGAAAATGTGATAGTAAGGACGCGGTAGTATGAGACGACTGATATATTTTGTTTTAGCGTTTATCGTTTGGGTGTTGCTGACCTGGCCTTTTGTTGAGGGCAAAATTGATATCCAGGTTGTAGTTGCAGGACTGGTAGCTTCTGCTGGTGTTGCGGTTTTGTTCCATGAGATGTTGCCTAAAGAGCACCATATATTCTTGTCGCCGCTGCGGCTGTTCTGGTTTTTGGTTTATGTGCCGGTGTTCTTCTATTACGTAATAAAGGCTAATTTTGATGTTGTCTATCGTGTTTTGCATCCCAAAATGCCGATAAAACCAGGGATTGTAAAAATAAAAACAAATCTAAAAACAGAATCCGGCATCACCGCCCTGGCGAATTCCATCACTCTCACACCGGGCACTTTGACCGTGGATTTGACGGATGATGGTTTTTTGTATGTCCACTGGATTAACGTAAAATCTGATGACATCGAGCAAACAACAAAAATTATTGCCCATAAATTCGAGTGGTTTATAAAAAGGATTTTTGAGTAAAAAGAGAAAGAGTTTGCCCTTCGTCCGCCTTGGGCGGACCACGGAGAAAGAGAAGTTATGATAACAGTATTTTATATCGGCTTGTTCGTATGTTGTTTTTTGTGCCTGTATCGAATCGGTCGCGGCCCCAGCGCACCTGATAGAACCGTGGCCATTGACATACTGGGCATCGTCATAGTGGGTTTTTGTGCCCTCATTGGAGTCGTTACAGAAAAGGATTATTATCTTAATATCGCTCTTGCATGGGC
>Ga0307380_10005815_pt1 | contig 16332 bp, 8 predicted proteins | sample UN3MG_FD_202239 | JGI IMG/M metagenome (GOLD analysis project Ga0307380, IMG submission 202239) | Soil microbial communities from Risofladan, Vaasa, Finland - UN-3 | ecosystem: Environmental > Terrestrial > Soil > Coastal area > Acid sulfate soil | place: Finland: Risofladan, Vaasa | collected...
CTTCGAGACCGCCGCGCCACTCCTCTTCGCTCGTCTGGGGAGGACAAAACTGGGCAAACTCGCGGACCAGCAGAATCAAGCGCAGCAGGTGCCGAAAAACCACGCCCTCCTGCTTCTGGAGTCCCTTGCTGGTGACGTACTTGTTGAAGTCGCCGCCGAACTCGATCACCTCGCCCGCCGCCCAGACCGGCCACGTTCGCAGGTCGTGCACGCCGGGGAAGTCGTAGTCGAAAATCAATCGCAGCTTCTCGGCCAACGTGAGGATGCGCGGCCGCTCGTCGGGAAGCATCGGACTGCGATCGTCGGCGTCCTTCTGGGCCGCGGGGGTAAGCTGATCGGCCGTCGCCAACCCCAGGCGCAAGAGCTGCTCGTCGAGCCGACCGGTGGCCAACGGCCCCGGCGGGAGCTGCTCGTAGCCGGGCACGCGGACAAAGCGACCGACGGACCGCGGCAGCTCCAAGACACTCTCCAGGGCCTGCACGCGCTCCTGGCCATCGGCGATGCCGAGTTGGCCCACCAGGAACACGCCGTACAGCGGGTTGACGCCGCGGAACAAGAGAAGCTTCTCGAGGTCCGGCGTGGGATGGGCCAGCCTCGGCACGTACTGCTCCGAATCGCCGGACGTCTCCTCCGGCTGCTTCTCCTTCTCTGCCTCCGACTTGGACAGAAGGGAGCCGAGAATGCCTCCTCCGAATCCCTCCTGCGGTTTCGGGTTCTCCTCCTTGCGCGGTTCCGGGGCGGGCCGTCCCGGCTGGCGCGGCGGCTCCGGCTCCAGCGTGACGTAGCCTGCCCGCCAGAGCGTCAGCAGCATCCGGTCCAGGTCTCGCTGGGCCGCTTCGAGTCGCTTGGGAGCCAGCAGCCGCTTGGCGACCAATCGGCGAATGATCTCGACGTCCGGGGAAGCGTCGAGCATGTACGCCAGCAATCGCCACGGCAGGTGACCGCGGCTCTGGAGCTTGCTGGGCGGGGCCGCCCGAAGCTTCTCGAACTGCTCCTCCGTCCAGTACTGCTCGGTCGCCCGATGCTTGGGCATCTTCTTCTTCAGTTGTTTTTTCGCCTTGCGCAGGTTCGGGTCCTTGGTGTCCTCGGGGATCTGGTCGAACTTGTCGCGCCAGCGGGCGATCTTGACGTCGTCCTGATGGGCCAAAACGAAGACGTACCCTTGGGTATCGTACTGGGGACGGCCGGCCCGGCCGAAGATCTGGTGGGCGGCGCTCGGCTCCAGCACTTTCTTCTCGCCCACCGGGCCTTTGAGAATCGACGGCAGGACGACCGAGCGGGCCGGCAGGTTGATGCCCGCCGACAACGTCTCCGTGCAGGTGGTGATCGAGAGCAGCTTCCGCTCGAAAAGCTCTTCGACGATCCGCCGGTACTTGGGCAGGACCCCGGCGTGGTGCACGCCCACGCCACGCAGCAGGAGCTGCCGCAGCTTCGGCCCGGCGCCTTGCGACCAATCGTACCCCTCGATCGCCGCGGCGATCTCCTTCTGCCGATCCCCGCCGAGGACCTTCTTGCCCTTGATCTGCTCGGCGAAGGTCCAGCAGTCTTCCCGGTTGAAACAGAACACCAGGGCGGGCGTCGTGCGGGAATCGTCATCGCCGCGCGACATTTCTTCGAGCTGCTCCGGCAAGATCCGGTCGGGCACCCACTGGAACGTCAGCGGCACCTTCCGCTCGTCGCTCTGGACCAGCTCCAGGCGCCGCTTGTGGTGGTTGCGGAGCCAGGCCGCGAATTCCACGGCGTTTCCCACGGTGGCCGACAGGAGCAAGGTGCGGACGCGATCCGGCAACAGCCCCAACGTGAACTCCCAGACGATTCCTCGCTCCCGGTCGTTGAAGCTGTGAAACTCATCCATGACCACGGTGGCGACGTCCGCGAAGTCAAACGCCTCGGGATGGAGCAGACGATTGAAGAGGATCTCGGCCACGACCACGAGGATCCGGGCGTCGGGGTTCTCGCGGCGGTTGCCGGTCACCAGGCCGACGTCGGTCGACTCGAATCCCCAACGGACCGCCAACCGCTGCATCTCGCGGAATTTCTGCTCCGTTAGCGCGACGAGCGGCGTGGTGTAGTAGGCGGTCTTGCCCAGATGCAGCGCTTCAAACAACGCCGCTTCGGCAATCAGCGTCTTCCCCATCCCCGTGGGCGCGCAAACCAGCACGCCCTGCTCGGAGGAGAACCAAGCCAACAGGGCCTCCTCCTGCATGGGATAGGGCTCATAGGGAATCTGCTCGAGGTACCGCGTCGCCAGATCGTCGCGGGAAAGGGCTTCCAAGGCCATAGGGTCTCTTCGCCGGGTTGCCGATGGGGCCATCGAGAGGATCGCGATTGCGGGAGAACCGTATGTCATTATAGACGTCACTTCAATTCCGCTCCAGTCTGGCGGAGGTTGGGGGCGGGGGGCAAGATTTGCCGGCACGAAGACGAAGGCCGGTCCCCGTCGTCGTTCCGAAGCTGCGAGTTTGGATCGCATCTCAACCAGGCTCCGCCGAGTCGCGTTGCCCATCCGGCGGCCGGCTTCTCCGATCCGGCCACCACAAGCCCGAGATCGTGAACGAGACCGTCTGCCGAGGAATCTTGCCGGACGCGAGGGTCGCCGGCATCGTCCGCCACGCCTGGAGGATCGAGTTCCGTGCCGGGAACCGCGCCGCGACCCCCACTTGCAGGGTATTAGGCATTGATTCCCCTCTCCGCCGGTGTTATCTTGCGGTTGGCGTCTCGGCGCTCATCGGGGGGCCGCGGCGGCGTCTTCCACCCCGTTTTCTTCCGCCGCGGCGGTTGTGTTCTCGTTGCCCAATTCGATTCACGCCGGGTCCGGCGGCCGATCGTGGGTTGGCGATCGCCGTGGTCACGATGCCCCCGGATGACGGAGGCGTTGGTACGCCGTTGAATCTTTGCCCCGCACGTAGTATCCTAGTCACAGCGTCGCCCACCCCGCTCTCCGCGGCACGCGCACTCAGCCGCCGGAGGCCATCCCCGCATTGGGTCGTTCTCTCACTTTAGGGTTGCGTCACAGAGATGTTTACCTTGAAGGACCCATGGCTTCCAGTTGCCTGCTTGGCTGCGCTGTTGATCTTCACACCGCTTGCCATCTGCGGCCTATTCGCGCTCCGCGAACGACGCCTGAGGAGTCAGAAGCGGAACATGAGGCACATCCGTGCCCTCGGCCACGTAGCGAACCGCCGCCGGCCACGCGACTGAACCGGCCACGCCCTTCACGCGGCCCCCGGTGCCTCTCTCCTCCCACTCCGTCGCCGCGGATCCTTGGGTCTTACCGGGGCCCTGCTGCACCTATCTGCCGATCGAAGGCGACCGACTTCTCCTCGTTCCGCTTGCCGTCTCGCCTGCCGGGCATCACGGCGCATGCTAGACTTTGGTAGGGCAGCCTCCTCTCGGTGAGATTGCGCGGCGGCGATGCGATAGCCGGCGCAGGCATCCCCGCCGCTGTCCGGCCGATCTCCTTGTCTTCACCCGGTATCCTCCTGCTTATAGTCACTTCGCACCTATCCGTACGCTCACATGGGGATCGCCCGACATGCTCGTCCGGTGTCCCAAGTGCAAGAAGTCAGTCAGCGCATCGGCGTCACGGTGTCCCTACTGTGGCCGAAGCACGGCTGCCTACCAGGCGAGCCCTTTCTTCCTGGGCACGTTGGCCGTCGTTGCGGTGATCGTGCTCCTGCTCCTGCTCCTGTTGTGGCGGCATTTTCGCGGTGACGATCCTCAACCGCCTCCACCCACCGTCGTAACGGCGTACACCGTCCCCAGCCGTGTCACGGGGAACGCAATCCTTCGTCTTCCGGGCCCTCCGTTTCCTCGAGCACCTTCGAAAGCGGCTTCACCATTCCCTCTTTGATCCGCTTGCGGAATTCCCGCCGAAACGCCGGGATGGCAAGCAGCAGGCAGTAGATCCCTTCTCGCAGCCGGGTGGCGAGGCTGCGCTTCGGGAAGTCGTAGAATCCGTGGGTCTTGTAGTACCGGTGGTCGGCCTGGAAGACGAGCCGCATGTGGGCCCAGATCTCGTCGCGGAACAGCTTTCTCCCGGCGACGCTGAGGAAAGTCGGCGGACGGATGTAGCCCGTGTCGGCGCACGCAATCAGACCTCGTGCAAGCGACTCCAACTGCCCGTCGAGCTGCCCCGAATCGTCGCACTCATCGGTGACGATCTCCACCAGGTTTGCCTGCTGCGACTCGATGTAGCCCTCCAGGAGTTGCCGCAGGTTTGCGATTTGCATCAGCGGGCCGGAAACGAGCAAGCCGACTTGCTTTCCCACCATGATGGGCACGTGGTTGTTGAAGAACCCCCGGTCGAAGAAGAGCTTCCATCGTGACGACAGGTATCGGTCCTTGACCGTCCCGGCCAGCACGAGCACGTCGGCCGCCTTCAGCTTCTGGTAGGTCTCGAACACTTCGTCGGCGTCCCGATAGACGCACGTGTTGTCCAGCCCGCACTGGATGCAGCCGAGGCAGGCGCCGCGGATCTTCACTTCCTGGAGATTCACGACCTCGACCGGGTCCGCATAGCAATGCCGAAAACGATCGACCATGCGGCCGAGGTTGGCCCCCTCGTCCATCTCATCGGTAACGACGATCACTCTGCGGCCGCCGGTCGATATCGCCTCGGCGCCCGGGGTGGGGGCATAGGTGAATGGGCGAGGTTCGATCGGGCGGTGCATCCTCGGCGTGGGGGCTTCGGCACGAATCGCCTCGAAGAAATGCCGGGCAAACAGGGCGAGCCGTCTCCGCTCCGACGCTTCGAGCAGGTCGTACATCGCAGCGGAGTACGACCCGAAGAAACGCATCCCCAGATCGTCGCAGACGGCGTGGATGTAGTTGTGGGCGGTGTGGTCGAAGAAGCGGATCGACGTGGAGAGCGCGGCGGCGTACTTCCCCCGGAAGGCGTCCCCGGCGCCCCTCTCGAACACCAGCTCGATGAACCGCTTGTAGTGGGCGTGGACGAGGAGGTAGTAGAGAGGAAACGCCCAGATCACGCCGTCCGCCCCCTCGATCGCCTGAACCACCGCGTCAAAGGCCCCCGAGTCTTCTTCCAGCCGCCGCAGGTCCTGGCAGACGTGGAGGATCTGGAAGTCGTGCTCCGGGTACTTCTTGGCCAGGAACAGGACGTAGTGGACCGTCACGCTCATCATGCCCTTGGGACTGCCGCTCAAGACGACGATCTTCATGGAATCGCGACCTTTGCGTTGGGAGCTGCAACAAAGTGAGTTGACCGGCAGCATGCTTTGGGTGCAGGCGTCTCGCCTGCACTGTGCAGTCGGGCCGGGAGGGCCGCACCCAAAGTCCGCGACCCGCCACTGGGAAATTGACATGGTACTGCCCGATCGTGCCACCCTCACTTCAGGGGGGCTGCGTGTCGCTGATTGAGCACCGAGCCTGTTGCCCGATCCCTCCGGTCATGTCCTTGGCCCACGCCCAGCGAGGTTACACTCCTCCGAGGCAACGTCGGGGTCCTTGCAGGCACACACGCGAAGCCGCTTCCGCTCCGAGTCGATCGGCGAGAAACAGTACGCACCCTCCGCCCGGATAAAGATATGGGCGCAACACGTCCTGCCCCTTCGGCCCGATGCAGATGATCCGCTCCCGGCCGTGGTGCTCCGTCTCGTGCAACTCCGGCCGATAGATCCACACGTCGCCCGACGTGTCCACGTCACAAGGCCGAACCAGATTCGTCCCCCACTTTCCCAGGTAGATGTCCCGGCCGTTGAGGGTGACCCCCGCTTGGCCCGAAGGCTTGTGACGGCGGTAAGAGGGAACCCTGAAATCAGACTTACGGCGTGGCACTGCAACCTGCTTCCTCCCAAAATCCGGTAGTCTACCGGATTCTCGAAGGAGAACGGGCCGCACTGCCGACCGCCGGCACGTATCCTAACTCCAGGATTCCGCGGGGTTTATGGTGAGGGTGGCTGAGGGGACTCGAACCCCCGACTTCTGGAACCACAATCCAGTGCTCTATCCAACTGAGCTACAGCCACCGTGCGAGGGGGCGAATGCAACAGTATACCGGACCCAAATCGCGGGGTCAACGGGGTGTACCGTGCCACCCGGAGAGGGGTACCGTTGGTCAGTAGGGAAACCGCTCGTCCAGCTCCGCTTCGGAGAGATCTACCAGGAAGCCGCCCAGGCGGTCGACGAGGACGTCCATCAGGCGGCGGCCCTTCTCGGCCGTGGCGGCGTGGGGGTTGCCGGCGCCGGCGTTGGTGGTCAGGAGGTGCCAGGGCCGGGTGATCGAGACCCAGCCGCAGTTGACCGCCTCGAACCGGGTTTGGGCCTTGCGGCCCTCATCGGCGGCCAGGGTTCCGTCCGGATTTCGAGCGACCAGGTCCGGCCAGAAGGCCAGCCCCAGCGAGGTCTCCATCTCGCCGGCGTGGTCGTCCGGCTCGTCGAGGATTTCGTCGTAGCAGTCGCTGAAGATGGTCCACCAGTTACAGAGGAAGAGATGGGCGGGCGTGCGGCCGTAGAGCTCGCGCAACAGGCCCTTGAGGTCGTTGCCCCCATGACTGTTCAGGAGCACGATTTTCCGGATGCCGCTGCCGACGAGCGAATCGACCAGGTCGGTAATCACCGCGTTCAGCGTCGACGGGTTGAGGTTCAAGGCGAACGGGAACTCGCGCTGGTTGGTTTGCGTGCCGTACGGCAGCGTGGGCAAGAGCAGGACTTTCGCCCCGCGCTCGTGGGCCGCCTCGCAGATCTTCTCGCCGACCAGGTTGCCCTCGAACACGTCCATCCCGTAGGGCAGGTGCAGATTATGGGGCTCGGTTGCCCCCAGCGGCAGCACGGCCACCTCGTACTGCTGCCCTTTGACCACGGCGTAGTTCGTTTCGGCCAGCTTCCAGGGTTGCACGATCGTCTCCGTATGAGGGAAGTGCAGCTTGCGTATCGGGATCAATATCCGAATCAGTATCCGAGTGTCTTTCGGACGAACTGCCGGCTGATCTTCAGGCTCTCGCGCAGGGGTCGCGTGGGCGTGAAGTCCCGTTCGTGGGCCAGCTCGATGACCGCGTGGCCGGCGAACTTGATCTGGTCGAGGGCCTTGGCGATCGCTTGGTAGTCCATGTCGCCTTCGCCCATTGCCTCCGACCACTTCCCATCGGCCTTCTGATCGCGAAGGTGGAGGAAGACGATCCGGTCGGCGAACTGGAGGAGGAACTCGACCGGGTCCACCCCGCCACGGACCAGCCAGTTGAGGTCGGGGCCGAGCTTCACGCCGGGGACCCGGGCGAGAGTGCCCCGAAGGTCGTGCATGTCGTGCTCGACTTCGTACGTGTGATTGTGCAGGTTGAGGACCACGCCGCGGGACTCGGCGATGGAGATGATCTTCTTCAACAGATCGGCTTGGGCGTCCAACTGTTCGGGGCTTTTTGGCTTTCGGGCGCCGCCGACGGAGGTGCCCAGCGTCCGTCCGCCCAGTTTGGCCAGCCGGGTGATCACCCGCTCGGCATCCTCGAGGATCGCGCCGTGCTCCGCACGATCGGACATCTTCCCGCCGAAGGAGGTGCCGAGGACGGCCAAGTCGTGCTTCTCCGAGAGCGCGCCGATCCGCTCCACGGCGTCGTCGGGCCGGAGGGCCGTGTGCATCAGCTCGATGCCGTCCATGCCGGCGTATTTCATGTCGGCGAAGACTGAATCGAGAATCGGCGTGATGTCGTAGCCCGGCTGCTTGGCCGCGTAGACCCAAGGGTGCGCGCCGACGATGACCTTCTTCGCTTCACTCGCTCGGGCGATCCCGATCGGGGCCGTCGCCGCCGCGGCAATCGCCGCCGTGCTCGATTGCAGGAAGCGTCGCCGGGAAACTCCGCTGCACGTGCGAACGCTGCTCGCCAGCCTGCGCTCGGGTATTCGGTCGTCAAACATATCAGGAACCCTTCGTTCGGAACCGCAACCTGGGTAAACCGATCCACGGATTGAGGGATGTCTCCGTGTGCCACTGCTTCGCAGAAGCAGTGCTTGCCGGGAAATTGTCCCCACGCTCACCGCGGCACTGCTTCTGCGAAGCAGTGGCACACGAGTGGGGACTGGTGATTCTCGGCATCGTGCAACTCGATGCCGCACGGTAGCAGAATACCTCATCGCCCACCGAAAAGCAAACGTGGTGGACGATCGCCCACGCACATCGGGCGATTGACTTCGCGCACGCCCCCCCTTAAGCTCCGGACAACCGTGTGCGATGGTCCGGTCTATCCGGCGAAGCGAGGTCAGGAAGGGAGCCAGCTATGACCGTGCGAACGTTTGTCTTCGGGATGCTCACCGTGCTTTGGGCCGTGGCGGCCAGCGCGACTGCCGAGGCGCAGAAGGACTCGGACGGCGACGGGATCCTCGACCATCACGAAGAGATCCTGGGGACCGATCCCGCCTCGGCGGATCGGTTTCAAGTCGTGCTGAGCGACGCGGTCGAGTCCGACCAGCGGCGAGCGAGCGAGAGCTACGACGCCACCAAGGACTTCACGGCGATCGAGTTCTGCCACGTCGGCGACGACCGTTACCTTTGGCGGGCAACCTTCGCCACCGAGCCGCGTCTGGAGGACACCGTCTTCCACCTTTACGTCGACGCCGATGCCGACCCGGAAACCGGGCGCAAAGGCCCGGAGGGCGCAGCGAGCACGGGCACCGAGTACATGCTCAGCGTCGTGGGCGACCGGGGCACGTCCGGCTATTACGATCCCGAGGGCAACCACACGTCGGGCCCGCCGGTGACGCACGTGGTGGCGGGCAAGACCCTGATCGTCTCGGCCGACGTCAACCTGGGCCGCGACCCCGCCGGCGTCCGCTACTCCCTCTACGTCTTGTGCCATACCACGACGACTCAGTCGGGCGAGAGCCCGCGGATGAGCGATTCCGCCGGCAAGAAGCTCATCGAGGGGGTACCCGTCTCCGATCGCAAGAAAATCATGCGGCCCGGCGACTACGCGGACAACTTCGGCGTCCAAGCGACCTTCGGCCTCGACTTGCTTCACGCGGTGCTCCGCTCGGAGGAGACGGTCGTCGTCCCGCACGACAAGCTCCAGTTGGACGGTTTTGCGGTCGACCTGTTCACCTCCCGCCGCTTTCCGCATCTGCGGCTCGAGGGCAGTCGAGGAAAGGCATGGACGCAGGCACCCAAGCCCGGTCGATACCACGTGGGCTTCATGATGTACGACGACTCCAACCCGGAGCGGGTCGTCCTGTACGTCGACGGCAAGATGCGGGGCGTGGCCGTCGCGGGCGGCGACAACAACCGGACCTGGCTCTACTGGCTTGCCGAACCGATCGAGTTCCGAGGCGGCGAGCGCGTGGAGCTGCGGGCGGCGGGGGCGAGCGGCCTGCACGGGATCTGCAATCTGCTGTTCCTGCCCAAACCGCCGGAGGTCCGCACGATCCAGTACGCCGTCGAGAACCTGACCTCGGCCACGCACGTCGGCTCTCCCGGAAAGGTCACGGCTTCCTGGACGACCACGTGGCCTTGCCCTACGCAATTCGAATACGGCACCGACACCGCGTACGGGCAGACCGTGCAATCGGACGGCGACTGCCTGGTGCATCGGGTCGTGCTCGACGAGCTGGACCCGGGGCGCGAGTACCACGGTCGCGCCGTGGGGACCGCGCGCGACGGCTCGCCGTTCCATTCCGGCGACTTCGTCTTCGGTGCCGCCCCGCCCGTCCCGCCTGAGACAAAGGCGGACGTTGGCTCCGTGCCGATCACGGTTCGCAATCCATACTCATTCCCGCTCGACGGCTGGCCGATCACGACCGGCATTCCCTTCCCGCAAGGCAAGCTGGGAGCGCCGGAGCACGTCCGTCTCGTTGCCGTCGACGCGACGGGCGAGCGCGAAGTGCCCGCTCAAGTCCGGCTTGCGGCCCGGTGGCCGGATGGAAGCGTGAAGTGGCTGCTCGTGGCGTTCGAAGCAAGCGTGCCCGCTTCGGCCGAGCGGGATTATGGGCTCCAGTTCGGCCGACAGGTCCGGCGGGCCGCAGTTGCCGAAGGGCTCTCGGTCGCGCAGAACCCGTCCGGCGTGACCGTCGACACGGGCGAGCTCCGCTTCCGGATCAGCCCGGAGGGGAACCTGACGGACGTCCGCCTCGGGGACAAGTTGCTGGTTGGGGGAGACGCGGGATGTCACACGCTGGCCGTCGATGCCGGCGGCGCGAGCTACAGCACGGCCACGGGGGAAGCGGAGGTTGTGGTCGAAGAAGCCGGGCCGTTGCGGGCGGTGGTGAAAGTGGCGTCGCGTCTGGCCGGTCCCGACGGGGCCAACCTGATGCGGATCGAGAAACGCGTCGAGGCCTATCGCGGGGCGGCATTCCTCCGCGTCCATCACACGTTCGTGGTGGATCGGCCGGAGAAGTTCACGGACGTCAAGTCGTTGTCCTACCGTATCCCCGTGGCGGGGGCCGGCGCGAAGTGGCGCGTGCCCCTGGCCGGCGGCGAAGCGATCGAGCTGGGCACCGAAACGCCCGTAGTGCGCCAACGGTTCGACAACGAGCTCGTCACCGTCGCAGGCGAGCAGGAGACGCCCGCCGAAGGCCGGATCGTCGGCTCGATCCTGGCCCCGGGCGAGAGCGGTTGTGCCGTGGCGGTGCGCGACTTCTGGCAGAATTACCCCAAGGGATTCTCGATCGGCCCGGAGGGGCTCGACGTGGGCCTTTGCCCGGCCTTCGACGCCGGCCTGTACGACGCGTTCCCCTTCGAGAAAGAAGGGCACCACCTCTACTACTCCCTGCTCGACGGCCGATACCGGTTGAAGCGCGGCGTGTCGAAGACGCACGAGATCTTCCTGTGCTTCGCGCCGGAGCCCCGGCGGGAGCAGCTCTCGGCGGTGTTCCAGCGCCCCCCTGCGGCCACGGCTCCGCCCGAGTGGTACTGCGGCACGAAGGTCTTCTACGACGTGGCTCCGCGCAACGAGGATCACTTCAAGCTCTACGAGGAGGCGATCGACAAGAACCTCGAGCAGTACGTGGTCCGGCGCGAGCGCCAGCAGGACTTCGGCATGCTCAACTACGGCGACTGGTACGGCGAGCGGGGCACGAACTGGGGGAACATCGAGTACGACACGCAGCACGCCTTCTTCCTCGAATACATCCGCTCGGGCAATCCTGCCGCGCTCTGGCTCGGCCACGTCACCGAGCTGCACCACCGCGACGTCGACACGGTCCAGTGGAGCGAAGACCCAAACGAGGTCGGCGCGGTCTACGTCCACCAGATGTGCCACGTGGGCGACTACTACGACAAGCCCGTGCCCGGCTTCCTCGGCTATCCGCGCGGCGGATACACCGTCAGCCACGCCTGGACCGAGGGGCACTTCGACCACTACTTCCTCACCGGCGACCGCCGCTCTTACGAGACGGGCTGCGCCGTGGCCGACTTCTTCATCCGCAAGCAGCTCGGCCGACCGTACGATTTCTCGACCTGCCGCACGCCGGGCTGGCACCTGATCATGCTGGCCGCCGCGTACGCGGCCACCGACGACCCCTACTACCTGAACGCGTCGAAGGTGGTCGTCGAGCGCGTGCTGGAGGCGCAGGACAAGGAGCCCCGCCCCCTGCCTGAGTATCAGTGCGAAGGCCGAAAGCCCTATCAAGTGGGCGGGTGGTCGCGGATGATGGTGCCCGGGCACTGCACGTGCGAGCCGCGGCACCGGGGGAACGCCGGGTTCATGGTGGCCGTGCTGCTTTCCGGCCTGAAGTACTATCACGACGTGACCGGCGACCCGCGCGTCAAGCAGTGCATCATCGACGGCGCCCACTACCTGCTCGACGAGTGCTACAGCGACGAGACCCACGGGTTCCGCTACACGTCGTGCCCCAACACGCGGTACACCTCCGGGGCCTCGCCGCTGATGGTCGAAGGCGTCGCCCGGGCGTACCTCTGGACCAAGGACGAGCGTTTCCGCGACGCGCTCACCGAAGCGCTCCCGCGCGGGGCCGGCGGCAGCGGGTACGGCAAGGGCTTCTCGATGTACTACCGGATGGCCCCCCGCCTGCTGGCCGACCTGGAAGCGGCGGGGATCACACTGAACGAGCCGCCGGGCGATTCACCCTAGGCCCGGAGCAAGCGACCCTTCGGAGTGCGGCGACTTGTCGCCGCTTTTCGAGCGGCGGGAAAGGCTGGCAGGCAAGCGAAATGGGGACGATACTCGCCGTCGTCGGCAGCCCGCGCAGGGACGGGAACACGCACGTGCTGGTCTCCACGATCCTCGAAGGGGCCCAAGAGGAAGGGGCGTCCGGGGAGCTGTTGCTGCTCGGCGACCTGACGATCGGGGAGTGCAACGGATGCCACGCCTGCTGGCAAGGCAAGCCGTGCAGCAAGAGCGACGACATGAACGACGTCTACGCCAAAATCGCCGAGTGCGAGGCAATCATCTTCGGCACGCCCGTCTACTGGTACGGGCCTACGGCCCTGATGAAGGGCTTCATCGACCGGTTCGTCTACTTCAACTGCCCGGCCAATCGGCCGATGGTGCGGGGGAAGCCGGCCGTGCTGGCGACGCCGTTCGAGGACACCGACCCCCAGGGCGCGCAGCTCCTGGTGGCCTTTTTCGACCGGTGTATCGATTACCTCCAGATGCGCCCGGCAGGGCGAATCATCGTGCCGGGCGTCGGCGAGAAAGGCGCGATCCGCCGCCACCCGGATGCGCTGGCGCAAGCACGCATCCTGGGGGGAAGACTGGCCCGGCGGCTGCGCAACCAGTGACCTTCGACGGGGAGTGTGCATTCTGTGGGTAGGTGTGAGTCCACTTGATCGAGGAGCAAGCCTGATGAGAGTGCCGTGCTGGATCGTATGGGGACTCCTGATTCTCGCAGCGGCCGGTCGTGCGGCGGCCCGGGCGGAGGAGGAATCGTCGTCAGCAAAAGCGCTGCCGGCCGACTGGCTCGCCCGGTGGGAGAAGCCGCCCGCGGAAGATCGGCCGATGCAGATCGTGCACGGGATTCCACCGCAGCGGGCAACGCCGGAAGGCATGCGGTACTACCTGGACCGCGGCTTGGGCGGCATCGTCTGCAACGTGGCCTTCCAGGACTACATGCGTTCGGAGGAGCACTGGAAGACGCTCGTCGCCGGCGTGGACGCCTGCCGGGAGCTGGGCATGGTCGTTTGGCTCTACGACGAGGACGGCTATCCCAGCGGCGCGGCCGGCGGCCTGGTGCTCGAAGAGAACCCCGCGTTCGAGGCGACCGAGCTGGCGTTCGACCCGACGCGCGACGACCCGTTCATCGTCCGGCCCGCCTACGAGCACACCCACGCCAGCAACAACTACCACGCCGCCCGGCGCTACGCCAACCTGATCGACGATCGGGCGATGCACACCTTCATTGCCAAAACGCACGGGGCCTACTGGAAGCGGCTCGAGCCGCACTTCGGCCGAACGATCCGCGCGACGTTCACGGACGAGCCCTCGCTCATCGCGATCAACATCGGGCAGATCCCGGAAGACGTGCGCAAGCGGGTCCGCGTGGTCGACCCGCTCGACCCGGACGTGAAGCCGCTCCCGTGCGTGCCGTGGTGCTACGACCTGGCCGAGCGTTACCAGGAGCGATACGGCGAGGATCTGATGCCGCATCGGCGGAGCCTGTTCACCGGCGACTCGCCCGGCGATCGCAAGGTGCGGCGGCAGTTCTGGGCGTTGGTGGCCGATCTTGTGGCCGAGCGGTTCTTCGGCGCGATCCAGGAGTGGTGCGGCGAGCACCGCGTCGCCTCCTCCGGGCACAGCCTGCACGAAGAGAGCGTCATGCACCAGGTCGCCCTGAACGGAAACAGCCTGAAGGACCTGGGCCGGATGGACATTCCCGGGCTGGACATGCTCACGTCCGATCCGCAGGCGGTGATCCACAGCGGATGGCTGACGGCCGGCCTGCCCAGCTCCGCGGCGATCCTGAACGGCCGGCGGCGCGTGATGACCGAGGTGAGCGACTTCGCCCAGAAGATGGGCGGCGCCGGCCCGGCGGGGCTCGCCCAGATGCAGGCCACGGCCGCGTGGCAGGCCGCCTGGGGCGTGACCGAGTTCACGCTCTACTATGGGCCCGGCGACCGGTCGGTCGAAGACTACCGGGCGTACTGCGACTACGTGGGCCGGCTCAACGCCGTGCTCAAGCCCGCCCGGTACGACCGCAAGGTGCTGCTCTACTACCCGATCTGCGACCTCTGGGAGGAGTACCTGCCGGTCGCCGAGCGGCTGCGGCTCGATTCGCAGTCGTCTCGGGCGCAGCACATTGTGCAGTCGTTCATGCGGCTGGGCCAAACGCTCCAGCGGAGCCAAATCCCGTTCGCGCTGGTCGACCATGAGACGCTCGCTTCGGCCACGGCGGACGCGGGCGGAGAGTTGGCCATCGCGGACCACAGGTTCGGGGCCCTGGTCGTGCCCGAGCAAGCGAAGCTTCCGCCGGAGGCAGCCGAAGTGGTCGACCGGTTCCGCCAAAGCGGCGGGCGCGTGCTCGTCGACCAACCGCCCGAGGCGGCGGCGACCGCCGAGCGGCTGGTGGACGCGATCCGGCCGCCTCATCGCATCTCGCCGCGGTCGGACCGGATTGCCCTGGGGCAGTTCACGCGTGACGGGCGGGCGATCCTCCTGATCGTGAACGTCGGCCAGGAAGCCTCCGAGGGGGCGATCACTTCGGATACGGTCAAGGCTTGGCATCGGATGGACCCCGCCGCCGGCGCGATCCGTGCCGTCGCGGCGGACGAAGCCGGCAACGTGCAGGTCAAACTGGCGCCCCGGCAGGCGGTGCTTCTGGTACAAAGCGAGTGAGTGTTCGACGGGCCACGGAGTGCTGCCTGATGCATCCCGTCTTGATCCTACTGGTTGCCATCGCCATCGTCCTCGGCGGCATCCTGCTGTTGCGGCTGCACGCGTTCTTGGCGCTGTTGCTGGCGGCGTTGGTGGTTGCCATGCTCACTCCCACCGGGGCGCTTGAACAGTACGCTCGAGAGCGCGTCTCTGAGGAAAAGAAGCCCTGGTCGGAGAAGGCGGCGGAAGCGTTCGTCGGCTCCACGCCCGGGGAGCGCGTGGCCGTCGCCTTCGGCGAGACCTGCGGCAGCATCGGCATCCTGATCGCCATGGCGTCGATCATCGGCAAGTGCCTGTTGGATAGCGGCGCGGCCGACCGGATCGTGCGGAGCGCCTTGCGGCTGTTGGGACAAGCCCGGGCGCCCTTGGCGTTTGTCGGAAGCAGCTTCCTGTTGGGCATCCCGGTCTTCTTCGATACGGTCTTCTACCTGATGATCCCGCTGGCCAAGGCGATGCGGCTGCGCACGGGGCGGAACTACCTGCTCTACGTGCTCTCGATCCTGGCCGGCGGCTCGATCGCCCATTCGCTCGTTCCCCCCACGCCGGGCCCGCTCTACGTGGCGGGTGAGCTGGGGGTGGACCTGGGGACGATGATCGTGGGCGGGTGCATCGTCGGTCTCTTTCCCGTGACGGCCGGCTACCTGTATGCCAAGTGGGCCAACCGGCGCTGGGACCTGCCCCTGCGCGAGTCGGCCGACGTGTCGCTGGCCGACTTGGAGAAGCTGCGAGAGCGCGACGAGCGCGAGCTGCCGCCCACCTGGCTCTCGCTCCTGCCGATCCTCATTCCCGTCGTGTTCATCGCCGGTCAGACGGGCTACGGCACGTGGCTCGGCGCTATGGAGCCGGGGGCCGCGCCGGCGTGGGCAATCGCCGTCAAGCCCGTCGTCGACACGCTGGGGAACAAGAACGTCGCCCTGATCGTCGCGGCGGCGGTCGCCCTGGGCACGCTGGCGTGGCAGAAGCGGGCCGGCCGCCCGGAGCTGGCCAAGGCGGTCGAGACGGCGCTGGCCAGCGGCGGGGTGATCATCCTCATCACGTCGGCCGGGGGCGCGTTCGGGGCCACGATGCGGCAGTGCGGCGTGGGCGGCGAGATCGCCAGGCTCACCCAGGGGATCGATCCGCTCTGGATTTTGCCGGTCGCCTTCCTGGTGACGGCGCTCGTGCGCGGCGCCCAAGGCTCGGCCACCGTGGCGATGATCACGGCCGTGGGCATCCTGGGGCACTTCGCCACGTCGGGCGCCTTGAGCTTCCACCCCGTTTATCTCGCCCTGGCCATCGGCTGCGGCTCCAAGCCGTTTCCCTGGATGAACGACAGCGGCTTCTGGGTAATCACGAAGATGAGCGGGATGACCGAGACGGAAGCCCTCCGCGCCCTCTTCCCGATGCTCACGATCATGGGCCTTGCCGGCCTGGCGGCGACGATGATCGGGGCGGCGCTGTTTCCATTGGTGTAGGGGTGTAGGGTGATACTATGGAAGCGGAGGCCGAGCCGAACTAGCTTGGTCCTTGAACACGTGGTAAACCGGGGGTTTGTACGAGTCTCAAACCAGCGATTTCCACAAAA
>Ga0307380_10005819_pt1 | contig 16328 bp, 22 predicted proteins | sample UN3MG_FD_202239 | JGI IMG/M metagenome (GOLD analysis project Ga0307380, IMG submission 202239) | Soil microbial communities from Risofladan, Vaasa, Finland - UN-3 | ecosystem: Environmental > Terrestrial > Soil > Coastal area > Acid sulfate soil | place: Finland: Risofladan, Vaasa | collected...
CCACCATGCCGCCGGTGACGATGCGGCGAGAGGCTGCTACCACATCGGGCTGGCCCAGCGCTGTCTGCACCACCGCCTCGGCGTCGGCCAGCGGCAGCAGCGGCATCCTGCTGGCCTTTTCCCGGTACCCAGGCGCGTGGATCTTTATGTTGCCACCCTGGAGCTTCACCAGGTTGCCGTACATGGCTTGTGTCGACCCGCCCAGGATGCCATCAAAGAACAACAGCATCGCCAGGCCCAGGCTGATGGCGACCACAGCGATGACCGTGCGACGCCAGTTGCGCCATAGGTTGCGCCACGCCATCTTCAGGAACATGCCCATGCTCACCTCCCAGCGGTGAATCTTGCCTGTCTTCGAGACCCCCCGTCGCTTCACCGAGCCAGGGAATCACCACACCCCTCCATCATACCCGAAGACCATTGACACCGCTACCGCTCGGTCACAGCCTCGCGCACCGTTAGCATTCGGTTGATTGGAGCCCAGGTGCGCTGGGGGCGCAGCAGCGGCCAAGGGCCACGAATGGTGGGGAGTTCTGATGAACCTGATCGTTAAGCCCGACGTCTACCAGCGGTACTACAAGGTGCTGCGCAACTGCTTCCTATGGATCGTGCAGGGGAGGATCCAGAAGCATGGGGCATCCTCAACGTTCTGGCCGACGGGGCGGTGGGGATGTAGGAGGGCCGCGCCCGACGCCTGGCCGATGGCGGAACGCCCGCTTGCGTACTTGGGCCGACGTGGTATGATACAGTCGGAGGCTGTTTTGACCACCTTCAACGAGATACGGCTGAGGAGACTCAAGGTCATGGAAAAGGAAATCATCTTTCTCGTGGAGGAGTCGCCAGAGGGCGGCTACGAAGCCAGGGCCTTAGGCCACTCCATCTTCACAGAGGCAGATACATACGAAGATCTCAAACAGATGGTCAAGGACGCAGTAAGCTGTCATTTCGAGCCAGAGCACAAGCCTCGCGTTGTCCGGCTGCATCTGGTCAAAGAAGAGATCCTGGCCGTATGAGACTGCCTCGAAACGTCGGCGGCGATGAGCTAGCCAGCCTCCTCAGTAGGCATGGATACGACATCAAGCGCCAGACGGGCAGCCACCTTCGCTTGACATCCTCTCTCAAAGGGACTCAACACCACGTCACCGTTCCACGCCACAAGCCATTGAAGGTGGGCACGCTGAGCAGCATTCTATGGGACGTGGCCGCCTATCTCGACATGGACAAGCAGCAATTGATTGCTGAGTTGTTCAAGGACTAGTCTCCTCAATACCCCCCACCGTGGTTTCCCTAACAACGAACTTTCCCCCGTGCCGGTCTGCCTCGTCCGCAGCATCAACAAGGCCCTCGACTTGCCTCATCACACCCGCAGGCAGCGTCATCCCAAGGCCGAGCGCTGTATGTTCATCACCATGGAGCAGGAGGACGGGCTAATGGGTGCGCTGGTCAGGCTCGACGTCCGCCAGAGGTACTACAAGGTGCTGCTCAACTGCTTCTTACTGATCGTGGAGGGGCCCACGCACAGGCAACGAGGCCATCTCAGCGTCCTGGCCGAGGGGGCGATGCGGGTGTAGCGGGCTGCGCCAGGATCGCTGCGAGCGCACGTCGGGGCCAAGGATCCCGACCCTCAACCCCCTCCATGCGAGCACGCGCCGGACGAACCCTGGCCCCTATTCAGTCAGCGCCCTATGCGCCGCCGGTGTGAGGGGAAGAGGGTCTAACTCCCCCAGGACAAAACCCTCTCGTTGCCTCCCGTGTAGAAGATGTTCAACTGCTCGGCGACGTTCTCCAGGATCTTCCTCTGGTTGCTGCCATCGGCGTCCATCACGTGGAACTCCCAGTTACCGCTCCGGCCTGAGAGGAAGGCGATGTGCTTGCCATCCGGGCTCCACGCCGGTGACACGTTGTCGGGCCGCCGCTCCAGCAGCGGCAGTCTAGCGGATAACAATCCCTTTCAGTCCGTTAATGACCCTGTCATCGCCCTGCTACAATTGGCTGATATACAATACTGGGTTGAGGCGAGGCTTGTGCGGTGTCGCTGCACTGGATCGGCGCAGGCTGAGCCAGAGCGTGACGCAAGTGCCCAACACCGCCCCTACTGGAATGGAGAACGCTCTCACCAACGTGCCCGGGCCTGTTCAGCTCCAGAAAGGACAGACACATGAAACACAGAGACTGCACGCCGATCCTCGTCCTCTTCGGGGTTCTTCTACTGCTCGTCGGGGTAGCTATGGTCTTTGTAGGACCGCTTGAGATGTATTGCTTCTACCTCTTCTCGGAAGGCGGTCGCTTTCACTACGAGGGCTTCGGCTTCGGCTCCTTCATGTTCGCCAACATCGCTGCGCAGATTGTGGGGTACTACCTCATCGCGGCGGTAGCCCTCCCTCTTGGGTATGGACACGTGAAACGGCAACGCTGGGCCAGGACCCTTTCCCTGACCCTCCTGGGATTCTGGCTCGTTGTTGGCATCCCACTGATGGTGGTCTTCCTGTTCGTGCTGGTCGCCTCTAAGGGCTTGTCCTTGCTGACAGGCCTTGTCATCATCGCTGCTCTTGCCCTCTCCTACGCGGTCATCCCAGGACTGCTTTTCTGGTTCTACGGGAGCAGGGATGTCCGGCTTACCTTCGAGGACCGAGACTCCAATTCATGCTGGATCGAGAAGATACCGTTGCCGGTGCTCGTAGTGTGTTCAATGTTCGTGTTCACCATAGCCGTTCTGCACATCCTCATCCTCTTCAACGGCGTGTTTCCGCTCTTCGGCATCCTTGTCTTTAGCCTCCAGGGTATCACGCTCATCGACCTATCGATGCTGGTCTTGGTGGGGTTGATTTGGGGCCTCCTGAGGTTGAGAGGGTGGGCCTGGTGGAGTTCGCTGTTCTACTGGAGTCTGCTGACCTTCTCGTCAATCGCGGCGCTATCAAGATCCAGCCTGGCAGACATCCTATCGGGCATGAAGTTCGCCCCCCTGGAGATGGAAGCGCTGGGAGGGATGCCCTTGCATGGCGCCCATTTCGCCGCGCTGGTAGGTATACCGCTCCTGGTCACGCTGGGGCTAGTAGTCTACTCCGGACGGTACTTCACAGCGGCTGGCCCGCGAGGGTAGCTTGACGGTCGAGCCTTCTTCCCCTAGGTGGGGAGGACTGAGGAGGGGGTGAGGGGGCTCTGGGCGATCTGTCGCTTAGCCCCATATCCGCCACGCCACGCAAGTCTCGATTCCCTCTGTCTGAAATGGTTGTGACTCAACCCCATATCTCAGGAGGGTACACGAAGTCGTCTGGCACAACGAGGTGCTTGAGCACCCTGTCTGCCTCCTCCGGCTCCACCCGATAGCTGCTGCGAGGGCTCTCGAAGAAGTGGTGGACGGAGATCAGGTGGCGCATCATGGAGGGGAAGTAGAGTTCCTCTTTCGTGACGTCGTCGATGACCAATAGTTCACCGTTGCCACCTCCGCCGCTGCAGAGGGGACAGGGCTCGTACATGCGGTAGTAAGCGCTGGAGATGGTGAACCTGTCGTGGTTGAAGGTCTGGCAGTAGTGCTCTTCCTTTCGGGACAACTCCACGGCCCACGCCATCTTGCGGGCCAATTGCTGAGGCTCTATCCCCAGTTCGACCATCGTGGCCTCGTCGCGAGCGATGATTTGCCGCGGGTCCTCATCCGGGAGCCAAAAGGCGGAGCTGAGGCCCTCTCTTTCCCGCCTGGGTCGAGGGTGAATGTAGTCTGCCTGTCCTCGCCGCTCTTCTTCGGAGTTCATGGGCCATGCAGGTCTGAGGTGCCGCGCAGGCCTAGCGCTGCTTGAAGACGATATTGGTGATCTGACCCGTGGTGGCGCAGCCGGCGTAGTGGATCAGCAGCGTCTCCGACAGAGGAACCGGATTCTCTCCGCTTTCTACAACCTGGAGGACGAAGTCCGTCGCGATATTGCGGTTCTGAGGCATGTAGTCGAAGGTCCAGTAGCCACGAGGACCCGTGGAATCTGACCCACTCACGTAGAACTCAGACACTCCCCAGCGCTCATAGCGGATGGTGACCCCGTCAACAGGTACGTCGCTGGCATCCACCACTGACCCCTTGAGGTACTGAGAGACGCAGTTCGGCTCCTCCAACCTGCTTCCTTCCACATAGGAAAATGGGTACCTAGGGGTTGCAGTCGGCGGGGGCGGCGGGGGTGGCGTGGTAGTTTGCTCAGCGGACGTGACCGTCGCCGTGGGTGCGGGGCTGGACACAGGACCTCTGGGCGTAGGGCTGGAAATGATGATGGAGTAGGTCGCCGTTGGGGATGGGGCGATGGGAGTGCTGCGGGCCACGGGGCCGACGACCACCGAAGGCGAGGCCACGGTGGCTGGCTCACCGGTCGGCCAGGATAGGGGTCCTCGTCCCTCTCTGGCCGGGATGATGACCGTCACCGTGAGAACCAAGCCACAGCAGAAGGCCAGTAATGAGCCTCCGACAATACCGCCTATCACAAGAGCCAGCTTCGACCGGGATTTCATGCTTTACCTCAGAAGGTTGCCGACGGATACCAGTGCTGCCCCGATGAGGATGAGGAGCAGGACCGCGAGGAGAACGGCTAAGAAGACAACGGGGAAGCTAACAGGAGGTTCTTCTCTCCCCGTGACTTGTCCCATGGGCACCCTCACGGGCTGTGCACCCGCGGCCTGGCTGCTGTACGTCGCCTTGTCCGAAGCCCTCGTCGGCACCTGCGGTGCTTCCCTGAGAGTCAGTACTCTTGGCTGACTGGCCCTGATGTGATCGATCGCTTCCCTGGCCTCCTTGATTTTCCGAGCTGTGCTCTGTCCAGCGCCCAGTTCCCGTCTTTGGACCTGCAAATGGCGGAGGCCTTGGCTCGCCAGTTCATGATGGGGGTTGATGGCTACCACGTTCTCCAGGCAGATGATGCGCTCGTCTATCCCCTCCACCACCCCGCCCAGCCACAGCCAGGCCTTCTCATTGCGCTCGTCCAGATCGATCACCTGATAGAGTAGCTCTCTGGCCTCCTCCAGCCTTTGCTCTTTCACCGCGTCCACGCCGGCCCTCAACAACCTAGAGACTACCGATCTTGCATCATAGCCTTCGTACCGGCACCGGCAGGGGGGCGTCAGACACCCCTCCAGAGGCAAGCGCAGCGCCTCCAGCGGATCGTAGATCCGCCGCTGCATTGCGCGACAGGCGCGACAGGCGTCTGGGTGCGCCACGAGCATCACCTTCAGCCCTTGCTCGGCCAGACCGACAAGCGCCTCCTGGACATTCTCGGCCATCGCCCGTCGAAGCTCCTCTACTAGTGAAGCCTATTATACCTTGGTGTGCAGCACCCCGGCAAGACTGGCCTCGCCCAAGGGTCTACCCAAAGCTGGCTGCATCAAGTCTAAGGCCACCAGAGGAGAGTGGAACTGTAGGTCACACAGCAGTACTGTGGCCTTGCCGGCGTTCGCCACCATCACAGGCCTGCATTCACAAGACCACTCCCCAGCAGCATGTCTTGCAGTGGTGTCACCAATAGCCCAGGGAGCAGCCCGAGGAGCAAACACAAGCCTACCAGTGACAGGATCAGCACCGTGACCGGCAATGGCTCGCGATCCTCACTCATCTCTGGCGAGGGCTGGAGCATCATGGACAGTGATCGCAGATACCCCAGCACCACACCTACCCCTGACAGCACAAGAACGCTCAGGAAGAGGGCATCGTGCTCAGCCAGAGATCGATAGATTAGCCAGCGGGTGGCGAAGCCGTTGAACAAAGGGAAGCCCCCCAGGGCCAGGCCGCCGGCGATGTAGCCCAAGATGCCGCCCGGAGCCCATCTCAGCGCCTCTTGCAGCGAGGACCCCGTTTCGCGCCGCAGGTGGGTGCGCACCGCCCCCAGACTCATGGCCACCAAGAGCACTGTCAGAGATCGAGTGACCGAGTGTGCCACAGCGCTGGTGACGCCCCATGCCGACCCTGTTCCCAGACCCACCAGTACGAACCCCATGTCACTGATTGCGGCATAGGCCAGCAGACGCCCCGGCTGCCGCTGCGCGGAGGCGAACAGGCCGCCTACCAAAGCCGTCAACAGGCCGGAGGCGGTGATCACCGACAACATCGGTGAATCCGTCGTCAGCCAGAGATTGTCCCTGAGCACACCTATCAGGAGGGCCAAATGCACCTGACTGAAAATGCAGATCAATAGTGCACCTGCCATCGGGGGAGCGCCCTCTACCACTCCGGGCAACCACGAGTGGAAGGGCGCTGTCGCCAGCAGGATGCCAAAGCCGATGGACGCGGCGATCACAGTGAATCGAATGAGCAGCAGATCCTCGGGGTGCAGCGTGTAGCTCTCTGCCAGCCATGGCAGGACAAGCAGGCAAGGGGCTGCGATGACAAGGGGAACCAGGTAGCTGACGGCCGCCCCCGTTGGGGCGGGACGCCGGCCATGGATTACGAAGACGAAGATCAGCCCCGCCATCTCTAGAAGCAGAACGGCGATGAGGAAGGTCTGAATCATCATCGCGCCGCTAAGGAGACCCAGGATAGCAAGCAGACAGGGGCAGAATGCCCATCCCTGCGGTTCCTGCCAGGCGTACAGAATCATCAGGCCGGCCAACACGTAGAAGAGAAGCAGCAGAAGGCGGTGTAGATCATTGAGGATCAGTTCACGTCCGAGCACATACGCTGGTTCACCCACTGGTGCACGGAAGCAGATCCCTATGAGGGCCAGTATCGTCGCCACAGACACGGCCACAGCCACCATCCAGTAGCGCCTCAAGAGGTAGGCCGGACCCGCAACGACCAGGGGGAGGAAGATCAGAAGCAGGAGATTCATGCGGCGTCGTCCTCAAGGGAGAACGCTGCCTGGGCTGTGGCGAGGTACGCTATGGCCAGAGCGATGAGGATGCTAACCACTCCCACGAGCGCCGCCAAACTCAGGCTCTGCTCGAAAGTGGCTAGCAGGATTCCGACACCGGACTGGAAAGTCAGAAGGCCGAGGCCCACCTTGAAGGGCTCCCTGCCAACAACCATGGCCAACAGGCCAATCCCCACTAGCCAGTAGCAGGCTTGAGAGATACCAAGGGGTTGTTCCACGAAGGGATGGCTGTTACCCAAACCGTAGCTGACTACGGCAGCCAGCACAACCACCAGGGCTCGAAACCACAGATTCATGGACAGGCCCTCTCGTCCGGCGAGTCGCGGCTCGCCGAATAGGTGGCTTGCCTCCTCATCCCGTCTCAACTGCCCTCGCGTCGCCGTGAGATAGAGGATGACGCAGACCATGCACCCAACGATGACCTTGATCAGTGCCACGCGCAAAGGTAACACCCTGGCCAGAAGCACTCCGACCACGACGAACTGGGCCGTCAGGGCCCAAAGGTTCAGTCTCCAGTCCTCGAGAACGATGATTATCGCACCCGCGAGCAGGAGTCCCAGCATTAGCTCTATGTGGGAGAGGGAAACGAGAGTGGTGACAATGTCCCCTAGAAAGTCCATCTCAGCTACTCAGAAGAAGTAGGGCGACGAGAGTCGCGAACACCAGAATCCAGCCCGGAGAGCGAGTGTCCTCGAAGAAGCCTCCCACCTGTTCCAGGACGGCCGCCGCCCTCTGCCCCGTCCAGTCGAGGGCACGAAAGAGCCACTCCATCTGCGCAACTGTCTGCAGCGTCTCCAGGGATATCCCAGCCCGGGCCACGATGGTCTCCCCGTTGCGGTACAAGAGATATCCCGCAACCAGCGACAGGAGGCTGCCCAAGAACAGCATGACTGGCCAGGGGGTCCCAGCTGAGTAGACAAGATCTGTCAGGACGGGCCAAGCCGCCAGCGAGCTTTGTGGTCCCATCAACAGCCCCAGAGATGGAGGATGGATGCCCCAAAGGACCAACGGCACAGCCAGCGCTGTCAGACTACCCAGCAGGAGAGCAAGCGCTTCGCCTCCACCTGCCTGCTCTGAGGGTTGCTCCAGACCTACCTTCAAGAAAGGAGCCGCCACCAAGCTGTTGGCCAGCAAGCTCAGCAGGATGAGAGGAGCGAGACCGGACTCTACCAGAGATTGGTACAGCAGCTGGCGGCTCACGAACCCCACCGTAAGCGGTGTGGCCGCTAGAGACGCAAAGGCTACCAATACACAGCAGCGCTTCCAGACCTCGTACTTGCGCGGCATGGAGCCATCAGCAGTATGTTGACTCAGGAGCAACAGGCTGAGAGCAAGCACCAGGCTGACTGCCTGTGATGCAATGATGGCGGCAGAATACGGCGCGGCGACGGCGGCCGCAAGAGCCATGTGGCCCACCTGGTTCAATACGAGGAAGGGAGCCATGCTTCTGATACCGCTCGCAAACCACAGAGGAAAGGGACTGAGAATGACGGCCAGGCTGCCCAGAACCAGGGCAAGTTCCTGGCCAGGAAACGATGCTACCGCAGCCAGACTGAGAACGCGAGCCAGCACGTATCCTCCCACGCTCACAGGGACTATGTGCCACAGGATTTGGGTGGTTGGCTTCATGTCAACGCTCGAAGGCAGGGCAACGAACGCTGGATACAGTCCCAGGCGCACCAGGGCAGCCAGCATGGCCAGCGAGATGACCTTCGTGGAGAGAGCCGCCGCCTGGAGGGAGAAGGTCTGGCCCTGTCCCTGGAACACCAGGATAGCTGCCAGCAGAGCCACCCCTCCCAGGTAGTTCAACAGCAGCAGTCTCAGTCCGGTTCGAGAGGCCCTCCGTCCACCGTGTGCAAAGGCAGCGACTGCCAGTAAACCAAGGTCAAGAAGTCCCCAGCTGAGGCACATGGTGACCAAGTTGGCCGAGAGCATGACACTGAATGCGCCCGTCAAGAGGAGGAATAGTGCACCATAGGGCTCAGCCTGTCTGTGCTCCGAATCGAAAGATGAATTGGCAGAGAGAACAGCTATCATCGCGATGATGGCTGTCAGCAACAGGAACCCCAATGACAGACCATCCGCGCGGTACCCCAACTCCACTGCGAACAGAGATGAAGGACGCCAGAGATCCGCGAGCCACGTGGTCGGCTGGTCCCAGTACAGCAGCAGGCAGGAGGCAAGGCAACTGGCCGCCACGACAAGCGCCAACACCTGTGCGAGCCTGACCCCGACTATCCTCCTCACCAGTGCCAGGACTGCGGCTCCCAGGATGAGGATGATGACAGGGCAGAGGGGGGTTATGAGAGGCATAATCTCTCCTGTGGCCAACTAATCGGAGGCAATTTTAGGATAGGTTGTGACCTTTGTCAACGGTGGCACGGGACCATGTCTCCGATTCACGCGGGGGCTTCCTGGCGAATCAGCGGTACGGGGGGGACTGGAATCGTACACGTGCCCTGTGTGACAGGGCGGTCGCTCTGCCGCAACAGGATATGATGCGTGCACGTCCCGACAATTGGGGAGAGAGTCCTCACCATCGAACGGCGTGGCCAGTAGAGCAGGGACATGTGCCTCATGGGGTCACTGTGAACACTGCTCTCACAGGAACTTGCACATCTGGCACATGTCAATCCCGTGCAAGTCGCGACGCAGGATGCCCTCCACCACATACCCCTGCTTCTGATAGAAGCGCTGCGCCTCGGAGTTCCAGTAGGTCTTCAGACTGAGCTTGTGACTTCCCTCGCGGCGGCAGATCTTCTCAACCCTCGCCATGAGGGCCTGTCCTATGCCTTGTCCACGACAGTCAGCGGCCGTGATGACCTGACCTACCTTTCCCAGGCCCGCTTCGATCTTGAACACAGCGACGCCCACGATCCTGCCATCGTCGTAGGCCGCCAGCGCGTGGCGTCCCACGTCCCACATCCCGGCGTCATAGCGGCCGAACATGCGCTCATTGACGGACCTCCATTGCTGCTGGAGGAAGTCCTCTATCTCTTGTCGGTCTACTTCGCTGATTTCCAATGGCCGCTCTTCCTCGCGCACAGCTCAGCGCCAAACTGCTAGATGGTCTCCGCCTAGCCCAGACAGGCGTCCAGGGCTTCCTCGATGTGGATGCCGTCCAGCCGCTGATCCCGGCTGAGATGGATGAAGAACTCCACATTCCCCGCAGGACCTCTCAATGGAACCGGAGTCAAGCCCCGTACCTGGAGCTCCTCTTCCATGGCTCGTCTGATGATCTTCTCCAATACAAGCCTGTGCACCGCCGGGTCTCTCACCACCCCACCTTTGGCGACCTGGTCCCGTTTGGCCTCGAACTGGGGCTTGATGAGGGCAAGGATCTCTCCTCGGGGTTGTAGTAGCTTCACGACCGGGGGCAGGACCAACTCCAGAGAGATGAAGGACACATCTATGGTCGCCAGGTCAAGAGGCTCAGGGAGGCTCTTCAGATGACGTATGTTCGTTCGCTCCAGCACAACCACTCGGGGATCCTGGCGCAGCTCCCAGGCCAATTGACCGTAGCCTACATCGATGGCATAGACTTGCCGCACACCCCGCTGCAAGAGACAGTCGGTGAAGCCCCCTGTAGAGGCCCCAACGTCCACCGCGGCCTTCTGCGAGACATCTATCTCGAAGTAGGCGAGGGCGTGTTCGAGCTTGAGACCCCCTCTGCTGGCGTATCGAGCGCCCTCACGAATGATCACCTGCGCGCCTTCCGGGATCTGCTTCCCGGGCTTGTCCACCACCTGACCGTCCACCAGCACCTGACCAGCCATGATCAGGCCCTGAGCTCTGTGCCAGCTTTCCGCCAGTCCTCTCTCGATAAGCAGCGTATCGAGCCGAACCTTGTCCATGAGCCAAAACTAACTCCCTGCACGGCAAAAGTCAAACGGTTGACTATTGCCGGTCGATAGTTTATCATGGTTCTTGTGCCGAAACAGCTACTGATCACCATGCGTCCCAGGCAGTGGACGAAGAATCTGTTCATATTCGTTGCACTGCTCTTCGACCTGAAGCTGTTTGATTTCACCTACGTTGCCAGGACGGTAGCGGCCTTCATTCTCTTCTGCATACTGTCTGGCAGCGTGTACCTGATAAACGACCTCACTGACGTGGAGAAGGATCGCCAGCATCCCGTGAAGCGCAACCGGCCATTGGCGTCGGGGAGGCTGAGCAGGTCCTGGGCTCTGGGGGCGGCAGTAGTCCTGCCGATCATCGCTCTGGCTTTGTCATTCCTCCTCGACCCAGGGTTCGGTCTCATTGGTCTCGTGTACTTTGTCATGCAGCTCGCGTACTCCTTCGGCTTGAAAAATGTCGTCATCGTTGACGTCCTGATCATCGCAGCTGGATTCGTGCTGCGCGTGGCTGCTGGTTCCGTCGTAGCTGAGGCCGAGAGATTCTCTCCCTGGCTCTACGTGTGCATGAGCCTGCTGGCGCTCTTCTTGGGTTTCGGTAAGCGCCGCAACGAACTCGCAGTTCTCGGCGCCAATGCCCTCGGCCACCGGAAAGTGCTGCAAGAGTACTCGCCAGAGTTGCTGGACCAGATGATGGCCCTCGTGACCTCCTCGTTGGTGATCGCCTACTCACTGTACACCTTCTCCGCCGAGAACCTGCCTTCTAACAAGAGCATGATGCTCACCATTCCCTTTGGCCTGTACAGCATCTTTCGCTATCTCTATTTGATTCATCAGAGAAACCTGGGTGGCAGCCCCGAGGAGATACTTATGGGGGACGCTCCGTTTGTGCTCAGCAACTTGTGCTGGGGAGCCGCCGTGTTCCTGATACTGTACGTGTTCTAGGAGAGGACAAGTTGGTTGGCGAGCTATTCGGCGCCATGCACCTCAGGCGCTGGCTAAAGAACATCTTCATGTTCGCACCCCTAGCATTTGGCATGAAGTTGGGGATGACTGATCTGTTCGGGCGGTCCGTGGTGGCCTTCGCCTGTCTGTGTCTGCTCTCCAGCGCGTCGTACCTTGTCAACGACTTGGTGGACACAGAGCGAGATAGGTACCATCCGGCAAAGCGGGACCGCCCGTTGGCAGCCAGGAGGCTCAAGAGGTCATGGGCTGTGGGAGCGGCGGCGGTGCTGGCGGCGATCAGTTTATTGGTCGCCTTCATCGTGGATTATCGGTTGGGCCTCGTCGCTTCGACCTTCCTGGGGGTGGAGATCGCCTACTCTCTGCTGCTGACCAATTTCGTGATCCTCGATGTTCTGACCATAGCTGCGGCGTTTATCCTGAGGGTCATGTGCGGCTCGGTTATCGCCAGAGCCACTACCTTCTCGCCCTGGCTCTACGTATGCGGCGGCTTCCTGGCGCTGTTCTTGGCCCTGGGTAAGCGGCGTCACGAGCTGATCGTCCTCGGCGACCTCGCGCCCAAGCATCGCAGAACGCTGGCGGGTTACAGCTCCAGCCTTCTCGGGCAGATGATCTCCGTGGTCACCTCGTCCACGGTCATCGCCTATTCGCTCTACACCTTCTGGGGCGCTCACGTGCCTGAGAACAAGAGCATGATGCTTACCATCCCCTTCGTGCTCTACGGCATTCTCCGCTATCTGGTACTCATCGAACGGCCAGATCTGCCGGCGAGTCCAGAGGAGATCCTGATCAAGGACCCCCCTCTGGTCATCAACAACTTGCTGTGGGGTGGCACGGTGCTGGCCATCCTCTACCTGTTCTAGCGGGGCGAGAGACGCCTCCCTGGCCACCAGACACAAGATGACTCCGTAGGCATCCTCCAAGAACGAAAAAGCGCCGTGCCTTGGCACGGCGCTTTCCCTTCCTCTGCTAGTGCTAGCGCTTGGTGTACTGAGGCGCTTTCCTGGCCCGCTTGAGGCCGGGCTTCTTCCGCTCTTTCATACGTGGATCTCGAGTCAGAGAGCCTTCCCTACGAAGCGCTCCGCGCAGCTCCGGGTTTGCCCTGGTCAACGCCCTCGCAATACCGTGACGGATGGCTCCGGCCTGCCCGTTGATCCCGCCACCACGGACCTTCACCGTAATTCTGAACATCCCTTCGGTGGCAGTCACCTGAAGCGGCCGCTTGAGAAGCATGATATCACCAGTGCGAGAGAAGTACTCCTCCATAGCCAAGTCATTAACGATGATCACAGCCTCTTTGGAGGGGTAGAGGCGTACTTGAGCACTGGCTGTCTTTCGTCGTCCAGTGCCATAGTAGTATATGTCGGTCTGCCGGTCCAGATCGTCCAGTTCGGCCAGCGGCGGAACAGGCTCCGCCCGTTCGGCATCCCCAGAAGGTGTTGGCTCCTCCGAAACAGGAGCCGCCTCCACCACGCTGCCCTCTTCCGTGACAGGTGCCTCCGCCTCTGAGACGGCGGGCGTCGCGCCAGCCTCCTCGGATGCAGTAACTTCCAACGACGTCTCGGCCGCTTCTTCCTCCATCTTCGGCGGTGAAGCTGCCTCGGCAGCCTCTGGTACCTCCTCGGCTGCTTGCCTCTCTTCCGCCACTTCCCTATCTTCCGCCACTAGCTGTAACCTCCTTCAGTACGGTCCCTGACGGCACCGCTTCAGAATTCCAGGGGCTTGGGTTGCTGGGCTTCGTGAGGGTGTGCCTCCCGTGCGTACACCTTCAGCTTCCTCAGCATCGCCCGGCCCAACCTGTTATGTGGCAACATCCCCTTGACCGCAGACCGAATGACCCGCGTGGGGTGTCTTTTCAACTGTTCCCGTAGGGTTATGCTCTTGAGGCCACCTGGATAGCCAGAATGCCGATAATACATCTTCTGGTCCATCTTGCTGCCCGTGACGTGGACCCTCTCGGCATTGATGACGATGACGAAGTCCCCAGTGTCCAAGTGCGGAGCATAGATCGGTTTATGCTTTCCCTTCAAGATCTTCGCTATCTCCGAGGCCAACCGCCCCAGGGTCTGACCTCGCGCATCCACCACGAACCATTGACGCTCGATCTCGGAGGGTTTCGTAGAATGCGTTCTCATTCCTCGATACCTCAGTAGTTCACTCTCACCAGGCATAGGCCATGAGCTGGAGCAGGCTGGCCCGCCTGACTTCTGTCCTTGGCCTCAAGAATCGCCTTCACGTCCTCAGGGCAGAGCACGCTTCTGCCGACCAGCAACAAGGTGCCCACCACAGTCCGCACCATGTGCCGCAGGAAGGCATTGGCTGTAAGATCAATGTAGATGCGGCTGCCCTGTCTAACACAACTGGCATGCACGGCATTCCGAACGGTACTGTCACCTTGCGTCGGCTGGCCGAAGGAGGCGAAATCATGCGTTCCCACGAGGCACTGCAAAGCCTCCCCCATGGCTTCTGTGTCCAGAGGCTGCCACTGGTGGTACGCGTAGCGCCCCTCCAGTGGCGAGCGGACTCTCTGATTCAGAATGGTATACCGGTACTCTCTGGTCATCGCACTATACCGTGCATGGAAGTCAGGCGGGGCCGTCGTCATCTCCTTGATGGCTACATCAGCCGACAACAGCGCGTTACAGGCTCTGTGCAGCTCCTCCAGCGATCGCTTCCACCCAGTCAGGAAGTGAATCACCTGTCCACTTGCGTGCACGCCAGCATCTGTACGACCGGCTCCCACAACCTTGGTTGCTTCTTGTGTCACCTCGGCCAAGGCTCTTTCCAACTCTCCTTGGATGGTCGGTAGGTTTGGTTGTTGTTGAAACCCCACATATGCGGTGCCATCGTACTCCACGACGGCTTTAACCTTGCGGGTTCCAGCAACAGTGCCCCGCATCCTACCACTCACTCCACCAGTTCTATGATAGCCATGGGCGCAGCATCGCCCTGACGGGGTCCCAGCTTGATGATGCGGGTGTACCCGCCGGGACGATTCTTGTACTCGGGGGCTATGGTCTCGAACAACTGCTGCATGACCTCTTTGTCGGTTATGGTTCGCAGGACCTGTCGCCTCGCGTGGACGTCGCTCTCCGCGTCCATGGACCGCTTGGCCACGGTTATGAGCTTCTCAGCCTGAGGGCGCACCGCCTTGGCCTTGGCCTCCGTAGTCGTTATCCTGCGGTGACGGAACAACTCCGTGATCAAGTTCTTGAACAGCGCCTGCCGGTGGCTGCTGGACCGCTTGAGTCTGCGGCCTGCTACTCTATGTCTCATCGCTCTCTTCCTCCTGCGGTTCTGGGAGGAGATCCTTATCTTCCAGCGTCTGTTTCAGTTCATCCAGGGATTTGCGCCCGAAGTTCCTGATCGCCAGAATCTCATCGTCGCCCTTTTCCAACTTCTCGAGAATCAAGCCTACCTTCGTTATCCCAGCGCGTTTCAGACAGTTGTAAGCTCGCACGGTGAGGTCGAGGTCCTCGATGGGCATCTCGTAAATACGCTCGGGGATGCCTTCTTCCACGGCCTCCTCCACCTCCTCTGCCAGCGCCCCTCCCGCCTTGGCCACGAGAGAGAAGTGGCTGGCCAGGATCTGAGCCGAGGTACTGAGCGCCTCTTCGGGCTGGATGGTACCGTCAGTCCAGATATCCAGTTTGAGTTGGTCAAAGTCAGTGATCTCGCCGATGCGAACTCGATCAACGGTATAGGCAATCCTCCTAACAGGGGAGAACACGGCATCCACGGGTAGTTGCCCGATGGCTAGCTCGCCTCTCTCCTCACTGGGGCTATAGCCACGTCCGCGCTCGGCGATCATCTCCAGCTCGACCCTGGAGTCGTTGGCATCCAGAGTGAGTAGGTGAAGCTCAGAGTTGACGATCTCCACCTCGCTCGGGCATTCGACGTCGGCTGCTGTGACAATACCTTCTCCTTGGACCTCAAGTCGAAGTCTCACTGGTTCGTCGCCGTGTATCTTCATCCTGATCTGCTTCAAGTTGAGAAGCAGGGTCATCGTGTCTTCTTTGACTCCAGGTATCGGTGAGAACTCATGATAGACACCATCCACTCTGACGGAGGTTATTGCTGCACCGGGCAACGACGCCAGAAGAACTCGGCGTAGTGAATTGCCAACAGTCACACCGTAACCGCTCTCCAGCGGTCCGATGACAAAGCGCCCATACCGCTCGGCAATCGCTTCAGTCTCGATCTTGGGCAGAACCAAATTGGGTAGCAAGGGTGTCCCTCCTCATCATAGCGTCCGGCGTGAGAAACCGCCCTACCTGCTATAATACTCTGTGATCACTAGCTCGTTGAGGGGCGCTTCGATCTCCTCGCGACTGGGGAGAGCCAACACCCGCCCGGACAATGTGCTGATGTCGACGCTGAGCCACGCCTGTACGAAGCGGTGCTCCATCTCCTGTGCCACACTCTCGAAGTACGCATTCTGCTTGCTCTTGCCCCGCACAGCTATCTCATCTCCGGGTTGGACCAGGTAGGACGGAATATCGGTCTTCTTGTCGTTGACGGCGAAGTGTCCATGCGTGACCAGCTGCCGCGCCTGAGCCCGCGAACCGGCGAAGCCAAGCCGGTACACGATGTTGTCCAGCCTGCTCTCCAGGATCTGTAGCAGGTTGGCGCCCGTCACACCCTTGCGACGTTCCGCATCCTTGAAATACCGGCG
>Ga0307380_10005820_pt1 | contig 16328 bp, 14 predicted proteins | sample UN3MG_FD_202239 | JGI IMG/M metagenome (GOLD analysis project Ga0307380, IMG submission 202239) | Soil microbial communities from Risofladan, Vaasa, Finland - UN-3 | ecosystem: Environmental > Terrestrial > Soil > Coastal area > Acid sulfate soil | place: Finland: Risofladan, Vaasa | collected...
ACGGAGGGCAGTACACCCATGCCGCCCTGTGGTCCGTGATGGCCTTTGCGGGTCTTGGGGAAGGCGACAAGGCGGCGGCGCTCTTCTGGATCCTCAATCCGATCAACCATGCCCGCACGCGCACCGACATGCACCGTTACAAGGTGGAGCCCTATGTCGTCGCCGCCGACGTCTACGCCGCCCCGAGCCATGTCGGGCGCGGCGGTTGGACCTGGTACACGGGTTCGGCGGCCTGGATGCAGCGCGCCGGCGTCGAGAGTATCCTTGGACTTCGCATCGAGGGCGGCGCCCTGCGTCTCGACCCTTGCATTCCGAGGTCTTGGCCCCGGTTCGAGATCATGCTCCGGCACGGCGAGTCACGGTATGAAATCGTGGTCGAGAACCCGCAAAGCGTGCAGCGCGGCGTCGCGGTGGCCGAGCTCGATGGCGTGAAGATCGCTGCGCGGCCGCTCTCTATCCCGCTCGAGGACGACGGTGCCGTCCATCGCCTGCAAGTCCGGCTGGGCTGAGCCAAGCGGCGGCGGCCTGCTTTAGATGCGGCCGGAACGATTGTGAGGCTGCTTCTATTCCGCCGCGGCGGGCCGGCGCTCTGCGTTCGCCACCACCCTCAGCGTGCCGATCAGGCTGGATGGGTTGACGCTGATGGAATCGATGCCCCAACCCACCAGAGCCGCTGCGATCTCCGGGTAGTTCGCGGGCGCCTCTCCGCAGATGCCCACATGCCGGCCGTTGCGCCTCGCGCCGGTGACGGCCAGCCGCAGCATCTCCATCATGCCCGGGTCGCGTTCGTCGAAGTCGAAGGCGACGATCTCGGAATCCCGGTCCACCCCCAGCGTGAGCTGGGTCAGGTCGTTGGACCCGATGGAGAAGCCGTCGAACAACGCGGCGAAGGCGTCGATGCGGATCACATTGTTCGGGATCTCGCACATGACGAAGACCTTCAGCCCGTTCTCGCCCCGCTTCAGGCCATGCCGCTCCATGGCCGCGATCACGCGCCGGGCCTCCTCCTCGCGACGGACGAACGGGACCATGATCTTGAGGTTGACAAGGCCCATCTCCTCGCGCACGCGGCGCAAGGCCGCGCATTCGAGGGCGAAGCCGGCGGCATAGGCCGGGTGGTCGTAGCGCGAGGCCCCGCGGAAACCCAGCATGGGGTTCTCTTCCTTGGGCTCGAAGCCGCCGCCGCCGACGAGCCCCGCGTATTCGTTGGTCTTGAAGTCCGAGAGGCGGACGATCACCGGGCGGGGATAGAAGGCCGCCGCTATCGTCCCGACCCCTTCCGAAAGGCGTTCGATGAAGAAGTCGGTCGGCTGCGCATAGCCGCGGGTCGCCCGCGCGATCGCAGCCCTGGCCTTCGCCGACGTGACGTTGGCGGGCTCGGCCAGCGCCATCGGGTGGATGCCGATGTCCTCCTGAATGATGAATTCCATCCGCGCCAGGCCGACGCCGGCGCTCGGCAGCATGGCCGTGCGGAAGGCGAGGCCGGGATCGCCGAGATTGACCATGATCTCGGTCTTCGGCTTGGGCAGGTCGCTCAGGTCGATCGCCGAGGCTTCGAAGGGAATGGGGCCCTCGTAGACCCGCCCGACGTCGCCTTCCGCGCACGACACCGTCAACATCGCGCCGGTCCGGAGCTTGGAGGTCGCATCGCTCGTCCCGACGACCGCGGGCACGCCCAGCTCGCGCGCCACGATCGCCGCATGGCAGGTGCGCCCACCGCGATTGGTGACGATCGCCGCGGCCGTCTTCATCACCGGCTGCCAGTCAGGCGTGGTGGTTTCGGCCACCAGGATCTCGCCGGACCGGAAGGTGTCCAGATCGCGGGTGGAGACGACGACGCGGGCGATCCCTGTCGCGATCTTCTCGCCGACCGCGCGTCCGGTGACCAGGACCTTCCCCGATCCCTTAATCGTGTAGCGATCGATGGTCTTGGTTGCGCGGCGCGAGGCCACCGTCTCCGGCCGCGCCTGGACGATGTAGAGGGTCCCGTCCTTACCGTCCTTCGCCCACTCGATGTCCATGGGCGTGGGCCGGCCGGCCTTCAGCGAATAGTGGTCTTCGATGGCGATCGCATAGCCAGCCAGGGTGAGAACATCCTGGTCGGAGAGGCAGAACCGCTCCCGTTCCGCCTTCGAGGTCGGCTTGTTCCGGGTCCTCGCCCTCCCATTCGGATCGGCGCCGTAGGTCATCCTGAGCTGCTTGGCGCCCAGCCTGCGCCGGAGCACCGCCCGAAATCCCTTCCGGAAGGTCGGCTTGTGGACATAGAACTCGTCCGGGTCGATAGTGCCCTGAACGATGTTTTCGCCAAGTCCGTAGCCGCCGGTGACGAAGACCACGTCGCGGAAGCCGGTCTCGGTGTCGAGAGTGAAGATCACGCCGCTCGAGCCGACATCCGAGCGCACCATCTTCATGACCGCGACCGACAGGGCCACCGTGAAGTGGTCGAAGCCGTTGTCGAGGCGATAGCCGATGGCGCGATCGGTGAAGATCGAGGCGAAGCACCGCCGGCAGGCCTCGACCAGGGCGGCCTCCCCGCGCACATTCAGATAGCTATCGTGCTGACCGGCGAAGCTCGCGGTGGGCAGATCCTCAGCCGTCGCCGAGCTGCGGACGGCGACGGCCAGCTCTCCCCCGCACTTCTCTTTCAGATCCCGGTAGGCGGTCACAATCTGCCGGCGCAGCACCTCGCCGCCGGTGGCGGCGTAGACGATCTTGCGCGCGGCGGCCGCCCGCTCGGCCAGAAGATCGACACCGCTCTTGTCCAGGCCATCGAGCAATCCATGCAAAGGCGCCCAGGCGCCTGCCGCTGTCAGCGCATCGCGATAGGGCTGGGCGGTGATAGCGAAACCCTCAGGGACCTTCACGCCGTCTTGCGAGAGCGCGCAATAGAGTTCGCCCAGCGAAGCCGTTTTGCCGCCGACCAAGGCGACATCGGCGGCGCCGAGGTCGCCGAACCAGCGGATGTAGTCCGACGCGGTCATGGCCTTCCTCAGCATGGCGTTAGACGCTCATGCTTGCCTCTGGATGATCGCTCACTTTCTTGAATCATCGCAATAATTCTGAGCTTGCGTACAGCAGCCTTCATTGATGCAGATTAAAGATCGCGCAGAGAAGCTCATGTTAGAGGGGATCTTTCTGCTGCGGAATGCAACTTCTAACGATTCGGTCGCGACAAGAATAATGCGCTCGCACGCCGGTGCTTGTGAGGATCATCGCCTGAGCAGGTCCTAAGTGTAAGGCACGGCGTCAGTCGAATCCGAGGTCGGTGAATCCAAAATTACAGACGGCTCTTGAGCCAACGCTGTTCCCGACGGGGTAGGTGGGGGCCCGAAGCCGAAATCATCCAGGTTTGCGGCGAAACCGCTAACATGCATCCTCCTTGTAATGACAGTTGGGATGAGTCGAAATGAATGTTCTCGCCGTCAACGCCGGCAGCTCTTCTGTTCGCCTCCGCGCCTACGAGCTCGCAAAAGTGGAACCCCCGCGGAGCATCTGGAACCGGCACATCGACACCTCCGATGTCCCACCCACGCAAGTTCTTGAGCACATTCTTGCCACCGAGCAACCATCCAGATTCAGCGCCGTCGTGCATAGGCTCGTCCATGGCGGCAAGACCATTCTGCTGCCCACCCTCGTCAATCCTCAAGTGAAGCAAGCTATCGGAGCCCTCATACCTCTCGCTCCTCTGCATAATAGCGTCTGCCTTGCTTGGCTTGAGGCCAGTGAGAGCGTGCTTGGCCGAGAGGTGAGCCAAGTGGTGGTGCCGGACACAGGCTATTTCGCTGGACTACCAGAGCGCGCCCGCCGCTATGCGCTTCCGATGAAGCTTTATCAGGAGCTTGGTCTGCAGCGCTTCGGCTTTCACGGCCTCGCCCATGAATCGATGCAACGAATTTGGCACGAGACTGTAGGTCCCGCTGCGCCGGAGAGGGCTCGGCTGATCTCGCTTCAGCTCGGCGCCGGCTGTTCGATCACCGCCGCTCACGGCGCCAGCCCGGTGGATACCTCCATGGGCTTCACCCCCCTCGAAGGGCTGGTTATGGCCACGCGCTCCGGCGATGTCGATCCAGGTATTATTGTTCAGCTTACTCGGCGCGAAGGGTTTCGATCGGACGATCTCGACCACATCCTCAACCATGAGAGCGGGTTACTCGGTCTCTCTGGTCTCTCGGGCGACATGCGGCGTCTGCTCGCCTCATCGGAGCCCGATGCGAGACTCGCAGTCGAGATCTATTGCTATCGGGCCCGCAAATATATCGGGGCCTATCTCGCGGCCCTTGGCGGCGCCGATGCGATCCTCTTTGGCGGCGGCGTAGGGGAACACAGTCCAGAGGTCCGGGCGCGCATTCTCGAACGGATGAGCTGGTGTGACGTTGATATCGACGAAAGCGAGAACAACCGTGCCATATCTGGCACATGCAAGATCAGTCGCGAGGGCAGTCGCGTCGAGGTCTGGGCCATTGCCGTCGAAGAAGAGCGTCTCATGGTCGAAGCGGCTTATAACCTCATCTCTCGGCACCATTCCTCTCCGGGAGCTGGGACCTGACCGACACTTAGCCAGCCCATAGGAGCAGGCGCGGCAATGGCACATCACGAACAGCAGGTCTTGAGTGACAATCCGCTACTGCGGGTGAGGCAACTTGGGCAAAGCATCTGGCTCGACTTTATTCGCCGGGGCATGATCGCCGACGGCCAGATTACCTCGCTGATCCGTTGTGATGGTCTAGCCGGCATTACCTCCAATCCCGTCATCTTCGAACATGCAATCGGCCATACGCAGGACTATGACACGGCGATCGCAGCCTTGCGCAGCCGCGGAGCGGGCGTCGATGAGATGTATGAAAACCTTGTTCTCGACGACATTGCGCAGGCGGCAAACCTGTTCCTTCCCATGTTGGAGGCGACCGAAGGACGCGACGGCTTCGTCAGCCACGAGGTCTCGCCCCATCTCGCCCATGACACCGATGCGACAATCGCCGAAGCCCGCCGGTGGTGGGCGCGTCTAGCCCATCCCAACGTACTCATAAAGGTTCCAGGCACAGCTGAGGGCATTCCCGCCATCGCCGAACTGATCGCTGAAGGCATCAACGTGAACGTGACTTTGCTGTTCAGCATTGAGCGCTACGAGCAAGTTGCTGACGCGTATATGGCCGGCCTTGAAAGGCGCACTGCCCACCGCCTGCCACTTTCCAGTGTGGCGTCAGTCGCAAGCTTCTTCCTAAGCCGAATTGATCACTTGGTGGACCAAAGGCTCGATGGGTTGGGAACGGTACAAGCACGTGCTTTGCGCGGTCGGATCGCCGAGGCTCTAGCCAAGCTCGCTTATCAAGTATACCGGCGCCTGATCGCCACCGACCGCTGGCGATGCCTCGCCGATCAAGGCGCGCGCCCGCAGCGGCTCTTATGGGCGAGCATGAGCCCTAAGAACCCCAGCTATCCCGACGTGAAATATGTGAACGCACTCATCGGCCCCGATACCGTCGCCACGCTCCCGCTCCAGACGCTCACCGCGTTCCGCGATCACGGCGACCCGGCGTGCCGCTTGGAAGACGATTTAGACGCCGCGCGGGCAATGCCCGAAGCGCTTCAGGCATTGGGTATCGATCTTGCGAAGGTGAGCGCTCAACTTGAGGAAGAGGGCATCGACAAATTCATCAAGCCGTTCGACTCCCTGCATGAAACTCTCGCGCAGAAAATGATGGGGTAGCAATTTGAACTCCATAGAAGTGGGGTGCACCCGCTCACAGGTCGGACAGGGGGACTCGCCTGCCTTTCGGTAGCACGCAAGTGTTTCGCATCCTCCTCGGGCTGCGAGGGATTGATCGGAAGCCCGGCGCCAAGCTCAAAACCTCCCGGTACGACCAGCTCGGGAACAATCCGCAGGCGCCAATGTAGATAGGGGATGGGCTCGGTCGTGATCGCTGAGTCGATGATGAAGTTGTAGGGCGCATCGCCAACCACCGCCTTGAGGCGCCGCACGGCGCACGGAAGCAGACTTGCCAATTCGGCCAGTTCCCTCGCCTCGGCTCGGGCAAAGGAGGCCTCGTGCCGCAGTGGCAGGAGGTGCATTTCAAACGGCCCCGCGGCGGCGAAGGGTACCAGAGCAACGAAGTGCTCGGTCTCCTCGATCACGCGGCGACGATCGCGCAGCGCATTGTGCATCTTCTTGGTTGTGGTGAAGAAGTCTGGGCGCCCCTCGATCACGCGCCAGTCTTGACACAAATCGCGTTCATCAGCAGGGTGAGCGACGAAAGGATTTGCGCTACGCCACCGCCGCAATGTGTCGAGCTGACATTGACCACATGGAGGTCGCGCAGTCCTTGGGCCTTGGTAAGAATGCGCTCGACGGCTTCGCCGCCGATCAGCGGCAGATAATCCTCGACCGAAAGCAGACGGAAGGCGGACTGACCCCCCTCGGCTATGGAAGTGGGTGGGAGATCATCCATCACTCCGATCCTTTTGCCTTAGACACCGCAAGCAGCGCGTTCGCGAAGCTTCCGCCGCTAGGCCAATCCTATCCACGTGTGCGCCTACGCGGCTTCTACGCGCGGAATATTTTCAGGTCCATAGGTAGGAAGAAACCGAAAAATGTCATCGTCTGTTTAATTGCGGTCGACGTCGGGGGCGACGGCTATCCGTTCCCAATGGAGGGGAGCCCATCCGGATCTTGAGTCCTTCCACACGCCCCCCAATCCCCAGCTTCGATCGGCCCAATGCGCAGAACTTGATGCGCATCAAGGCCATCAACGTTGCCGGTCTGTATACGCCCCCACTAAGATGCATCGATGCGCCGTTTCGACTCGCGCTGCGGCAGCTCAAAGATGCGCTGTCATATGGCTGCCCCTCGGTCGGGGCAGAAGTGCAACGGAGTGATAGCATGAGGAACAGAGGGCGCTCCTTAGAAGTTATTTGAGGCGCCAGTGCCAGACGAGGCGAGACCAGAAAGGAACATGAGCGCTCCGCTCAGTGAGCTTGAGCGTGTTGATGCCTATTGGCGTGCGGCGAACTATCTCGCCGTGGGTCAGATCTACCTGCTCGACAATCCGCTGCTCCGCGAGCCGCTCAAACCCGAGCACATCAAGCCTCGCCTACTTGGCCATTGGGGTACCTCGCCCGGCCTTAACCTCCTTTACGTCCATCTCAATCGGCTCATCCGCGCGCATGACCTCGACATGATCTTCGTCACTGGCCCGGGTCACGGTGCGCCGGCAGTAGTGGCCAATACTTATCTGGAGGGGAGTTACAGCGAGTTCTTCCCCCATATCACCCGCGACGCTGAGGGCTTGCGGAAGCTGTTTCGCCAGTTCTCTTTTCCCGGAGGTATTCCAAGCCATACCGGCCCGGAGACGCCGGGCTCGATCCATGAAGGCGGCGAGCTTGGCTACTCGCTTGCGCACGCCTATGGGGCGGCCTTCGACAATCCTGACCTGATCGTCGCTTGCGTCATCGGGGACGGCGAGGCGGAGACCGGTCCCTTGGCCACAGCCTGGCACGGAAACAAGTTCCTGAATCCGGTGAGCGACGGTGCGGTGCTCCCCATCCTTCACCTCAATGGCTACAAGATCGCCAGTCCCACTATCCTCGCCCGGATCAGCCGCGAGGAGCTGGACGAACTGCTGCGCGGTTATGGCTATACGCCACATTTCGTCGAAGGCTCAGACCCCGGCCTCGTGCATCCGCAAATGGCAGCGACCCTTGAGACTGCGCTGCAAGAGATCCGCGAAATTCAACAACGCGCCCGCACCAAGGGAGAGCCGTTCCGGCCGCGCTGGCCCATGATTGTGCTCGTCACCCCTAAGGGCTGGACCGGGCCCAAGGAGGTCGACGGGCTGAAGACCGAGGGAACGTGGCGTTCGCACCAGGTTCCCCTCGCCCATGTGCGCGACAATCCCGAGCATTTGCGCCTGCTCGAAGCCTGGATGCGGAGCTACGGCCCCGAGGAACTGTTCGACGAGGCTGGCCGGCTCCGGCCCGACCTCGCCGCTCTTGCGCCGGAAGGGGAACGGCGCATGGGGTCCAACCCGCACGCCAATGGGGGGCGCCTGCGCAACGACTTAAACTTGCCGGACTTCGACCGCTACGCCATCGATGTCGCCGAACCTGGCAGGACGCTCGGGGAGGCGACGCGAGTTGCCGGCACTTATCTGCGCGACGTCATGCGAATGAACGCGGACCAGCACAATTTCCGCGTGTTCGGTCCTGACGAGACCGCATCCAACCGCCTTGGGGCTTTGTTCGAGGTCACCAACCGCACCTGGGAAGCCGAGTGCCTTGACACCGACGACCATCTCGCCCCCGACGGTCGCGTCATGGAAATCCTGAGCGAGCACACCTGCCAGGGCTGGCTCGAAGGCTACCTGCTCACCGGTCGGCATGGTCTATTTTCGAGCTACGAGGCCTTCATCCACATCGTAGATTCGATGTTCAACCAGCATGCCAAATGGCTGAAAGTGGCGAGCACAGAGGTGCCCTGGCGCCGGCCCATCGCGTCGTTGAACTATCTATTGACCTCTCATGTCTGGCGTCAGGACCACAATGGTTTGAGCCATCAGGACCCAGGCTTCATCGACCATGTTGTTAACAAGAAAGCGGAGGTGATCCGGGTCTACCTGCCCCCGGACGCGAATACCTTGCTCGTCACCATCGACCAATGCCTGCGGAGCCGCAATCTGGTCAATGTCATCGTGGCCGGCAAACAGCCGGAGCTGCAATGGCTGTCCATGGCGGACGCTGTCCGCCATTGCGAGGCTGGTATCGGCATTTGGGGCTGGGCGAGCAATGACGTCGATGGCGAGCCTGACGTGGTCATGGCCTGTGCTGGCGACGTGCCGACAACGGAGACATTGGCGGCGGTTAGCCTATTGCGTCACCATCTTCCGCAGCTGAAGGTCAGAGTGGTGAATGTCGTCGATCTGATGCGCCTGCAACCGCATGAGGAGCATCCCCATGGGCTGTCCGACCGTGCCTTCGACTCCCTGTTCACCACCGACAAGCCCATCATCTTCAACTTTCACGGCTATCCGTGGCTCATTCACCGCCTCACCTACCGGCGCACAAATCACGATAATCTGCATGTGCGCGGCTACAAGGAGGAAGGCACGACCACAACCCCGTTCGACATGGCGGTGCGCAATAATATCGATCGCTTCCAGCTCGTCATCGACGTGATCGACCGGGTCCCGGCACTCACCGATAGCGCCGGCTATGTGAGCCAGGCCATGCAGGCGAGGCTCTCGGACCATCGGCACTACATCACCACCTATGGCGACGATATGCCCGAGGTGCGCGACTGGACCTGGCCCGCGCCCAAGAAACCGCTGCAAGGTGAGCGTGAATGGGCTCCTCCCTCCTAGAGACCGTAGCTGTCAAGACCATCAGCACGCAGCCTTTCGAGGACCAGAGACCAGGGACGTCTGGCCTTCGAAAGAAGGTCTCCGAGTTTCAGGTGCCGCACTATCTTGAGAATTTCGTGCAATCTATCTTCAACGGTCTGGAGGGATTTCATGGCGCAACGCTGGTACTCGGTGGCGACGGCCGCTTCTATAATCGTGAAGCAATCCAGACGATCCTCAAACTCGCCGCCGCCAACGGGGTCGAACGTGTCCTCCTCGGACGCGGCGGAATCCTTTCCACGCCGGCTGTCTCGTGTCTTATCCGCAAGTACGGTGCCTTCGGCGGCATTATCCTCTCGGCAAGCCACAATCCGGGCGGGCCTGAAGGCGATTTTGGCGTGAAGTACAGCATCTCGAATGGCGGCCCGGCACCCGATAGCGTGACCGAAGCCATCTACGCGCAGAGCCGCAACATCCAGAGCTACCAGATCCTGGATGCAGCCGACGTTGACATCGATCAGTTCGGGTGCATGCTCCTCGATGGGATGGCGATCGAGGTGATCAATCCGGTTGCGGATTATGCCGGCTTGATGGAACGGCTATTCGATTTTAACGCCATCTCAGAATTGTTGGCGTCGGGTTCGTTCCGAATGCGCTACGACGCCATGCACGCGGTCACGGGTCCTTACGCGCATGAGATTCTGGAACGGCGGCTGGGCGCACCCGCCGGGACGGTCGTCAACCGTGAGCCACTGCTTGACTTCGGCGGTAAGGCCCCAGATCCAAATCTCGTTTATGCCCATGACCTCGTTGCTGCCATGAGCGGCCGTGAGGCCCCAGACTTCGGTGCCGCTTCCGATGGCGACGGCGACCGAAACATGATTCTCGGGCGTCGCTTCTTCGTCACTCCGAGTGACAGTCTAGCTGTCCTTGCGGCTAATGCGGGTTTTGTTCCAGGATATCACGAGGGCCTCGCAGGCGTTGCGCGCTCCATGCCAACAAGTCGGGCCGTGGATCGCGTCGCCGCCCACCTGCACATCCCGCATTACGAGACGCCCACGGGCTGGAAGTATTTCGGCAATCTGCTCGACGCTGGCAAAATTACATTGTGCGGTGAGGAAAGCTTCGGAACGGGATCGGATCATATGCGCGAGAAGGATGGGCTCTGGGCCGTGCTTTTCTGGCTCAACATTCTTTCGGCAAGAGGCGCATCCGCGGAGCAAATCACACGCGCTCATTGGCGGGAATATGGCCGGCACTACTATTCGCGGCATGATTACGAGAGCTTGGACAAAGACGTTGCCGAAGGCGTCATAGCCGATCTCCAGGAAAGTATCGCAGCGCTGAAGGGCCAGCGGATCGGGATGCATGAGGTGACCCTCTCCGATGACTTCAGCTACCTCGACCCAGTCGATTGCTCACTGGCCGAGCACCAGGGACTCCGCATCGTATGTTCGGAGGAGGCGCGCATTGTGTATCGACTTTCAGGCACCAGCACCGAGGGTGCGACATTGCGTATTTATCTGGAGCGCTACGAGCGCGACCCGTCGCGTCAGGTTCTCGATTGTCAAGCTGCGCTTGCCGACCTCGCGGCGGCAGCACGGCAGATTGCGCGGATCGAGGAAAAGACGGGGCGCCGACGTCCCTCGCTCATCACGTGAGCGCCACCGTTGACATCGACTGCCGGCGTGCCGTCTTATTCCTTCGAAAGCCGCGTCCACCTTCGATAGCTGGACTGCAAAAATGCGCCGTGAGCCAATACATCCAGGTCGAGAACTTCATGCAGGCGACGAGCGAGCCCCGTCCATGCCGGTCACGCGCACCAGTTGGCCCGTGCTGAGCGGCGCCCCAGAAACCGGCCAGGAAACCTGTTCGTGTCCGGTAGCCGAGCCCCACCATGATGCACCAACTTTATGCTGGTGCGGTGAGCATGCTGGCCGAAGGCAAGGACGCCGCAGCGACGAATTTGTGCGGGCGATGACGCCGAATCCCCGTACGATCATGCTGGAGAGTCGCGCCCTCGTCAGCTGATGCGCGGCGTCGACGGGACTGGGCCCGCCGAAGCGACAACCGAGAGGACCTGACCTTGCAAACACCTCCGGAGATCCATTTTACCAACATGGAGCGCTCCGACGCCGTGGAGGAGGCCGTCCGCGCGAGGGTTAAGCGCCTCGAGCAATTCTTCGACGGAATCACGAGTTGCCACGTCTTCGTCGATGCTTCGCATCGCCGTCAGCACAAGGGCAACCTCTACGAGGTTCGCATCGAGATTCGTGTCCCCGGCACGGAACTTGCCGTCAATAACAAGCCGGGCGACGTGAACGCACATGAAGACGTGCACGTCGCCATCCGCGATGCCTTCAATGCCATGGAGCGGCAGATCAAGAAATGGAAGCAACAATTCCGCGGTCACCCGAAAGCTCGTGAAACGCCCCTTCAGGGGCGCATCGTGGAAATCCATCCCGCCGAGGGCTATGGCCAGATCGCGACAACCGACGGTCGCCTCGTCTATTTCCACGAGAACAGCGTCATTGCCGGCGGATTCGCCGAACTCGAGGAAGGCGATCCGGTAGAGCTGGTGGTGCGTTATGGCGAGAGCGAGAAGGGTCCACAAGCGAGCACTGTCCGACGCATCAGCACTCTCCAGTTCGTCAACGAGCCTAAATAGTATCGGTAGGTGAGGAACCTGAGGGATAGAGCGCATTACGCTCAGATTTTCCGCGAGGATGTAAAAGAACTCTCCCTGCGAGGACAGCGATCCCGAGTTGCGCGAAGAGCTCGATTGGTTCGTTCGAACGAGCAATATTCAGCACCGAAGGATCGGCGATATCCCGACTACGATGAGGCTAACGATCAGTGGCTGCCGAAGCGTGAGGCCGAGGAATCCTACTGCCGCCGCCAGCACGAGGAGAGCGGCAATTTCGTTGAAGACCGACCCAGTCACCCAAGGACCACCGGGCCCATCTATATCCCCACTCATAAGGTCTATCCTGAGACCGAGCAGGATCCAATCCGTCCGTCCAATGCATTAAAGGAGGCCGAGAAGTAGCTCGTCGAAGCCGGTTTCAGGAGGATCAACGACCTCGTGTCATCTGCGCACCAATGGACAGAGGAGTCGATGTTCTGGCGATATCAGGATCAAGGGCTTGCCGTGGTTAGGAACGCAAAATGAGCGGCGTATTCGCCAATCGAGCGGCAGCAGGTCGGGCTCTGGCTGAGGTGCTTGCGAAGATGCGACTATACGATCCTGTCGTGCTGGCGCTGCCGCGTGGCGGCGTTCCCGTGGCAGCCGAAATTGCGCAGCGTCTGAAGGCGCCTCTCGACCTCGTCTTCGTGGCGAGGATCGGAGTTCCCTTCCACCAAGAGCTCGCGGCTGCCGCGGTGATCGACGGCAAGAACGCCGAGCTCGTGGTGAATCAGCAGGTGCGCGGGCTGGCGAAGGTCGCGCAAAGCTATCTGGAGTCCGAAGCCAAGCGGCAGCTCGCCGAGATCGACCGCCGCCGGAGCGCGTATTTACAAGGCCGTCCTACGGTGCCGATCCGCGGGAGGACCGCAATAGTGGTCGATGACGGAATCGCGACCGGCACCACGGTCCGCGCAGTGGTGCAGGCTTTGCGCCGGCGAAAGCCCAAGATATTGATCCTCGCCGTGCCCGTGGCGCCCGCCGATACGGTCAAGGCGCTGCGCGCCGAGGTAGACGAGCTCGTCTATCTGGAAACCCCAGACCCCTTCTACGCGGTCGGTCTGCATTATCGAGATTTCCACCAAGTGTCTGATGCGGAGGTCATCGGTCTCCTTGGGCAAATGGCGGAGATCCGCTGACATGATTCATGCCGTCAGGAGCGACACAACATGACCGCATTAGCGGAAACGGATTATGTGCTCGACAAACTCCGCTGGATGCACGCCGAGCGCATCTGGCCGAACGGCCTACGCTATCTGTGGACCGACGCCTTCGGTCTGGTCCTTCTCGTGTCCCTCTATGAGCAACTGAAGGACGAGAAATTCCTCGAAGAGGCCGAATGGCTCGTTGTACAGGTCGAACGGGTGCTCGGGCGCCCACGCGGCATCCGCATCGGAGAGGAGCCTGACCGGGACGGTCAGTATTTTCACTACCTGGCGATGTGGCTCTATGCCCTTGCCGTGCTTGGCCGGCACCTTGTCGACTACAAGGAGAAGGGCGTCGCCCTGGCACGCCAAATCCATGACGCTTTCTTGGTTCCAGGGCGCGGTGTTTTTTGGAAGATGCAGGAGGATTTGAGCGGGCCCTATCCGGGTTACGGATACGGCGCGCTCGACGCCTTTGACGGCTATTTGTCGTATCGCATGCTCGATGAGACCGCCTTGTCGCGTGAAATCGCCGATATGCGCATCCTGATCGATGGGACGGCGGACGATCTCGTGATCACGCAAGATCTCGGGCTCGGCATGATGCTGTGGATGACCCATTTCTTCCCGGCTGAGCCATGGGCACGCCTGCAACGGAGCCGCTGCCTCGGCATGCTCGATCGGATGTGGATAGAGGCGGGCTATTTCTGTCGCGAGCCGGATTTTCCGCACGTCAAATTCGCCTTCACGAATTACGGCGTCTCGGTGGGGCTTCAGGCCGTCGGCGCAAGGCCCGAGCGCGTGCAGCAGCTCAACGTCTTCTTCGATACCTACCGGTCGGGGGACGAATATGATCGTGCCGCGATTACCCATATAATGGCCTGCAGCTCGCACTACCCTGGTGCGTTGCTCGCTCTGGCTAGAGCCGCGTAAGCGACGGCACGGGGCGTTGGCACCCTACCCGCCGTGTCCTTCATCCCAAATGTCCTCGTCAGCGGTGATGATCTCGTATAGAGAGGCCGTACGACCGGCCAGAGGGTGGCGGGCTTCTCCCATGACATCGGTCTCGCCTTCCGCCCACGCGAGCGCTGCCTCCAGGTCGCAATAGGTGGCGGCGCTGGCCAAAATCCTTGTGATCTTCCAGTCTGGCATCTGCTGGTGCTCGGATTAGCTTCCCATGTCGCACCGGGGTCAGGAGTCAACCGCGATCTCGTTGATCACGTCGTTCACCCCGAACACATACCACGCATCCCACTCCGCGGCGTCACGCGCCGTCCCCGATCGGACCAATCCCGTCAAGCGAACAGTCCTTGCGCGGACTCCAACCCGAATTTGCGACGCATCGACGAACGGATCCTTCTCGAGCGCTATTCTCACCGCTTCCTCGATCTGAATAGGCGCGTCGTCCTCTGGCGGCCCGACGGCAATCCCATTGATCACATCACGGCTGCCGGGCACCCACCATGCGAGGACGCCGGCAAGGCGCTTGGAGGCAAGGCTTGGCACGCTTCCATTCAAAATGACGACGCCCTGCTTCACCTCGATCTCGATATCGCCGCTTGCCTCCGGCAACGCATCGCGCACGAGCCGCACCTCGTGACCTTCGCGCTCCCTGATCTTGAGCTGTCGGAATGCCGGCTCTTCGTAATAGGCCTTGCGCAAATGATCCAAGATGCCGTCGTCGCTCATCGCCATGGCTGGCTTGACCCGCAGCCGGTCGATTACGGCGCTGACGCCTGGTGTAGCGGCCAAGCGCTCGAGGACCAACCGCTTGATCGCGACGTTATCCACCTCGGCTTCGATCGTGGCCGTGCCCTCGGCATCGACCTCGATCATGCCCGGCTTGAAATGGGGGCCGATACGCGGCTCGCTCCGGATCGCGATCAGCGCCCTCTCGCCTAAGTCAGCCTCGTTCGCCATGCATTCTCCTAATGCATCAGGGGGCGGAGCATGTTGACAGCTATCAAGACTCGCGTCCCGGAAGGCGACTCTGGCCAACCATCTGCAAGCATCTGCCGAAGCAAACCCTTGTTGCCTTCGCCACTGGGAACCCCACCTCGTTGGCTTATTGAGCTGCATCAAGGTCACCAAGATCGGCCCTGCGTATGAAATGGCAAAGGAGATTCTTCAGGTCGCCGATGGGTAGGTTATTGGGCTGATCGAGCGCTCAACAGCCTTGGGGGACGGTTATGATATTGGATCGCGCATGAGGAGATAGCCATGACCCTCGAACAATTCCGCCGAACCAAAATGGTCATGCTCAATCGACAATCCATGGCGTATCAGGCGGCTCGTGCCATGGCCGACAACCACATCGGTTCAGTGCTCGTGAGTGAGCCACAGGGGCTTGCCGGAATTATCACTGACCGTGATCTTGCGCTCGCGGTCCTTGGCGGCGACCTCGACCCAAAGACGACCCCGTTAGGCGAGGTGATGTCCGAAGACGTGGTCACCTGCGACGTTGGCGGAGAGTTGGACGAGGTTGCGCGTCTCATGCGAGAGAACTGCGTCCGCCGCATTCCCATAACGGAAGACGGACGCGCCATTGGGCTGGTTACCTTCGACGATCTAGTGGTGGACGGTTCAGTCGCGCCCGATGTTTTGCGCTCCATCGTCACTGCTCAGCTCGAGGTCGAGGCGCCGCATAAGCCCGCAGGACTGTTGCACCCGGATGGAGCCGGCCGCCCAGAGCGGCGCGCTGCCGGCCGCGCCCGCGCCCTGATGCGTGCGCAGGCACGGGCCGAGGCGACGTACAATAGACTCGTCATGGCGGTTGCGAACGCCGCCAAAATCGACCGCGCCCGGGCCGAGCGGGCACTGTTGGTAGGGATTTGCATGCTTTGCAGACGTCTGTCGCCCCATGAAGCACACCACCTCATCGCGCAACTTCCTTCGATGCTCCAGCCTCGCCTTGGTCAATGCGTGGATGGGCCAGATCGTGCGGTCTCTACCGAGGCCATCGAGCACGAGCTCGGCTCTACGCTCGGTCTCGACGCAAAAGGAGCGCATGAGGTTCTGTTGGCGATTTGCAACGCCATCGCCGACACGGTCGCCCCAGGTCAGATTAATGAGGTCCGCGGGCAACTTCCCGAGGATATGAAGCACCTTTTCGCGGCGCGGTAATGCCGTCGGCGGGCTTGAGCCATCGAGGCGTAATGGGTGCGAAGG
>Ga0307380_10005821_pt1 | contig 16326 bp, 15 predicted proteins | sample UN3MG_FD_202239 | JGI IMG/M metagenome (GOLD analysis project Ga0307380, IMG submission 202239) | Soil microbial communities from Risofladan, Vaasa, Finland - UN-3 | ecosystem: Environmental > Terrestrial > Soil > Coastal area > Acid sulfate soil | place: Finland: Risofladan, Vaasa | collected...
CTCGGTGCACAACTGACTCTGGCTATCAGCTTGCCAGAACAGCTTGCTTGGCAAGTGGGCCACGACGAGGACCACATCCTTGCCGCCCGGCAGAAACAACTGATGCGCGCTGACGCGAGTCCGCGGATCCTCCTCCATGGTTCGCTGGCGGAAACGTGTATACACGGCGATACTGTCGAGAAGCGTAGTGCCTTGGTAGTAGGGGCACTGCTGCACATCGCTGATCGCGTCCAGCCACGCCCCGGAGGTTGGATCGCACTCCGCGAGTGCGACCACGTCGATGTCGTGCGTGCGCACGATGCTAGCAACTCGACTTTCGAGGGGTTTGCCGTTCACGTTCCAGAAAAGGAAGTTCGTCACTAGCGGGCCGTTGCGAGTTTCGCGGCGACGGAAGAAGAAGCCGCCCTTGGTGCAGATCGTCACTTGCGCCAGTCATGCCCTCGGCTCAATTCTGTCCTTTCCGAGCATTGTTCGCAAGACCTCTGGTACGACCACCGACCCGTCGGCCTGCTGGTAGTTTTCGAGGATGGCGATCAGGGCCCGGCTGACGGCGATGGCGGTGCCGTTGAGGGTATGGAGGAACTGGGTGCCTTTTTGGCCTTTCTGCTTGTAGCGGATGTTGAGGCGCCGGGCCTGGTAGTCGGTGCAGTTGGAGGCGCTGGTGACCTCGCCCCACTCGCCGCGGCCGGGCATCCAGGCTTCGAGGTCGAACTTGCGATAGGCCGGGCCGCCCAGGTCGCCGGTGGCCGTGTCGACCACGCGGTACGGGATGCCCAGCCCGTCGAACAGACGACACTCCACCTGGCGGATGTGGTCGAGCATCCGATCGCTCTCACCCGGGAGCGTGAAGGCGAACATCTCGATCTTGGTGAACTGGTGGACGCGGTAGAGCCCTCGGGTGGCGCGCCCATGGGCGCCGGCCTCGGTGCGGAAGCAATGGCTGATGCCGCAGAGCTTGACGGGGAGCGACTCGGCGTCGAGGATTTGGCCGGCCATCAGCCCGCCCAGCGTGATCTCGGCGGTGGCCACCAGGCTCAGGTCGGTGTTTTCGACGCTGTAGATCTGCGTCTCCGGCCCGCGGGGGATGAAGCCGATGCCTTCGAGGATCTCGTTTCGGGCCAGGTCGGGGGTCGTGGTCGGCGTGAACCCTTCGCCGATGAGCGTGGTGACCGCGTAATGCTGCAAGGCGAGCTCCAGTAGCACGGCCTCGTTTTTGAGGAAGTAGAACCCGTGCCCGGCCACCCGGGCGGCCGCTTCCAGGTCGACCAGATCGAGCTTCTCGCCGAGATCGACGTGGTCGAGCGGCGGAAAATCGAAGTCCGGTCGCGGGGTCTTGCCCTGCATGATCTCCAGGTTGGCCGCGTCGTCGGCGCCGACGGGGGCGTCCGGGTGCGACAGGTTGGGGATCGACTTGTGGACGGCGTCCAGCTCGGCGGCGACCCGGTCCATCTCGGCCTTGGCCTCGGCCACCTGCTCGCGCAAGCGGCGTCCTTCTTCCTTGCGGGCCTCGCGCTCGGCCTGGTCCTTGGCCTTGCCGATCGACTTGGAGACCTGGTTCGCCTGACGGTTCAGCTCGTCGATCTGCACCTGCAAGTCTTTACGCCGGGCGTCGAGCTCGACGAACCGATCGACGTCGACCTCGACGCCGCGATGCTTGCAGTTCTCTCGGACCTGGTCGGGGTTTTCGACGATGAATTTGCGGTCGAGCATGGGAGTGGGGAGTTGGGAGTAAGGAGTTGGGAGTAAGGAGTTACGAGTTGCGAGTTCGTAGTGCCAAGTGGCTGGCGGCAGAAGCCCGACTGCGGGAAACGGGTACGTGTTGTCAAGCGAGGTTAACGGGTCTCAGCCAATGCGAGAAGATCTTGCTCTTCCGCCAGACAGTTGACCTCGGGGCGGCTTTCCAGAAAAAGAACGTCGACTGGATCGCCCTGCTTCCCGCCGTTCAACAGGGCGACGTTCGTGCTGATCGAGGAGCCCAGCACCTCGTTTCCGTCATGGTCCTGAAAACGGTAGGTCACCTTGAATCGGAACCTGAAAAGCGGCATGAATCCCAGCCACGTCGCCAAGCGCATAGCGCTGATCTTCCCCCTGGTCAGCAGGCCGGACCTGTAGAGCGTCGCTTTGTTGCGCATTCCGGCGATGGCATACGCTAGAAACGGTAGCCCGACGCCCATGTTGCCAACCACGCAAATGACGTAGATCTTCCAGATCGGGATCCTGTAAGGCTTCACGTCGGTGATCATCGATTCCGGCCCGAGATACTTCACGTGCACCGGATGCCCTGCTTGCCAGTCGGCGACAACGGAGCGGTCGAGGGTCTTCATCTCGCCGCTGTGCTCGCGCCCATCTGCCTCGAACTGGTAGGCCACAATCCAGGGCTGCTCCCCGTAGAGTGTAATGTCCTCGCCAAGGGAAACGCCGACCACGTTGCCCGACGCATCCTTTCCGTGGCGGCTCAGCGTATGGTAGTCGATTCCTCCGGCCACTTGGCTCTCGATCCGTGTTAGGATCCAATAGTGTAGGGGGAACAAAGCCGGGGGGACGCCCACCAGAAAGACGCCGAGAAGGAGGGCTACCGGCCGCTCGCGAAGCCACTTGAGCCGCAGTTTCCACGGAACCGTTCGCGGTGGCGCACAGACCACGGTGTCACTCCCTGTTCATTCAGAAGGAGTATCCCTCCTCACCCGTCGCCGACCCGAATCTTGCTCAACTCCTGCCAGAGCCGGGCGCTGGCTTTGATGCCGCGGTGGAAGTCGGCCAGCGAGAGCTTCTCGTTGGGGCTGTGCGTGTTGTCGTCGTCCTGGCCCCAGCCCAAAAGGAGCGCGTCGGCCCCGAGCGTCTTGTGCATGGTGGCGATGATGGGGATCGAGCCGCCTTCGCGCGTGAAGACGGGCGAGCGACCGAACGCGTATTCGATCGCCCGAGCCGCCGCCTGGACGTAGGGGCTGTCGAGCGGGACCAGCAGGCCGGGCGATCCGGCCATTCCCGTCAGCTTCAGCGAGATCCCCAGCGGGCAGAGCTCGGCAAGTCTGGCGCGGAGCGCCTCCGTGATCTTCTTGGGATCCTGTTTGGGGACCAGCCGGAAGCTGATCTTGGCCGATGCCTTGGCCGGCAGAACGGTCTTGGCCCCTTGCCCTTGGTAGCCGCTGGTCAGCCCGCAGACATCGAACGTGGGCCGGGCCCAACGACGTTCCAGCGCCGTGTAGCCCGCCTCGCCGGCGGCGTCCGAGACGCCGAGCTGGGCCCAGTATTGTTTTTCGTCGAACGGCAGCATGGCGAACTGGCGGCGCTCCGGCTCGGAGATCGGCACGACGTCGTCGTAGAAGCCGGGGATTTGGACCTTGCCACGCTCGTCGAGCAGGGCGGCGAGGATCGTCGCCAGGGCATTGGCCGGGTTCGTGACCGACCCACCGAACGAGCCCGAGTGCAGATCGCGGTTCGGGCCGGTCAGCTCGAGCTCGAAGTACAGAATCCCCCGAAGGCCGTACGTAATGGCCGGCTGACCGGGGCCGAACTGGCAGCCGTCGCTGACCACGATGCAGTCGCAGGCCAGCCGCTCGGGATGCTCGGCAATGAACTGCTCCAGGCCCATGCTCCCCACCTCTTCCTCGCCCTCGATGAGGAACTTCAGGTTCACCGGCAAGCTACGCCGGACGGCAATCCAAGCCTCGGCGCTGAACAAATGGGTGAGCATCTGCCCTTTGTCGTCGGCGGCCCCGCGGGCGTAGATGTTGCCGTCGCGACGGGTGGGGGTGAAGGGTGGCGAATCCCACTGGTCGAGGGGCTCGGGCGGCTGCACGTCGTAATGCCCGTAGACGAGCACTGTTGGGGTGCCCTCCACCGGGGGCGACTCGGCGAGCACGAGCGGGTGTCCCGCCGTCTGGACGACTTCGGTGGTGAAATCCAGGCGGCGAAACTGCTTGGCCACCCAGTCAGCCGTCCGATCGATGTCGTTCCGGCACGCCGGGTCGGCGCTGACACTGGGGATCCGTAATAGCTGGCAAAGCTCCTGCTCGAACCGCTCGGCCTGGGAAGCCAGATACTCGTCAATCGCCGGCATGGCAAGGAGACCCTCGGGAACCAACAGTATGGGGGGGACAATTCCCCGCGCACAAAGCCTACAATATAATGCTTCTGTGCGAGTCCAGCCAATGGGGGCCCGGGAAAAAGCCGGACTGAGGACGTTGCGATGGCTGAGAGCGACCAGATCGGCGTGGTCGAGCCGCTCCGGGGAACACGCCGCCGCCGCAAACCGCGGGACGAGCGGCGACCCAAGCACCAGCCCCGCTACCACGTCATCCTGTGGAACGACGACGATCACACCTACGACTATGTGACCACGATGATGCAGCAGTTGTTCGGCTACCCGCGCGAAATGGGCCGCCAGATCGCCAAGGAGGTCGACACCCAGGGCCGTGCCATCGTGCTGACCACCACCAAGGAACACGCCGAGCTGAAGCGCGACCAGATCCACGCTTTCGGCAAGGACGGTGAGATCGACGACTGCAAAGGCTCGATGTGGGCAACGATCGAGCCGGTCCCCGGGGAATGATGAACGGCGCATGAGGAATGGCCAATGGTGGACGACCTCGGTTGAGAACGATTCCTCATTGGGCATCCATCATTCCTTTCCATCTTCCTCCCACCATGCCGACCTTCAAGACCCTCACCCTCGGCTGCAAGGTCAATCAGTATGAGACGGCGTACGTCCGCGAGGGGCTTCTGCGGCTGGGGTATCGCGAGGCGGACAAGGGCGAGCCGGCGGATCTGTGCATCGTCAACACATGCACGGTGACCAGCGAGAGTGATCTCAAGAGCCGCAAGGTCGTTCGCCAGCTTGCCCGGCAGAATCCCCACGCCGAGATCGTCGTGATGGGCTGCTATGCGACCCGGGCCCCGGACGTGGTCGCCGCCCTGCCGGGCGTCGTGGAGGTCGTGACCGACAAGCGTCAACTCCCGGAGCTGCTCGCTCGATTCGGGCTGGTCGACCTGCCCGGCGGCATCTCCTCGTTCGGGCGGCGGCATCGGGCGTACGTCAAAGTGCAGGACGGCTGCCGGATGCCGTGCAGCTACTGCATCATCCCCCGGGTCCGGCCCGTGCTCTCCAGCCGGCCGGTCGACGACGTGCTCGACGAGATTCGCCGACTGGTCGATCACGGCTACCGGGAGATCGTGCTGACGGGCATTCACCTGGGCCACTACGGCGTCGACTTCGCCAGCCCCGGCCCCAACGACCGCCGAATCGATCTGGCCCGTCTGGTAGGCCGGATCGTCGAACTGGCCGGCCGCTGCCGAGTGCGGATTTCGAGCATCGAGGCGGTCGAGGTCACGCCGGAGTTGATCGCCGTGATGGCCGACCACCCGGACCGGATCTGCCCCCACGTGCACGTCTCCATGCAGAGCGGCTCGGACGCCGTGCTCCGGCGCATGCAACGGCGTTGGGCAAGCGGACGCTTCGTCGAGCGGTGCCACGCGATCCGCGAGTCCCTGGACCACCCGGCCCTGACCACCGACGTGATCGTCGGCTTCCCCGGCGAGTCCGAAGCCGACTTCGAGGCCACGTGCCGAGCGGTCGAAGAGGTGGCGTTCTCCAAGCTCCACGTTTTCCGCTTCAGTCCGCGGCCGGGCACGCCCGCCGCCGCAATGCCCGACCAGGTGCCGAGCAAGGTGAAGCAGCGTCGGGCCAGCGAGCTGGCCGAGATTGGCCGGCGGCTCCGCCGGCAGTTCCTCGAAAGCCTCGTCGGCCGCGACGTTCAAGTGCTGGTTGAGACCCCAGTCCAACACAGCCCCGGCATGCTGGCCGGCACGTCCGCGCGTTATGCGCCCGTGGAGTTGCCCGGCGATGAAGCGTGCCTGGGGCAGCTCGTGTGGGTCACTGCCGGCCCTGTGGTCGATGGTTGGATCCACGGCGTCCTCCCGTCGGGCCAAGACTGTCTTGCCGGGTCTGCGGGAAGCGATGCAACCCGGCAGAATCATGCAGAAGGCGGGACTCGTCCCGCACCCGAAGCTCCGTAGCGGCCGCCCCCCGGTGCGCTGGCGCCCGCCACTGCCGAGGCAGCTTGCGTTTCGGAGCCAAGGCTGCGGTCCGCGGTGCACTGCGGGCAGAGCCGGCTCCCTTCCGGATTTCGCGCTTGCACGACGGGCAGTCTATCGGCGGCCTTCAAATCAAGCTACGCATCCCCGTCAGCCCGATCGCCTCGCGGCTGGTATAGGGCTCGCCGTAGCGGGTGTTGATGGCCAGGCCCCAAGTAGCCGCCTGGTCGCGGAGCCGGTCGATGAACGTAGGCGGGTCGGTAGGCCGGCCTTCGATGAACTGGCTGCCGTAACACTCGATGGCCGCCTGCTTCTTCTCCCAGTAGTCGCTGATGTCCAGGATGAAGGACGGCTGGGGGATCTGCCGAAGGTGGATGCAGTAGTAGTAATAGATCCGCTCCGGGTAGTGCGGCTCGCCCGGCAGGTCCGTCTTGGTCAGCTTGGCCCAGAATCGGGCGGCCTCGATGAGTTGGGCGGCCGCGACGTGGTCGGGATGGGCGTCGACCCAGTACGGGGCGAAGATCCATCGGGGCCTGACTTGGCGGAACACGCCGGCCAGTGCGGCTCGGGCCTCCAGGGTCGGCTCCAACTGGCGGTTGGGCAGGCCCAGGTTCTCGCGCCAGTCCAGCCCGAGGACCCCATTGGCGGCGGCGGTTTCCCGGGCACGGATCTCCGGGCTGCCGAACGGCGTGGGCTCGCCACTGGTCAGATCGAGCACGCCGACCGAAAATCCCTCGGCTTTGAGCTTCAAAATGCCTCCGGCCATTCCCAGCTCCGCATCATCGGGATGGGGGGATACTACAAGCACTTCGAGCATGGTTCGATATCCAAGCGAGGTGGTTCATTTGGTCGAAACGTATTCTATGGCAACAGGTTACGAGAGTCCAACGCGATCCTTGTCGCCGTGGTTCCCGCCCTAATGCCCTCGCAGATGAGCTGGTTTCGGTCCATTGCGTCCCCATCGGGCTGCCGGCGTAATTGGTCTGGACTCGGACGGCCGGTTTTGCGAAACTCCCGCCCCAATCGTGGCCACGTCTCGAGCAGTAGTACCATGTTTGGCTCTCTTCTCCCCTTGGTGGACCGTTTTTCGTTCGGCCGCTGGTGCTGCCTGGCGGTGCTGGCTGGCTGCCTGGGCATGTCGGGTTGCACCCATCTGAACCTGCGGGGCGACCGCTTTGCGGACAACGAGCTGTCGAACCTGGCCCGCCAGGTACGGCAAGGCGACGATCCGGGCCAGTCCGACGCGTTCAGCAACAAGGCCCGACAGATCGACATGAACCTGGGCGGATCCCGACCGGGCTACACCCCCGTGGTTCCATGAGCGTGCCGGGCTGAGGGCAGCTTGCTTCGAGGTCGCCCCGCCGGTCCGATGGATGTCCTGGAGCCAGTTCCCCTGCGTCGGCAGATGGGGTAATTCCAAGATAGCGGCCGCACTTTTCGCCCAGGGCGAGTCTCAGCCGTTGCTCCCGTGGCTTGGCGTGAACGTCCACCAACAGGGGCAGCGCGATTCAGCCGTAGAGCTTGTCGAACGGGTCACCGGGCGACCGCTCTCGCACGCTCCGCCGAATGAGCACCTTTGGGTAAGGCTAGGACCAATGTACGGGCTCGCCTGATGTGTCCGCCGCCACGGCGTTTGTGCGATAACGCCGGCGGAGCCCGGCACCACGACCGCACGAATGCGGTCGCCGCGGACTTCCCAGACGCCTCTCGGCTCGGAAGGTACTGGCGGACTACGGTGGGTGGGTAGTAGACTGGGAGGCGGTACGATAAGTAGAGGAGTCATCTATGTCCCGGATTGCGACGTGCGGCAACTGCCAAGAGCGTGTGACCATCCCCGAGGGCCTCGAGGAGGGCGAGTCGGTCCGCTGCCCGCTCTGCCAAGCGGTGTATTCCCTGAGCGAAGTGCCGGCCGAGGCCACGGACGCCGACGACGACTCGGAAATTCCGCCCGAACTGGTCCCGGTCGCCGAGGTCTCCGAAGAAGGCCAAGAATCCGAATCGTCGCGGGGCGAGCCGGAAGCTTCCGAACACCAAGCGGTCGAGACGGCCGAGGCGAACGGGCAACCGGAAGAATCGCCCGACGCCGAAGCCGAGGCGGGCGTCGAGCCCGGTGAAGAGGGGCCTTCGGCAGAAACGGAAACGGGTGCTGAAGCAGAAGAGGAAGAAGAGGCGGACGAGGAAGGAGAAAACGAAGACGAGGCTGTCGGGGTAGGAGAGAAGGACGAAGAGGCCGTCGAGGAGGCAGCCGAGGCGGCCGAGGCGACGACGGAGACAGGTGTTGAGCTGTCGGAAGCAGAGGCTCCGGATGAGACCGTGCAGGTCCGCTGTCCGCACTGTGACGCCGAGTACCCGTTGAGTCGGGTGATCGTTGTCACGACCGGCGCCGAGTTGGGGCCGGCGATGGCCGCTGCGGTGGCCCGATACGTTCTGCCTGGCGAGGGTCCTGCGGGCGAAGCGCCGGCCCTGGACGTCTGGGCAAAGGCCGACGGCGTGCCTCAGATCGATCTGGGCGAGGGCGCCAAGCCCCAGGCGGTGGCCGCCCACGCCGGCGCGTTCGACTTCGCCCGAGAAGACGCGGAGGCCGAAGCCGGTCCGGCCAGCTTGGCCGCTCGCCGACCCAGAAGGCGACAGCAGAAGAGCATGGCCCGGGAGCTGGCCGGTTGGGTGTTTGGGGGGGTCGCCGGCCTGGTGATCGCCTACTACTTGCTCAATTTCATCCGCGGGGAAGCGGGCAATTTCCTGAAGTTCCCTCTGCCGGGCGTTTCGCACACGTACCGGTATTCGCCCGATTGGTTTCCCGGATGGATGAAGGCCGCTCCTGAGTCGGAGGATGCGGAGTCGGACGAGATCGCCGATCTGGACCAGTTGTACAGGCCGGCGCAACCGGATGGGAAACGGGCGGACGCAGAGATAGCGAAGGGTGAAGCGGGGAAGGCCACCGTCTCACCTAGGATTGTCGCGGAACGGTTTGTTGCCGCCTTGAAGGCGACTGACCTTGAGGCCCTCCTGGACACCGTTTCCGAGGACGCCCAGAAGGGGAAGGTGGCGCGGCAATTGGAGGTGCTTAAACATCCCATAGGTGCTTTCATGCTGGGAGAGGGCCACGCGATTCTGTCATGCAATATTCGGCGCAACGAGGCGCTCGTCACAGTTGAGCGTGACGGCGAAGGAAGAAAACCGCTTGAGGTCCATTGCATCAAGGTGGAGAAGCATTGGAAAGTTGGCCGCGTCCGTTTCCCCAGCGATTCGCAACTGAGCCATACGGTGGAGATCAGCTTTGTCAGCGATTCGCGCGAAGAGAAGCTAACCGATGAACAAGAAGAGGCTCTCTCGAGTTCTGGCGTCGGCAGCGCGGTACCACCGCCGGAGCACAGGACCTTCCCGGATGGCTACGTGGGCTTGGCCACCCCCCCTTCGTACACCTCCGACGAGCTGGGCGAGGCGCTGAAGGCGACCCATGAGAGCGTCGGAGAGGAGGCCGAGCCGATTTCGGAGGAAGCGTACGGGAAATGGTGCCGGCTGGCGGAGGTCGTCACCTTTGCCCAAGGCGGCCCCGGGGCCGGACAACTCCGGGATCGGAAGTCGGCGGTCCGCACGTTGCTCGAGACAATCGGAAAAAGCGAGGCAAACCTCGACAAGATCGGGCTTCATGCAGGGACGCAGTGCGTGGCCCGCAATCGCCCGTCGAACGGCATCCTCTTGGCCGGCAAGGTGACCAACATCGCGTCCGAGGGGAACGCCCACGGCGCCCACGTCGAGTTGGCCGCCAGCGGCCGGACGATCCTCGTGGCGGGTAAGCGGCCGTTGCCGGCCAAGGAGGGGGAGTCCGTGCTGATCCTGGGCCGGATCGTCGACGACCCGGCCGAGAATCTCATCGGATTCAAGACCCAGCAGCCGTTGGTCGTTTGGGCCGGCTTGACGGTCAAGGTTGAACCGTAGCCGCCGACGTTTGCATCGATGGGGTAGTATGGCGAACGAGCCTTCTTCAAAGCGCGAGCAGCAGGACCCGGGCTACGCCCGCGTTCGCGATTTCCTGCTCTACTCGCTGTCGCTGCCGGAGCGAACCTTGCGGAGCGCCTCGGGCATGGTGGGAGGGGCGCTTCGGGAATCCGCCTCGCTGTTGGTGCCCCAAGCGTTTCAGAGCTCCACCACCTACTCGGTGATGGGCAAGGTGTTGGGGTGTCAAGATTCTGGGGGCCCTGTTTTCTGGGGGCTGTTGACAATTCTGCATAGGTCGATAAGATGGGAGTACACCCGGTTACACCCGGGACCCCAATGAAGAGAGCCCACCGATGGGGTGCATCGGAGGGCTCGGGGCCAAGCCTGTATGGGAGGCTCAACCGGTGGCTCATTCTACCCGACGGCAATCTGCCGTCAAACCCGCGAAGCCTTTCGACGGGTTCCCTCTATTCGCCCACGCGAACGGCCGATGGGCCAAGAAGGTGCGGGGCAAATTCGCCTACTTCGGCAAGTGGTCCGACGATCCCGCGGGCACTGCCGCCCTGGCGTTGTGGGAAGCCCGGAAGGACGACCTGCTCGCCGGTCGGGTGTCCAGTGCCACCAGGGAGCCGAAGGGCCCCACCGTTGCCGACGTCGCTAGTGCTTTCCTCGTGGCGAAAGAGGGCATGGTCGAGACGGGCGAAATCGCTCGCCGAACGTGGACGGATTACCACACGACCTGCGCCCGTATCGTGGCCACCCTGGGGAAGGAAAGGCCCGTGGCCGACCTGGGCCCGGCCGACTTCCTCCGTCTGAAAAACAAGATGGCGAAGACGATGGGGCTTGTGTCGTTGGGCGTGGAAATCGCCCGGACCCGCCACGTCTTCCGTTGGGCGGCCGACGAAGACACCCGCCTAATCGACCACGCACCCCAGTTCGGCAGGGAGTTCAGACCGCCAAGCCGGAAAGCTATTGCCCGGGCGAAGCAATCCAACGGCCAAGCGGCCCGGATGTTTGAAGCCCACGAAATCAGGGCCATGATCGACGCGGCGGGCGTACACTTCCGGCCCCTGATTTTGCTTGGGGTAAATTGCGGTTTCGGCAATATGGACGTGGCCACCCTCACCCACGACGCCCTTGACATGGAGGGCGGCTGGGCGAATCATCCGCGGCCCAAAACGGGCGTCGAGAGGCGTTGCCCGTTGTGGCCAGAAACCATCGAGGCGATACGAAAAGCCCTTGAAAACAAGCGGAAACCGGCCAAGCGGGCTTTTTCCAACCTAGTCTTTCTCACCCAAATGGGCCGCCCGTGGGTACGCCTGGACAAGAAACGAGGAAGCGACGGCTGGCAAGATGCCTCGTGGTCGGACTCGGTGGGCGTAGTGATGCACGAGCTACTAGTCAAGCTGGGGCTGAACCGCAAGGGCAGGGGTTTTTACGCTTTGCGGCATGTTTTCGAGACCGTTGGCGGCGAAAGCCTTGACCAGGTGGCCGTCGACGCAATCATGGGGCACGTGACGCCCGGGATGGGTTCAACATACCGAGAACGCATATCGGACGAGCGGTTGCGGCGGGTGACGGACTTCGTGAGGGCGTGGGTGTTCGCCGAGCCCTCTGATAGGGAGGGCTGAAACCATGCCAGAATCAAAAGACACCATCGCCGAATATGCCACTCAGGTTGTCCTTCGGCTGCAAGAGTGCTTCCAAATCGAAGGCGGGCCCCTACCGCCGGCCCCGGATAACCTGGAAGGCTACGTGTGGCTCCTCCACTCGCTTGGGCGGCTGTCGAAGAGACTGGAACGCGAACCCAGGGAAGGGATGTTCCGCGACATCGAAGCGCGCCGTCATCAAATCGTCGAGCGTCTGCGGATCGTGACCGCTGAATTGCAATCACACTTCCGCTTGGCCAAGGGACACGTGGGTGGCATCGCGGCGATACCTCCGGTCAACCAGCAAACCTACGTGTCGTTGTGCTGGGCTGCGGAGAAGCTACGGGAGTTGGACGGGCCACGGGCCATCGAAACGGCGTCGGAAGCCGACGCCCTGCTTTCTGCAAAAGACTTGGCCGACCGCTTCTCCGTCCCGTATGACGCCCTACGGAAGCGGCTCGATCGGTGGCGGGCAAAGAACAAAGGCGGAGATTGGATCGAGGTTGACACGTCGGAAAATCTTGATCCGAACGCCCCAAGGTACCTCTATCGGTTGTCCGCAATCTACCCCCTCATTGCGTCCATGAAACGTCCATCCAAAAAAAAGTAGACGACGCAACCGCAAGCCCTGCTTAGGTTTCGGGTTCTCGCGTTCGTCCATCCGGCGTCCATGCCCCCGGAGTTGGGACGTTCTCGGGCTATTCTGGCCCGCATGACACGACTCAGCAAAATCCCGACTCCTGCCCTCCGGGAAATACTCGCCGATACCGAACGCGAGGCGGGTCCAGACTCCGCCAGTGCCCGCGTTTTGCGTGCCGAGCTGAATCGGCGGGAACGGAAGGAAGACGGGGGGGAGGCCCAATGAGCACCCTTCCTGTCACCTACAGCCCTCCCGAGGTTGCCCGGCGACTCGGCTGCAAGCCCGAGCGTATCCTAGGCTGGATTCGCAGCGGGAAACTCCAAGCCCTCAACACATCGGCCGGTTCCAAGCGGCCCAGGTTTCGGGTGACGCCCGAGGCCCTTGCTGCATTCGAGCGGACCCTTCTCGTCATCCCTTCCAAGCTCCAACCGCGGCGGCGAGCAGCGGGGAGGCGGAAGTATTTCGCATAAACGCCACCGCCCCGGCGGCGACTCCGGGGCGGCGGCTTGTGTTCGTACTTTTCGGAGACGACGAACGTGAATATTGTAGCAGACCTTCCCAACGCCGGCAAGCGCCGGCCCCCCGTCGATCCGGCGATTCTCACCGATCCCCAATGGGTGTGGCTTTCCCTTCCCGGCGGCTCCGCCCTGCCCGACGAAATTTGCAACGACGATGACCCCCTCCCCCTGGTGGCTCAGCAAAACGGCAGTCGTTGGCTCGGCCTGCACGTCGAAGGGACTCCCGACCAGCGCGATGATCTTCGCCGCCGACTGGCCGAGGCGGTCGACATTGAGATTCGCGGGGAAATGCTGTCCGCGGCAAAAACGCCGGAGGCCCGGGTCGCGGCTATCCACGACGAGCTACCAGCCCGACCCCAGCACCCCGACGCCGACGTGCCGATGCGAGATGTTTGCGAATGGTCCGGCGGCGACGTGCCGGCGCAGTGGACGGCCGCCGACTTCGCACCGCTCGACTACTGGAGCCTCTACCGCCCGGGGCTTTTCCACCCACTTGACGACCGCTACGCCGGTCCGCGGCTGCCGATCGACGAGATCGTTTCGCGGGGCGTCGGGTGGGACGGCGATGTTCTATTTTCCGCGCTCCTGCTTCGCGAATGCAAATACACCAGGGTAGAGGCCGAGGCCGCGCTGAAGGCGTCCGGTTCGCCCTGGGCGGCGAAGCTGGCCGAGTTCATGGACGAGCGAGCCGTTTGGGAGTGGGAAGTTTTCGACGGAAGCTGGTGCCCACCGGACGCCTGGCCGGTCGAATGGCACATGCCGGGCGACGATTGGCCCGTCGAGGTGAGAATAGACGGCGAGGGCCGGCGCGGCCGCGTTGGCGTGGTGTTCAGATCCTACCGCCGAGAGTACCCCGATCGGCTTGACCTGTCCGACGGCTTTCAGCGCACACAAACCGTCAAGCGGCTGGCCGAGGCGTGGGGCCTGCCCGTGCCGTGGCTGGCTTGGCTCGATCAGCGGCTCGCGGCCGAGGCGATTAAGCAGGCCCCGGACACCCGGGCGGAAGACGATCCCCAAGGGCAGGAGATCCCAACGTCCCGCGCCGCGATGCTCCGTTTGACAGACATCGGCAACGGCCAACGACTGGCAAACCTACACGGCAACGACCTGCGCTATTGCTGGCCGTGGTCCAAGTGGCTGGTTTGGTCCGGGCAACGCTGGAAGCTTGACGACGTGGGCGGGGTGGCAGCCCGGGCGAAGGCGACGGTGCGGAGTATCTACAGCGAGGCGGCGAGGGCGGAAGAGGACTCGGAACGCAAGGCTATCGCCGCGTGGGCCCGGCAGTCGGAGCGGCGGGAACGGGTCGCCGCAATGGTCGACCTGGCACGTTCCGAGCCGGGGATCCCGATCCTGCCCGACCAGTTGGACCGCGACCCGTGGGTACTGAACTGCACCAACGGCACACTGGACCTCCAGACGGCCAAGCTACGGCAGCATGACCGAATGGACTACCTCACCAAGCTGTCACCCGTTGCCTACCAACCGTCGGCCCAATGCCCGCGGTGGGATGCGTTTCTGGAAGACATCTTCCAGGCTAACGCAGAGCTGGTCGGGTTCGTGCAACGGCTGGCGGGCTACTGCTTGACCGGCGACGTTTCCGAACAAGTGTTGCCCATCTTTCACGGTATCGGGGCGAACGGGAAAAGCACGCTGGTCAGTACGCTCTTGGAGATGCTGGGCAGCGACTACAGTATGAAGGCCCCCGCCGACTTCCTGGTCGCGAAGCGGGACGAGGCCCACCCCACGGGATTGGCCGACCTGGCGGGCAAGCGGTTGGTCGCCTGTCAAGAGACGGAAGACGGCCGACGGCTTGCCGAAAGCCTTGTGAAAGAACTCACCGGCGGCGACCCGCAGCGGGCCCGACGGATGAGGGAGGACTTCTGGCAGTTCTGGCCCACCCACAAGGTCATTCTCGCGACAAACCACCGACCGGCCGTCAAGGGGACGGACTACGCGATTTGGCGGCGACTCCGGCTGGTCCCCTTCAATGTCGTCATCCCGCCGGATGCACGGGATAAGCATCTGCTGGACAAGCTACGCGGCGAGCTAGAAGGCATCCTGGCGTGGTCCGTCCGGGGCTGCCTGGAGTGGCAACGAGATGGGCTACGTGAGCCCGGCGACGTGGTGACCGCCACCGATAACTACCGCAACGAAGAAGACATCGTGGGCGTGTTCCTGGCCGAATCCTGCGACCAGGACGCGGAAACCTGGGAGCGGGGCAAGGCGTTGTATGCGGCCTACAAACGGCATTGTGAGGATTCTGGGGAGCATCCGGTCGGCCAACGGCGGTTCGGCCGGGTCATGACCGAACGCGGTTTTGAGCGATACATGAACAATGGGACCTGCTACCGGGGGGTTCGGGTACGGGCCGAATAGGTGGATTACGGAAGGAACGGAAGGAACGGAAGGAACTTCCCGTATAAACAGTACCCTCGCGCATATAGGCCCCTTATACCGGAAATTCATTCCGTTCCTTCCGTTGGTTCCGTGGATGCTCGAAACGGGGCGATGCAACCTTGTTCCACGCATTCCACCTGGCGTCGCGTCAAGCTGATCCCGTTCACCGTGGTGATTCCCGACCGCGAACAAGACCACGACTTGCCCGAGAAGCTGCGAGCCGAGGCCCCCGGAATCCTGGCATGGGCCGTCGATGGGTGTCTGGAGTGGCAAGCCGACGGTCTGGCCGAGGCCCAAGCCGTCAAGGTTGCCACGAGCGAGTATCGGTCTGAGCAAGACATGATCGGTGCGTTCATCGACGAATGCTGCCAGACCGGCCCCCATTTGCGGGAGCGAGCCGGAACCCTCTACGGCTGCTATCGGGACTGGTGTAAGCAGAACGGCGAACGCGAGGTCAACCAAACGCGGTTCGGAAAAGCCCTCACCGAAAAGGGTTACGACCGCGAAAAGGTCAGTGTGACCTGGTACAAGGGCATTGCCTTGCTGGGCGACGACCACGAATGACGTGGGACCCTTGGGAGGGTTAGGACCCAATTCCGGTAAACTACCGCGCCTCGCATGTAAAGGAGAGGTTTACCGAAAAGTGGTCCCAACCCTCCCTAACGGTCCCGACGAAACCCCGAGGTGAGAACATGGCGAAGAACAGACAGCGGCGATGGCTGACTCCGGCAGAATGGGCAACCCTCGCGGAGAAGCAACACGAGATCGAACGCCTGATGGCAGAGGCCGACGCGATCCTGAGGGAGACGCTGACCGTTGCCGGTATGAGCCCGATCCGCAAAGCATTCGGGCGAGCGCAGGCCCTGAGGGCACGCCTGGAAGACGTGGCGTTCTCTCAGGGGCAGAACGGCCTTGCCCTCTTTCACGGCCCCCAGTGGACCTATCACGCGGAATGGAGGTAGGGACGATGGCCACGAGCACGATCACCACGCCTGAGCCCACCGAGTACGTCGTGGTGCTCCGGCCGACGCCTGACTCCAGCGACCCGGGCGGCACGCGACGATTGCGACGGCTGCTGAAGTACGGCTTGCGGGTGTGCGGCTTGCGGTGCATCCGGGTCGTGCGGGCGATCGACGGCGAGACGATGACA
>Ga0307380_10005822_pt1 | contig 16326 bp, 14 predicted proteins | sample UN3MG_FD_202239 | JGI IMG/M metagenome (GOLD analysis project Ga0307380, IMG submission 202239) | Soil microbial communities from Risofladan, Vaasa, Finland - UN-3 | ecosystem: Environmental > Terrestrial > Soil > Coastal area > Acid sulfate soil | place: Finland: Risofladan, Vaasa | collected...
ACCCGACGATTAGCAGCGATATCGGCTTGTCCATGAGTCCGAACTTGCCCTCTTGCCCAACGCCAGCAAGCAGATAGGGCCACGGGCGGTCCATTCTGAACTTGCCCGCTGCCGTCAGGTCCGCTGCCTTGAATGCCTTTCGTGGCGTCTCGCCCCAATAGACGACATGAGGATCGTTCCATCGATCGTTCTTCTGTGCCCCGGCCGACTGAAACTCGCACGTCCGTATGAGCACTGTCTTTGCTCCGCAGCCCACGCATGGGCCTGGCTGTCCGAGATCGTGCAGCCATACCCGTCTGGACAGCAGCGTCAAACCGGTGAGCAAGGGCACTTCCTGAGCGGGAGTTAGACGAACCTCGGGGTGAACCCATGCGGGCTCGCCAAGATTGGTGTATGTCACCCAGTTTGCCTGCAGCGTCTGTAGCAGCGACCTGCCCCAGGGCACGACATACACCGGCGGAGTGCCATTGATCCCGGACTTCAAATCAGGCAGGCCACTTACGGAAAACAGCGGCAACCTCAACAGTCCCATGGCGCAGCAGGCGAGGCAGAGTCCGTCCTCCTGGTCTATCGAGTGCCGGAAATGCCAGAAGTTGTTGCCCGTGGGAATCTCCTGGACCAGATCCGTAGCTGCCCGGCTTCTCCGTGCGTCACGATCCTGATAGAATCGCTTTCCCTCGCCCAGAAGGTTGAAGCAGTCCCTGTTGTCGTCGAGTTTGGCGAACCACTCCGGAGGGAACGGCGTGCCTGAAATGGCGCTCCCTTTGTCTGGCGGGTTGCCCTTGCACCAATACAGCAGCGCCAGCAGGAAACGCAGAATTGCCACGCGATCCATGGGATTGCTCGCCGCGATCTGGCGGATACAACTTGCCTTCACTAATGCATCCCTGATGCCCACGCGCTTGTACTCGCCATCGCTCCAGAGAACGGGAATCCACGGCTGCACGATAAGGTTATAGTCCATGCACTTGCTCCATCCAATTGGCCGACTTTGTCTTGCGTCATGCGCGCACGCCGACGCAGCCATTACAAGCAGGTGGGTGCGGGTGGGGATCTTGTCAAGGGCCTCCGCCGATCTTTGGCTGCTAACGGGTCAGGTAGCGGCCGCGGCGCGGTGCCTTGCCGTCTGCTCGGGGGCATTACGAGGAATCGCTGGTCGGCCTTGCCGATGTCGTGCGCCCCGGACAGAAACACGGCTTGAGTGCGCGCGTCAGCTCCGAGCGAGAGTTCGAGTCTCCTTCGAAGTCGCGGAGTCAGGCAATGGTCCCAAACGAGACCCGCCACGGCGGCAACATCGAGCATGTGGAACAGCAATGGGTGGTAGCTGCGAGAAGTACGGCCGGTCTTCCCCCAGAACAAGAGCAGAACCGGACTTGTGACCACAGTTGACCTCCGGCACTTTGCCTGCGTCAACTCCGGCGCATCTCGGCGAAATGAGCAGCAGAAGTGCGATTTCGCCATCGTTGCGCTGTATCCTTCAGCTAGCTGCGTGACAGGCCGCGAACGGCGCGCCGTGGGCGCCTGTGTGGGGCTTTCGGCCCCGGCCTGCGGCTATGCCTCGCCTTCCGGCCCTTCGCGGCGCTGTCGGCGCGTCTGTGCGCCACTTCGTCGCCCAGACGAGTCATATCCGCTCCCCTTGGCCTTGACGGAAACGTGAACATCCGCCCTAATCACTTATGCGATGTTCAGCTCGCGTGCGAGGAGGCCAGGATGACCAAGGGAGGATCAGGGAAGGCAGGTAGGGGCAAGGGAGGGGGCAAGCGCCAGACTCGGTCTCTGCTGAGCGAGTTCCTGGATGCGCTGGCGCTGGAGGGGCGCTCGCCGCATTCAGTGAAGTCGTACCGGCGGGATCTGGAGCCCCTCCTGGCGGCGCTGCCGGCGCGCCTCGACCAGGTTCACCCCGCCGACTTGCGCGAGTTCTTCCGAGACCAACAACAGGCCGGGCGCGCGCCCTCCACCATCAACCACGCCATCGCCGCCACCCGCTCGTTCTTCAACTTCCTCCTGGACAACCGCGTGGTGGACGCCAGCCCCGCCATGAGCCTGCGCTCCATCCGCGTGGGGCCAACCCTCGCGCCCAAGCACCTGACGGTGGAAGAGGTAGATCGGTTGCTGGCCGAGCCGTGCCTGGAGACGCCCACCGGCGTCCGCGACCTGGCGCTGCTGGCCTTCCTCTACAACACCGGCCTGCGGGTTGGAGAGCTGTGTGCGCTCAACCGCGCGGATGTCCAATTGCCCGCGGATGGCTGGGGCCAGGTGCAACTAGTGGGCAAGGGGCGGCGCCTGCGCTGGGTGCCCATCAACGCCCATGCCCGCCGCACGCTGGAAGATTACCTCGCCCAACGTCAGGACGACAATCCCGCTCTGTTCCTCAACCGCAGCGGCGAGCGCTTCTCGGTGCGGGGGGTGGCCCTGCTGGTCAACCGCTATCTGCGGCGCATCGGCATCACCGACCGCTCGGGGCCGCATCTGCTACGCCACACCTTCGCCACCCATGCCCTGCGCGCGCGGCCCAACCTCCGCGCCGTCCAGGAACTCCTGGGCCACTCCAGCGTCACCACCACCCAGCGCTACACGCACATGGACGCCGACGACTTGCGCCAACAGGTGGCGGAAATGCCGGGTAATGGTGCCAGCGGTGACTGAGGTAGCGGGCGCTACCCGGTCTCAATGCTTGTCCAGTTACTGCACTTGACAGATGACATCTCCGGGTATTATGCTTGTGCTGAAAGTTGGCTGACATGAGATATACCGCACAGAATTATAACCTATCACTCGGCGACCGCGAGGCTTTCCTGGTGCGGGCTCTGGCGCAGGAGCGCAAGCCGATCTTCGCTACCGCTGACGCGGCGCGCTTGCTCGGTGGGGACGCGCAACAGGTGCTGTATCGCCTGGCGCGCAAGCGCTGGGTGCTACCCCTAAAGCGGGGCCTCTACGCGCTCGTCCCGCTGGACGTCGGCGTGAGCGGCGCGGATGTCTTTACCTTGCACAGCTTCGTCACGGCCTCGTTGCTCGCCGAACCCTACTACATCGGCTTCTGGTCGGCTCTGAACTACCACGGGCTGACCGAGCAGATCCCGCTGACCACGTTCATAGCGACGACCCGCGCCCGGCATCCGGTGACGGTGCTCTCGCAGGAGTGTCGCTTCGTGCGGCTCTCGCCGCGCAAGTTCTTCGGGTGGCGGGAGGTGGAGATCGACAACCATGCGGTGCTGGTGTCCGACCCGGAGAAGACGATAGCGGACTGCCTTGACCGCCCGGAGCACTGCGGCGGGATCGAGCCGGTGGCGCGGGCGCTGTACTTCGACCACGACCAGATTGATGTGGCGAAGGTGGTTTCGTGCGCCGACCGCATGGGCAACCGCTCGATCCTCAAACGCCTCGGTTATGTCCTGGAGCGGGCGGAGCGGCTCGACCGCTACGCGCATTTGCTGCCCGTAGCGGCACCCTCAGCCGGCTTCACTAAGCTGGACCCGTTGTCGCACCGCAAGGGACGCTATGACACGCGGTGGGGGCTGCTGGTGAACTACGATCTGAACCCCACGGAGTGGGTCTATTGATCGACCGGCGCGAGTTGCTGGCGCGCTCACGAGAGCGCAACCTGCCTTTGCAGGTGATCGAGAAGGACTATGTGTTGGGGTGGGTGCTGTTCGGTCTCTCCGCGTGCACCGATCTGGTCTTCAAAGGTGGCACCGCCCTGGCGAAGGTCTACTTCCCCGAAACCTGGCGGCTGTCCGAGGACCTCGACTTCGTCACCACCTCGGGCGCGCTGGACGGGGTGCCGACGATGGTCGAGGAGGCCCTGGGGCGCGCAGCCGCCGCCAGCGGACTGGAACTCGTCATCGCGAGTCGGCACGCGAATCCAGGGTACGTGCAGCTCAAGGTGCGGTACAGTGGTCCCCTCGGCAGAAACTGGCTGAAGATTGATGTGACCCCTGAGGCGCCGATCGCGCAGGTGCAGGCGCTGCCGCTATCGCGGATCTACTCCGACTATCCTGAGTTCCGCGTCCAGGTTGAGTCCCTGGAGGAGATATTGGCCGAGAAGCTCCGCGCGCTGATCGAGCGCAAGAAAGTCCGGGACTACTACGACGTCTGGCGGATGATCCAACTCGACCTGAACTGCGCCGAGGCGCACACGCTGTTTGACGCGAAGCTCGCAGCCAGAGGCATCGCGGAGGGGGGAATTGAAGCGATATTCCCGACGGATCTGACGGCGGTGCTTGCGGACTACTGGGAGCGCGAGCTGGGGCGGCTTGTCCATCCCGTGCCGGAGATGCAGGAAGCGCTGGCCGCGCTGCGTCGTGGGCTCGGCTGGCTGGAGCGGTAAGCTCAAGGAAATGCTGGCGAACCCGCCGAAGGCGAGCGAGCCGCCCCCCTCGGTAGGGAAAGCGGCTCGCCTTTCGTTTGCGCCAGACTCGCGTGGCGCGGCTACTTCGCGCGCTGCTCGAACACCTCCATCATCCGCACCAGCAGCTTGGCCAGAGTCAGTTCGTGCTTGGCGGCCAGGGCGCGCAGGCGCTCGGCCTGCTCTCCCCGCAGCGCCACGGTCACCATCGCGCCGCGGCTCGTGCTTCGTAGCGAAGAAGCGTCGCTGCTTCGCAGAGTAGCATCGGCGGCCGACCCTGCAGCGCGGCCCTTCTGCGCCACGTTGCGCGCAGGGCGCTTCTTTCCGCCCTCCGCGCCCTGGGCCTGCGGCTGCTTGCCCTTCGCCGCCTGGGGCGCCACGGGCGCGGGTTTGGGCTGCTCCGTCTGCGCCTTGGCTTCCGCTGCTGCCTCGGCGTCCAGCATCTTCCGCGTCTCGGCCACCAGCTTGGCCTCGTGCTTCTTGAGCGCGGCCTTCTTCTCCGCCACCTCAGGATGCTGCTGCTCGAATCTCGCCCGCCGCGTTTCTGCGGACTTCTTTGCCGCCTCCCTGCGCGCTGCCAGCCGCTGTTGGGTGCGCTCCTCCACCGCCTGCTTCCTCGTCTGCCTTGCCATTCTCGTCCTCCGGTGAGTCAGTGTGCCGACGTTCCCGCCGACCAACACATACCTCACTCGGACGCGCCCCCAAGTCAAGAGCCGGTGTTGCCGTGTGCGTGCCGTCCTTGGCTTGGTACAGACTCGTCATCAGTTGGGCGGGCCGGGGGCCACAGCGTCGGCGGACGAAGGCGATGCACCGAATGCCCGCACCGCCCCATCATTGGGCGGGTCGGGGCCCTCCACCTCGACGATGCGCACACGCTGCTCGCCCGAGGTGCTCAGCTCCTGGCGGTCGCTCTGGCCCAGCAGTTGCTTGCCCAGCCAGATGAGCATGGTAACGTTGCCGTCCAGCGCCTTCTTCACTTGCAGCCGCCGCACGGAGTTACGCAGGGACGCTTGCCCTTTTTCTATGACGCCGCGAAACTCCTCGCTCGCCCGCTTGCGCCGCTGGATGGTGTCCACCGATACCCCCAGCACCGCCGCCATGTCGGCCTCGGTACAACCGATGCGCGCCAGCTCCTCCACCTGGCGCGGGTCCAGCGGCACTTGGGGCCGTCCACCAGCATGTTTCTGTCGCTCAGCCATTGTCAGTCACCTCTCCTGCGGCGGGTAAACCTCTCCTGCGCCGGGTAAACCTCGTGCGCCCAGATGCGCATGAAGCGGACTCTACGTCCGGTCATGCTGGTACATCAGCCGCAACCTCCTCGCCGTCGGCAGCCGTGTCTGCTCCCACAGATGCCTGCTCCGCTTGCAGGGCGGCAGCGATGCGAGTGAGCTTGGCGTCCAATAGACTTCCGCTGTACTCATACTCTCCCGACGGATCGGTCGGCGCGATCTTGGTCGGCGCCGCCAGTCCCAGCAGCTTGGCGCGGTGCTCCATGACCTTCAGCACCTTGCCCAACGCATCGAGGTCGCCGTGGAGCATCCGCTCCCAGGCGCTGCGCTGGGCGCGGTCCAGGCGCGCTAACTCCAGCTTGCGCACCTCGTCGGCAGGCTCTTGCAGCGTGCGCCGCAGCGCCGACATGACCGCCTGGTAGGCCCCGCTCTTGCCGCGGTAGCCCAGGCTGCTGCCGATCTCGTCAAACGACGCGCCCGCCTTGCGCAGCTCCAACGCGCGGCGCTGGCGCTCAACCGCCCGCAGCCGCCGTACACTCGTCTTGGGTTCACTCATCTTGCCACCTCCAGCACTGGCCGGGCGCGGTCGTCGTCATCCGAGTCGGCTATCTGCTTGTCGGCACGGTCGGCGCTGTCAGCATCACCCGCCCAGCTGATGACGTAGCGCACGGTGACCGGGTTCTCGGGGTCGCCCTCGTGCTCCACCGTCTGCCTCGGCCGATAGCGCTGAGGGCGCGTACGCTCCAGCCACCACGCCGCCGCCCGCCAGGACTTGTCCGCCGCCTTGAGCACCACCGCCACCGCCTTGGTCTCGGCGTGCCCTTTTGCTTCCTCGACCGCGTCCGCGAAGTCCGCATACAGGCCCCCCTCACCCGCCTTCCGCGCCTGGCGGCCGCGCTGCATCCACTCGTAGAATGCGGTGCGCGACACCCCCACCCGCTGCGCCGCCACCTCGGGGTAGGCGCCGGCGCGGATGCCCCGCAGGATCTCCTCCTGCACCTCCGCGGTCAGCTTCGTCGGTCGCCCGGTTCTCGGCATGTTTTGGCTGTCTGTGACTACCATCTGATCTACTCCCCCGCTTGCAGGCACACTGCCTGCTGGCCGGTAAACTGCTCCCAGCGGGTTAGGATCACGCCGGCGTAGCGGACGTCCAAATCCATGCCATAGCAGCGCCGGCCGGTGCGTTCGGCCGCGATGATCGCGGTGCCGGAGCCCAGGAACGGATCGAGCACCAACTGCCCTGGCTCGGTGCTGTTGCTGATGGCCCGCTCGATCAGCGGCAGGGGTTTCATGGTGGGATGGAGGTCATTGGCGGCGGGCTTGTCGTGCTCCCACACGGTGCGCTCATTGGTGGGGCCATGCCAGCGCGGCGCCTCGCCCTGCTTGTGGGCGTAGAAGCATGGCTCGTACCAGTGCTTGTACTGGGCGAACAGCGCGCCCGCGCCATTGTTCTTGCACCAGACGATGAGGTTTCTCTCCTGCCAGCCGGCCTCGCCCATGCAGTGCAGGACATTGTGCAGGTGGACGCTGGCGAACCACAAATAGAGCGGGGCCTTGCTGTCGCTGTGTTGGTGGGCCAATGACAGGCTGGAGGTGAGCAGCGTGCGGTAGGCGTCGGGAGTCAGGTCATCCCAGTAGGCGTCGGAGGGCTTGTCCACACCACGTCGCGCCTTGGCGATGCGCTCTTCCTGGGCGGCGCGCCCGCCGCAGTAGGAAACCGCATAGGGCGGGTCGGTCACCACCGTCTCGGCAATGGCTCCCTCCATCAGCCGCTCCCAGTTCTCCGCGACTGTGCAGTCGCCGCACAGTAGCCGATGCTGTCCGAGCTGCCAGATCTCGCCGCGCTGCACTCGCGTGGGGCCGGTGGCTTCCTCGGCATCGGCCATTGCCTGTTCGGCATCGAAGACTTCTTCGCGTCCGCGCTTGTCCTCGGCATCGAGGCGGGCCAGCAGCTCGCTGAGATCGTCATCCGCGTAGCCCGCCGCGCTGAGATTGCCCTCGGCATCCAGGTCGCACAGCAGCTGCGCCAGCGCCGCCTCATCGTCCTCGGCGAGGTCGGAAGCTCGGTTATCAATGGCCAGGAAGGCCTCGGGGTAAGGCCCGTCATACTCGTGGCAGCCGATCTCGGTCCATCCTTCGGCCTGCGCCGCTTCGACCAGCCCGTGCCCGGCTAGGATGGTGCCGTCGGGAGTGATGACGACGGGTTTCTGCTGGCCGTGGATGCGCAAGCTCTCGCGCAGCAGTTCAAGCTGGCGCTCGGGGTGGCGGCGGTAGTTGCGGGGATGTGGCCGCAGCGTCGCAATCGCGCGCGGCTCGGTCGTTACCGCGGTCGTCGTTTGCCCCGGCAGCTTGCCCTCAGTCAGCGTGGATGATTGACCCATTGTTTTCACCTCGCCTAAAAAGAGACGAACCGGCCCCTGGGCTGAGGTGCGGGTTAGCTAGACCTTTCCTCAGCTCAGACGCCGGCTCACGTGCTGCCGACTGCCTTCCCCTGCCTCCACGGGCCAGGGGCTTGGTTGTCCAGTGCAATTATACCGCAGAAAGGGCCGTGAGTCAAACGTTAGTGTGCTGTAAATTGAGGCTGTAAATCGCGCCCGCTCATGGCACGCCGCGGCTGCACCGCCTTGACTTCTCGGCGCCCACCGGCGCATGAATGTGGCCGCTGAAGGCCTGCTTGCGGCGCAGGTGTCGCCGCCATCGCGCCGTCTGTTGTCTTGACCTTAAGAAGCTATCATGCTATAATGTGAGCGTCAATAACGCACGGGAGGTGGCGGCGATGGTGAGACTGAGCTTGAGGGTGTCGGAGGAACTGCACGAGAAGCTGCGCTGGGTGGCCTACAAGGAACGGCGCAGCCAGCACGAGATCATGCTGGAGCTGCTGGAGAAGGCGATGGCCAAGGTGCAGGTGCCGAAGGAGGTGGGCAAGTGAGTGTAGGCAATGGTTTGGTCGAAGCCCTGGTGGGCGTGCCGGGCAACGGGCGCGCTCCCTCCCCTACCCGCGTGGTCAAGGCGGTGGCCTGGGCGCGCAGTGCTCCCGTACGGGCTGCAAGGAGGTTGCTGGCATGAAGCTGAGCGATATCCTATCAGGCGTGGTGCAGGAGGACGCGGAAGAGGCCCCGGCTGAGCTGCGGTGCCTGGCATACGCCAGGGTCTCCACCGATGACCAGCAGCGCGCCGGCCTGTCCATTCCTGCCCAGATCCGGGCGATGCGCGACTATGCCCGCCAGAAAGGCCTCTCCATCGTCGAGACGTACCAGGAAGCCGAGAGCGCCTTCTCGGACGAGAGCCGCCGCCCCGTCTTCTGGCGTATGGTCGAGCACGCCCAGCGCGACCCCAAGGTCACCGCCATCCTCGTGCACGACCACTCCCGGTTCTTCCGCGATCCCTATGCCGGGCCGATGGTCAAAGGAGAATTGCTGACCCACGGCGTGCGTGTGGTCTCGGCGACCGAGCCGGATTTCGACCCGCGCACAGTGGCCGGGCTGGCGCTGGAGAAGATGACCGAGTTCAAGAACGCCTCCTACTCGCTCGACGTGGCTTTCCACACCCGCAAGGGCATGCGCGAGAACGCCGGCAGGCGCGACTCGGAACTTCAATACTGCTACAAGAACGGAGGGGCGCCGCTGTGGGGCTTCAAGGCGTACAAGGTGCAGCGCGGCAGCGACCGCAGGGGCGCGCCCATCATGAAGACGCTCTGGGAGAAAGACGATACCATCGTCTCGGGGCGCCCGGTGTGGGAGTGGGCACGCCACGCCCTGGTCGAGCTTCGGCTGCAACAGCGGGCATCGCTCGATCACATCTGCGATTTCCTCAACCAGCACGAGGTGCCGTCGCCGCGCAAGCGCTACTGGGCGGTCAGCACCTGGCATGGCCTGCTTGAGCCGTCGGCGCTGCTGCAATATGCCGGTTACGCGGTCTGGAACGTCCACGGCAAGCACGGAAGCCACCGGCCTCCCTCCGAGTGGGAGGTCGTCGAGAACGCGCACCCCGCCGTCATCACCCTCGAAGAGGCCGAGGCCATCACGCAGGTCAACGAGGATATGAGGCGCATCGGGTCGGACCGCTCCAAAGGGCGCATGGCCGCGGTGCGCACCGGCGGCAGCCAGTACCTGCTGACGGGAGGGCTGCTGGTGTGCAAACGGTGCGGGGCAAACCTGGTGGGATATCGCAACCAGGGGCGGCTCTACTATGTCTGCGGCGCGTACCGATACCGGCGGGGCCTGGGCTGCGGGCCGGCGCTGCAGGTGCGCAAGGAGGCGATTGAGGACGCGGTGGTTGAGGAAGTCGGACTGCTGTTCGATTCCTGGGCCGATACCAAGCGGGTGATGGAGGCCATGAACCAGGGCTTGCGCGGCCTGCGCCAGCAGGAGGCGGCGGAGTCAGTCGAGATCGCGCGGCAGTTGGCCAGCATCGAGCAAGAGACCACCAACATCCGGGAGGCCATCAGGAAGGGACTGGATGACGTTGGGTGGGCGAATGATGAGCTGCGGCGTCTCCGGGCCGAGCGCGAGGGGCTGCTCGCCCGCCAGGCGACGGTCGGGGCTGAACCGGAGGTGCCCGAGTTCGACATGACCCAGGTCGAGGAATGCCGCCAGGCCTTTGCGGAGGTCTTCGCGGAGGGCACGAACGAGGAGAAGCGCGCTTTCGCCCGGCTGTTCGTCAAGCGCATCGAGCTTGACCCCGACACCGGCGACGTCTGGATGCACCTGTTCAGTGGCCCGCCGCTGGCGGCCAGAAAGGCATCGCCCGCCTCTCGCGAGACGGGCGATGCAATCGGGATGGTAGCGGGGGCCCGATTCGTAGTGGAAAAGAAGACAAGGCCCTACCCGTGGACGCGCGAAATCCCATTCAAGCTCGGTCTTGAGCGTGATTTGCGGCCTGGCGAGCGCCCCAAACCCCGGCACCTGCGCGTCGTGTCGGGCGCCAAGAGGGCCAAGGTCGCTGGTTCGAAGCGAGGTATGGTCGCCCGAGCAGCCATTTGACCGGCACCCGATTCGAACCAGCGACCAGCCGGGCGCCGACCCGCAGGGTAGCGGGAAGACGTGCGATCCCGCTCTCGCCGCTGTCTCCTCTGCTTCGGCATCCGTGGATGCGTCCGCTTGGCAGACTTACCTTCTACCACCCGCCCGGAGTGCCGGGAGTCCAGGTGTCGGAGGCCCCCCATCTGTCGAAGGGCATGGTGCGCCGCACCGAATCCGGGGCGAGCACGTACTGGGCAATCTTCCGCTGAGCGTCGAACCCGATGATGGGATCGTCGGCCAACAGCGACCGTGCCATCTCCAGCGCTCGCTCTACGTCAACGGACGCCATTGCGAGGATGGGCGGTACGAGGTCGAAGTAGCGCCCCATCTTCTGTCCCTGGCCCCGCTTCGCGACGTACTCCCGTTCTATCAGCAACCGGCTCTCCGGGGGGTCAACGCGAGCATAGTAGAACGCGAACTCGGCAACGCCCTCTTCGAACTCCTCCCTTGCCGGCTTAACCGACTTCCGCACCTCGGCGAAGAGCTCGCGGCCCAAAGTTGGATTGGTCTCGTAAGCCATGGCGGCGATGCGCGCCTTCGTGCCCGTGCTCTTTGTCGCGTCAACGGCCTCGCGGAAGAGCCGTCCCGCAGTCGGATCGTCCTGGTATCGCGCGGCGAGCGCCAGCGCCAGCGGCCGGTGCCAGTCAGTCACCTTCCGCGCTAGCTCCAACGCGCCGGCCGGGTCGGTGGCTCCAATGGCCTCGATCACCGCGCACGCAGCCGAACCGTAATGCTGTCCGGCGATGTCGTACTGCGCGCCAGCGGGGGAGCCCGCGCTTGCACCGTCGCCCTGTTGCTCCAGGTTGGCGAGCAATCTCCGCGCCTCCGCCGGGTCACGCCGCGCGGCCTCCTCTGTCGCGTCAAGCAGAATCCTACCTCGGTCACGATCCGAAAGCATCGCCAGCGCCTGGGCTTTGCGTGCCATCTCCGGTCCGCCCTTGCTGGCGCTCATGACCACGGCTGATGTCAGCCCACGATCATCGCCGCCCGCCCGCTTCACCGCCGCCTGCGTCGCTTCCAGCACGGCGGAGAGCATGTCGTCTGCGGCGGAGTCCTTCGTTCGCGCTGCCAGGGCAACGAGCGCCGCGCGGTGGAGCAGCGGCCCGTGGCAGTCCCCGGTCGTCGGCAGCGGCGTGCGGTCGTAGTAGGCCTTAGCCCGCTGATATAACGTGTGAGCGAGGGCGGGCTTGAGGTCGGCGGCGGTCAGACCAAGATAGACTTCGGTCGAGGCTCGAGTGGCGGGGTCGGCGATCTGCTCCAGGTGTGCCGGTGCCCACTCCAGCGCCTTCTCCGGGTTGACCTCCTGCAACCTGAAGATCGCGATCGAGAGCGAGGAGTCGGCCACGCGGCCACCGGGCTCCTGCGCCAGCCGGAGCGCGAAGTCCGGGTCATAAGGGGCCAACTCCGCCGCGAGGTAACGGCCGGCATAGTAGCCGGTCTTGCCCGACTTGCGCAGCGCCTCCTCGAGGATGGCGAAGCCCCACGCAATGTTGCCGCCCTTGAGGGGTTCGGGTTCGCGCAGCACGATCTGCGCCGGCGAGCTGCCGGCGACGACGCGCGCATCACCCATTCGTTTGCCCTGAACAGCCACCACCGTGACCTCGCCGGGGGGCAGCCCCTCCATCCTGAAGCGCCCGTCGGAGTCCGTGCTCACCTGGACATCGGGGTCACCATCCGGCGACATCACCGTCGCCCCGGCCACCGGCTGGCCCTCCGCGTCCACGACGCGCCCCACCAGCTCACTGCCCAGCGGCACGAGGACGATATCGCTCACTTGGAACTTGTCGTCCTGCTTCGTTACTAATCCGCCGGACAGGTACTTGTAGCCCGCCTTCTCCGGCTGGGAAACCCAGATGGTCGCGTCCGGCCGAATGCCAGTGATGGAATAGCGGCCCTGGGTGTCAGTGCTGACGTTGCTGATCCTGCCAATCCCACTTGTGCGGCTGGTGGGGACAGTGACATCGGTCTTGAGGGTCACCCCCGCGAGGGGTTCACCGGCGACGGAGACGACGCGCCCCTGCAGGGTCGCCAGAGCCACCTTCTTCAGGACAACCCTCAGTGGCTGGCCCGAGGGAACCGTGACATCGGCTGGCTCGACTACCTCCCATTCCCCAGAGGCACGAAGCGTGTACCGCCCTGGCCGAAGCCCTTCGATAGTGAACCCGCCTGCCTGGTCAGTCCCCCCGTACAGCTCGCCACCCCACCCCCCCGTCTCCGAGTAGAGCAACAGCCGGGCATCGGCAACGGGCTTGCCACCTTCGTCTGCGGCGGCGCCGGTCAGCGCCAGGCCCCGCTCCAGCCGGAAGTCAACCTGCTTCGTCTCTCCCCGCGCGACCGGCACTGTGACCACATCCTTCTCCGGTTGCAGGTACGGCGAGCCATGAGCCTCTACGCGGATCTGGTTCGGCCCCGGAAGAACCGGCAGGTGATAATGCCCCTGCTGGTCGCTGGCCGCATGCGCCACCCACCGTCGCCGTCCCGACCTATCCGAGGTGACCGTAATGTACGGGACCGGGTCGCCCGTTGTCTCATCGGTGATGGTGCCCTCGATGATGCCGCCGCGCGCAAGCACCAGATCCGGTGCGGGGAGCGATTCCACCTCCGCGAGGCTGATCGTCAGCGGCTCCGCCACCCAGTCCCCGGAAGCCGCCTCAATGACGATGGTGTAGGCGCCCGCGCCCGGGACGCGCAGTTGGTAGGAGCCGTCGGAGGAGGTTGTTGCGTCCCCGTGATACGGGGTGCGCCTGTTCTCCGCCTCCGCGTACACCCGCGCGCCGCTCACCGGCCCGCCGGTCTCGAACACGCCTTTGCCGCTGATGGTTGCCCCAGGTGTCGCCACGAAGGGCTTGACCAACGCTCCCGCTGGCGACAGGTCAGCCATCGCAGTCAGACGCACGAATCGAGAATCGTCCAGCAGGATGTATGCCGTGCCCGTCGGCAGCGCCTGCGTCATCGTCCACTTGCCGCTGGCGTCTGTCTTCACCGTGGCGCGACTCTCCCACGTGCCCGGGATCGAAATGTGCGGCCCGCTGTCCCCAAACGGCGCCATCCCGCTCAGACGTACGACAGCGCCCGCCACCGGCTTGCCCGCCGGGTCCACCACTGCTCCGCTCAACCTCCCTGCTGGCTGCAACTGGAACACGAACCCGTCCCACTTTAGCTGGCCGCCGCCGAACGCGAACCCCGGCGCATCAATGCATACAATGGCGTTGAAGCCGCCGCGGGGAGACCTGGGCACTTCGGCCGAGAACGTCCCGGACGCGTCGGTGCGCGTCTCTACCCTGGTGCGCTCGAGTGCATACGTCGTCACCATTACCTCCGCGTCGGTCACTGGTTGGCCGTCCGGGCCGACCACCTTCGCCGTCACCCGGTCGGCCGAGGCCGCGCCGACGCCCACTGCCAACAGTGCCGCAGCTACCGCCATTGTCACTGCTCTCATCGGAACCTCCTCATGAATCTGGCGACATAAGATCAACCGACGGTGCCGTTTGCGCGGACCACACGGTTGGCACAGCCAGCGCCTGATACGTCGGGTCTGGCGAGACCAGAGGCGGCAGCGCGCGGTCCGGGCGCGTCGTCGAGATTATGACAAACCGGGGATAGCATCGCGCCGGATCGGAGAACCGGGACAGCGAATCAGGTGAGGGCGCGGAGGCCACCTCGGTCGTCTGCGATGGTGATGATTCGCCCGGCGGCACCTGGCATGCGGGGGAAGCCGGTGTTGGCAGGCCCGGCCTCAAGACTGGGGATCCCACGTGCTTCTGCTTGCTTTGGGATCGAGTGAGGCCACTACGTTGAGGCTGCGGTTCAGATCGCGCGGGGACCATCCGCAGCGGCGGCACAGGTGCGGCTCCCGGCTTCGACGCAAGCTGAGGTGGCGCGCGCGCGGTGGCATGGCGAGGGATCTGCATCCGGCGCGCAGGCTGCTTGGTCGTTAGCTGGCGTGATGGCGTCGCCTGGTCGCCACGCGGGGTCGCGACGACGCGAGCAGGCTGCTGGGGCCTCGGCGGCACTGTGATGCGCAGCAGCGCCACCGCACACGCGCTACACACCACCGCTGCCACGGCGAGGACGAGCGCCCGGCGTCCCCGCCGTGAGGTCTGTGCTAGCCGCGCGTGCACCGCCGCCCGCGGGTCGGGGGCGTCCACCCCCCGAAGCGCAGCAAGACCCCGCACGGCGCGGGTGAGTGCCTGCAGCGATTCCCGGCACGTGCTGCAATGCTCCAGGTGGGCGGCCAAGTCGGGCGGGACCTCCTCGCCGGCCGCCGCACTCCATAACGAATCCTCAAATCGCTCGCAACTGGACATCTACGACTCCATTCTCTGGTAATGCTCGCGGAAAAGGCGCTTTGCCCGGAGGAGGCGGGAGCGACTGCTCTCCACCGAGCAGCCCAGGACCTGCGCAATCTGCTCGTGGCTGAATTGCTCCACGTACTTGAGGACAATCAGCAGCCGGTCCGGCGGAGAAAGCGCCGCCAGTGCTCTCTGGACGCGCGCCGCCAACGCCAATGAGCCAACCTGCTCGTGGACGTCGAGTCCCGCGCTGGCGTAGGCAGCAACTTCTTCGGGCGCTTGCTCGGGCCGGCGGGACGACCGCCGCATCCTCATTAAGCAGTTGCGGGCGGCGATGGCGCAAACCCAGGCGCGAAAGGGCGCCTCGCCGCGGAAGTTCCGGAGACGGCGAAAAGCCTGGACGAAGGTGTCCTGCTGCACGTCTTCCGCCTCCTCACGATTGCCCAGCATACGCAGCGCCAGGCGGTAAACCTGCCCGGCGTGCAGTTCCATTAGCTGGTCGAAAGCCGCCCGGTCGCCCGCCGTCGCAGCGCGCACGAGATTCGCGTTATCTCGGTTTATCGCCAAGGCGCCCAGGCCATCCATTGCTGACCCCGTCATCAAGATAGATGCCGGATAGGGACAAAACGTGAAGCGCTGACGCACCTATTCTGGCTCTGGGAGCGAAGTCCCGCTGAACCTTGATTACTCGTGATGCGAGGAGCTCCGATGCCATGCCGGGTGAGACGAGCCAAAACCGCGGTCTGATGGTCCGGAACTCTCACGGTGACTCAGGCGCACGCCCAAAGCATGGGGGATCCCAATCGGTCTTCATCGCACCCGACTCCTTGCCCGTGGGCGGGTGAGGAGGGGTGCCTGCGGAGCATCATTCTGGTGGAGGAAACTGGCCTGGGATCGATACATTCTCCGGCTGTGGACGAGTTCGGGCGTTTCGATGACAGGTCGGTTTGATCAACCGAGTGGGAATCGAAACGAGGTCTGGGTGAGCGCGATCGGGGCGCTGGGGCCTCTAGGGGATGGATCGCGGGTTCGAATCCCCGGCGGCCTCCTAGCACGGCTCACACTGCCGCGGGTGACCTTCTGGCTCTTGCCGGTGCGCGGCGTGCCGCCTGACCGGCTGTCCGAAGCGGTGAGGTCGGCCATCCGGTTTGTGCGCCCTGCCGACCGTCAGGCTGTGGCGGTAGGGGCTGCATGAGCCTCCTGGACGCCAGCGCGCTCCCCGCAGCGCCGTGCACGGACGCGGCGAAGAACAGAGGGTTTCAGTGCCCGCCTAGCTCGCCGGTTATCGCTTGAAGGCCCGGCATCTACGCGTCGTCTCGGGCGCGAAAAGCGCCAAAGTCGCTGGTTCGAATCGGGGCATGCTCGCCCCGGGCACCCCGCTAACCGTCACCCGATTCCAACCCACGACCACGTCCGGCACCCGTCGCCCGCCGGTTCCG
>Ga0307380_10005823_pt1 | contig 16324 bp, 9 predicted proteins | sample UN3MG_FD_202239 | JGI IMG/M metagenome (GOLD analysis project Ga0307380, IMG submission 202239) | Soil microbial communities from Risofladan, Vaasa, Finland - UN-3 | ecosystem: Environmental > Terrestrial > Soil > Coastal area > Acid sulfate soil | place: Finland: Risofladan, Vaasa | collected...
TAGCCGCCCGGGGCCGCAGGCCCCGTGTACGCGACGGTTCGGCGTGCCGAGCGGGGCGCGCTCGCCGGTGGTTCTTGCAGAAAACTCAATCTTACCCGAAAGGGAATGATCATGTGGGAGAAGAATCTGACACAGCGTCTGGTATTGATCGGCGTGGTGTTGGTGCTGGCGGCGTGGTTGCTGTATCCGCCGAAGGATAGGCTGCGGCCCGGGCTGGACATTGCCGGGGGCGTCGAGCTGGTCTTCGAGATCCAGGAGGAGGAGGGCGAACGTTACCCTAACCTGGCGGAAGACATGAAGCGCCTGCTCCAGAAGCGCGTCGATCCCGACGGGGTGTTCGACTTGCGGTGGCAGGTGCACGGGCGTAACCGCCTCGGAGTGACGATGCCGCTGCCGCCCAAGGACGCCGCGAAGTTGCGCGATGACTACGTCAACGCGCGCGAGGCCCTGTTTGCCGGCGCGAACATTCGCCGCAGCGCGCTCGAGCAGGCTCTGCGCGAGACCCCAGAGAACCGGGCTCAGAAGCTGATGGAATTGGCCGACGGGTCGGCCGAGCGCGAACGACTCCTTCAGGAAGCGGCCCGGCGGCGGGACGAGTACGTGGCGGCGCTGAAGGCGCAGCAAGCCGGGCCGCCCGCGACGCAACCCGCGACCGTACCGACGACGGAGCCGACGGCAGCACCAACAACCGGGCCGACGTCGGCCCCGGCCAGCGCGCCAACGGCGAGCGCCCCGACCACGGAGCCGGCCGAAGTGGTTACACAGGAGGAGCTGGATCTACGGGTCCTCGATGCCGAGGACCTCTGGCGCGATGCCGTCGAGGCCGTGCTGGAGACAAACATCGACCCGAACCGTTTCCAGGAAACCCTGGAACTGGACCAGAAGTCACCCATTCGCGACACAGCTCTCAAGGACTTGCGCAAGCAATACCCGCAATTGGAGGGCCAGATTAGCACGGTCGTAGAGATGTTTGACGCCTGGCGCGGCAAGCGCGGCTTTCTGGATGGGCCGGCGGACCTGCGGCGATTGCTGAAAGGGGCCGGCGTGCTCCAATTCCGCATCCTCGCCGAGCCCAGCGCCGAAAACACCACCAAGTACGACCAATACCGCGACGAGCTCCATGAGCACGGGCAACGCCCGCCGCGACCCGGGGACGCGGAAGGTTGGTTCCTGATCGACAACCCGCTGGCCTTCTTCAACCTCGATTCTCAGGCTCAACTGAAGGAAAGAGCCAAGGATCCCAAAACGTCATTCAGCGCCATGGTCGCGGACACCTACCGCGGGCAGTGGTACGTCCTGGCCAAGCTGGACCAGCAAGACGGACTGCTGGCCAGCAACCCGCGCAGATGGCAGCTCAAGCGGGCCTACTCCGACCGTGACGGCAGAGGACGCCTCTGCGTGGACTTCACGCTGGACGTGGTCGGCGGCGATATCTTCCAGGAGCTGACCCGGAACAACATCGACAAACCGCTCTGTATTCTCGTGGACGACGTGGCCTACTCGGCACCCAACATCAAAAGCCGCATCGGCCAGCAAGGTACGATCACCGGCGACTTCAGCAGAGAGAAAGTCAACTACCTGGTTCAGACCATGCAGGCCGGGGCCTTGCCCGCCCGGCTCAAGGACACCCCCATCAGCGAGCGTACCATCGGCTCCAGCCTGGGCGAAACCAATTTGCACAAAGCGTTCGTGGCCGGCGTGGCGGGCGTGATCGTCGTGGCCTTGCTGATGATCACTTACTACCTGGTCAGCGGGGCCATCGCCAACGTGGCCTTGCTGATGAACATCGTGTTGGTGCTCGCGGCCATGGCCATGTTGGGGGCGCGCTTCACCCTGGCCGGCATCGCCGGCGTGATCCTCACCATCGGCATGACCGTCGATGCCAACGTGCTGATCTTCGAGCGCATGCGCGAAGAGAAGGCCCGCGGCTCCTCGCTGCGGATGGTCATCAAGAACGGCTACGACAAGGCCTTGTCCACGATCATCGACGCCAACGTCACCACCCTGCTGATCTGCGTGATCATCTACTACGTCGGCAGCGAGGAGATCAAGGGCTTCGGCCTCACGCTGGGCTGGGGCATCGTGATGAGCCTGTTCACCGCCCTGTTCGTTACCCGCACCGTCTTCAGCTTGCTGGTCAAATACCACCTGATCAGCGACATCAAGATGCTGCAACTGATCGGCGTGCCCAAGATCAACTGGTACGCCAAGCGCAAGTTCTTCATCCCGCTGTCGCTCATCGTCGTCGTCAGCGGCATGAGCCTGCTGCTGACGCGCAGCCGCAAGGACGTGCTGGACGTCGAATTCCTGGGCGGCGTGAACGCCGAAGTGGAACTGACGCAAGCCGGCATGACCGACGTGGACCTGACCGAGCAGCTTAAGCTGGTCGGGCAGGCGATCTCAGCTTCCGGCGAGCGCCTCGGCCAGGCGACCGTCGAACCGGTGGTGACCGAGCCCGGCCTCTTTCGCGTGATGGTGCCGGAGGTGAGTGCCGGCCGACTCGCCGCCCTGTTGACCGAGCCGCTGGAGGATGCCGGGTTGCTGCAACGTGGCGGCATCGATGCCCACGGCGGGTCGAACGAAATCACTGTACGCGTCCAGGAGGGCGTCACGGCCGAGCAGCTTCGTGATTTCATCCACGGTTGGTCGGACGACGGGGTCCTTGCGGGTCAGAACATCGGCCGGGCCAACATCGGAGCGGTTGTCGAGCCGGGCGGCGAGTCCGAAAAGGGCCTGGTCTGGAACGTCACCACCACCGAGACCAACAAGGGCCTGGTGCAGCACGCGCTGGAGCGGGCCCTGGGCGAGAACCTCAAGCGTCAGTCCAGAATCTCCTATACGTTCCGCGGCAACGATGAACGGCCGTATCCGATCACGAACCGGCGCCTGGAAGCGGTGGTCCCCAATTTGCCCGCTGAAGCCACGCGCGACGTCACCGACTACTATGAGGGCGCCGCGCTGCGCTTCGACCAGCTCGATCCGCCGCAGACCATCCCGGACCTCACCAAGCGCCTGCGGAACATGCGCTTGCAGCCCGATTACCAGGACCTGCCCTGGCGGGAGTTCGAAGTGATTGGCCTGATCCCCGCCGGCCAGGCCGGGGGCGAAGCGACCTACTCGAGCGTGGTGATCGTGGTGGCGGACCCCACTTACCCCTACAGCGAGGACCCGGATCGATGGTTCACGGAGCTGGCCCAGAAGGAGTTGCAGCTCGCCACCGCCGCCTTCGACACCGAGCAGACGCTGCGCAAGGTCTCGCAGTTCAAGCCGCAGATCGCCGCCCAGTCGCAGACGCGCGCCTCGCTGGCCCTGCTGTTGTCGTGGGCGATGATCATCGGGTATCTGTGGCTGCGCTTCGGGCGGCCGATGTACGGCATCGCCGGCGTCTGCGCCCTGGTCCACGACGTCCTCATTGCTCTGGCCTTCGTCGGCTTCAGCGGCTGGCTGGGCGGTACGCAACATCCCATCGGCCAGGCCCTGCTGATCGACGATTTCAAGATCAATATGACCATCGTGGCGGCGTTCCTGACCATCATCGGATACTCGATCAACGACACGATCGTCATCTTCGACCGCATCCGCGAGACACGCGGCCGGCTCGGGATGGTCACCCCCGAGGTCATCAACCAGAGCATCAACCAGTGTATCGCCCGAACCTTGCTCACCAGCTTAACCACCTTCGTCGTGCTGCTGGTGATGTACATCTTCGGCGGGAGCAGCATCCGCGGGTTTAATTACTGTATGATGATCGGCGTGATCACCGGGACGTACTCGTCGATCGCCGTGGCCGCGCCCCTGCTGACGCTGCGGTTCCAGCGTAGACGCCCGAAAGCGGCGGCGGCCTGATTACCGGCTGTTGTCGCCCGCCGCAATTGGTATAATGATCACGCCGTGGTCTGCGTCGCGTGCCGCGGACACGGGGAACTCCTGCGGGGAGGGTGAGCCATGCGCACCGAGATCAAAGCCGCAATCGCCGTCGGGCTGGTCGTCTTCGTCGGGGCCATCATCTGGGCCGTGAACAGCTCCGAGAAGGCCGACAAGATCCCGTTCGACCTCCCTCCCGGACAAACGTCCGGGGAAGACGTCGCGCTGGTCGGCGACGAACGAGTCGTCCCGGGCGAGACGACCTTGGCGCAGCAGGAGCCGGCCACACTAGGCCGGCCCGAAGAGCCCTCGCTGCTCTCCTACGAGCCCATCCAGCCCCGTCCGGACGTGTCGAAACCTGGGGAGGTGGTGACCGGGCCGGGGATGGAAGAACCCCTCGCGGCGTCAGAGATTGCGGACCGCCCCGGCAGCCTGGTGGCCGCAAGCGCGCCGGCGACCGAGCCGCCTGCGCCGGACCAGGCGCAGCGGCCGCCGACCTCGCCGAAGGAGGATGTGGCTTCGCGGTTGGAGGGTCTGAAGAGACCCGCCACGGGCTCTAAGTACACGATCCAGCCTGGCGATACGTTCATCGCCATCGCGCGCGAGCACTACGGCGAGGACCGCTACTGGACGGCGATCCAGGCCGCCAATCCCGACGTGGACCCGCGGAGCTTGCAGCCGGGGCAGGTAATCGTGCTGCCACCGAAGGAGCAGGTTGTGGCCGGCGAGGTCAAACGCGTGAAGGAGAAGAAGGACGCCGATCGGGCGACCTACGTGGTGGCGGAGGGCGACACGCTGATTGCGATCGCGCGGAACGTGCTGAAGGACGAGTCGCGTTACCTGGAGATCTTCGAGCTGAACCGTGACAAGCTCGAATCGCCCGATGCGCTGATCCCGGGCACGGAACTACGCCTCCCGCCGCTCGAGAAAAAGCCCGCCAAGAAAAAGGAAGAGTAAGGAGCCAGTGGTAGCGCCGCGCAGTGCGTGGCGCCAACACCGCTGCAGGCTGGCTCGCTACTCTGCGGCCACCCTGATCGACGCGCAGTGTCCTGGCGTTTGACCAGTGCGCACCCGGCAGAGTACGATTCGCGGGCAAGTGCTCCGAAGGCTGGGTGTCGTCGCGGATGGCAAAGCCAGATACGCAACCCAATCAGACGTCGCTGTTCTCACCGGCTCTGCCTGCCGGAATACTAGCGGGCCGACACCGGCGTGTTCTCTTCCTGCCGGCCTACCTCCAGGAGGAGGCGAAGAAGCGGGCCCACCTTTATGCTCACGATATCGAGCGTGCGCATGCCATCCTCAAGAAGTGGGCCGACCTAGAGAACAACGGGGTCCTCAACAGGAAGGAGACCTCGCTCGACGCCGACTTCCTCCGCGAGATCTTCAGCGAAGCGCTGGGCTACGCCCCCGTGACCGAAGGTGCCGAGACATACCAGCTTGAGCGCGCATTTGCGGTGCCGGGGGTAGGCACGGCCGACGGAGCCCTGGGAGACTTCACGAGGGCGTCGAAACGCCCGGCCGTCGCGGTCATCGAGCTGAAAGCGGCCGACGTGGACCTCGATACGGACCGGTTCAACGGACGCACGGCGGTCCAACAGTGCTGGGATTACCTCAATGGGCTACCTGAGTGCCCCTGGGGGATCGTCAGCAACTTCGTGAGCATTCGCCTGTATCGCCAGGGTTTTGGCTCGCGCGCCTTCGAGTACTTCACCTTGCAGGAGCTGCGCAAGATCGAGCGGTTGCGCGAGTTCTACTTCGTCTTTGGTCGCGGCGGCTTGATCGCGACAGCTCTTGAGCCCACACCGCGCGCAGAACGACTGCTCCAACTGACCGGCGAGCGCCAGCGCCAGGTCGGCGATGAGCTGTATGAGACCTACAGCAAGAACCGCCAGGAGCTCATCCTGCACCTGCACACCAAGCACGGTAAGTCGCTCGACGGGGCGATCGCGATCGCCCAGAAGCTCCTGGATCGGATCATCTTCGTCGCCTTCTGCGAAGACCGCGGCCTGTTGCGCGGCAGGACGATCGAGCGCACGTACCGCGAAGTGCCGCCTCTGGCACGCGTCACCAATCCCCGCTGGCAGAATTTCCTGAACCTGTTTCGGGCGATCGACAAGGGGCACAAGGATCTTGAGCTCAACGAGGGCTACGACGGCGGCCTGTTTGCTCATGCGCCGGAGGTGGATGACCTCCAACTCGATGACGAGTGGACCGACTTCTTTCAGACCGTCGGGCGCTACGACTTCCGCGACGAGGTGAACGTTGATGTGCTCGGGCACCTGTTCGAAAAGTCCATCACCGAACTGGAAAAGCTACGCGTGGGCGGCCTATTCGGAAACGGCAATGGTGAGACCGCCCCGGTTCCGACAATGCCTAAGTCGGCACAGCGTAAACGCTTCGGGATCTATTACACACCGCCCGACTTCACATCGTTCCTGGTCCGCCACACCGTCGGCGAACTCGTCCGCGAGAGATTCGCCAAACTGGCCCGCCAGCACGGCCTCGATACCCAGCAGCCGGCGCGGGACCGACCGCCAGAGGAGTTGTCGCCTTACTGGAACGACTGTCTGGCTGTTCTGCGCGAGCTCAAGATTTGCGATCCGGCCTGCGGCAGCGGTGCCTTTCTCATTCAGGCCTATGACTTCTTGGAAGAGCAGTACGCCGACATAATCGACAACCTGAGGCTGAACGGGGATGCCGCCGCCCGTCGCCTGGGCGATCGAATCTCGGATATCATTCTGGGCGACAACCTGTTCGGCGTCGATGTGTCGCCCGAGGCAGTCGAAATCACCCAGCTCGCGCTGTGGATCCGCTCGGCACGTCGCGGCCGAACGCTCGCCGACCTGTCACACAACATCGTTTGTGGTAACAGCCTGGTGGACGATCCAAGCGTTCACCCACGGGCCATCAAGTGGGAGGAGACTTTTCCCACTGTGTTCGCACGTAAGGAGCGCGGCTTCGACTGCGTGATCGGTAATCCGCCGTGGGAGCGACTTAATCTCAAGAACCGGGAATTCTTCGCGTTCTCGGCACCACAGATTCTCGAGGCGCGAAACGCCGCCGAGAGTCGGAAGCTGATTGAACAGCTCAAGACGGACAACCCGGCACTGTATGAGGCGTACACGCAGGCGAAGGAGATGGCTGAGCGGGCGATCGAATACGTGCGGGGGTCCGGGCGCTATCGGCTCACGAACAAGGGCGACATCAACACGTACATGGTCTTCGCCGAGACCGCCCACAGGATCGTTTCGCCGAGGGGCCGCGTCGGCCTGCTCGTCCCCTCGGGAATCGCCAGCGACAAGACAACACAGGACTTCTTCAACGAGCTGATCGACTCAGAGTCGCTGATCTGTCTCTACGACTTCGAGAACCGCAAGAGAATCTTTGCCGATCTCGATAGTCGTTTCAAGTTCAGCACGCTTGTGTTCGGCGGGGTCCAGGTCAAGAACCCAAGCGCAGACTTCGTGTTTTTCGCGCACACCATGCGGGATCTCGAGGAGAAAGACCGCCATATTCCGCTCAGCGCGGCTGACATGGCACTGCTCAACCCGAACACGCGCACGTGCCCGATCTTCCGGACGCGCCGGGATGCTGAGTTAACGAGAGCGATCTATGAACGCATGCCGATTCTGATCGACGAATCGCGCAAGGAGGGCGGTAACCCCTGGGGCATCAGTTACATGCTGATGTTCCACCAGTCGTTCGACGCCAAGCTCTTCAGCGACCCCAAGGAACTCCACGCGGAGGGTTACAGCCTCGAAGGGAACGTTTGGGTCAAGCGGAAGCACCGCTACTTGCCGCTCTATGAAGCCAAGATGATCCAGGCATACGATCACCGAGCCGCAAGCGCCATCTTTGACTTTTCCAATTGGACGCGCCAGGGGCAGACCGTCGAAACCACGCTGGTGAAACACCAGAATCCCGAGTTCGTCGTGCAGCCGCGATGGTGGATCGACGAGAAAGAGGTCACGCGCGTCATGACCGGGCGCGAGACGACGAAGCTAATGGCGTTCAAGAATGTCACCAGTCCCACGAATCAGCGAACCATGATTATCGCGTTCGTCCCGTGCGCCGGCGTGATTCACTCGGCGCCGCTGATGATGACGGCGAACGAGATCAGCGCCCGCAGAACGGCGTGCCTTCTGGCCAATCTCAATAGCTTCGTCTACGACTATGTCTGTCGGCAGAAGATCGGCGGGATCAACCTTAGCTACTACATCATCAACCAGGTTCCGACGCTCCCGCCGGACACCTACGGCGAACGATGTCCCTGGAACGAACGCCAGACGCTCGAGCGTTGGATTTCCGAGCGCGTCCTGAAGTTGACGTGTACGGCGAACGACATGTTGCCGCTGGCCGAAGCGGCCGGCTTCATGAAAGGCATCCACAAGTGGCGGCGCGATGATCGCGCCCGCCTGCGTGCCGAGCTCGACGCGGCCTACTTCCTGCTGTACGGCATCCGCCGTGAAGACGTGGAATACATTCTCTCGACGTTCACAGGCACGCAACGGCGCGACGCAGCCGACGCGGGTACTTTTCGGACTGCTGAGCTAATCCTCGAAGCATACGACGCCCTAAGGGGGTGACCCGCGCTACGGCTTTCGCTGGCCGACTTTGTCGCCGACTTTGGACAGGTACGAGCGTAGCGCGGTCGGCGACCAACTGGTGATGATGAAGCGGTCGGTGACGGTCCAGGCCGGGCCGGCGAACGGACCGAACTGGATATTCCACACGCCGTCGTCGGCACGGTGCAGCAGCGCCGGATTGGGAACGGAGTTCTGCTCGTTGGCACGCTCGAGCCCGGTCTGCCACGCGCGGCAAATCGTCTCCAGCGTCTGGCGCACACGGGCGGGCTCGCTGCGGATCTCGACCAGCGTGGTCATGGCCAGCGGCACGTGGAGCGGGTGCGGCGGGTCGTTGTGCATGACTATGTGTCGGCCCAAATTCGCCAGCAGGTCACGCTCGGCGTCGAACCCGTGCTCGGCCTGAATCCGCGCCCACGCCTCTTCGGCCGCTTGGCGGACCTCCGGGCTGCGCGTCGCCAGCCAGCTCGAAATGAGGCGCGGCACGATCTTGTCCACGGGAACGCGGTAAATCGCGTATCGCGCCGTGTCGGGGATCGTCGCCAGCAGCCGCTTATTGCGGATCTTCGGATCGGCGTAGATGCGCCGGGCGGTTTTCTCGTCGTTGTTGAGGATGTGGGCGATGCAGTACAGGGCACGCCCGTCGAAGCCTAGGGCCCAGTGCGAGCGATCCATGTCGTCGGCGTGCCAGGCCTTGAAGAAGCCCGTCGCCCGCCCGTCCACCAGCGGGTCGAGTCGCTCGCGGATGGCGCGGGCTGCCGCGTGGATCTCGATCAGCGGCTTGGGGTTGAGTGTGGCTCGGGCGGCGACGACCCAGGGATCACGGCTGAGGGCGGGTGTTTCACCGGTCCCCACCGACGCGATCAGCGGCCAAACCTCCGCACCGACGGTCAGCACAAAGTGTTCGCCGATATCGCCCCAGGCGATGACGCACCAGTCGGGCAGCCGGTTGTCCTTCAGCTCCTGGTAGGACCAGCGCTGGGCCTTCTTCCGTTGGAGCGAGGCCTGTTGATTGTCGGTCTGCTCGTTGACGATCTTCTGGATGATGCGCCGAAACGGCTCGGATTTGGCGCCGGTCTGAACGATCAGCGCGAAACGCAACCGGTCCACGCGACGGCCCAGCCCGTCGGGCCCGACCGGCTTGGCGCGGGCGTCGATCAGCGCCAACGCGTGCGGGTAACGGATCATCAGCCCGAAGGCTTCCAACAGGCGGACCGTGAGCTGTGCTTTGCCGTCGAGCGGTCGGCCGGCAATCCGCGTGCCGACGTCGAGCAGCGTGGCCAACACCGACGGCGACTCCCCGTCCGTGGGCGGAGTCGTGTCGGGGAACGGGCGACCGGTCCAGCAGAGCAGGTGGTCCGCCGGGATCAGGTCGAGCGGTTCGTCGGCCGACGCCGACCCGACCGCCGCGAAGGTCAACCCGGCCAGCAAAACAACCGGCCAAGACGCGCACAGCTTCACACAAGTCTCCTTTCGTCAGCAGCGAGGTTACCATCGGCGAGCCGTAGATGCCACGTCCGGCGACGGCTCCGCCTTTGCCCGAAGACGATTGGGAACCCCGCCGGGGGTGAGCGTCACTTGCGTGAGCAACGGGTCATTCCGAGAAGCCCTTCGACGTTGCTCAGGGTGAACTCCGCGCCGGGGAATCTGGCCGCGACGACCAACTGGGCCAGATTCCTCGCTCCGCTCGGAATGACAAGAGCGCCAAACACGAAGCCTGGTCGAGGCCGCGGGCTGAGCCGCGCTTAGCCGTGCCCGTAACGGTCGGTGCAGAAGATCTCGGCGGGCGGCTTGCGTCTGTTGTCACTGATCGGGAAGTTCAAATCCGCCGACGCGGGATAGCCCAGCGGCGTCATGGCCGCCACCTTCACCTGCCGCGGGATCTCCAGCAGCCGTTTGACCTGCTTCTCGTCGAACGCCCCGATCCAGCAGGTGCCGAGCCCCTCGGCCACCGCGGCCAGCGTGAGATGGTCGAGCGCGATGGTCACGTCGATCTCGGCGCTGTTTCCGTAGCCGCCCATGTGTTTGTACGCCCGTTCGGGCAGCCCGCAGCCGACGACGGTGACCGGGGCGTCGGCCATCCACATTTGGCCATTTGCCGCCTGGGCCACCTGGCGACGCAGTTCCGCGTCAGTGACCAGGATGAACCGCCAGGGCTGGAAGTTGCATGCCGACGGGGCGTAGCGCAGGGCCTGGCACATGCGCTCCATCACTTCTGCCGGAATCGGCCGCGATGAATACTCGCGTACACTCCGCCGCGTACTAATGGCTTCGAACACGTCCATGGTGCACCTCTTCGTCTTGCTGTGCCTATGAGAGTATAGGCCGCCCACACGTCGAATCGAAGACGTCGTTGCCGGCGGGTCGTGGAACGATCGTCGGGTCTGCGGACTTGCCCTACACGCGCACTTCGGACCCGACGATCCGTTGCCGGGGCGAATGATCTGCCGGAAGTCGGCTGGCCGTCGCGACAGCGGGGTCGCTGGCTATGTGGGTCAGTCAACGTAGCCGAGGGAGCGCAGCCTGCGGAGGGTTTCCTCGTCGAACTCGCCGGCGTCCTCCGCCGGCGTGATGCGTTCCTGGCAATGCTCGTACCAATCAGCGGCGTATGCGCGCATGGCCTGGACGAGTTCGGGGTGCTCGGCGTGGACGTTTTCTTGCTCCAGCGGATCCGTGATCAGGTCGTACAGCTCGAGGGTGTCCACTTCGACGTTCCAAATGCCCTTCCACTGCCCGCGCCGTACAACGATGTTGATGTCGCCGCGCGTCGTGACCCACGGGCCGTAGTAGCGGGTGGTGTTATGCCGCATGCCGGGAACAGTGAACGGCTGGCGAGGCACCGGCTCGTCACCCCGAACGAGGGGCATGAGGCTGCGCCCGCGAGTGTCGGCGGCCAACTCCGGCCTCTGTAGATAGTCAAAGATGGTCGGCAGGACGTCTACCAGTGAGACGACTTCCTTGACCCGTGTCCCGGCAAACTCGTTGCGCGGGAAGCGGATGATGAGCGGGACGCGCATGAGCTCCTCGTACACCGACTGATCGTGCAGCCAGGCACCGTGGTCGCCCAGCTCCTCGCCGTGATCGGCAACGTAGATGAACAGCGTGTTGTCCCAGAAGCCGCGTTCCTGAAGCATCTCAACGGTGGTAGCCACACGCCAGTCCGCGAGCCGGACGCAGACGTCGTAGAGTTCGTTCCAGTCATCCTTCAGGGCGCGCAGCGCGGCCAGGTGCCGGTCCTGTGTTTCTGTCATATCGTTGGTGCCGAGCGGGAGGTGTCGGCGGTAATCGTACTCGGCCGCTCCCTTATACCCTTTGAAGTGGAGCTTCATCTGCTCGCGCACAGCCGGCGACACGTCACGGAAACCGGGCGTGTGCGGCGGAGCGTAATGGTAGGGATTGTGGGGCTCCATGTTGTGCACGTAGAAGAAGAACGGCAGCGGCGGGGCGGGTCCCAGCGCAGCACTTACCTTTTTTCCGCCGTTGCGCCCGCCGCCGAGCAGTGTGTCGAAACCCTGGTGCAGCCCGTACTTGGGGCCAAGGAACTCGTTGCCGATGCGCGAGTAGGTTGAATAGCCGGCGCGTTTGAGACGTTCGGCCAGCGTATCGGCCGAGTCCGGCAGGCGGTCGTACATGGACAGCATGTCGTGTTCGCAGGGGAACGTGGAGGTGAACATCGAAGCGACCGACGGAATCGTCCACGGGGCCGGCGCGTAAGCGTTCTCGAACACGACCCCGCGCTGCGCCAGCCCGTCGGCCCTGGGACTGGTCGGGCGCGCCTTATACCCGTAAGCGCCCAGGCGGTCGGCGCGCAGCGCGTCAATGAGAAAAACGAAGACGTTGACGTTCGGGCGCGCTGGTGCGCTGGCCAACGGAGGTGGGTTGACCGGCGAGCCGGCGGGGCGCCGGAGGCCCAGCCACGCCGCAGCCGCGCCGACGAAGACGATCGCCGCGAGGATCAGGACACCCACAGGCGTCTTTCGAGTCGCGGCACGCTTACGCATAGACCGGTCTCCCCACCGAACGTTTCCTGTACGCCCTTAGCCCAGTATAGGGCGGGTTTCACCTGGTGGGCAACGTCGCCGACGGCGGCGCCGTTTCTTGAAAACGGCAGTATGGACTGGGGCGACCTGATTGGGAGTGGCGCGCGGCGCGTAGGTTCGGGCGCCCGCCTGGCGTCCCATAACCGAACCGCTCGTCGCTGCCGCCGGATGCCACCGGCATGAAACGCAGCATGAGCCGCCAGGCCAGCCGATCGGGTTCTCGGATCCTTGAATCCTGGAGTCCGGCGGCGGGCGAGCCGCCGGCGAGATTCTTCGCTGCGCTTAGGATGACGGCGGGCGAGGGGTTACTCCGTCTCCAGCCAGTCGACCCACATCTTGCAGCGCGGGAAATCCACGGTCCAGGATCTCATCTCGCGGAAGACGGGCATGCCGATCAATGCGTCGGTTTGCACGCCGAGGATCGGACTGAGCAGCGTGTCCAGGACGTCGAGGCCGAGGCCGCTGTAGTTTTCGTACTTGCGGTCGGCGAAGACGAGATCGACGCCTTTGCCGATTCTGATGGTGGGCCCCTGGCCGCCGCCGATACCCATGCCGACCCCCTGTAGCTTCGTCACCGGCTGATCGGGGAACAGGCGTTTCAACCGCGACGGGGAATACGCCACCAGACTGGCCCCGCTGTCCAGCAGGGCGATGGCGTGTTCACCGTGGAGCGTTACCGGCATGATGAGCTTCGCGTCGCCGATGATGCGGATGTCCACCGCGGTACCGTCGGCGGGCTTGGCTGACGAGGGCGCGACGACCATGCGGGCGTGCTCGAAGTCCAGCGTGAGCCGGGCTTCCGCAAAAATGCCGGTACCGATGATGCCGTCCGCGGCGTTGAAGATCTGGTCTCTCAAGCCGAAGGTGCGGGTCATCACGTGCTTGCAGGTGATCGGCCCGATTCGCAACTCCTCGACCACGGCCTGCCCCGAGATGTCTTTTCCCGAGACGCCGCGGATGCTGGCCTGGGCCACGGACTTGATGCCGATCTCGTCGGCGACCTGCTGGTCGAGTGAGAGCGTGATGCTGCCGCCGGTATCGAAGATCATGCGGTAGGGCCCGTGCCCGTTGATGGTTGCCATGCAGCCGGGCAAGTTGACCAGCGGCATCAGGGGCATGGCGGCGGACCCGAAATTGGTGATCTGATTGAGCGGCTCGGTTCCCACGGCGTCGAAGAAGTCGGCCAGGCCCTCGAGCAGTTCCTCGCCGTAGATCTCGGGGTAGCCGTTTTGCGCGTCGGTCAACCGGTGTGCTCTCCTCAGGAGCTTGGCGATCCCGTCGAGCCGGTCCTGCGCCAGGCGGACTCCAATGACGTGATAGAGGTCGGCCGCCGTGGCGGGTTTGCACGCTTCGAGGCGCTTGGCGGCGTCGGCGGCTTGCTCGACGCGCCCACGGGAAAGGTGGATCGTGATCAGCGACGTAAGCGCCACGCGGTCCCGCGTATCGGGTGGAATCTCGGCGGCCAGGCGTTCCGCCTCTTCCAATTGGCCCGCGCGCCACAACGCGCGCACGATCGCCCCGCGCAGCTTCGGCTCGCCGGGATGTGCCTCCAGCGCCTGGCGGGCCAGGCGCAGCGCCGCCTGCCAGTCGTCGGCACGCCAAGTTGCATCCAGCGCCTTGCCCAGGGCGGCCGCCGAGCCGATGCGCTCGGCCGCGGCGACCGCGGCGGGGGCCTTGTCCTTCCACGGATTCTCCGGCTCTTGGCTGGGAGGAGAGAGGAACATGTTTACCGTCACCATGCAGGGAATCATCCACATACCGTACCTCCCGCCGCGACAAAGGTTGGCTCGGGCGTTCAGTCCCGCAGGTCGATGCAGACCGCTTTTTCCAGGTTGCGCGCGTACAGCCGACCGCGGTAGAGCGTCGGGACCGTCCAGCAGCGTCCGCTCAGGATCCTACCCTTGCTGAGCGGCTCAAAGCCGTCCGGTGTGGCTTTGGCGATCTGCAACTCGCCCCGTTCGCTCAGCACGTACAGATAACCGTTCGCCAGCACGACGCTTCCGTGCTTCATGCGGCCCCGGCCCACGCTCCACTTTTGCTCGAGCGTAAGGAACTCGACGCAGTTCAGTTCTTCCTCATCGCAGCCGTACAGGTGCCCTTCGTGCAACACGCACGACTGGAACTTGCTGCGCAAGACGTCGCTCACCGGGTAAACCGGTTCGGCGATCAGCGAATCGCCTTCAAGTCCCAAGCGGAGCAGGATGCATCCGTGTTTATAGCCCGAGCTCAGGAACAGATGCCCGTCGTGGTAGATCGGCGAAGACGCGTTGACGTCCCATTCGGTCTTCCACGGCATGCGCCAAACCTCGCGGCCGGTCTCGGCCTCGGCGATGATGACGGACTTGCCCGTGAAGCCGACGATGTAGCGCTTGCCCTCGAAAGTAAACGGATAGGGCGTGGCATAGCCGGCCTGGTCGTTGCCACACTTCCAGACCGTCTTGCCGGTTTCCTTGTTCAGGGCCAGCAGCGCGCCGTTCGCTTTTCCGACGGAGACGATCGCCAGATCACCTTCGATCAGCACCGAGCCGGCGTAACCCCACTGCGGCTTGTGCTTGAAGCGCTTCTTCCAGATTTCCTTGCCGGTTTGGGCGTCGCAGCAAAGCAACGTGCCCAGGGGGCCCGGGATGTAGACCCGCCCCTCGTTGACGGTGGGTGTGGCCCGCGTGCCGTCACCGCCGCTGCCCTCGGGATACTCCTCTTCAAACGGCGTTTGCCAGATTACGTCTCCTGTGTCCGCGTCCAGGCAGAACAACACCTGCCGCTTGTCCTGCGTGCCGCAGGTGTAGACCTTGCCTTCCACGCAGGTGAACGAACTGAATGCGGAGCCGATCTCGCGTTCCCATATGGGCTTGAGCGGTTCGGGCAAGGTCGTCTTGAGGTCTTTCTCGGCGCTGATTCCATCGTGATTGGGGCCGCGCCAATTGGGCCATTCCTGCGCGCCCACCACGGACGCCAACAGGAACACCGCGCCGCCCGCAAGCGCTCGGGCGTGTCGAATAGGGGTTTGCATGCCGACTCTCCGGTTCTGCCCCCGTGGCCTACTCATAAGGCGGAACCGCGGCGGGAACAACCGTCTTTCCAGTGGATGCCGCCGCACCCGCTATTCCGCCCCTATGCGAACTTCGGCTTCAGCCCCAGCGCCTTGCGCAGGACCGTCACCTGCCCGGCGTGCAGACCTTCGTGCCAGGCGATCGAGGTCATCAGGGCGGCATGGTCACGGGCGAAGGTCTGGTAGTCCTCCGGCAGGGGGGCTACGAGCTGGTCGCCGTCCATCGACTTGAACCACTCGATCAGCTCGTACCGCCGAGCGTCCAATTGCTGCCGAATCTCGGCCAGCGACGGATACGCGGTCGGCTCCGGCTTGAGAACCGAGCCCACGCCAAACAGCTCGTTCCAGGCCGGCGGGAAATCCGTCTGCTTACCGCCTAAGGCCGTCAGGAAAAAATTGTCGTCCCAGGCCACGTGCCCAATGATCCAGAGTGCATGGTTTGCTCCGGGGAACGGCTGGTAAAACAGCTTGTCCTCGGGGATGTCTTCGAGCAATCCGAGGGTCACGCGGCGCGCGAACTCCAGCATCGCCACTCCGTTCGTCAGCACCAGCTTCGGCATGTCTATGCTCCTATAGGGGTCCAGGGAGAACAGCACACACACACGCCTGGTGCCGTTTACACGTTTTGAACACGCTTGGCAACAGCGGCGCTGCAAAACGCGGCGTCAGCGTAGCGGCCTGCGGCTCGCAGGCCGTCGTCCTCCGCCCCGTCTTTACGCTGGTGCGAGTCCCGATGTACATCGGGATTCTCGCACCGACTCCGGCGGGAATCATTTCCCCCACGCGTG